>Ga0105856_1000734_pt1 | contig 15953 bp, 18 predicted proteins | sample OrgsoiDNA_201060_FD_89681 | JGI IMG/M metagenome (GOLD analysis project Ga0105856, IMG submission 89681) | Permafrost soil microbial communities from the Arctic, to analyse light accelerated degradation of dissolved organic matter (DOM) -... | ecosystem: Environmental > Terrestrial > Soil >...
CGAGTAACGCAGAATTGCCAATAAACAATACATTACTCATGATGTCATCAGATCGGCGTACTGCGCGATCAGTCCTTTGGTTAATAAACTCCAGCCATTCATTGATACAAACAAAATAAGCTTAATCGGAATGGAGATAGTTACCGGGCTCATCATCATCATCCCCAGCGCCAGTAATATGCTGGAGACCACCATATCGATGACGACAAACGGGACGTAAAGATAAAATGCAATTTTAAAGGCACTTTGAATTTCGCTTAAGGCATAGGCTGGCATCAGCGTCATTAGTGGCAAAGTTGTTAATTCATGATCTTCAACTTCAGGCTCCGGCTCACCACTTCTTTGTTGCTGTACCTTATTAAAGAAGCGGATTAATTCATGATCGGAATAATTCACCAGGTAATCGCGATAGCTTCCTAACCCTTGATCCATCAGCTGTGTGACAGAACTGCTGTTATTAAAGTCAATATGGTTTGCTTCGATATAGCTGGAAATCTTCTGACATACCGGCATCATGACAAAAGCGCTTAAAATAAGCGCTACACCATTCAGGGTTAATGTCGAGGGAACCTGCTGGATCCCAAGGGCGTTGCGAACCATCACTAGCACGATAGAGAATTTAATAAAGCAAGTTCCCCCGGCAATAATGAAGGGTAATAAGGTAAAGAATGACAACAACGCAATTAAAGAAATATCGTTATTCAGCATCAGGATGTTCCGTGGTGCCAACCAGAGTGGGATTAACGTGATTGACCTCCACTGCCAGAGATCCGTTTTGCAGTGCCACCAGCTCACCACGAGCGAAAAGCTTTTTATTCAGATAGATTTTAATATTCTTTTCCGCGGCAGGGTTCAGCGTTAGCGCTGTGCCCGGCTTAATCCCTTCTAACTCCGCCAGCGTGACCGTCCGCCCGTCCAGCACAAATTCAATCTCGACTGGCAAGCTTACCCACTCGTGCAGGACCTCTTCTTCCCGGTACTCCTGGTAACGCTCTGCTAACTGCTCTTCCACAATAACCTCCTGGTTTAGGTGATAACTCAATCGGTAAAGACGGCGACGGCCAACGGCCAGATGGGCAAAATCCTGTTTAATCAGCAGCAAATCACCGGGGACCACGCCAGTCAGCTGAGAAAGAGTGAGCTGGCTATATCCCAACACGTACTGCAAGAGAAAAGGTACCCGATCGACGGCGATAGTCTGCACAGCCTGTTCGTCCTCTCCTGCATCCGGCCAGTCAAGGCACAGCAACGGACATGGCTCAGCGGGAAGCGAAAGTGCCTTTTCCGGCAGAGGAAGCGCTGATACTGCGATCTGCACCGCATCCCAGACCTTTTCCTCAAATAGAAAGCTGATCTGAATATGGTTCAGCCAACGAGTCAGATAGTTAAGGGGGACCTCCTGCCAGGGGATATCGGGGAGGTGTACGCCCATTTCACCGAGCCAGACGTCAGCGTTAAGCCAGGCCTGCGTCCGGCTGCCTTGCTCATCCTGAAGTAGCAGTTGCAGATAGCGACCTTCAGGGCTGAATTCAACAATCTCGCTTCCCGGATACCGGTTACGCAACAGTTGGCGGCTGTCTAGCTGGCGCAAATGACTTCGCAAACTCATTCCTGTTCCTCATCCTGCTCTTGTTGCTGTCGCCGCTGCTGCTGCTGTTCGTCCCGTTCCTGCTGTGGCCGCAGAAGATCCGGGGTCAGGCCAGTCAAATGGCCCATATTGCGCTGTAAGACATCTGCCGCGCGGGCATCAGAAGGCAGCAGAGTGATATTCCCCTCGCGGCGGGCTTCTGTCGGAACCGATATTCTGACCGAGTGGTCGCCGGACCAGCGTTGAAACTGGTAGTCCACTTCCAGCGTCTGGCTTTCGCTCCCCGGCTTAACCGCGGTAGCCACCGCGCTCGCCTGAGTCTTAAGTTGCTGGAGCGTCGTAGGCACGTTTTTGCTTTGTGCGGTGTTTTCACCCTGCTGCGGTTGCGGTAATACGATTTCCGGTGGCTTGGTCCCCTGGAAAGTCGGCCTCACTTCGCCTGTGTCATCCCTGGACCGCTGCTGCCGACGCTCTATTTGAGCCTGTGGGGCGGAAATGTTCACGGTGACAAGGTTAGCTGCTGGTGCGACCAGAGCTTGTTGCACTGCCACTGGTTGCTGAGTTTTTGCGGCAGTATTTATGTGTGTGTTTACGGCGGGCATTGGCTTAGCATTCTGAACAACCGCCACATCCTTGCTGCTCACTGTTTTAGCCATCTCACCTTTTGCTACCGCTGCGTTTTGTTTAGTTGTACTCACCATTGCTAGTTGGCCCGCGGCGGTAAACACCGCCTGCCGACGCAGGCTATCTCTCTTCTCAGACTGCAGGGAATCGACAACCTGACCGAAGGTTGCGGGAATATCTTGTTTCACTGTTTGCTTTTCAGTTTTCTGTAATCCCCCGCCAGTAGCCGATGCGCGAAGCAGCCGAACCAAGGTATCCGGCGGCAACATGGCAACCGGCACCGTATTTTCTCCGTCCTGTTTCTGTTTTTTCTTTTTATCAATCCATTTAAATAAAGCGTCATCATTCGACGATGAATCAATATTCACCTCAACTTTTACACTTGCTTCAGAAACCTTTTCTACCATAACCCGCAATCTCCTGGATTTCATTTTCTGCATCATTGTCGCAACGGCGTATATATTCACGGCGCAGCGGCTGCAAATAATAAGAAATTTTGTAATGCTTTTTATCCAGCAGGGTCATTGCGGCACGATGCTGATGGAGAGTGTGCTCCAGATTATGTTGCTCACTTTCCAGCTGGCTTATCTTATGGATGACCAACTGCTGATGCGTTAATAAAGCGCCCTGCTGTCTTATTCCCTTATAAATATCCGCCCTGCTGAGTATCCCAGCAGGGGTTAACATTTTTATCTGTTGGTTAATATCTGCATACTCTTGCTGATATTCAGCAATTTGCACTTTTATTTGGGCTAAGCGATTTTCCGCTTTGGCAATGTCGCCCTGCAAAATCTGCTGTTTGCGCTCCAACATGCAGACAAATTCACGCCCTTTACGCCACGCTTCCATATAAGCTTTCCAGACAAGCCTGCATGTCTATTTTTTCGGCCATGCCTTGTTGAAGAAATGCTTCCATCTGGTTTTTTCGGTCAAAAGCGGCGTCGTTATCGGCATTCTCTCCCTGGCGATATTCGCCAAGATCCAGGTACAGCTGCATCTCTTTCTGGCGTACCAAGAAATCCCTAAATCGCGTTGCCAGCTGACGATGTTCCGGATCAGTAACTTGTAAAAATACGCGGCTGATACTCTGCATGACGTCAATCGCGGGATAATGTCCCTTTGCCGCCAGCTTTTTGCTCAGGTAAATATGTCCGTCGAGAATGGAGCGTACTTCATCACCAATAACATCCGACTCTTCTTCATTTTCAATCAGCACCGTGTAGAACGCCGTGATAGAGCCAGTCAAAAAGCGCCCAGGCCGTTCCAGTAATTTAGGCAAAGCTTCAAATACAGACGCAGGGTAGCCTCGCCGGGCTGGCAGCTCGCCCATACTTAATGCCACATCGCGCAGCGCCCGGGCATAACGGGTGATCGAATCCACAAACAGCAGGACGTTCTTACCTTGTTCACTAAAGAATTCGGCTATCGTCGTGGCTATCTGCGCCGCGTTACAACGCTCTACGCAAGAGCGATCTGAAGTGGCGTAAACCAGTACGATCTGTGAACGCCGAGATGACTGCTTCAACTCTTCAACAAATTCCGTGACTTCTCGCCCACGCTCGCCGATGAGACCGATGACGTAAATATCCGCTTCGGAATGTTCAACGATCATGCTCATCAGGGAGGTTTTACCGCAGCCTGCCGCTGCGAAAATGCCCATACGCTGCCCCTGTCCGCAGGTCAGCAGCCCATCAATCGCTCTAACGCCTGTCGCCAGAGATTCAACGATAGGTTTACGCTGTGTAAAGTCGCGGGGCGTCCCGCTTGCTTCAAGGCTCGTCGCGCCGGTCAAAGGCGCCTGGATGGTATTGTCCAGGCGTCCACGAACGGTACCGGTTGCGTCAATGATGGCTCCAGCGATGCTTTCATGAACATCGATACGAAAAGGCTTGCCGGTAGGCAGCAGGATATTGCTGCGGGAAAAACCCTGATTGTCATTGAGTAGACTCAGTAACGTATGTTCCTTGTTAAAACCAATAACCTGGGCCATACCCAGCACTTCAGGTTCGAGTAAGGATTTCTGAATCTCACAAATCTCGCCGATTTGCGTCCCCGGCAAATGTGCTTCAATTACATTGCCCTGGATGCGTAACGGGTGTGCTAGATGAACCAGGCATTGCGCAACCATAGTATTAACCTCAGTAATTAAACGAGTACGGAACGGTAGTCCTGCAAAATGCTCAGGTAGTTATCCAGCATCGATAAAAAGTTGTCGGAAGATTGCAGATGCATTTCTTTTACCTGCGCGCGCAGTTCGATATTGCCATCGACGGGATATAAGCATGGCTGCCCGGTATAAAAGTAATCTTCGTTATATTTCATCATGAGCGGCAGAAGATTGGCGCTGCAATAGCTTAAAGACGGCGGGGCTTGCTCTACAACTCTGGCCCATACCCAGACTTCATCATCTTCACTCCGGATGTGAATAGTCGGAATATCATCCTTCATATTGAGAGAGATGGTTGAGTGATTACTCAGATCGCTATCCAAAACATCCGCAATTCCCGCATCGTTAAGCATAGTGGAAAGCAGTGCAACAACATCGTATTTCATTTATTACCTCAAACTAGTTTTCTAACGAACCAATGACATCAACATCCACGCCGGAAGCAACATCGCCATAAGAAAGCACTTCCATTTCCGGATAACTTCCTTCAATAATTTTTTTCACGAAACGACGAATATCCAGTGAAACCATTAAAATAATATCGCGGGCGCTGGCACCATTACTGCGAATACACTCCTCCAGACTGATAATAATACTTTCCGTCTCCGGTGGAGGTAGATTGATAAAAGTACCACCAGACGTTTGGCGTATTCCCCCACGCACCAGGCTTTCCATATCATGCGACATAACCAGAGTTCGAATACGCCCGTTAGAGGCGAAGCGGTTTGAGATATAACGTGATAACACTCCACGCACGTGCTCCACCAGCATAATAGGGTCCTTTTCCTTTGGCGCCCATTGCACTAATGCCTCAAGAATAAGACGCATATTTCGGATGGAAATTCGCTCCTGTAGCAGTCGCTGGAACACCTCGGTAATACGCTGGACGGTATTATTTCGATAACACTCTTTCAGTAGCTCAGGATATTTTTTCTCCAGATCGTCAAGCAGTGTTTTTGCCTCCTGAATGCCGAAGAACTCTGAGATATTGTGTACCAGCAAAGTTGAGACACAGGCATAAAACTCATCAATCGCCGTTCTTGAGTAGAAACCAAGCTGTAGTGCCGTTTCGCTGCGCCCTTCCGGAATCCAGTAAGCAATACCATGAACCGTATCTACAGACTCAACGCTTTCATCAATAATTTGCAGCTCGTCGCCCCGCATCAGTACCTTGCACATACCGGGTAAAATGTCATACGAGGCCACCTGTATTTCATTGATCGCCACCGTTAGTTTTCCCCGTTCCGTCTCCTGGTCATAGTTCATCACCACATCCGGCAGGCGAACACCATACTCAATAAAGAAGTTACGCTTGAGCAGCGAACATAAATTGTGCTCCTGAAAATAGTTCTCGTACCCTTTCCAGGCAGTAATGATTAGCGGGATAGTTTCAGGAATATACTCACCGTCAATCATCACCGGCTTACTTTTCAGTACGGGTTGTTCGTCCTCTGGTGCAACGTTAAGGGCAGACTTTTTCCCTCTTTTTTCATCAAACTTATCCTTGATGAAAATACCCAGTAATAACGCTGCCAGCAAGGCAAACACCGGCAGCGGGAAACCGGGTAACAACCCCAGAGCAATAGCCAAGATGGCCGTAATAAGCAGAATAAATTTATTGGAGAACATATCCTGCAAAATCTTAGCGCCGAGATTGGTGTTCTCACTGTTATTTACTCGGGTGACGATAAGGCCGCCACTAATTGAGATCAGCAGTGCTGGAATTTGCGCTACCAATGCATCACCAATGGTCAATAGCGTAAAGACCGACATAGCATGGGATAAATCCATACCATGTTGCAATGTACCAACAGCAATACCGCCCAGTAGGTTAACGAAGATAATAATAATCCCCGCGATGGCATCGCCTTTAATAAACTTCATCGCGCCATCAAGTGCACCGTACAGCTGGCTCTCGGCTTCGAGATCACTGCGGCGACGTTTCACCTCTTTTTCATCAATAACCCCGGCCTTCAGGTCAGCATCGATACTCATCTGCTTACCCGGCATAGCGTCTAACGAGAAGCGTGCTGCCACCTCCGCAATACGCTCAGAACCTTTGGTGATCACGATAAACTGCACAATGGTGACGATGAAGAAGATAACAAAGCCCACCACCAGGTTATCAGCAATGACGAACTCCCCGAAGCTGGCGATGATTTCCCCGGCATCGGCATCTGCCAGCACCAGACGGCTGGTACTGATGGAAATCGCAAGCCGGAAAATAGTACTGATTAATAAAATTGATGGAAACGTCGAAAAATCCAAAATCCTTGTAATATAAAAGGAACCAAGAAAAATCAATAAAGCCATTGTCAGATTCAGGCCGATAAGGAAATCGACCAGATACGTTGGTAATGGAATAATCAACATTACGACGACCATGATCATTATCGTTAGGATAATGAGTTCAGGTCTGTTGCGAATTTCGAGAATAAATCTTTTAAGCATGAGTAGTTACACATTATTCCACGGCAGGCAGTTTATTTTTTGCCCACGGTTATTTGTAATATTCATTCCAGATGCCGGTATTTTTCTCTTTCTCGAGCATTTTTCGTAACAGAGAAGCCAGATGGTTTATGACGACTTCACGATAAATGGCATCGGTAAAAAGAAATTCAGGAGTCATATTATAAACATTGCGCAATTCCTGAATAACCATTGCCCGCTGTTTAACTAGCAGCAAAGACATAAAATTTTTGCTGAAGTCTTTTAACACTAATTTAAATTCGTCAGCGTCAACCAGACCCGCCATGTACAGCCCGACAATATCAGCTTCAGCCAGCATCAGTTGAGAGTTTCTCATCTGTCCCCGGAAGGGGAATTGGGCAAAACTCTCGTTCAGCAACTTATCCAACGTATGGAGCACGCGCGCGTCGGACAACTTGGCGCTGAGCGGACCAAACTCCGATGAGTGAATACCCGGTTCATTGGCCTTCATATCAGCAATCAGTGCCGACAACGTGAAAGCCAATAAGCGTGTTCTGTTCTCATAGCCATAAACGTCAATCCAGTCTTTGTAGATAAAGCCTGCGGGCATCTCCAGTTCGAGAAAATTGAGATAGCTGTTGCGTAAATCCTTCGCTGATAGCGCTTTGTTGCCGCTGCTGTCGCTGAACCGTTTGGCCAGGCGGCCAACATTAATGCCTGACTGCATTTTTTTGCTATCACCAAACTTTTCTAAATCGGCGATCGCTTCTTTTATTTTCTTCTTCTGGAGTTCCGAGAGCTTACGGCTAAGCAGCATTTCACGAAGCGCGAGCATTAAATCGCTGTCATTAGGGAAGAGCTGACGAGCGAAATTCAACAGGTTATTCAGGTCGCGCAGTTTGGCCACTTGCCTTATCAGCGTGTCCAGTTTTTCATCTGCTTGATCCTCAAGCATTGAGGAAACATAGTCATTATCTGCGCTGTCATTTTTACGCCCGGCTTTACTGAAGCGACCAAACGCACTGAGGAGATCAGCCATTTCCTCAGCGGCATTACTCATCTCTTCCTGCAAATTCACGGGTAGTGCATCGTCACCTGCATCATTAACAGGCTGACCTGTGCGGTTCTCCGGCATTTGAGTTTCAATACGATTAAAGTCAACGCCAGTAACAGAACGAATGTCCATGACTTACCTGGTCCTTAATTGTTTTTCATCGTTTCACGTAACATGGAGACCGTTGATTTCAACGTTACTTCGTTCCCCACCCAGGTACGACCCAGCACTGGATTATTTTCCTGCCGGCCCTGCCAGGTTTCACCACTTGCCACTAGCCCAGGTTGGATAAGGAAAAGGCGAACCATTTTCTTATGGCTGGTATAGCTGTAATCAAACATCTTGCCCAACAAAGGGATGTCGCGAAGCAGCGGAATACCGACACTATGATGCTCATCCTGAACGCGGCTATAACCGCCAACTAACAGACTGTAGCCCACGGGAACGCGTGCTTCGGTGCTGATTTGGGTGTTATTCACCATTGGCAAGCTATCGACATTTTCGGTTTTACCCTGAGAGTTCAGCGGCAGCCCTCCGTCCTGAATATTCAGGATCATTTCGATTTCCTGCTGACGTTGTGCCAGACGGGGCAGAACGCTAATCATCGTGCCGTAAGTGATCTTTTCTAGGGAAGAGTTACGTTCCCCCACCAGCTTGGCGTAAAAGCTACTGTTGTTATCAAAAAGCGCAGGAACATTTTCCTGAGTAAGGATCTCCGGGCGCGAAACCACCTGAGCATTTCCCTTTTGCGCGAGCGCTGAAACATCTGTCAGAAAATGAATGCTATTTTCCGGGGTCAGAGAACTGGTATTAAAGGTTACACCGGTATTTCCTACTTTTGCTGCGCCCTGCCAGCGGATACCCAGCTCGTTAATATCATCCTTCGAGATATCAATAATCCAGAGCGAGAGCTGGATCTGTTGCTTAGGAACATCAATCGCGCTCACTAGATCCTCAACAAAACTCACCTGACGCTCTGTCCCCTTAATCAGCAGGCTGTTGGTGTCCGAGTAACCCACAATATTGATAGACGATTGCCCGAAGTTATCCGGCTCGTATTGGCGCTTCGTTGCCGATGCCGCATTAAAGGAAGGCAACGGTGGGAAATTACCTTTTTGAGTAGCAGAAGCTGCTTCAAGCGCGCCGCGGGTATCATTATCAATCGTGATAGTTGCACCGGCCGGTGCGGAACGTCCTCCACGGTTATCGCCAGAGTTGTTCAGCAGTTGGTTCAATACCGTGGCGACGCCAGGCACCGTGATGGGAACATCGCGCTGAGTATAAATGCGATCGTTAACAAACGTATTTTTCAGTTTAATCACGCGGATGGTACTTTCACCGGCTCCAGGGCGCGCATAGGTTGCATCAATATACTTTGCCGCTGCAGTGATGAGCTCAACGTAAACCGGCGGCCCTGAAACATAGAACGAACCGGAACGACCATCCGAACGTAGCGGAAATCGAGCGTCATACAACCCCGACGACTTTAAATAAGCGACCAGCCGATCAAATGGCGCATAGGACAGACGCACAACGCTGCTTTGTATCTCGCTGGTATCATAGACATAGACGGAGCTACCATCGTCATACCAGATAAGTCCGGTACGGGAAGCCAGCGTGTTTAACAGCGCTTTGGGATCACTAAGATCGAAATTTCCGGAAACCCTTTTTTTTGCCGCCTCAGTGCTGACAATAAAGGGCTTATGAAGCGCGCCACCGATAACAAAAAAGAGTTGCTGCACGCTGTTGTTACTGGCGACATAGGTATTTTCGCTATCGCGCGTGTTATTCAGGGCATCAACTGACCCACCATGCATCACCTGAGTATCCAACAGCGCGGCCGCCACCGGATTACAGCTTAATGCACCTAATAAGAAATACGGCAGGTGGCGACCTAGTGCTTTCGCAAACATCTTATTCATGAAGCAAGCCTTCCAATTTTTTAAACTCCCTTGGTGTGATACCAAAAAGTGATTTTATTTCACTGGAAAAATGAGATGACGACGCGTAACCATTATTTCCCGCAATAGCCGAGATAGAGTTATCTTTTTCTATCAGCTGTAAGGCACTGTGAGCAGCACGCCAGAGGCGTAATTGTTTTTTTGGCCCCCGGGTAAAAGCATGGTGGCAGAGTTTCCTGAAATAAGACTCTGATACGCCGTAAATCTTGCTGGCATTACCAATTTTATGACTGTCACTCTCTTTATCTTCGTTCATAACCTGAGATAATAGAAAATGTGAAATCCAATAGCTTTCAACATTTCTGATAAAAGAGAACATACTTTCCAGTCGACGATCCTGTGGCTTCAACATGGTGGAGATAAGCATTCCCATCATCGACTTATTTTCTTTTTCAATCAGTACTACCAGGTTTCGTTCCGTATGCATTAATGCCGGATGGGACTTTACATCCTCAAGCCTCCCGGATAGATCGCCTCGGGATTTAGCCTGATAATCTAAAAATGAAAACAGCGTCGTCGCCTGAGACATCGTCAGCGTTTCAATAACCCATTCACCGCTAAAAGTCACATTCATTCTATCCAGAGTCGATAACACAACAGACTGGCGAATATTTTCTTTACTTTCCACCAGGAACTCATCCTGTTCTCCAGAAGTGATTAAAGCCATAACGGAATCATGACCCAAAGGTCTCGCGAATAAAACGCCATTATCTAATTCAACTATTTCATCGCTTACAACAAGCGGTGCCGCCATGAATTCGCTATCATTACCACGTTGCCGCATCATGTTTTTCTTCTGGTATTGAGCATCGCTAATAAACATAATTTTATCTCACCTCAGTAAGCTCAGCAATAATACTATAAGAATGAATTTAGGTTTCCACAACATCAGAATATCGAATTCCATAATAACTTATCAGAAAAATCCCAATGGTCAACACAGAATGGGAAAAGTAAAAATTTAATAAAATTAATAAAAAAACATTCAACAAAAAATCAAAAAATCAGGATTGAGAAAAACAGCCAATGGGGCTACAGTGCGTATTCTGAAAGCAGCCCTACGTAACGTCGTCAAATAGATTCATTACAACCGTACGTAAAAGTGAATTTAGTACACGTATTATATACCAACGATTTTTGACACGTAGCAATCAGATGGTATTGCTTAAAGTCAGTTGGTTGTAGAAATCGCGCGAGCCCTATAATTCCCGTTCGTTTTTTTTTATATTTTAATGGCCCTCTCTATTAACAGCGACATGAAATGAACAGCGACATGAACGAAATATCTGATGACATGCCTGCAACCGAGGCGCAGAAAAAATTCACCCTGAAGGTGCTGTTTGGTCCCATGTTTGGCTGTGAACTACACCTTCCGGCGGATGATTATTTTCTGATTATCAATCCAGGGCCAGCGCTCCAGGATACGACCGCCACACAGGCTTCTGCTGGAGAGCATGCTGCGGCCTATACGCAGAATACACTTTATCTCCCCTGCGACATGCCGTCTCCCAACATCATTTTACATCTGTCCACTTCCCTTGAGGATGAAGAGACGCAGGAGAGCTATCGCATTGACGTTCAGGGCGTGGAGAATAGCTATCCAGCGCTACTGAACACAAATGAAGTCTTTGTCCACGACCATATTCGCTTTGCCGTTAAGCGCAGTGAAGATGATTGGCCAGAAGATATCAAAAACTTTAATCTTCCTACTACGGTCAATGCTGAATTTACAGAGCAGGAAAAGCTGGAGGAATTTAACGCCAAAAAAAATCACACCCTGATTATTGGTTCGATTATTCTGGTTGTGCTACTGCTTACCGCGGTGGTTATCTGGTATAAAAAAATAGAAAATGATCAACAGGTGTTAACGCTGAATGAAGCCTTGACTGGCGCACCGATGCCTCTTGAAATTGTCAGAGGCCGCGATAACAACTTAATTTATGTCCTGACAACAAAATACCAGGCAATGGAGTGGGCACAGGAAGCACTTTTCAAATTGCAGGAAAAAAATGGCGTGGTGCTGGTCTGGTTATCTCAGCAGAGAAAAGGTGTTATTTCCCAGTTGACTAAAGCCGGTTACCCGGTACTTCAAATTGATTATTCCAAACCGCAGCATCCGGTCATTTCCCTCTATGAGAAGTTAACCCCGCAGGAAGAGGAAAAATTTAAATCTGCTGTTTTGCAAAAAATTCCTTTTGCTCTTGATATTCGAACACAGGTAAAAACAAAAGCTCACTTATTACAAGAGGCTCGTCAAGGGCTGGATCGGCTGCATATCTATTACCGCCAAATTAATACTTCTGTAGGCTATAGTTTAGTCGTCCGTGATGCTCTCAGTGATCATGTGCTCACGGCCTTGCAGCATTTTACTAAAGAATTTAATCACCAATGGGGAACACGCGTTATTAATTTCTCAATTAATCTCGATGAAAACTGGCTACAGGATAAGTCCTATCTCGACTCATCCAACGGTTATCTTTTCTTAAACCCTCGCCATTGGTACTTCCCACTAAAAAAAGGAGACATAAATGGCTGATGAAAGACCACCCGTGGAGTATAACGGCTATTTTTTAGATAAAGTATCTGCTGGTTTTGAAGCGGGCGCTAAAAGTATGATGGAGGAACTAAATAAGGCTGAAAGTGCACTAGAAGCCGACCCTTCCGATCCGTCAGTGCTGGCCAATTACCAGGCCAAGCTACAGGAATATACGCTTTTTCGTAATGCGCAAACCAGTACAGTTAAAGCATACAAGGATATTGGCGCAGCGATTATTCAGAACTTCCGTTAATTTTTTGGGTACGGGAACCTCCCGTACCCTTTTCTTCACTGGAGAAATAATGAGTCAAATTAATGAAACATTGTCGGCATTAACCCGACTCTCGCCGCAAAGCATAAACCCTGAAGACAATGTATCCGTCACTGTCCATGACCAGAATTTTAATAATATGGTATCTAGCACCTTCAATAAGATCAGCGAAACGGATGCTCAATTTAAAAATGTGATTAACACCCTCAGTCAGTCCCCGCATTTCACTAGTGATCCGCAGAAACTACTGATGCTGCAAAACTACATTGGTGAATACAGCAACTACGTTTCCCTCGTGAGTACACTGGCACGCAAAGGGGTGAGCACCATTGAAACTTTGGAAAAATCGCAATAATGATGAACAGATATTTGCGCGCACTGGCTGCTGTACTGTTAACTTTTATGCTCAGTGCCTGTAATGATGAGGGCCTACTCTTTAACCTGACCCAAGAACAGGCCAATCAGGTTCTGGCCATCCTGCAACAGCATAATATTTCGGCGAAAAAGGAAGGAACACTTAAGGCCGGCTATACCGTGGCAGTAGGGGAATCTGAAAGCACAGCAGCACTTTCTATCATTAGCCAGTACCAGCTGCCATGGGCGGCGGACGTTCAGATAGCGCAAGCATTTCCAGAAAGTTCTCTGGTGGCTTCACCTAATGCAGAGCAGGCTCGCGTTATCTCTTTACAGGAGCAGCGTCTTGAACAGTCTTTGCGCATGATCTCTCAGGTCGTCAGTGCCCGTGTCCACGTGAGTTATCCCCCATTTAATAATGATACCAGCGGCAAAAAGCCAACCAACCACGTTGGCATCATTATCTCTTATAAAGGGGAAATTGATGACAACATGTTCATTTCGCAGATCAAAACGTTAATCAAAAACAGTTTTGAAGATGTACGCTACGAAAATATTTCGGTTGTGCTGTTCCCGGCGCCAGTTATTCAGTACGTCTCCCCAACCAAAGTACCTAGTACCGTCCCTGCCCTGTGGGTTCTTATTCTGTCAACGATGGTTTTGTGCGCCGCCGCCACGGCAGGCTTTATGTTCTACAAGCTCAGCCGCCGACCACCTTTGAATAAAGATAAGTCTCCCGAGCTCATTGAAGATAAGGCTACCGAACAATGAGAGCGGAAGACCAGCGCATGATGTCCATTTTGTATGCTCCGGCAAGTTATACGCACGTGAGCCATCTGCCTGAGATGTTCCAGGCGAGTGAACTTCGGGAAGATACGCTGCTCAATTTCTGGCTGCTAAGACACGGCAAGCTCTGTGACCTGCCCTGCGCCTGGCAGCCCGACGATACCACGCTATCGCTGCTGCTTTCACGCTGGCATCGGCTCCCCATTGCCGCACATTTGATTGGCGGCTATCTGCTGCGCAGCCGCCTGCCCGAACAGGGAGCGATACTGATGTCTGACCCGCGTCTGCTTGCCTTCATCTCTCTGCCTCTGCTTCATCAGGTCACCCTTGACGAAACAAACAGTCCGCCAGATACCCTTTCCTGCGGTACAGCGTTTATTCTCGGGCAGTTCCCGGAACTGCCTGTTGCGTTGCACCAGCGCCTGTTATTGCACTTTCCTGCCGGAATGACAGTGGCGCAACTCTCTGCCCCAAAAACGCTTAACCACATTAATTTGCTACGAATGGCTTTGACTTATGCGCACCATTACTATTGATGAGTTACCCCTGGATTTACACAAGCACGTGGTGATTAAATCCGGTAAGCGAACCCGCTATCGGCAGATGGCCGTAGCCCTGGAACGTACTCTAAACCGTTGCAGTGAAATTCATGCCGAATATGAGTTACAGACTGTCAGGCTGCGTGAAAACTGTGAAAAGCAGGCTTTCCAGGCTGGCTTTCAGCTGTTCTTCTCCCAACTTGTGACGCTTCTCGACGAGTATCAACGTCAGCAAAACCAGCGCCAGGCAGTGTTTCGCCAGCATGTCGCCACAGCGCTCAATAAGTCTTTATACGATCCGATGATCGTTGAGCGAATAATCCACCATCTGCAGGAGCAGTGCGGGCACCAGAAAGCACTGCGTATCATCATTCCCAGAGCGGTGAAGCTGCCTGACGGCGCTGACACTTCGAACTATCAGTATACCGATGACAACCACATTACCGTGCAGAACGATATGGATGCAGTACGCTTTCCCAGTGAGTCGCTCTGCCGTACCTGGCTAAAGCACGCAGATGAGAATATAGCGCCTCTCAACGAAACCATTAACAACCTTACCCCAGACCTGCTTCGAGATCTCGCGGGGAAACTTATCGCCATGAGCCAGCAGTTCCCCTCTGAACTCCCTCACTCTGACCAGGAAAAAAACAATGACTAACATCAGCAGCACCGCCCACCACTACACACCGTCAGGTAAAGACAATGACCCGACAGAATTAAGCTTTGACGACAAAGTGCTTCACTATATCGAACAGAACAAACCGAAGGGCTCACTTAGCGAACTGATGGATCAGATGCGGGAGCTTTCACCGGATAAGACCATTTCCATGCAGCAGATGAATAAAGCACTGCTTTATTCAGATACCTATTTGCGAAATACCGACGATTCCAGAGATTACACTGACAGCGTGCTGGACAAGTTCACCATCCAGCTACTGGGGGTGAATATGTTATTCAACAACATGATGTACAAAAGTTTCACTCAATCGGATGACGATACGTCGTTATAATTTCTCTCAGCCAATTATCCCGGCACTTAGCCGGGTTTTCAGATGATGAAAATAAAATATCTCACTCCTGTTGCTATTATATTCGCCTTGTTGTTATCACCTTTTGTCGCAGCGCAAAAGGCTGATTGTATCGTCGAGGCGGCACAGTGCTTTCAAATTAACCCTTTGGTTATCAAAGCAATTATCTGGCATGAGTCTAAAAATCAGCAGCAAGCCATGAATACAAATAAAAATAAGACCGTTGATGTAGGCATTATGCAAATTAATACGGTGCATTTTAAAGCATTGCAAGCCAAGGGCATTAGTGAAGATTTATTACGCGAAAATAGCTGCGCCAATGTTTTCTCAGGTTCTTGGGTGCTGAAAAAAAATATTGCACGCTACGGCTATACCTGGGAGGGTATCGGTAACTATCATTCTAAAACACGGGTGCATCACGATAAGTACGTGAACAAAATAATTTCGATAATTGCGCACCAGACATCGGTGATCGATAAAATAGAAGTCCCCAGACAAGAAGGTATCCGCGAGCGTTTCTCTTGCGAATGAACAATACTTCACTCACTGCCGCCGTCCACATTTCCTAAATTATCGCAATAACGCAGGCATTCTTTGCTTGCGTTATTGAGCTAA
>Ga0105856_1000737_pt1 | contig 15943 bp, 14 predicted proteins | sample OrgsoiDNA_201060_FD_89681 | JGI IMG/M metagenome (GOLD analysis project Ga0105856, IMG submission 89681) | Permafrost soil microbial communities from the Arctic, to analyse light accelerated degradation of dissolved organic matter (DOM) -... | ecosystem: Environmental > Terrestrial > Soil >...
ACAGGGTACAATCCGCGGCTGTGAATTGTATAAGTAGCTAACTGACGGCATGAAGAAAAACCGCGCTTTTTTGAAATGGGCTGGTGGCAAATATCCGCTGGTTGATGACATCAAACGTCATCTACCAGCCGGAGATTGTCTGATAGAGCCTTTTGTCGGTGCGGGGTCGGTGTTCCTAAACACCGACTATACATCGTACATTCTGGCCGACATCAACAGTGACCTGATTAACCTCTACGATATTGTTAAAACGCGCACTGACGAATTTGTGCGTGATGCCCGCGTGCTTTTCTCCCCTGAATTCAATCAGTCAGAACGTTTTTATGCCTTGAGAGAAGAGTTCAACCAGAGCCGGGATCCCTATCGCCGCTCGGTGCTTTTCCTCTATCTCAATCGCCATTGTTACAACGGCCTGTGTCGCTATAATCTTAGCGGTGCATTTAATGTGCCTTTTGGCCGCTATAAAAAGCCCTATTTTCCTGAAACTGAACTCTATTGGTTTGCCGAGAAAGCGCAGAATGCCCTGTTTGTTTGCGAGCATTACCAGCAAACGTTGTTGAAAGCGGCCCCAGGTTCGGTGGTGTATTGCGACCCACCCTATGCGCCGCTCTCGGCGACGGCCAATTTCACGGCTTACCATACCAACAGTTTCAGCATGGCGGATCAGCAAAATCTGGCGCGTCTGGCGTATCAGTTATCGTCTGAAATGGACGTGCCGGTGTTGATCTCCAACCATGAAACACCGCTGACGCTGGAATGGTATGCCCAGGCGACGTTACACCGCGTATCGGCCCGCCGAACGATCAGCAGCAACGTCTCGCAACGCAGTAAAGTGAATGAGCTTTTGGCGCTTTACTGTCAATAACCCCTTTTTGTGAATCGATGAGTCGTATGGAGAAGCGGATGAAAAAGTTTTTGATTGCCCCGTCAATTCTGTCAGCTGACTTTGCCCGTCTGGGTGAAGATACGGCGAAGGCACTGGAAGCTGGCGGTGACGTCGTACACTTTGACGTCATGGACAACCACTACGTACCTAACCTGACGATTGGGCCATTAGTCTGCCAGTCGCTGCATAATTACCTGCAAAAAGCCGGTATTGATAAGCCGATTGATGTGCATTTGATGGTGAAACCGGTTGATCGTTTGATCCCAGATTTCGCCGCAGCGGGCGCAACCTATATCTCTTTCCATCCCGAAGCGTCCGAACACGTTGATCGCACGATTCAGTTGATCAAAGAACATGGCTGTAAAGCCGGTCTGGTGTTTAACCCTGCCACGTCGCTGAGCTATCTTGATTATGTGATGGATAAACTGGATGTGATCCTGCTGATGTCGATTAATCCGGGCTTTGGCGGTCAGCCATTTATTCCAGGCACGCTCGACAAACTGCGTCAGGTTCGCAAATTAATTGATGACAGCGGCTATGATATTCGTCTGGAAATCGACGGTGGTGTGAAAGCTGAAAATATCCGTGAGATTGCCGAAGCCGGTGCTGACATGTTCGTTGCGGGTTCGGCTATCTTCAATCAGCCCGATTACCGCACCGTGATTGACCATATGCGCAGCGAACTGGCGAAGGTTTCTCATGGCTGAGTCCATGCAACCGTTGGGCGTCGCCTTTGATCTCGACGGCACCTTAGTCGACAGCGCGCCAGGTCTGGCAGAAGCCGTTGATCAGGCATTGAAGGATGTGGGTTTGCCCGCCGCAGGCGTTGAGCGCATCAGCACCTGGATTGGCAACGGTGCCGACATCATGGTCGAGCGCGCAGTGCGCTGGGCCGACGGCGATATGTCCCCCGCGTTTCTCCAGCAGGTTCGTGACAAATTCGACCATTATTACGCCGAGACCGCCGCGCGCGGCAGCCATCTTTACCCACAGGTGAAAGAGACGCTGGCAGCGCTCCATGCGCAAGGTTTACCGCTAGGTTTGATCACCAACAAGCCGACGCCTTTTGTCGCGCCATTGTTGGTGTCATTAGGCATTGAGCAATATTTCTCGGTGGTGATCGGTGGCGATGATGTGGTGCAGAAAAAGCCCCATCCCGCGCCGATTTACCTGATGCTGGCACAGCTAGGCTTACGCGCCAGTGAGCTGGTTTTTGTCGGTGATTCGCGTAATGATATTCAAGCGGCACAGGCCGCCGGTTGCCGCTGCGTCGGATTGACGTACGGCTACAACTACGGTGAAAGTATCGCGCTGAGCAAGCCCGACAGCGTTCTGGAACATTTCGCCGATCTCTTGCCCACTTTCGGGCTGTTATCTTAAAAGATCAGGAAGCATAAAAATGAGTAAACCCATCGTATTTAGTGGTGCACAGCCCTCAGGTGAACTGACCATTGGCAACTACATGGGTGCGCTGCGTCAGTGGGTTAAGCTGCAGGATGACTACGAGTGCATTTACTGCATCGTTGACCTGCATGCCATCACCGTTCGTCAGGATGCTGCGCAACTGCGCAAGGCGACACTCGACACGCTGGCGTTGTATCTGGCTTGCGGAATTGATCCGCAAAAAAGTACCATTTTTGTGCAGTCCCACGTACCCGAACACACCCAACTGAGCTGGGCGCTGAACTGCTATACCTACTTCGGCGAATTGGGCCGCATGACGCAGTTCAAAGACAAATCTGCCCGCTATGAAACCTCAAACAGCGAGAGCATTACTGCTGGCCTGTTTGATTATCCGGTCCTGATGGCTGCCGACATTCTGTTGTACCAGACCAATCAGGTGCCGGTCGGTGAAGATCAGAAACAGCATCTTGAGCTGAGCCGCGATATCGCCAGCCGTTTCAACGCGCTGTACGGCGACGTGTTCACCATTCCAGAGCCTTTTATTCCTAAGTCGGGGGCTCGCGTGATGTCCTTGCAGGAGCCGACCAAGAAGATGTCGAAGTCGGACGATAACCGCAATAACGTCATCGGCCTGCTGGAAGATCCGAAAGCGGTGACCAAGAAAATCAAGCGCGCCATGACGGATTCCGAAGAGCCGCCGGTCGTGCGTTATGATTTGGCCACCAAAGCGGGAGTATCGAACCTGTTGGATATCCTGTCTGGCGTTAACGGTAAAAGCATTGCCGAGCTGGAAGCCGAATTTGAAGGCCAGATGTACGGCCATTTGAAAGGCGCAGTGGCCGACGCGGTGTCTGGCATGCTGACCGAATTGCAGGAGCGTTACAATCGCTTCCGCAGTGACGAGGCGTACCTGCAACAGATCATGCGTGACGGCGCCCAGAAAGCCCGCGCCCGCGCCAGCGTCACGCTGGCAAAAGTGTATGAAGCCATCGGTTTCGTGCCCGCGCCATAAGTGCGGCCAGCCTGCGAGTAAAAACCACGCCGCGGCGTGGTTTTTTTATGTCTGCGGATCATGACCCTGCGCTGAAGTTGTAGGTAAATGTCGCGTTATAGCGCCAGTCGCGTTTCTGGCTGTCTACCGGCATATCACCGATTGGCCGTGCCGCTTCCACCGAAATCGAATAATGACGGTTGTCGCTGAGCGTGACACCAAGGGCATACGACGACAGGTTCTGTTTGGCAATACCGCTCTGATTGAAACCGGTATGCGCGGCGTCCATCACCACATAAGGCTGAATGGTTTTCAGCCACTGGCCCTGATCGCGATTATGGATATAGCGCATTTCCACCTGCCCGCCGACGCCGTAATCGCCTGACGCATCGCTGTCAGGATAGCCGCGGCCATAATGGGTGGCGCCGAAGTTTACCCGTTCTGGTTCGGGTAAATCGTTATCTGACCAATCCCCTTCCACGGCTGCGCTGAGTCGCCATTTTTGATCGAACAGATAGGCGGTATCGCCGTTAAATTTCCAGCGGGTGAAGCCGAGATCGGCATTGGGCGTATTATTGCTCGCCCCCAGCCCGTCAATGCCTTGTCGCACATTGAACCGCGTGTTCCAGTAGGCTTTATCGTATTCTCGGTATCCGGCCAGTGTCAGATCAGCCCCCGGATAACGCACGTGCTGATTGACGTCAGGAAGTTGAATCTGTCGGCCAGCCTGCATCGCCCACAGATCGTAATCGTAGGTTTTATCGAGATAATCCAGACCGCCGCTCAGGGTCCACTGTTTCTTGCGCGTCAATTCCAGCGGATAGCTGAACACCACGCCCGTATTGTACTGCGTTTGCTTGTTCTTCGAACCGATGCTGATGTCGCCAGGAAGCACAAACAGCGTGCTGTAATCCTTATCTTTCTGCTGATAATAGCTGCCTTTCAACTGCATCAATAGGCCGTCATCGCCAAGATATTGCTGGTAGTTCAAACCGGCATAGGTTTTACGCGTATCGCCGCCGATCGGCACCAACGTGGCTATCCCAAGCTGTTCACCGTAAGTCGTCAGGCCGCTCAGGGTGGCATTGACCACCGCGAGATTTTCATCTTTACGGCTATCCACGCTGGTGGTGACGTTCCAGTTGCGGGTGCGTTGTGCCTCAACATTCAGCGCGGTTGCGCCATAAATATTGTTGGGATTATTGGCGGAGGCGCTCACTTTGGTGTCCGGCGTGCGGTTCATCAACAGGGTGTAACGCTCGAAGGTATCCTGCGTCAGCGGTTTTTCCGCCATCATTGGCTGCGAGAGTTTACTCAGCCAGCGGCCAATCTGCGCATTGTCGCTGCGGATCTGGGTGGAGGCGATATAGCCCTCGACCAAGCCAATCTTCACCACGCCATCGTGGAAATTATCTGCCGGTAAATAGGCGTAAGAGAGCACATAACCGTCATGCTTATAGCGTTCGGTGATGCTATCGGTTGCTGCCAACAACTGCGACAGCGGCACCTTTTTACCGACAAACTCAGCGAAAGGCTGGGCCAGTGAATCGAGCGCGTAACGCGTCCCGCCGACAAACTGAATGTGCTGCACATCAATCAGGGTTTGCGGCGTGACCGAGGACGCCGGAGTGGGAGTGGTAATGCTGATTTTTTTCGACTTTGCCGGAGGCTGTGAAAGAGGTTGCGCGAGTTTGGCTGGATTATTCGGGTCAATCAGTGTGGGTAACATCTCGGCTGAACTGTAGCCAATGACCGTTCCGAATAACGCCACTATGCAGGATTTTGTTTTCATAAACATTCCTTTGGTTGCATAGATAAAAAGGGTGGTTTTTTGTTGTAAGCACGAGTTATAGGTCTTGCTTTTAGCTCACTCCCTGTTGATCCCAGGGAGTGTTTTTATGACGTAGGAAAATAATCTGATCAGCGCTTATTTTTTGGTGTCGAGCTTCGCGGTAATACCGGAAGTCAGCCCGCCAACGGCAGTGTTCACATTTGCCAGCAGTCCGCCAGACTGGGATGCAGAAGCCGATGCGCCTGCGGAGATCCCACCAGAGTTGGTTGTTGTGGTGTTACTCGCCGGAACCACCAGGCCGCCGGTATTAGAAACCGCCTGACCGACGCCTTGCACGGTATTGCCCAATCCCGCCAGGGCAGGCGTGTTGGTCGCAACCTGTGAACCGGCTGAACTCACCGCCCCACCAACCTGATTCAACAATCCATTGACTGGCGTACCCAGCCCGGTTGCGCCGCCAACGTTCTGCGTGACGCCCTGAACGTTCGCCACCACCGGCGTGACGATACCCGTGGTTACGGTTGTGACGCCCGACAGCGCGCCGGTTTGCAGGTTTTGCGCCAACCCGTTGCCGGTGTTGGTGGTCAGCTCGCCGACTTTATTGACTAATCCGCCCGCTGGCGTGGTGAGGCCGCCCAAGGGGGTAGATGCGCCATTAGCCGCCAGTGAGGTACCGAGTCCGCTGACGCCGGTGCCTAAATCAGCCACCGCTTTTGGCACGCCTGCTGCCGTGGTGCCAATGGCATTGGGATTAACCCCTAACTGCCCGACGCCGTTGGTGATACCGCTGCCAACATCCGTCACCGCTTTACCCGTGCTGTCGACAATGGTGACCACGCCAGTGCCTGCCAGCGGTAAATTACCGATAGGCGTTTGAGTCGCAATGCTGCTGACCTGCGTCCCTACACCGCTCACCGCATTGCCGGTACTGCCAAGGATCGTACCGGTCGTCAACGGCGTCACCGTTGTCCCGCCATTTCCGGTTCCCGTACCGGTGCCAGTACCCGTTCCAGTGCCCGTTCCTGAGCCATTCCCTGTGGTGGTTCCATTACCCGCTGTCGTTCCATCGCTTCCTGACGTTGAACCATCACCGGTGGTTGAGGTGCCGGTAGTGGTTGTTTTTGCCGTATGGGAAGAACCGCCGCCGCCACTACCGCTGCACGCAGCGAGGGACAGAGCGACCAGAATTGCCAATGCGATTTTATTGATATGACCAACGTGAATATATGGGCGCATGGTATGCCCCTCCACAGAAAAGACGCCAGAGTTGGCGTTATTTAATTTTAAGTTGAAGATTCTGAATATTCCATTTCGGACGGGCTTATATTTTATTGATTCGCGATGAGGATCTAAAATCCAGCCATAATGTTCTGTGGGGGGTGCCGGGAGAGGAGGCGAAAAGGTGTGATGAACTTGAACCACCCCGCTGAATTGATTAATAAATCTGTCCATTTCGCGGGAGGAAACGGACAGAAACGGGCAGAGTAATCTTGTGGCGTGGAAGTTATTCGGTTGGCGTTTCGCTGGCAAACCAGTTGAGTTTTTTACGCAAACTCACCACGGAACCGACAATGATCAGGCTCGGGCTTTGCACCTTGCTGGCGAGTTCGCCGAGCTGTGCCAGCTCACCGGTCACCACGCGTTGCTGCTGTAAGGTGCCATTTTCCACCAGCGCCACTGGCGTGGCCGATGCAAGGCCGTTCGCCAGCAGGTTGTGCTGGATATCCGCCGCCTGCGTCAGCCCCATATAAAACACCAGCGTTTGCTGGCCTTGCGCCAGACAGGTCCAGTCGAGGCTGCCGTCTTGCTTGGCATGACCGGTGATTAAGCGCACGCTTTGCGCGTGGTCACGATGGGTCAGTGGAATGCCGCTATAAGCCGAACAGCCTGACGCCGCGGTGATCCCCGGCACCACCGAAAACGCGATCCCTTCGGCTTTCAGCGCCTCCAGCTCTTCGCCACCGCGCCCGAAAATAAACGGGTCGCCGCCTTTCAGGCGCACCACGCGTTTACCAAGTTTGGCCTGCTCGAGCAAAATCTGGTTGATGCTGTCCTGCGGTACGCAGTGATGTCCGGCACGTTTGCCGACAAAAATCCGTTCGGCGTCGCGGCGGACTAAATTCAGTACCGCATCGGAGACCAGTCGGTCATACACCACCACGTCGGCCAGTTGCATCTGTTGCAGGCCTTTGAGCGTTAACAAACCGGCATCACCCGGGCCCGCGCCGACGAGAATCACCTCGCCATGATGCTCAACCGGTTCACTGAACAGTTCTTCGATGTAAGCATCGCTTTGTTTCGTATCATCATTCGCCAGCGACTGCGCCAGACGGTGGTGATTAAACAGCTTTTCCCACCAGCGTCGGCGCTGCGGCATATCGTGGAAATGCGTTTTTACCCGCTGGCGTAACTCGCCGGCCTTTTGTGCCAGTTTACCGAGATGCTGGGGCAGAATGGCTTCCAGTCGTTCGCGCAGCAGGCGAGCGAGCACCGGGGCATTGCCGCCAGACGAAACGGCAATCATTAGCGGTGAACGGTCAATGATCGAGGGCATAATGAAGCTGGCGCTTTCAGGCGCATCCACCACGTTACAGAAGACGCGGCGAGCATCAGCGGCGTCGCTAACCTGCTGATTGATAAGCTGTGAATCCGTGGCGGCAATCACCAGCCATTTTTCATCAACCAGCGTGGGGGAAAATTCCTCGCGCAACAAATGCACTTTTCCCTCGGCGGCCCAAACGTCAAACTGCGGCGTAACGCTTGTGGCATTGACCGTCAGATCGGCACCTGCCTCCAGCAGTAAACGGGCTTTGCGCTCGGCGACATCCCCCGCGCCTACCAGCAAACAGGCTTTATGATGTAACTGGCAAAACAGCGGGAAATAATCCATTGCGCAGGGCGCTCCTAACGTTGAATTTGCACGTTGCCATCGCACACGCGCAGGGTAAAAGCTTCGATGGAATGGTGTTCATCTTCCATACACAGGCCGTCGGTCAGGCGAAAATGCTGTTTTTTCAGCGGGCTGGTGACCCACAGTTCGCCCTGATGTTCAGCAATAATGCCGCGTGATAATACGCTGGCTTGGGCGAACGGGTCGATATTGGAGAGCGCAAAAACGCGTTCGTCGTGATAAGGGCGGAACAGCGCCACCTGTTTGTCTCCCACCAGCGCACAGACGCCGCAACCTGGGAGAATTTGTTCGACAGAACAAAGCGTTAACCACTGGCTCATAAGACTTCCTCCCCGCCGGTGACCACGGTGACCGGAATGCGTTCTTCAGGCCGTGCCGGACGGTGCTGCAAACGTTCGCCGACAAACTGGACGTTCGGGTCGCGTTGCGCGCTGTTGATGAAATGGGTGAAGCGGGTTTGCGCCGCCGGAGAGTTCAGCGTTTCCTGCCATTCACAGACGGCGGACGCGCGCAGGCGAGCCAGCTCGGCTTCTAATTGCTCGTTCAGACCCAACTTGTCGTCGACAATCACTTTGCGCAAATAGTCGATGCCGCCTTCCAGACTTTCCAGCCAGACCGAGGTGCGCTGCAGTTTATCGGCGGTGCGGATGTAGAACATCATGAAACGGTCGAGATAGGTCAGGATCTGGTCGTTATCCAGATCGGCAGCCAGCAAATCGCCGTGGCGTGGCTTCATGCCACCGTTGCCGCAAACGTACAGGTTCCAGCCGTTCTCGGTGGCAATAATCCCCACGTCCTTGCCCTGAGCTTCCGAGCACTCGCGGGTACAGCCCGACACGCCGAATTTCATCTTGTGCGGCGTGCGAATAGCTTTGTAACGGTTTTCAAGGCTGATACCAAAACCGAGGCTGTCGCCAACCCCGAAGCGGCACCAGGTGCTGCCGACGCAGGTTTTTGCCATGCGCAGCGCCTTCGCGTAGGCCTGACCGGTTTCGAAACCGGCGTGAATCAGTTTCTGCCAGATAGCCGGTAAATCGTCTTTCTGTGCCCCGAACATGCCGATACGCTGCGAGCCGGTGATTTTGGTGTAGAGATGGTACTCGGCAGCAATGTCGCCAATCGCCTGCAAACCTTGCGGCGTGATTTCGCCGCCCGGCGAGCGTGGGATCACGGAGTAGGTACCGTCTTTTTGCATGTTGGCGAGGAAGATGTCGTTGGTGTCCTGCAACGGCGCGTGTTGCGCGTTGAGGACGTAATCATTCCAGCAGGAGGCCAGTAGCGAACCCACCGTCGGTTTACACACTTCGCAGCCATAGCCTTGGCCGTATTTCGCCAGCAGTTGCTCGAAGGTTTTAATGCCTTCGACGCGGATCAAGTGGTAAAGCTCCTGACGTGAATAGGCAAAGTGTTCGCAAAGATGGTGATTCACTTCAATGCCTTGCTTGCTCAGTTCAGCATTCAATACCTGAGTCACCAGCGGAATACAGCCGCCACAGCCGGTACCGGCTTTGGTCGCCGATTTCAGCGCCGCCACGGTATGACAACCGCCTTGTACCGCTTGAATGATGTCGCCTTTGGTGACGTCAAAACAGGAGCAGATTTGCGCGCTTTCCGGCAGGGCATCGGTACCGATCACCGCGCCGCCGCTGCCTGCGTGAGCGGGTAAGATCAGCGCATCAGGATTTTCCGGCAATGGAATATTATTCAGCACCAATTGCAGCAGATTGCCGTAATCACTGGTATCGCCGACCAGCACCGCGCCGAGCAGCGTTTTGTTGTCTTCACTGACCACCAGGCGCTTGTACAGCGCTTTGCTTTCGTCGAGATAGACATAGCTGCGCGCGCCAGCGGTACGTCCATGGGCGTCGCCAATACCGGCCACGTCAACGCCGAGCAGCTTGAGTTTGGCGCTCATGTCGGCACCGGTGAACTGATTGTCGCGGCCTAAAAGATGGTCGGCGGTAACCTGCGCCATTTTGTAACCCGGCGCGACCAGCCCGAAAGTACGCTGGTTCCATGAGGCGCATTCGCCGATGGCATAGACGTCCGGGTCACTGGTTTGGCACTGGTCGTTGATCACGATGCCGCCGCGAGGCGCGATGGCTAAATCGCACTGGCGGGCCAGTTTGTCCTGCGGGCGAATACCGGTGGAGAACACGATGAAGTCGACTTCCAGCGCGGTGCCGTCAGCGAATTCCATGGTTTTGCGCGCCGTGCTGCCGCCCTGAGTGATCTCTTTGGTATTTTTCGCGGTGTGAACCTGCACACCCATGCTTTCGATTTTCTGGCGCAACTGGTTGCCGCCCATCACGTCGAGCTGTTCGGTCATCAGGCCTGGCGCAAATTCAATCACATGCGTTTCGACGCCGAGATTTTTCAGTGCGCCTGCCGCTTCCAACCCCAGCAGGCCGCCACCGACTACCGCCCCGCGTTTGCTGCGACGGGCGCAGGCTTCGATGGCGTGCAAATCTTCAATGGTGCGGTAGACAAAGCAGTCCTGACCGTCGGCGCCGAGGATTGGCGGTACCCACGGATACGAACCGGTGGCAATGATCAGTTTGTCGTAATACAGCGTGCGACCGCTGCTGGAGTGAATGACTTTCTCATCGCGATTCAGAGTGATGGCGCGTTCGCCAATCAGCACGTCGACGCCGTGCTTCTCGTAAAAGCCTTCGCGTACCAGCGATAACTCTTCAGCAGTGTGGTGGGAAAAATAGGAGGAAAGATGAACGCGGTCATAGGCCACGCGCGGTTCTTCACAAAATACCGTGATAGTGAACTGGCCGGGTTGGGCTTTATCCAGTAAATCTTCAATAAAGCGATGGCCGACCATGCCGTTGCCAATAATCGCCAGTCTGACTTTGCTCATGTTTGCCTCAGAATTGATGTCTATCGGCTCAACATAACGCGCGTGAAGTCCGGCATCTTGATGCAAATCAAGCCACTTCCAATATACCTCTTAGGTGGTATTTGACTGATTTTATTGGGTTTTTATGTAACCTTTCGATTTATAAACACTTTCAGGCTATTGTTCTGGTATTGGCAATGATTCCGCCTTCATTTCACAACGGTGAGGTAACGTGTGACGAAATCCCTTTTGCACCGCATCAATAATGTTCGGCTAGCCGATCGCCAAGGGCTATGGCAGATGCAGATTGCTGATGGCCGACTCCAGCAGATTGTGACCCAGCCGGCCATGACCGGTGAAACGGACGGCGTGCTAGACGCCGAGGGCGGGCTGGCGATCCCGCCGTTTATCGAGCCGCATATTCATCTCGATACCACCCAGACCGCAGGGCAACCGGCGTGGAATCAGTCGGGTACGCTGTTTGAAGGCATTGAGCGTTGGGCCGAACGCAAAGCATTGCTCACCCATGAGGACGTGAAGGCACGCGCGTGGCAGACGCTGAAATGGCAGATTGCCAACGGGATCCAGCACGTACGCACCCATGTCGATGTGTCGGACCCGACGCTGACCGCGTTAAAAGCGATGTTGGAAGTGAAGGCTGAGGTTGCCCCTTGGGTTGATGTGCAGATTGTGGCGTTTCCGCAGGAAGGCATTATGTCCTATCCGAACGGGGAAGCCTTGCTGGAAGAGGCCTTAAAGCTCGGTGCCGATGTGGTGGGGGCCATTCCACACTTCGAATTTACCCGCGAATATGGCGTGGAGTCCTTGCACAAAACCTTCGCGCTGGCGCAGAAGTACCACAAACTGGTCGACGTGCATTGTGATGAAATCGACGACGAACAGTCGCGCTTTGTTGAAACCGTCGCCGCCTTGGCGCTGCGTGAAAATATGGGCGCGCGCGTCACCGCCAGCCACACCACCGCCATGCACTCTTACAACGGTGCCTACACTTCGCGGCTGTTCCGGTTGCTGAAAATGTCGGGCATTAATTTTGTGGCGAACCCGCTGGTCAATATTCACCTGCAAGGCCGCTTTGATACCTACCCGAAACGCCGTGGCATCACGCGGGTGAAAGAGATGCTGGAGGCGGGAATTAACGTCTGTTTCGGCCACGATGACGTCTTTGACCCTTGGTATCCGCTCGGTACCGCCAACATGCTGCAAGTGTTGCACATGGGGCTGCACGTTTGTCAGTTGATGGGCTATCAGCAAATTGATGACGGCCTGAAGCTGATCACCACCTACAGCGCGAAAACCCTTAACTTGCAAGGCTATGCGCTGGAAAGCGGCAACGAGGCCAATCTGGTGATCTTAGCGGCGGAAAGCGGGTTTGACGCGGTGCGTCGCCAGACGCCGGTGCGTTACTCCATTCGGCGCGGCGAGGTGATTGCCGAAACCCAGCCCGCGCAGACGGTGATTCATTTGCAGAAAACGGAACGGGTAGACTTCAATAGCTAATCGGCAGGCGGTGCAATCGAGTCGCGGCTGATGATTTTGGGCGAGAATTTTTGCTGGACGATATCGCCATCCAGCGACAGCTCGTCGAGCAACAGACGCGTGGCGAACTGCGCCATGTCGGTGATCGGAAAATGGACGCTGCTCAGCGCGGGCCGCACAAAGTCGGCGCGCTCGCCGCTGTCGTAGCAAATCAGCGAGATGTCCTGCGGCACCCGCAGACGGTGTTCGCTGATAGCCAGCAAGGCCCCCATTGCCATGTCTTCGTTACAGCAGTAAATCGCCGTCGGCCTGACCGGTTGGCGTAGCAAGGTGTCGGCATGGCGGAAGCCGCCGTCGACGCGGTAATTGCCTTCCAGCGTTGCCAGCGGCGTAATGCCGGCCTGTTGCATCGCGTCGGCAAAGCCTTGCCAGCGTAATTTTGCCGATACCCGCGAGAGGGGGCCGCTAATACAGGCGATTCTCTGGTGGCCTGCTTCGAGCAGCATGTTGGTGGCGAGCTGGCTGGCGAGGGTGTGATCAAAACTGATGCAGCGCGACTCCAGCCCCGGGACTAAGCGGTCAAGTATCACGAACGGATTGTTGTCCTGGGCTAGCCGTTTCAGGCGCTCGTCGGTGATATGGCGGACATGCAAAATCAGGCCATCACAGCGCAGGCCGAACAACCGTGCAATGGCCTGCTGTTCGTTTTCCTCGCTGTCACGGCCCTGGGTGACCACTAACTGTTTGCCCTGCAACTCGGCTTCGGTTTGTACCACGTCCATCAATGCGCCGAAAAATCCGCCGCGATAGGACGTGGTGACCAGCCCGAGCGTGTGACTTTGGCTCGACGCCAATGCGCGCGCCGCCGGATGCGGGCTGTAACCCAGCATCGCGATGGCCCGGACCACGATTTCACGCGTGGCCGCCTTCACCTTTTGGTCACCGTTAACCACGCGTGAGACGGTGGCTCGGGACACTCCGGCATAGGCTGCGACGTCTTCCAATGTCACCATACTGGCTCCTGTAACCCCGCCAGTCAGGGGCAGGGGGAAATCATCTGAACTGAGGTAAATACGGCGCGTTAAGCTGTAAAACCTCGTCGAAGAGTTGTTGTGCCAGCACGGCATCGCCGACTAACGGATTGGTCATCAGGGCCAGCAGGCCACTTTGCCGATCGCCATGCACCGCGCAGTCGATCGTCAGACGCTCGAAGGTTTTCACCTGAACCGCCAGCGCGTGCAATACCGGTGGTAATGCGCCAAACACCAGCGGCGTGGCACCATGGGAATCAATAATACAGTTGGTTTCTATCACGGCGTCATCCGGTAAGCCATGAATTGCACCATGATTTGATGTATTTACCACCATTTGCGTGCCGAGATTATTATGGATCGAGCGGATCAGTTCCAGTGCCACTTCGGAATAGAATGACCCCCCGCGGAAACTCAACTGCTCAGGCTTGGTGTTGAGGTGCGGATCGGCATACAGCGCGAACAGCTCTTTCTCTACCTGCATCACTTTCTCTGCGCGGGTTCCACCGTTGGCGGCCTGCTCAATTTCTTCCGCCAGCATGGCGCGCGGCAGGTAGAAATAGCGGTGATAGGGGCAAGGGATCACACCCAGCGCACGCAGTAATTCCGGCTTCCACGGCTGATCTTTAATATTGTTCATGGTCAGCGTTGCGCCATCACACAGCATATCCAGCACGGTGTGGGTCACGTCTTTTGCGTTGTGCAAGACGCGGTGCACCCACACCATATGGTTCAGACCGGCAAATTGCAGGTGGATTTCGTCGTCTTTCGCGTCCAGCATTTTGGCAATCATGTGATGCATGGTGACGGGCACGTTGCACAGGCCGATGATTTTTGCCTTGCTGTGGCGCGCCACGGCTTCGGTCACGATACCGGCCGGATTGGTGAAGTTGATGATAAAGGCGTCGGGTGACAGCTCTTCCACTTTCCGTGCAATGTCCAGCAGAACCGGAATGGTGCGCAGCGCTTTGGCAAACCCGCCCACGCCGGTGGTTTCCTGCCCAATCAAACCGTATTTCAGCCCCAGGCGTTCATCGGCCGCGCGGGCTGGGAGTTGTCCGACGCGCAGCTGGGTCAGAACAAATTTTGCCCCGCGAATCGCCTCATCCAGTGCAAAGTGCACGCTGACTTTCACGTGTTCCAGACCTGCACGGGCCAGCATCCGGCGGGTGAGATCAGCGATAATGCCGACTTTTTCACGCCCGGCTTCAACATCCACCAGAGCCAGTTCGGTGACCGGTAATTCGCTGCTGCGCAGAATCAACCCTTCAACCAGTTCCGGCGTGTAGCTGCTACCGCCGCCAATAATGGTGATTTTAAACTGACTCATGCGCACCTCCGATAAGCTCAAGCGCCGCGTCCAACACCTTGTCGCCACGCATGGTGCCGTAATCCATCATGTTGATCATTTCCACTTTTTTACCCAGCACACCCGCGGCGGCGGATAATCTCGGCAGCTCATAACGCACCTGCGGGCCGAGCAGCACCACGTCAGCGCTGTCGATAATACTTTCAAACGACGCAATCGGCACGGCGACAATCTCGACGTCCAATCCGCGCGTTTGCGCCTCACTCAGCATTCGCTGAACCAACATACTGGTCGACATTCCTGCGGCACAACAAAGTACAATTTTTTTCATCTTCGACTCCGGCCTGGTTTAGAAAGTGTGATTCAGTGGCTTTTGATCTCGTCATCACGCGGTCTGAATGAGAAATGAGAGCGCTCTCATTTTTATATCTTAGCCTGAAGTGGATGTCAAAAAACCCGCAATTGCCGAAAGCGCGACATGGCCTGCAAAACTTTTATTTCCTTCGCGGGTCATAGGAGTAAGTAAATAAAAGTAAAGCTGTGGCGCCGCATGGATTGGCTCTTTAGAATCAACGGGTTTAGCCCGTTAGATTTCGAGCTGACGCGATGTGAGTCGCTGCCTTGCGGTAACTCGAAATCTATCGGGTACAGTGGTTTGTATTTTTGATAAAGGAATCGTCATGTTTAAACGTACTTTAGTGACCGTCACCGCGCTGCTCTCCCTGACCGCGCTGTCACCTGCCGCGCTTGCCGCCGCACAACAACACGTACTGCTGACGACCTCTGCAGGAAATATCGAAGTGGAACTCGACAGTGCAAAGGCACCGGTTTCGGTGAAGAATTTCGTGGATTACGCCAACAGTGGTTACTACAACAACACCATTTTCCATCGCGTGATCCCGGGCTTTATGATTCAGGGCGGGGGTTTTACGGCGGATATGCAGCAGAAACCGACCAAAGACCCGATCAAGAACGAAGCCGACAACGGCCTGCGTAACCTTCGCGGCACTATCGCGATGGCTCGCACCGCCGAAAAAGACAGCGCCACCAGCCAGTTCTTCTTTAACGTTGCAGATAACGCCTTCCTGGATCACGGTCAGCGTGATTTCGGCTATGCGGTATTTGGTAAAGTGATCAAGGGCATGGACGTAGTAGACAAAATCGCTCAGGTGAAAACTGACAACGTGGGCCCATACCAAAATGTGCCGACCACGCCGGTGGTGATCCTTTCTGCGAAAGTCCTGCCATAATTTCTGGTAATGCCAGTCAGATGA
>Ga0105856_1000738_pt1 | contig 15926 bp, 16 predicted proteins | sample OrgsoiDNA_201060_FD_89681 | JGI IMG/M metagenome (GOLD analysis project Ga0105856, IMG submission 89681) | Permafrost soil microbial communities from the Arctic, to analyse light accelerated degradation of dissolved organic matter (DOM) -... | ecosystem: Environmental > Terrestrial > Soil >...
CCGGCACGCCGGACGCGCTCGCGGCCATCGGATGCGGCGTCGCCGCCATGCTGGGTCTGCAGTTCACGACCGCCGGCCGCGGTGTCGTGGGCATCACCCCGGCGCTCGGCGGCATCATCGCCGCGACGGCCGGCTTCACCGTGGTCTTCCTTTCCCGATCGAGGACGTATGAACGGGCTGTTTGATCTGACGGGCAAGACCGCCGCCATCATCGGCGGCGGATCGGGCATCGGCGAGGCGGTGGCGATCGGCGCGGCGGCACAGGGCGCCGGCGTCGTGATCCTCGACACGAACCTCGCGGCCGCGCAGGCCGTGGCGGCGCGGATTCCCGGAGGCGGCGCGGCGGCGCTCGACATCCGCGACGGCACGGGCGTCAGCGCGGCGTTCGACGCCATCGTCCGCGATCGCGGCCGCCTCGACATCGTCGTCTGCACGCCTGGCATCAACGTGCGGAAGCCGATCCTGCAGTACACGAGCGAGGAGTTCGATCGCGTCGTCGAAGTCAACCTGAAGGGGAGCTTCAACGTGTTGCAGGCGGCGGGACGGCTGATGACCGCTCAGCAGAGCGGCAGCATCGTGATCTTCTCGTCGATCCGCGCGCAGGTCGTTGAGCCCGGGCAGTCGGTCTACGCGATGACCAAGTCGGGTATTCTGCAGCTCGTTCGGACGGCCGCGGCGGAGTTCGGGCCGTTCGGCGTGCGCGTGAACGCGGTCGGACCAGGCGTCGTCGAGACGCCGCTGACCGCGCCGATTCGCGCGAACGCCGAGTGGTACAACGCGTACGCGAACAAGAGCGTGCTCAAACGATAGGCGCGGGCCGACGAAATGGTGGGACCCACGCTGTTTCTGGTGTCGGACGCGGCGAGCTACGTGACCGGCACGATTCTGTTTGCGGACGGCGGGTGGACCGCGGCCGACGGCCGCTTCACACCGCCGGGGATGTAGCGCGAAGGCTTTAGCCGAGCGAAGAGGAGATATGGCGTACACGATCGGAGTGATTGCCGGCGACGGCATCGGAAAAGAAGTGATCCCCGCGGGGATCGCCGCGATTGAGAAAGCGACGCGCGGGAGCGGCGTGTCGGTGTCGTTCAGCGATCTGCCGTGGAGCTGCGAGTACTACCTGAAGCACGGGCGGATGATGGACGAGGACGGCTACGAGCGCATGGGAACGTTCGACGCGCTCTACATGGGCGCGCTTGGCGCGCCCGGCGTCTCGGATGCGGCGTCAGCGGGCCTGATCCTGGGGATCCGCCAGAAGTTCGATCAGTATGTGAACCTGCGGCCGATGCGCCTGCTGCCCGGGCTGAGCTCGCCGCTGGCGAATCGCGACGCGGCGGACATCGACATGATCTGCGTGCGCGAGAACTCCGAGGGCGAGTACTCAGGCGTCGGCGGACGGATCCATCGCGGCCGGCCGAACGAAGTGGCGCAGCAGGTCGGCGTCTTCACACGGCACGGCATCGAGCGGATCCTGCGCTACGGCTTCGAGATCGCCATGAGGCGGCCGCGGAAGATGCTCGCCAGCGCGACGAAGTCGAACGCGCTCACGCACTCGATGGTGATGTGGGACGACATCGCCGAGATCGTGCGGCAGGACTATCCGGGCGTCGAGTACCGCAAGTACCACGTCGACGCGCTCGCGGCGCGCATGATCACGCATCCGCAGACGCTGGACGTCATGGTGACGTCGAACCTGTTCGGGGACATCCTCACCGACATCGGCTCGGCGATCTCCGGCAGCCTCGGCATCGCGCCGGGCGCGAACATCAACCCGACGCGGCAGCATCCGTCGATGTTCGAGCCGATCCACGGATCGGCGCCAGATATCGCGGGGCAAGGGATTGCGAACCCGATCGGCGCCATCTGGGCCGGCGCGCTGATGCTCGACCACCTCGGCCACCGCGACCTGCACGACAAGATCCTCGGCGCGATCGAGCGCCTCGTCCGCCACGGCAAGGTGCTGACCCCCGACCTCGGCGGGACGTCGAAGACGAAGGACGTGGCCGACGCGATCGTCAGCGAAATCTCATGATCAACGACGCGCACTGTCATTTCTTCTCGACGCCGTTCTTCGCGCCGCTCGGCGGTGACGCGGCACTGGCGAAGCTGGGATGGGACGCGCCGGGGACCGCCGAGGCGCTCGCTGACCGCTGGGTCGCGGAGCTCGATCGGCATCAGGTCTCGCGCGCCGCGCTGATCGCGAGCACGCCGGGCGATTCAGCGTCGGTGGGCGCGGCGGTCGCCCGTCATCGCGAACGGTTTGTCGGCTTCTTCATGGTGGATCCGACGCAGCCGGACGCGGCCGAGAAGGCGACCGCGGCGATCGCCGGCGGCGCGATGCGCGCGATCTGTCTGTTTCCCGCCATGCATCGCTATGCCATCCAGGACGACCGCGCGACGCGGCTCTTCGAGGTCGCGGCGGCCACGCCGGGGACCGCGGTGTTCGTGCACTGCGGCGTGTTGTCGGTCGGCGTGCGCAAGAAGCTCGGCCTCCCGAGCCCGTTCGACATCCGGTACGGCAACCCGCTGGACTTGCACGCCAGCGCGCTCAGCTTTCCACAGGTGCCGATCATCATCCCGCATTTCGGCGCCGGCCTCCTGCGCGAGGCGCTCATGGTCGCCGACCTGTGCCCGAACATCGTGCTCGACACGTCGAGCTCGAACCGCTGGATCAGCTACGTCGGCCTGAGCCTGGCCGCCGTTTTCCGCCAGGCGCTCGCGGTCGTCGGACCCGAACGGCTGCTGTTCGGCAGCGACTCGTCATTTTTTCCGCGGGGGTGGGTCGCGAACGTCCACGAGCAGCAGTCAGCCGCGCTCGACGAGATCAACGCGAGCACGGACGCGCGCGAGAAGATTTTCGGCGGGAATTTCGATCGCCTGTTCGGCGCGCGCGGCAGTCAGGCCTAGAAGCTCGTCGTCCCGCGGCGCGGGCCCCAGCCGGGGCGGAACAGCAGCAGCGTGCCGCTCACGAACATCATCAGCAGCGCCGTGCCGACGGCCGTCATGACGAGCGCGACGCCGCTCAACCAGCGTCCGGTCTGCTGGTTCTCGTCCATCCTGGCCTGCAGCGCCTCGGTCTCGATGTGGCTGACCGATTGCGTGGTCGCCAGGAGCGCCCAGAGGCTCAGGCTCGTCGACTGCCTGATCGTCTGCCCGGGGCCTGGGGCACCTTCGGCCTGGGTCTGACCCACGAGGAGGGCCAAAGCCTTCCGCGTTTCCGCAATCTGCGCGCGGAGGCGGTTGGCTTCGACGTCCTTCCCGTCCTCGTGCAGCAGCGCGATCAGCTCCGCGGCCGTGCTCTCAATCGACAGCTCGATCCGTTCGAGCGATGCCATGGCGGCGGGATCTTCGGTGCTCAGAATCTCCTGTTCCGCGACCCGCGCCTCGATCACGAGACGCAGCGTCTCGTCAGACGCTTTCAGCGCCCGGGTACTCCGGAACATGAGGCGTTCGGATGTCTGGTCGCGATGCAGAGCGTTGTACACGAGCGCCATCGCCAGCGCCGTGACGATGACATCCACCAAGACCACCGTTCGCAACACGTTCATGAAACCCTGGTTCTGTCAGTGGGGTGTGCGCGTCAGATGCTCGCGCAGCAGATCCCGTCCGAAGTCTCCGTTGAAGTCGCGCCACACCGAATGGATGTGGTTGCCGTCGTTCTGCGTGTTGTCGTACTCGACGAGGAACGTCGGTCCCTGGATCCGATAGTAGTGCTTCTTCCCGCGTTCCGTCTCGCCGGCCCAGGCGAACGCGACCTTCTCCACCCCGGCCGTGCGCACACGGGCCAGGCGGTCCTCCGCGATGTCGGCGGCCATCTTGCCGATGTAGACGTCGAGCAGCTTCATCAGCAGATCGCGCTGCGCCGCGGTCATCGCGCCGGCGTCGAGGCCTGACGGCGACAGCGGGTTGATGTTCACGGTCGCCATCGTCACCATGTCGCCCGGCGCGGTCGTGTCGATGATCGCCTTCGCCCGCTGCGCGGCGTCGAGCGACTGCAGCAAGGCGCGCGCCGCGTCCTCTTCGGCGCCGAGAATCCGCAGCCCCTTCTTCGGCCCTTCACGTACTTCCGCCGGGTTGCTGCCGAAGAACGACGGCGACGAGGCGACCAGCGTCCCGTTCACAACGGTGAAGTGCAGCGACACGTGATGCCCTTCGACGCGCCAGCCCCACGTCGCCTTCGCCGACGGCGTGCCGAACACCGAGAAAAAGTACTTCTCCGGATCGCGCTCGAGCACCTGCCCGCGCGGCGCCTGCGGCGCGGCCGCGCGCTCGGCGGCCTCGATGCCCCGCAGGACCATCTCGAGGTCCATGATCGACGAGGCCGTCAGGTAGCCGCGCTGGCTGAGGCCGGCCTTCATCAGCTCGTGCGCCAGCTTGCGCTGCGGCTCGCTCATCGCGCGGATCAGCAGCCCCTTGCGCGGGTACATCTCGGTCGGGATGAAGTGCCAGTGCATGCGCTCCTCGGCGTCGAACGCGAACGACGCCTCCTGGCGCTGCGCCGGTGTCAGGCTGCCGAGCAGCCGCGTGGCGGCGTCCGCCATCACGGACGAGGATCGCTCCGCGGCAATCGTCGAGCCGATCGCGGCCAGGGCGACGACGGCGGCCACGAGGCAGACACGAGGCGAAATGAGGCTGGACATGTGTTGGATTCTAGCTTGACCACCGCCCGCCCAGGGAGCACGATCAACGGCTCAGCCGATGAAATTGCTCAGGATTCTCGCCGTCTTTCTCACCGCGTCCGCCGCGCTGGCGCAGACACCGGACGTCGACGCCGTGCTCGACAAGGCCGGCGACTACGTGACCGTCTACGAGCGGACGTTTGCCGGCGTCGTCGCCGAGGAAACGTACCGGCAGGAGATCCGCGGCGGCACCACGCGCAGCGACGCCCGCGGGTTTCCGGTCGAGGCGCAGAACGCGCGGCGCGATCTGAAATCGGACCTGCTGCTGGTGCGCGCGTCGGCGGGCGATCGATGGATGGAGTTCCGCGACGTCTTCGAAGTGGACGGCAAGCCGGTGCGCGATCGCGCGGAGCGGCTGGCCAGGCTGTTCCTGCAGCCGTCGGCGTCCGCGCAGCGGCAGGTCGAAGACATCACCGCCGAGAGCGCGCGCTACAACATCGGCGGCGTCAACCGGAACGTGAACCTGCCCGTGCTCGCGCTGACCGTGCTCGAGCCGCAGAACCGCGCGTGGTTCTCGTTCAAGGGCGGCAAGAAGGGCAATCTGTTCGAGCTGGAATACCAGGAGGAGCGGAGCGGCACGCTGATCCGGACCACCGGCGATCAGTCGATGCCCTCGCGCGGCCGCTTCGTCATCGACCTCGCGAGCGGCCGCGTGCTCTCGAGTGAGCTGACCGCCGAGAGCCGATCGCTGCGCGCGAAGATCGACGTCATCTATGCCCTCGAGCCGGCGGTCGGCATGTGGGTGCCGCGGGAGATGCGCGAGAAATACTCGCTCAAGGACGGCTCGACGATCGAAGGCAAGGCGACCTATGCGAAGTTCCGGCGCTATCAGGTGATGGTGGATGAGAAGGTCAAGTAGGGCTCGGGGCGCGGTAACCGGCCTCCTCGTGCTGATGCTGGCGCCGGTCTCGGCGCAGGAGCCGGCGCTCACGACGGTGCTCGAGCGCGCCGGCGCGTACGTCGTCGAGTTCCAGCGCAAGCTGTCCGGCGTCGTCGCCGAAGAGCAATACGTGCAGGAGGTGCGCTATCCGCTCGGCACCAGCACCCGCGTCAACCAGCTGCTCCCGACGCATCGCGAGCTCAAGTCGGATCTGCTGATGGTGAAGCCGGTCGGCGGCGATCGGTGGATGCAGTTCCGCGACGTGTTCGACGTGGACGGCAAGCCGGTCCGCGATCGCAACGAGCGGTTGATGCAGCTGTTCGTCTCGCCGTCCGCTTCGTCCGCCTCGCAGGCGGACCGCATCATCGAAGAAAGCTCGCGCTACAACATCGGCAACCTGCAGCGCACCGTCAACGTGCCGGTGCTGGCGCTCGTGATCCTCGATCCCGCCAACCAGCGCCGGTTCCGGTTCAAGCGGACCGATCACGACGATCCCCTGCTCGGACGCGCCACCGGCAGGATGCCGGACGATGTGTGGGTGGTGGAATACCAGGAAGTGGAAAAGCAGACCATGATTCGCACGACGAACGGACGCGACCTGGCGGCGCGGGGCCGTTTCTGGATCGAGCCCGACACCGGACACGTGCTCGCCAGCGAGCTCATCGTCGAAGATTCGATGATCAAGGGCACCATCGACGTCGACTATCAGCTCGAAGCGGCGACGCGACTGCTCGTGCCGCTGGCCATGCGCGAGCGGTACGAGATCCGCCGCGACGGATCGCGCGTCGACGGCACGGCGGGCTACAGCCACTTCCGCCAGTTCCAGGTGAACGTCGACGAGAAGCTGGCGCCGATCGTCAAACAATGACAGCGGACCTGATGAAGATGCGGAGCCTCACGCTCTGCGCGGTGATGGCGTTCGCGGCGGCCGGACCCGTGACGGCGCAGGAGCCGACGCTCCCGACCGTCCTCGCGCGGGCCGGCGCCTACGTCGCGACGGTCGAGCGCGTCGTCTCGGGGATCGTCGCGGAGGAACGCTACAGCCAGCAATGGACCGCGCTGCCGCGCGGTTGGACGCCGACCAACGAAGCGCGGCACCGCGAGCTGGTGTCCGACCTGCTGATCGTGAAGCTGGAGAGCGCGGGTCTCTGGCTGCAGTTCCGTGATGTCTTCGACGTCGACGGCGCGCCGGTGCGCGATCGCGACGAGCGGCTGATGAAGCTGTTTCTGCAGCCGACCGGATCGCCGAACGACCAGCTCGACCAGATTCTGAGCGAGAGCTCCCGCTACAACATCGGCAACATCGAGCGGAACATCAACACGCCGCTGCTCACGATGTTCTTCCTCGACCCGCGCTACCAGCCGCGCTTCCGCTTCTTCCGCACCAAGGATCGCAACCCCGCGCTCGCGACCGTCGGCGACGCGTCCGGCCTGCCGGCGGATGCCTGGGTCATCCGGTTCGAGGAAGGGCCGACGCATACGCTCCTCCGGAATACCCGGACCAACGGCGATCTCCCGACGCACGGCCGTTTCTGGATCGACCCCGCGACCGGCCGGGTGCTCGTGACCGAGCTCGTGGCCGAGGATCCGACCCTGCGCGCGACCATCGACGTCAGGTTCCGTGCCGGGCTGCTCGACGGCATGCTGCTGCCGGCGAGCATGCGGGAGCGCTACGAGGGCCGCCGGAACAAGTCGGTGATCGAAGGGTGGGCGACGTACGATAAGTTTCGGCAGTTCACCGTCAACGTGGACGAAAAATTCCTCATCAAGAAGTAGGGAGCCTATGGCCGCGCGACCGACCTGGAAGGGTTATCTCAAGATCAGCCTCGTCAACATTCCGATCAAGGTGTTTCCGGCGACCGACGCCGGCGCCACGCTGAGCTTCAACCAGCTCCACGGCGAGTGTCAGACGCGCATCCAGCAGAAGCGCTGGTGTCCGACATGCGAGCGCGAAGTGGCCCACAGCGACATCGTCAAGGGCTTCGAATTCGAGAAGGGGCAGTACGTCGTCATCGACGAAGAGGATATCGAGAAGGTGCGCGTCGACTCGACGCGCGTCATCAATCTCGATAAGTTCACCGACGACACCGCGATCGATCCCATCTATTTCGAGCGGGCCTACTATCTGGCGCCCGACGGCCCGGTCGCGCGCGAGGCGTTTGCCGTCATCCGCGAGGGCATGAAGGGCAAGGCCGGCGTCGGCAAGGTCGCGCTCTACGGCCGCGAGTACCTCGTGAAAGTGCAGCCGCGCGATCAGGGCCTGGTGATGTACACCCTGCGGCACGCCAACGAGATTCGCAGCATGGACGCCATCGAAGAGCTCGCCGACATGCCGGAAAGGGTGAAGCCGGAAGAGGTCAAGCTCGCCAAGCAGGTGATGGGCACCTTCGAAGGCGAGGTCGATCTGCGTGAGTATCCCGACGACTACCAGGTCGGCCTGCGCGAGATCATCGACGCGAAGATCGAAGGCCGCGAGATCGTCGCGCCGGAAGTCGAGGCGCCGCCGAAGGTGGTCAACCTGATGGAAGCGCTGCGCAAGAGCCTCGATACGATCGGGGCGAAGAAAAAGCCCGCGGCCATCGCGCCGGCGGCGGAAGAAAAGAAGCGGAAGAGAGCATGACAAAGAGCTTTCGGATCACGCTGTTTGCCGCCTTCATGTCGATCGTGCTCGCCGTGCCGCTGTTCGCGCAGACGCGCGGGGCGACCGCCGAGGACTACTTCGCGTTCGACACGCTGGGCGATCCGCATTTCTCGCCCGACGGCTCGACGATCGCGTTTGTCGTGACCACGGTGGATCAGAAACAGAACCGCCGGCGCAGCACCATCTGGTCGGTGCCGGCTGACGGCTCGCGCGAGCCGATGCTGCTGACGACGGCGCCGCAGTCGTCGAACAACCCGCGGTGGAGTCCGGACGGCAGGGCGATCGCCTTCCTGTCGGCGCGGCCGATGCCCACTGATTCGGCCACCGACACGCCGCGCACGCAGGTGTGGCTGTTGTCGCTCGGCGGCGGCGAGCCGCGGCGCGTCACCAACCTGCTCAACGGTGCATCCGGCTTCCAGTGGTCGCCCGACGGAACCAGGCTCGTCGTGGTCGGCCGCAGCGGACCGGGCGACATGGCGAAGTCGCCGAGCGACGTGCGCCACTACGCGCACGCCAACTACAAATTCAACGACAGCGGCTGGTTCGACGACAAGCGCACGCATCTCTGGGTCGCCGACGTCGCATCCGGACGCGCGTCGCAGATCACGTCCGGCGACGACTGGAACGACTCGGATCCGCAGTGGTCGCCCGACGGCCGCCGGATCGCGTTCGTGTCGGACCGCACCGGCAAGGCGTTCGACGGCGGCCACAACACCGACGTGTGGACGATCGACGCCAACGGCGGAGCGCTGACGAAGATCTCCGATCACGTCAGCGGCGACAACTCGCCGCGCTGGTCGCCGGATGGGCAGACGATCGCGTTTCTCAGTGCGGTGCCGGAGAAATCGCATCCGAAGATCTGGCTGGCGTCGAGCAGCGGCGGGGCCGCGTCGAAGCTCGCGGCTGACGGCGTCGATCTGATTCCCGGCGGCCTGCGCTGGGCCGAGGGCGGCAAGGCGCTCTACTTCGAGACCGGCTTCAAGGGCACGAATCAGCTGTTCCGCGTGGACCTGACTGCGCGCAAGGCGGCGGCCGTCACGTCTGGCGATCGCACGGTGCACCTGGTCGACATCAGCGAGAAAACGAATCGGCTCGCCTATGCCGTGAACGATCCGACACACCTCGACGATCTCTACGTCGCCGATCTGAACGGCCGCAACGAGAAGCCGCTCACGCATCTCAACGCGGCGCTGTGGAAGCAGCTCCAGCTCTCGGCCGTCGAGCGTCTGACGTTCAAGAGCGCCGACGGCTGGGACGTGGACGGGTTCTTCATGAAGCCGATCGGCTGGGAGGCCGGGAAGAAGTACCCGATGATCCTGACGATCCACGGCGGCCCCGCCGGTCAGTTCGGCTTCGACTGGTATCACGAGTTCCAGGTCTACGCGTCGCACGGGTGGGCGGTCTTCTTCACGAACCCGCGCGGCTCCACCGGCTACGGCGAGAAGTTCGAGCGCGGCATCGAGCTCAACTGGGGCGGCAAGGACTACGCGGACGTCATGAACGGCGTCGACGCGGCGCTCGCGAAGTACCCGTGGGTCGACAAGGATCGCCTCGGCGTCACCGGCGGCAGCTACGGCGGCTACATGACGAACTGGATCGTCAGCCACACGAACCGCTTCAAGGCCGCCGTGACGCTCCGCAGCATCGCTAATTTTATTAGCGACGATGGGACGAGGGATGGCGCGTATGGGCACGCGGACGACTTCACCGGCGACATCTTCGAGAAACACGACCTGTACTGGAATGCGTCACCGTTGAAGTACGCGCAGAACGTCAAGACGCCGACGCTGGTGCTGCACTCGGACAACGACTTCCGCGTTCCGATCGAGCAAGGCGAGCAGTGGTTCCGCGCGCTGCAGCATTTCGGCGTGCCGAGCGAGATCGTCTTCTTCCCGCGCGAGAACCACAACCTGACGCGCACCGGCGAGCCGAAACACCTGGTCGAGAGCATCAACTGGCAGGTGTACTGGTTCGAGCGCTACATCAACGGCAACACGAACGCGCTGCCGCCGGATGCACCGGCGCGAACAGCGGCGGGAACATCGCAGGATCGCCCGTAAGACATGGGTGTGTTTCGCCTGCTCGCGGGACTCGTCGTCGCCGTCGGCATCACGGGCGCGTGGATGCTGGTCGCGTGTGTGGTGATGGCGGTCAGCCTCTACATCGCGCGGCTCGTGCCGCTGAGCGGCAAACGCCGGCCGCGTGACGAAAGGCCCGCGCTACACCCGTCCGGTCGCGACACCCGCCCGATGTAGGGCGGGCCTTTCAGGCCCGCCTACGCCGTCTGAAAGTCGATGAAGCCGCGATCGACGTTGACGCCCGATAACCTGACGCGCAAGCGGTCGCCGACGTCGACGCCTGCGCGCGGGTTCATCAGTCTCCCCTCGATCGGCGGGTCCGAGATGCGCACGTACGTCCCCTTGTTCGACGCGCCGGTCACAATCGCGTCGAACTGATCGCCGACGCGCGATTGCACGACCATCGCGGCGGCCGACTTGCGCACCTGCCGCTCGACCTTGTTCGCCGCGTCCTCCTGCTGCGTGCAGTGCGCGGCCAGCTTCTCCAGCTCGTCGATCGCGTACGGCGACGGATGGCTCGCGAGCGCCGCCTTGAGGAGCCGCTGCGTCAGCAGATCCGGGTACCGGCGGTTCGGCGCCGTCGAGTGCGAGTAGTCGCGCACCGCGAGGCCGAAGTGCCCGGGCGGCTCCGCGCCGGGCGGATCGACGATGTACTCGCCGCGGCCGAGGAGGCGGATGACGCTGATCGAGAGATCCGGAAACGTCGCCGGATCGGCCTGCTTGCGCCGCTGGAGAAACCCCGCCAGCGCGAGCGAGTCGGCGGCGGCCGGCAGCTTCTCGCCCAGTTGCTCCGCCAGCGCGCGAATCCGATCCCAGCGCTCCGGCGACTTCACCACGCGCCGCAGCGACGGGAACCCGCGCGTGTCCAGAAACCGCGCGGCGACGCCGTTGGCCGCAATCATCAGGTTCGCGATGAGCGACTTTGCGCGGTTCTGCTCCTGGGGACGCACGTCGTTCAGCGTGTCGCCGTCGAACACGGTCTCGACCTCGATCGTCTCGAAGCCGAGCGCGCCGTGCTGCGCGCGCAGGCCGTCGAGCGCCTGCGCCGCGCGATCCTGGATGCGGAGCTGCTCGTCCATGCCGGGCACCGCCGCCGCGGCCGGCGGCAGCGGCCCGCCGTCCGTCAGCCACGCGCCGACGCTGTTGTAGGCCAGCTTCGCGCGATTGTGGACCACCGCGCCGTACACCTCAGATGATTTCAGCTCGCCGCTCGAGGTCACGACGAACTCGATCACCACTGACAAACGATCCTGCTGATCGGCGAGCGACGTGAGATCCGTCGACAGCCGCTCGGGCAGCATCGGGAAGATGATCGCGGGCGTGTACACCGACGTCGTGTTCAGCGCCGCGTGCGTGTCGACCGGCGATCCCTTCGCCACGGCGGCGTCCACGTCGGCAATCGCGACGAGCAGCTTGACGTCGCCGAGCGGCAGCGCCTCCGCCACCGACAGCTGATCCAGATCGCGCGAGTCGTCGTTGTCGATCGAGCACCAGAGCAGGGCGCGCAGATCCCGCGTCGGCTCCTCGCTGCTGGTCGGCGCGGCGGCCATCGCCGCCACCTGGGCCAGCGCGTCTGGCGGAAAGACGGGGTCGAGGCCGCGGTCGCGCATCGCCCGGATGGCGATCGCGCGAAGGTGTGCCCGGTTCGATTGATCAGCCATGGGTTCTGATGTCCTTGATCGCGGCCGCCAGATCCTCGACGAGCGCGTCGATCTGCGCCTGATGCGTGCGGAAACTGAGCACGCACACGCGGCCGAGGAACCGGCCGTGCGCCGTGCAGCCGGTCACCATGACGCGGCCCCGCTGTGTCGTCTGTTCCATGAGCGCGCGTGTCGCCGCGTCCTCGTCCGCCGGCGACGCGCCCGGCCACGTCATATGAAAAGCAAAGAGCGACAGCTCGGGCTCGGCGTCGATCACGATGCCCGGCAGCGCGGCCACGCGGTGACACGCGTCGAGCGTGAGCGCACGCTTCTCGGCGATGGCGTCGCGAAACGCCGCCGCGCCGTACAGCTTCACCGACAGCCACACGCGCAGACCCGGAAACCCGCGCGACAGTTCCGGCCCGTGCTGGCTCGGATCGTAGAAGTCCTCGGGGTGCGGCATCGCCGGCAGGTAGTCGGCGGTCGCCTCGTGTGCCGCGCGCAGCGCCGCGCCGTCGCGCACGAGCAGCGCGCCGGTGCCGTACGGCAGGAACATGCCCTTGTGCGGATCGAGCGTCAGCGAGTCGGCGCGCGGCAGCCCGCGCAGCGTGCCGCGCAGATCCTCGGAGAGATAAAAGAACGCGCCGTACGCGCCGTCGATGTGATGCCACATCCCCTCGCGCGCGCAGACGTCGGCGATCGCATCCAGCGGATCCACCGCCCCCGTATTCGTCGTCCCCGCGCTGGAGACGACGGCAAAGGGGGTGAGGCCGTCGCGCCGGTCGGCGGCAATCGCCGCGTCCAGGAGATCGACGCGCAGACGGAATCGATCGTCGGATGCGATCGGCCGCACGCGGTCCGGCATGACGCCGGCGAGCTTCGCCGACTTCAGCACGGAGTGGTGCGCCTGGTCCGACGTGTAGAGCACGCCGCGGCGGATCTCGGCGCCGAGGTACCGCTCGCGCGCGCAGACGATCGCGTTGAACGTCGCCATCGACCCGCCGGTCGTGAAGAGACCGCGGGCCTCAGGCGGAAACCCCATCCAGTCGCGCAGCCAGTCGAGCGCGTTGGCCTCGAGCTGCACGAGCGCGGGCGCCGCCTGCCACACACCCGTGTAGCGGTTGGTCGTGTCGGCGATGAAGTCGGCGAGCGCCGCCGTGTAGAGGCCGCCGCCGGGAATGTACGCGAGATATCCGGGATGCGGCGGGTTGAACGAGCGCGGAATCCAGTCGCGGAACAGCTGATCGAGCAGCGGCTCGAGCGCGACGCCATGCTCGGGCGACGCTTCGCGCATGCTGCGGCACAGTTCGGCGGCGTCGACATCGCCGCAGACCGGCTGGCAATCGAGCGAGCCGATGTGTGCGACGCAGCGGCCGACCACCTCGTCGGCCATCGCGCGCATGCGCTCGGGCGACAATTCGAGATCTACTGAAGCCAATCCTTCACCTGATAGTAGGCGCCCACCAGCGGAAGAAACCATGGGGAACCCGAGTACATCGGGATCGCCGGAAAGTGGTCGTCGAACAGCGGGTGATCGATCGGCTCGCCCGCGATCCGCCGCGCGATCTGCTCGCCCAGATACGTCGCCATCGCGACGCCATGGCCGCAGTAGCCGCCGGCGTAGTACACATCGTCCAGCCGGCCCGCGCGCGGCATCTGGTCGCGCGTGAACGCCACGTTGCCGCCCCAGCCGTAGTCGATGCGGACGCCCGCCAGTTGCGGAAAGATCTCCGTCATGCCTCGTTGCAGAATCGCGGCGGCGTGCCTCGTCGTATCCGGGTTCGGCCGCCCGAACTCCGCGCGTCCTCCGAACAGCAAACGCCGATCCATGGTCACGCGGAAGTAGTACAGAAAATTCTTGGAGTCGAAGGCCATGCGCCGCCGCGGCAGCAGCGCGGCCGCCACGCCCTCGTCGAGCGGCTCGGTCGCGATGATGTAGCTCCCGATCGGGATGAACCGGCGCTGCAGAGCCGGCGACGCGCCGTCGGTGTAGCCGTTGGTCGCGATCAGGACGTCGTTGGCCTCCACGTCGCCGCGGGTCGTCTGCACGCGCCACCCGCCAGACTGGCGCGTGACCGCCGTCACGCCGGCGCCGGTCACGATCGTCACGCCGCTGCGCGTCGCGGCGTCGGCCAGCCCACGCACGTAGCGCGCGGGGTTCAGCGCGCCGCTGCGCTCGTCCACGAGCACGCCGTAGTACGCGTCGCTGCCGATCTCGGCACGCTGCTCCGCCCGGGGCACGAGATGGACCGGATGATCGAACACGCGCGCGAGCAGCTCCTGCTCCTCGCGAAAGGCCTCGAAGTGCGCCGGCTTGAACGCGGCGCACAGGTGCCCGACGCGCGTGTAGTCGCAGGCGATCGATTCCTCGGCAATCAGCGTTTCGAGACGAACGATCGCCGAGGAGCCGATGTCGAAGAGCTGCTGCGCACGCGCCTCGCCGAACCGGGCGATCAGTTCCGCCGGCTCGACCTTCAGACCGGTGAGCACCTGGCCGCCGTTGCGCGAGCTGGCGCCCCAGCCGATATCCTCTCGCTCGACGACAACGACCGCCGCGCCCGCACGGGCGAGCTGACGGGCCGCGGCCAAGCCCGTGTACCCCGCGCCGACGACCACGACGTCCGCGCGAGCCGGCACGGGCTCCGAGTTCTGAGTTCCAAGTTCTGAGTTCTGAGTTATAGCCGGGACCGTGTCCCACCAGTACGGGTATTCGTTCACTTCAGCCGAGCCGAGGCTGAGGCGAGGATCGCGCGGCCGCGGAGTTCCTGCACGAATGCGACGAGGGCGAGGTGATCGCGCTGCCAGTCGGCGGCGACCTGAATGGCGGCGCGGACAGAGGCCGTCGACGCGTCCGGCGCGACCTGCCCGATGGTCGCCATGTAGCGGACGACAGGCGCGTGCTTCAGGATCTTCCCGTGGTTTTCGCCGCGCTTGACGTCGGTGGTCAGCCCGCGTTCGGTGACGGCGAGGATGATGTCGGCCCGATCGCCACCGCCGGCATGCGGCAGGCCGGTGACGGCGACCGACACGCCCACGTGCGGCCCGTCACCATCGATCGTCAGCGTCATCGAGCCGTGCGGCGACGCGGTCGCGCGCTCGAGCGCGCGTGTGGCGGCTGCCGCGTCGCTGCCCACGAATTCCGCGCGGCCGTCGACGACCATCTGCGGCGTGTAGATGCTCTCGGTGTTGAAGCGCGTCTGGTAGATCCGCTGGCGGTTGGTCAGCGCGGCCGACGAAAAGAGATCCTTCCAGCCTTGCCGATCCCAGTAGTCCACGTGCTGCCCCAGCCCGATGATCTCGACGCCCGCGACCGGCTGCGTCGTGATGAGCTTCTCGAGGAGCGTGTCGGCGGGCGGGCAGTCCGAGCATCCTTCGGAGGTGAACAGCTCGAGGATGACGGGCGTCGGCGAAGCGGCATGCATGCCACTCGACACGCCCGCGAGCGCAACCGCGAACAGCAGCAGGATGATGCGGCGCATAACCCGTATTCTATCGCTCAGCGGCGGCCGGTGACCCTCGCCGTGAGACCCACCAGATCACACCGCAGAACACCACCGCGACCGCCACGAACGTGAGGCCGAAGAGCCACAGCGTGGTGTACAGAATCGACTGCGCGTCCATGCGCGCGTCGAGCACGATCGGCACGCCGAGCCGGCGCTCGGCCAGAGCCTGCTCCCACACCAGGATGTTGCCGCGCCCGACGTCGCGCTGGGTGTTGTGGTACCGGATCTTGCTGGGCAGATGCAGCCGGAACGCGACGATCTCGCTGCCGTTCCAGTTGATGCGGCCGGGATCTTTCCCCGCCGCCGCGCCGATGGTCTGGAGATACTTGAACTGATCGCCGTCGCGCCGGAACTGGTACTTCGACCAGGCGAACGGCGCGACGCCGCCAAGCTTCGTGATGTCGTCGACGTCGAGCCGGATGTGGACGAAGCGCCGGTTGCTGCGGCGCGACTGGGTCACGCGAGTCACGCGCGTCGCGGGGTTGGAGTAGTACTCGCGGACTGC
>Ga0105856_1000744_pt1 | contig 15835 bp, 4 predicted proteins | sample OrgsoiDNA_201060_FD_89681 | JGI IMG/M metagenome (GOLD analysis project Ga0105856, IMG submission 89681) | Permafrost soil microbial communities from the Arctic, to analyse light accelerated degradation of dissolved organic matter (DOM) -... | ecosystem: Environmental > Terrestrial > Soil >...
GAGGAGCAGACGGAAGGCTTGCTGCACAAGATCGTGGGGGCGGCGTGATGGGCTGTGTATACCAGTCATACCGGACATCCAAGATGCAGTGGCTTCCGCCGGTGCCTGAGCACTGGGTCGAGCAGCGCGCCAAGGTCTTCTTTCGTGAGGTGGATGAGCGCTCGCGCACCGGCGAAGAGGAGCTGCTGTCGGTATCGCATCTGACCGGGGTTACGCCGCGCAGCCAGAAGAACGTGACGATGTTCAAGGCCGCGAGCTATGTTGGCTCCAAGCTGTGCCGTCCCGGAGACATCGTGATCAACACGCTTTGGGCGTGGATGGCAGCACTTGGTGCGAGTAGGCACGCGGGTATCGTCAGCCCGGCCTACGGCGTGTATCGGCCGCACAGTGCCGACAGCTTCAACCCAGCGTATCTCGACTACCTGCTGCGCACCCGCGCCTACGTTGCCGAATACATCGGGCGCTCGACCGGCATCCGATCCTCGCGTCTGCGCCTGTACCCGAACCAGTTTCTCGACATCGCGCTGATTCAGCCTCCCCGCACCGAGCAAGACCAGATCGTCGCCTACTTGCGGGCGCAGGACACCCATATCGCCCGGCTTATCAAGGCCAAGCGCAGTCTGATCGCCCTGCTCATGGAGCAGAAGCTGCGCATCATTGATCATGCCGTAACGCGGGGCCTTGATAGCACGGTCGCGCTGAAGCCGTCCTGCGTCGAGTGGCTGGGGGATGTGCCCGCGCACTGGCTGGTCAAGCCCCTCAAGCGCTGGGTTCGTCTGAACGCGAGCACCTTGGGAGAGAAGACCAGTCCGGACTTTGAGTTCCGCTACCTCGACATCGGGTCTGTGAAAACGGGACGATTAGCGAAGGAGCTTGAACGACTGCGTTTTGAGAATGCACCGTCGCGGGCGCGCCGCGTTGTACGGCGTGGCGACACGATCATCTCTACCGTGCGCACCTATCTGAAAGCCATCTGGTTCGTCAACGAAGATGCCAAGGATCTAATCGCCTCCACCGGCTTCGCTGTACTCACACCCGGCAAATGCGTCGAACCCGAATACCTCGGCTATGTGATTCAAAGCACCGCATTTGTAAATCGGGTCACAGCCAATTCAATCGGCATTGCCTATCCAGCCATTGCGGAGACTGTCCTCGGTCGGTTCCCTGTCGTGATGCCTTCGGCGGTGACAGAGCAACAAGCGATCGTTGCTCACATCAAGGCCGAAAGCGCACCTCTGGATCAGGCCATCGAGCAGGCGCTGACAGAAATCAAGTTGATTCGCGAATACCGCGACCGGCAAATTGCCGATGTGGTCACCGGCCAAGTGGATGTGCGTGGCTGGGTGCCGAGCCCGGATGACGTGGAGGCCGAGGAGGACTTGGCAGTGCTCGGCGGCGACGAAGAATTGGATACGGATGGGGAGGAAGATGATGGCGACGACTGACACCAGCGAAAAGGGTCTGGAGGCCTTGATCGTGCGCGACCTCTGCACCGGCGGCGGCTACGTGCAGGGCAACCCCAGCGACTACAACCGCGACGTGGCGGTGGACGTGGTGCAGTTGCTGGCGTTTCTGCAGGCCACCCAGCCCAAGGCGGTCGAAACACTGGAACTGGCAAGCGAGGGGATCAAGCGCACCCAGTTCTTGCACCGCATCCAGGGCGAGATCGCCAAGCGGGGCGTGGTCGATGTGCTGCGCAAGGGCGTAGGCCACGGCCCGGTTCACGTTGATCTGTACAAGCTGCTACCGACGCCGGGCAACGTCAGCGCTGCCGAGAACTTCGGCAAGAACATCTTCAGCGTCACCCGTCAGTTGCGCTACAGCAATGACGAGTCGCAGCGCTCGCTGGACGTCGCCATCTTCATCAATGGTCTGCCGGTGATGACCTTCGAGTTGAAAAACTCGCTGACCAAGCAAACCGTCGCCGATGCTATCATCCAGTACCAGACTGACCGCAACCCGGGCGAGCTGCTATTCCAGTTGGGGCGCTGCGTGGCGCACATGGCGGTGGACGATGCCGAGGTTCGGTTCTGCCCGCATCTCACCGGCAAGACCTCGTGGTTCCTGCCGTTCAACCAGGGCTGGAACAGCGGCGCGGGCAACCCGCCCAACCCGCATGGCCTGAAAACCGACTATTTGTGGAAGCAGGTGCTGGTCAAGGACTCGCTGGCTAACATCATCGAGAACTTCACTCAGGTGGTGGAAGAGGAAGACGAAAAGGGCAAGAAGCGGCGCAAGCAAGTGTTCCCGCGTTTTCACCAACTTCGTACCGTCCGTGCCTTGCTACGTCGCTCCCGCGAGGACGGGGTTGGCAAGCGCTATCTCATCCAGCATTCGGCAGGCAGCGGCAAGAGCAACACCATTGCGTGGCTGGCTCACCAGTTGGTGGAACTCAAGACCGCCGCCGATGTGATGCTGGCTCAGTTCGACTCGGTGATCGTCATCACCGACCGACGTGCGCTGGATACCCAGATCGCCCGCACCATCAAAAGCTACGACCACGTCGCGTCGATCTTCGGCCATTCCGAGGATGCAGCCGAGCTGCGCACCTTCTTGCGCAAAGGCAAGAAGATCATTGTGACGACGGTGCAGAAGTTCCCGTTCATCCTCGATGAGCTTGGCGACCTCGGCGGCAAGAAGTTCGCGCTGCTGATCGACGAAGCGCATTCCAGCCAAGGCGGCAAGACGACGGCAAAGATGCACATGGCTTTGTCGGGTTCTCCTAGTGACGACGAAGAAGAGGAGGAAACAGTCGAGGATGCAGTCAACAAGTTGATCGAATCGCGCAAGATGCTGACGAATGCCAGCTATTTCGCATTCACAGCCACGCCGAAAAACCGGACGCTGGAGTTGTTCGGGGAGAAATTCATCGAGGGCGGCGAGGTGCGGTATCGCTCGCCAGAGGAATTGACGTACACGACAAAGCAGGCCATTCAAGAGGGCTTCATCCTCGATGTGATTGCAAACTACACATCAGTGGATAGCTTCTACCATGTCGCCAAGACGGTCGAAGACGATCCCGACTTTGACAAGGTGAAGGCATTGAAGAAGATTCGCCACTATGTCGAGTCCCACGATAAAGCCATCCGTAAGAAAGCCGAAATCATGGTCGATCACTTCGTGGCGCAGGTGGCGGGCAAGCAAAAGATTGGCGGCAAGGCGCGGGCGATGATCGTCTGCAGTGGAATCGCACGAGCCATCGATTACTACCGCGAGGTAACGGATTACCTCGCCACGATCAAGAGTCCGTTCAAAGCCATCGTGGCGTACTCGGGCGACTTTGAAATTGGCGGAATGAAGAAAACTGAAGCCGATCTCAACGACTTCCCGAGTAAGGACATTCCGTCAAAGCTCAAGCAAGATCCGTATCGCTTTTTGGTTGTTGCCAACAAGTTCGTGACCGGCTTCGACGAACCCCTGTTACACACCATGTACGTGGACAAGACTCTGTCAGGCGTGATGGCCGTGCAAACGCTATCACGTCTGAACCGCGCGCATCCGCAGAAGCGCGACACCTTTGTTCTAGACTTTGCGGATAATGCCGAGTCCGTGAAAGCGGCATTTCAGGACTATTACCGTGCCACGGTGCAAGTTGGCGAGACTGATGCAAATAAGTTGCATGATCTGAAGAACGACCTGGATGCCAAGCAGGTGTATAGCTGGCAGCAGGTCGAGGACTTGGTAGCACTCTATTTGACCGGTGCGGATCGGGACAAACTCGACCCTATTCTTGATGCTTGTGTCGCCGAGTACATCCAGAATCTGGGTGAAGACGGTCAAGTCGAGTTCAAAGGTAATGCCAAGGCCTTCGTGCGGAGCTATGGCTTTCTCGCCGCGATCCTGACCTACGGTCACCCTGCGTGGGAGAAGCTGTCGATCTTCCTGAATTTTCTGTTTCCAAAGCTACCAGCTCCGAAGGAGGAAGACCTTTCCACGGGTGTTCTGGAAGCAATCGATATGGAGAGCTACCGGGTAGAGGCGCAGGCATCGTTGAAGATGTCGATGGACGACGCAGACGCCTTCATCGAGCCTGCCCCCCCCGGCGGTGGTGGCGGTGGCGGCGATCCTGATTTCGATAAACTATCAAACATCATCAAAGCGTTCAACGACATGTTTGGCAACATTGAGTGGAAGGACGGTGACAAGATTCGTAAAGTCATCACCGAGGAAATTCCGGCGCGTGTGGCACAGGACAAGGCATACCAGAACGCACAGGCGAACTCCGACAAGCAGAACGCCAAATTGGAACACGACAAGGCGTTGAACCGCGTGGTTCTTGAGCTGATTTCCGATCATACGGAACTCTTCAAGCAGTTCAGCGACAACCCTAGCTTCAAGCGCTGGCTAACTGATATGGTCTTCGACTCAACTTACCATGCGGGAGCGTTGCCACCAAAGGCACCGCCACAGACGGGAGCGTCGGCGTGAAGAAAAGAAAATGGGTGCGCGCACGATGAACGCAACAAGTGCAAACATTTTCGTAATTCTTATGACGCCAACAGACGTCAAAAAAAAGTTTGAGCCGATTGAACTTCGATCGCGCATGCATTTCCGATCAATGTAATTTCGAGATTCTTTTGCCTCATCCGTTTAGATTGCCAATATGCAGCCTCAATTTATGCAAGACTGGATACAAGATCTACTTTCCCAAAATGGTTTATCTAAACCGGATGGCAGACCGCTTTATGCCTATCGTGTCACCGATGAGAGTTTTTATCAGCTTTTTGAATTGCTTAGAAATAAGACCAATATCGGTCCGAATCTGGCAGCGAGGAGAACAAGCTATTTTGCGCAAGGATGGCTATTTTATGCAGCTGAATGGTGGAAGCGGAGCTATGAAGGCGGTCCTTGGTCTTGGTCGCCCATATTCAAAAAACTAAAATATGATGATCCAGATCCAACGTCTAGGCGGGAATGGGTCGAAACTGCCAGTGCTTATTGGAGGTTGGACGACGAGGCCATAGGAGGTAAGCGATTTCTTGGCAAAGTCGTTGTCAATGGTGGGCTGCCGTTAAATTTAATTCAAAAGGCGGATGGCTCATTATCGCGTCTACTTCATGCAGTATTGAACGAGGCGATGCTGTCGAGTTCGCCGTTGAATAAGGCTCAAATACTAAGTCAAATTGAATTGCAGCGGGGGCATTTGCCAAAGAGTTATAGACAACCTATGGTCTATAGTTTGCTTGAGAAAGTAATAAGTGCAGTTTTGGTACTGAAAGAAAAAATCGCGAACCTTGGGCAACATGACCCAGTTGTGTACTTAGATACGCATCATCCAGACTGGTTGGATGAGTTCCCGCTGCGTATAGATTCTGATTCGGCACGACGGTTATTGAGTAAATTAATTCGTCAAGCAGTCACAGGTAGTAAAAAATCAAAGCAACCATTTTCCATCATCCGTCAAATCAGATTAAACGCGGACGTATCAGATTGGGAATACGAATGTTTATTTGACGCGTCCTCCAGGCATCCGATAAGCTCAATTGCATTGATGTTAAATTGTTCTGAGGATGTTTTGCCAGCATCTTTGGATTTGGTAATTGTGTCTGGAGATTCCTCCATGCATATAGGTCAAATGTTGCGTCGTGAAGATGACTATCTGATTAAGTTGTCGCGAACTGAACTGAAGAGTGAGTTATTTCATCGTAGCGTGAGACTAGATGTATCTCGTTTAGGTCAGGTACTGGGCTCGCTTGATATTCAGGGAAGCGAAGGACCGGATCCATTAGTACCTTGGGTGTTCGAGGACAGCAATTCGTCCAGCAAACTTTTGTGGGCGGGAAGTTATAAATTATCTGCTGGAAGCTGTTTGGTTTTAACTTCAGATTCTGCTGAGCTAATCGCGGGAGCGAATAATTTCGCGACCTTGGCTTTCGCTAAAGGGAAGACAATTCATCGCGTGACTGAGGGTGAGATTGACGTACGACTGGAAGGGGAAATATATCAAATTAAATGCGGAACACAAGAGAGCGAACTGGCCGAAGGCATTGTCTGGGGTAATAACCGCTTATTGTTGGATTCGTCTCCTTCGCATATTTTCATAGGAAAACCCAAGTTAGACCGCGTTGATAGTGATGGTATAAGAAGATCAGTTTCGAGTTCGGAATTATTTTGGCGCTGCAATGATGTGGATGCGAGTGTCGAAAGTATTCGACAGTTTGGAATAGGTACATTGTTTTGGCGCAAGCAAGGCAAGACATTGCTTCGCTTGAAATCCGTTTGCCTACCAGTCGGCCAACAAATCGGGAACACCATCCGCATTGAGTATGTTTATTTCAAAGAAACAAAGCCAACCGGCATGATTCGCCTAGTTGATTGGCCAATCTCTTCGGTAATTTGCAATACGGAAAACGTCAGCATCGCGATTGCCAATGTTGGAAATCGATGGGAGATTACGTTTGTTTCTAATGTAAGTCCGCCACCGCTGTTTTTGTCCCTTTCCGTTGTTTGGTCAAAAGGTATTCAACGCATTTCTGTGCCATTTCCAATTGAGGGCGCATTTATTGTTGATGATCATGGTGTTGTGATCAAACCCAATACTATGGTTTCGATGAAGCAGGCTAATCATCTACGTGTGCATTTGCGCGGAATGCAAAATCGTAATTGGCAGATTACTTTGAGAATCGAAAACGCTCCGGATACGCAACGTATTCCGGATCTGTTAGTTAAGCTTCGTCCAATTTTTGGTGTTACAAGCCAAATAGTTCGACTCTATGACTTACAGGATCAGATTCAACAGATGCTCTCTTTGACGACTGAATTGGATGCCCGTGTACGTATTAGTTTTGAATATGGTGATAGGGTAACAAGCGCAATTGTAATTGCCAGATACAGTCATATTCTTGATCGTGATAAGAGTAATGGTTGGGTAACTTTAAATAACAATAGCGGTGAACTTGCCAATTTTGAACTTCTGGAACAATCTGGTCTTCGGACTTTACCAATTTTGGAGGCGGAACAGGCAGTGCGGTCCCTTAAGTCTGTATTTTCTCAAGAGACCCATGTAGGAAGTTGGGACTTTGAGCCTGCAATAAAGCAGCCCGGATTATGGTTGATCTATCCGTCACCGGAATCGCCAATTAACGCACGCCCTATTACCTGGTTTGTTCCGGAACGTTTCGCTAAACCGGAAGTAGAATTGGTCGGCCTGAAGGCAGCAATGACTATTCAAAACCGCGATGAGCGATTGACGAAAATTATAGAAACGTTTAAGTATCTTGCGGGTGAACCTAGTCATAAGGATTGGGGATACGTCCAGGTTTGTGTGGATAAATTTGGACATTTGCCGTTGGCGAGTCTTGACCTTTGGATAGGACTCAGCCAAGTATCACGCGCAGTCGTTTGCGCCTATCTGTCCCTGGAAGGGTTTACCGAGAAAATTGCAGATCGTATATGCAAAGAACTGCCGTTTGAATGGATACTCACTTCTCCTCAAGACTGGCTCACTGTCATCTCTCAGCTTAGAAATGAATTAATTGAGCATGACGAGGATGGCGGAAGTGAACGGCGATTAAAAAAAGAATTAGAAATTCGACTTGAGTGGATCCAAGAACGCTACCCGGCGTTACATTTGTCAGTACAAATTGGGCTCATTCGAGGACTTGGAATAAATCAAGGCGAAAGAGGTATGCAATTATTAAAAATGCTGAAAGCTTTATGGTTGCCCAATCTACTGATAAATGAAAACAGTGATGTTGAAAACTTTATTCGCCGCGCAACGCAAAATGCTTCATACGATCTTCCGGCTCCAGGACATTTGAGAGTTCAGACCACCATATTTAGTCAAAGTGATTTCGGACGAACTCTGTTGGGTAAATTTAAGCTTGATGCCACTGACTGGAAATACACCTTGGTAGTCGCACCAATGATGTTTGCGTACTCGATTGCTCAAGATGAAGCAGACAATTGGATTGAAAAAACAGAACTAATATCGGCCATTCGCCAGTATCGAGAGTTTGATCGGCATTGGTTTGACGTGTGTTACAAAGTTGCAATGGCTTGCGCCTTTAACGAAGGATTGATTACAGTATGAGTAAAATCGCATATCGCCAATATATACAGCCGCTGATTAAAGAGCAAAAAAATAGAGGTGTGCGTTCTATCTTGGGCCTGCTTGGCATAGTTAATAAGCCGCTAAGAACTTTGCTGGCAAAAAGGCTAGGTGGAACTCCTGGAAGTCCAGGCGCATTGCTTGCCGATCCTGTTTTTGAGCCGACGTTTGGTTGGACAGAGGGGGGTGACAATTTCGGCTCGCTCAGCGGTAAGCAACTGAATAGTCGCATTGTGTCGGCGATGAGTAATCCACCCGCTCAATTGGCAGATGAATATTGTTTTCCTCTAGATCGCTACCCATTTACTCATCAGCTTCAAGCTTGGGAAATACTAGCTCAAAATGAACCTAAATCTTTGGTTGTCACTAGTGGGACAGGTTCAGGCAAGACAGAATGTTTTCTTGTACCCATATTAAATAGGTTGGCAAATCTGGTTGATAAGGATGGACCTCTGGTTGGTGTTCGGGCGCTGTTTATTTATCCCCTGAATGCATTGATCGCAAGTCAACAAAGTCGGCTCGACGCATGGACCCATGATTTCAATGGTGATATTCGCTACTGTCTGTATACCGGCCAGCTTGAAACCAAAGAGCCCAATCGTGCGCGTGAATATGCGGGTCAGGTTATTGATCGAGATGGATTGAGGAAATCTCCTCCACCGATGTTGATTACCAACGCCACAATGCTTGAATATATGTTGGTTCGTAAGGAAGATGCGCCTATTCTTGAGCAATCTCAAGGCAAGTTAGAATGGATTGTACTTGACGAGGCACATACCTACGTTGGTTCGCAGGCGGCAGAAATGGCTTTATTACTACGCCGTGCAATGATTGCGTTTGGTGTTGAGCCCCGCAACGTCAGATTCATCGCAACGTCTGCGACTTTTGGTCAAGATCAAGAAACCACGATGAAGCTGAAGCGTTTTCTGGCTGATATGGCGGGTATAGACCATTCTCAAGTTGAAGTTGTCTATGGTCGCCGGAAAGTTCCGGAATTGCTGCTATGCGAGGGCTCGAATCTCTATAGTTCAGGACAAATTGAACAAATTGAATCTGAAACAGAAACAAGCGAGCTCAGATTTAACACGCTTGCAGCTAATCAAACGGCATTGCAGCTGAGGAACTCATTCTTGGATGGAAACGGAGGCTGCTTTCCTAAAAGCTTGTCTGAATTGGTCGCTCGCTTTAGCGCCACTGACATGGGTTCTAAAGGCGTACTTGATTGGCTTGATGTACTGTCCGGTACCAGAGATAAGTTGGGAATTCCATTTTTACCCTTGCGAATCCATTTATTTCACAACGTTCTTTCTTCTGTGGGTGCCTGTGCTAATTCTGCGTGCTCAGAACGATCTAATGAGCTAATTGAACAACCTGATTGGTCCTTCGGTGCTTTGTATACAGACGGTAGCACGAAATGTAAATGTGGTTCTCCAGTCCTTTCCCTCGTCCAGTGTACAGATTGTGCTGAACCCTATCTTAAAGCGCATCGATCTAATGCGTGGGAACTAAGAGTGCCGAGTGAGCAAGGCGAAGACGAATTTTCTGTCAATCTTGATCATGCAGATGAAGAAGTGGATCAAGATGAATCGGCAAATAGCGACGTTAACGAAATATTAATCTGCAATGCCAAATATTCCGATTTAGTGGAGTCCGTTTGGCTGGAGCTGCCCTCGTTAAAGCTTAAAGACATTTCCGATTCTGAGATTAAAAGCAAAATATTATTTTTCTCTGAATCTGAGGACGCTGCTTGTCCATGCTGTCTTGGGAAAAATAAATCGCGGCAATTTCGTAGAATCGCTGTAGGAGCTCCGTTTACACTAAGTACAGTAATTTCCACGTTGCTTGAATTTTGTCCTGCCGATAAAGTCAATGCAAACGACAAGCCCTTTCTTGGCCGAAAAATGATTTCGTTTACTGACAGCCGTCAGGGAACCGCCAGGACTGCTGTTAAGATTCAACAAGATTCTGAGCGTGGCAAGGTTAGATCTTTTATTTATCACAGTCTTATCGGTATCCAAGGACAGAATGAATTAACTGCCGATGATCGTGCTGATCTAGTTTTCTATGAAGGTGAGAAAAAAAACAGAGCGTTAAGACCGACAGAAGTACGGGCGTATGAAAGTATTTTGGCAAAGAACTCACAAGGCATGTCAAAAACTTTGTCGTGGCCTGACATGGTACAAAAGTTAGCTGGAGATAGTAGCATCCAGCATGGTATGTTGGACTACTATCGAAATCTAGCATCGCAGTTATTTTCAGGTGACTTGGGCTCGCGAAAATTGTCTGAATTATTTCTGTTCCGTGAATTCGCCCGGAGACCAAAACATCAAAACAGTCTTGAGTCGATGGGTTTGGTGCGTGTTGTTTATCCTCAGATGGAAAAGATCATCACGCTACCAATTGGCTGGCCCAATACTGACTTGCAGTCATGGCGGAGTTATTTAAAAATACTGCTCGATTTTTACGTTAGAGAAAATAGCTATATTGCGCTGCCTCAGGAATACATGCGTTTATTGGGCGCAAAAATTCCACCAAAATGGCTACGCATTCCAACTTCGAAAGAAGATAATACCTCTCGAATAAAAAAATGGCCACAGGCAGATCCTGATAGGGATCGTTATGCGAGACCGATTGCCTTGTTGATGAATGCTTTTGACTGGTCGTCAAATGCCGAATCAATTAATCGAATCAATATCATTCTTTGCGAGGCCTGGAAAGAACTCGTCGACAAAAGAATTCTCCAACAAACCAGTGATGGTTTTAATCTCAATCTGGAGGATGTGCAATTTCAACTAATTGAAACGGCAGGACTTTGCCCGGTTTCAAGACGGTTTTTGGACACGGATTTTTACAAATTGTCGCCCTATATTGGGAGTAAACTCGCCACAGAAAAGTCGATCGAATCTTTTGCAATTCCTATTTACCCAATCGCATTTAACGGAACTAAAGACCGGGATGATGCTTTGGCTGATGCAAGACAATGGTTGGAAACGAAGTCCGAAGTATTGTCTCTTAGAGAAGATGGACTTTGGAACGATTTGCATGATCGCATAATTGAGGGGGCAAACTTCTTTAGGACGGCAGAACACTCTGCTCAGCAGAGTCAAAAACGACTGAAGGCATATGAAGGGTTGTTCAAACAAGGCAGAATTAATTTGCTCAGTTGTTCAACGACGATGGAAATGGGCGTTGATATAGGAGGAATTACGATCGTAGGTATGAATAACGTCCCTCCACATCCAGCAAACTATTTACAAAGGGCAGGGCGAGCGGGACGTCGTAGCGAGACTCGTTCGGTAGCAATGACGGTTTGCAAACAGACGCCGCATGATCAGGCTGTCTTCAAAGATCCAATGTGGCCGTTTAAGACATTGATATCAGTTCCTGAAGTTTCACTTCGTAGTGCCGAGTTAGTGCAAAGACATATTAACGCCTATTTGTTATCAACGTGGATGAAGGAATTTATTAAATCTGAAGAATTGTTGAAGCTGACCAGTGGTGCATTTTTTTCAGCACCGGACCAATATTCGTTTGCTGATCGATTCTGTATGTGGTGTTTTTCTGCAGCGAGAGACATTGACGAATTTCCCGATGTAAAGATTAAATTGAGTTTGCTCGTGAAAAATACGCCGTTCAATGCAGGCAATGTGCGCGCGTTGCTTGAACAAACCCGTGATCAGATGCTTATTGCTCAATCTGAATGGTGCAAATCTAAGGATGCAATTGATAATCAGTTGACTAAGGTTTTTGATGGTGCGAAAGAGAGTAATCCTGCATTTAAGGCCTTATCGATACAGAAAAAGCGTCTTGAAGACGAATATTTGTTAAGTGAACTTGCCGACTGCCATTTCTTACCGGGCTATGGATTTCCAACTGGGATTGTTTCGTTTGATAATTTGAGTATTTCAAATTTTAAGTCTACCAATGCGAATGCCAGAGAAGATAATCGCGGCCGGTTTCGTCAATTGCCGTCAAGAGATCGTGCTACGGGATTGCGTGAATATGCACCGGGAGCGGAGTTGGTCATTGATGGACTCGTTTATAAATCTGCCGGTATTACACTCAATTGGCACGCGCCAGCAAGTGAGCAAGATCTAAAGGAAGCGCAATTATTTAAATTTGCCTGGCACTGCAAAGAATGTGGTGCTGCGGGAAGTTCTATTGGTGGTCGTCCGGAATTTTGCGAAAGTTGTAGTCAACCGTTATTGCCGGAACGGATTAAGGAATATCTCGTTCCTTCAGGATTTGCCGTAGATTTTTATGCGGACCCACATAATGACGTCAGTGCCCCAAGCTATGTTCCCGTTCAACAACCTTGGTTAAGTTTAAGCAGTGAATGGATGCCTTTGGTTAATCCATCGCAAGGGGCGTTCCGTACTAGCAGGACAGCACATCTTTTCCACCATACTAGCGGAATAGGCCAGCGTGGCTTTGCTATTTGCCTTGAATGCGGAAAAGCTGAGCCGATGTTCGAAAACTCGGATCCGACAGCCAATTTACTTGAACAGTACCTACCGGCTATTTTCAGATCAGGAAAAATACACAGGCGCTTGCGTGGCGGAAAAAATGCAGATGGCAACAATGTTTGCCCTGGCAGTGAAAACACATGGAAAGTGAAGCAGAATGTTCACCTTGGGCACGACACGACAACTGATGCCATCGAAATAATATTGCGTGACCCACATTCGGGGAATGCATTGCACGACGATGTGATTGCATTCTCGCTGGCTGTTGCCGTCCGTGCCAGTCTGGCTAGTGAGATGGGAGTTCAGGAGGAAGAATTTGGGTGTGCTGCGCGCGCTCAACGAATCAATAATGAAGTGGTTTCTGTAATTCAGGTATTTGATGCCAGAAGTGGTGGATATTGTTCCCAAGCGAGTGAAATTTTGCTGAATCGTTCCTTCTGGATTAAGGTGCAAAATAAATTGCAATGCAAAGAGGGCTGCGCCGCAGCGTGCCAACACTGTCTGCTCAGCTACGATACTCGATTTTCATTTGATCGACTTAATCGGCATGAGGCACTTGATTTTCTTAACTCTGGATGGATCGATTCGTACAGTTTGCCAGCTCATTTGAAAGCGTTTGGTGAGCAGTCCAAGCAAGAGATTATGGGTGTTTACGAAGGTCTAAGCGTAGCTATTGCAAACCCCGCAATTCGTTGTGTTCGATTGTTCCTCCATGGAGATGCAAATGCTTGGGATCTTCCTAGTGCGACAAAATTGAATAGAATAATTTTGGATTGTTTTAGTCGGGGCATCAAAATTGAACTTGTATGTTCAGCAGGAATGACGCGACAACTTTCCGAAAGCGAGCGCTTTAAATTGGCCTCCTTTATGAACCTAGGCGCTAGTTTTGGCGAACTCCCACTTGCCTATATGCTGAGCGGTGAATGCGGCATGTTCCTCGTCGCCCAGTCCAAGATTAATGATCAATGGAGCGCATGGGCAACTACCAATTTTGAGTGTGTCATTCCAAATGAATTATGGGCAGGCTTGGATTCATCGACTATCTATGTTAAGGGAAATGTTGAATCATCCCCAACCTTGCTGCCTTTCTCCCTTGGTGATGTGCTACCTAAAACCGGGGATATTGAGTTAGATATAAACGAAGAAATCAATGGCCCAATCGTTGGATTCGGCAGACGGTTTTGGGCGAAGTTAGTGGAATGCAGTCCTGTGCTTTCACAAAGATTGTCACAGGAATCCAGCCAACTAATTAGCATTGATTATAGTGATAGGTATCTTAGAAATCCGCTGATGATTGCGTTACTCGTTGAGTCGATCTGTGAATTAAAAAAGTTTCCGGCTGGCGATGTAGCGACTATCAATGTCAATATTTATACAGTAACAAATACCAAACTAGATACGCGTCCTTGTCATTACTGTACCGATGATTGGGAACAAATGAGTGATCGTGATCAAATATTAAAAGGAGCTTTTACCTACTGTGGATTTGACTCAAATGTGATCGTCGAGAATGCGGGTTCTTACAGCAAAATTATGCACGGACGTGCATTAACACTTTTCTTTGCAACTGGTCAATCCATCAGGATTAGACTCGATCAAGGGTTTGGGTATTGGCGATTCGCTTCAAAGAAGCAGTTTGCTTCTTATGACTTTAGCGCCTCGATAAATGATCAGATTGAAAAGGTGGCCAATTTGTATGGCGAAGTTGCTTCGCCAGGTTTAACTGCGACACAGATATTTATTAAAACGAACGGTTCATCTCATCTCAATGAAATTTAATTAGAAATAATTAAGTAATGAATTGGTTTAGCCGTATTCGTGCCAGCGCGGCTACCGGCCAAGCTGCCGCCGTCCCAGTTCCCAAGTGACCGATGCCCCTCGCACAATGGCCGATATTTGCTGCCCAAGCCGTTGTTCCACCACCGGCCGCCATGGCACAAGGCTGAAACCCATGCCGTCGTCCAGCATCGCGAAGCGACCGCTGGCGAGCTGGACTGAGCGACGGTAGATGCCGTTTGCGCGCTCGCCATCGCGCAGCGGGCGGTGGGCCAGCCCGGTCTCCTGCTGGATCACTTTGCCCGCAGCAGCCAATTCTTGGTTGCGCAAGGTGGATAGCAAGTTGCGCGCTAAAACCACACGCGAGCCGCGCCGCTCGGCCAAGCCCTGCTCGACGAGGAAATTGACTCGGCCTTGCAACGCATCACGCACCTGGACGCCGAAGCCCCGTGGCGACAGTTCTTTCGCGTCGCCCACCATTTGATGGTCCAACCATGTTGCGCCTTGGGCGCCTACTTGCTGTTCGATAGACAGGTGCGAACGCAGTTCGATAGTGCCCCCTGCGGCCCGCTGCGCATCGTGCGCTTGCGTGTGTGACAAGAAGTCAGGCGGTATGCGCCAAACGCCGTCGGCCATGCGCTCCACGGCTCCAGAGCGGCGCAGCGCTTCGAGTCGCCGCACGTGGGCATCGACTGCCGTTTGTGGGTCTGCGGCATGGCACCAGCTCCGGCGTAGACTGGCATACCGCATCGAAGACGGCACACCGGAAACCTTGAGCCCATCCGGCTTTGCGCTCCACTGCGGCACGGCAGCATGCAGTCGGCGTGCCGTGCCAAACCCACGTGCAGACTGCCATTGCGGCGCGGTACGTGCCGCCCCTTTTATCTTGCCCTCCGCCTCTCCCGATCGCTGACGCGACCGGCCCCGACGGTCTGGCTGCGATTGTCTGCACGGGTGAAGCACCCCAGCCGCAGGCCGTGGTGCAAACGATGTGCAGCGAGACTGCACGAAGAACGGTATGCCGCGCTGCACGTTCATGGCCTGTTCCATGTTCACCACGTCCATAAGGGCTGCGCGCTGCCGATCACGGCGGAGACAGCTACGGGACCGAAGTACCGACTGTCAAACGATGCCGGATTGGTTGCACTGAGCAGGAACAACTCACCATCGTGAAGCCCCCGACATTGCTGCCATGCCGACAGTGGACGGCCACGGCCATCTGTTGCATGGAGGCTGGCCACCGGCATGCCGTCGATGCGAACGATGTGCTTCTCGATACACACCTGCTGCGGTGACATCGCGCCGATGCGTTTGAGCAGCGGAACGTGCTCAGGCAGGTAGCCACGCTGCGAAGCCAGCGTGGCGGTGTCTGCCGGAAGCTGGACGAGCACGAAGCTGCCGACGTGCAGCGATTCAGGCGGGTCGATGCGATACCAGCCAGGCGGTACGCTGTCGCTGGGGTTGTAGACGATGCGCGCCAGTGATGTGTGCAGCGACGGCCAGGCAAGCGCAGCGATGCCGAGGCTGGTGAGCAGCGCGACTA
>Ga0105856_1000754_pt1 | contig 15749 bp, 14 predicted proteins | sample OrgsoiDNA_201060_FD_89681 | JGI IMG/M metagenome (GOLD analysis project Ga0105856, IMG submission 89681) | Permafrost soil microbial communities from the Arctic, to analyse light accelerated degradation of dissolved organic matter (DOM) -... | ecosystem: Environmental > Terrestrial > Soil >...
GGCTGCGCGCCCTGACGCTGTACAGCAGCGGGAAGAGGCGGGGGAATAATCGGGCGCAGCACTCCGCGCCCGACTGGCTTAACTTACTTACCGATTTCAGACATCACTTTCACGTCGGTTTGGGCGATCTGACGCTCTTTCCCCCAGGCATCTTTGTACTTAATCAGGCCGGTATCTTTGTCCACTTTCGGTTTACCTTCGCTGACGATGGTCCGCCCGTCGTTGGTCTGAATAGCATAGTTACTGGAACAGCCCGCCAGCAGGGCTGAGAGAACAAGTGCTGATGCTAAAAGATAACTTCTTTTCATAACCTACTCCTTGTCGTTAAGCCTGATTAAGGTTTAGCACAGGATCAAAATTGAACCAGTAAATCGATGCATTTACGCGACGAAATGCGAATTTCGGCCCTGAGTCTTTCTTTTTTACCGTCAGCTGGCCGACCTGCTGGACAGGACGCTTGACGTATAGGAAATTGAAACAATTTCAGCTCCGGAATGAGTTGGCTAAAATTTATCCACCATTCGATTCGTCTGCTCCTGGGACAGTCAGCGCTCCACAGACTGGTGATGATTTGTGATTTTTCAGGTCATTTTTCAGGCTGTCAGAGTGCGCAAGGCGGATCTTCCCTGCCTCAGGCCGGGATGTACCTCATCAGGCTGATATCCCGTGCGTGGATTTTCAGCCCCGCCACCGCGCGACGCTAGACCATATGGCCGCCACATAGGATGCATTCGAACGGGTCATGTCGCAGGTACTGCTTACTCATCTGCGCGTAGCAAACCTTTGGCACCGGCTCCGGTTTTTCCATCTCCAGCGCCCGGTACACCTGCGGCAGCTTTTCTCCGCACACCCGGTTAGCCAGAAAACCAAAGGAAGGTAACATGCTGTTTTTTTTACGATGTTGCCTATTTAACCGACAACGCAACTTTTGCCAACTTCATGTCACTCATGCGACAGAGCCGGCTGAACGGAGCACTTAAACTTGACTAGGAGGGGGTTGTTGTAAACCTGTACTACAGAGGATATAGTATGTGTACGGATTTATTCCGTACGCGGGTGGGCTCTCATTGAGTTCATTGGTTATTTTTTAAGTCTTAGTTACTCTCAGAGGAGTGCGGTATGTCTGCCCTGAAAAAACAACGAATCGACCTTAGACTAAACGATGAAGATAAAAGTATGATCGAGGAAGCTGCGGCAATGACGAATCAGTCTGTCACACAGTTTATGTTAAGTAGTGCCTCAGAACGAGCCGCCGAAGTTATTGAGCAACATCGTCGACTGATACTCAACGAGGAATCGTGGAGGCTCGTGATGAATGCAATCAGCAATCCAGCTATGCCTAATGAAAGGTTGAAACAAGCAGCAAAACGTCTACAGAGCATGGAGTAGAAAGTGGACGAGCTGACAATAGATATTCTTAGTGAGGACGTTGAATACAATCTTGCCGAATTTGACTGCGGTGAAGCTTCTTTGAATGTGTTTTTAAGTGATCATTTAAGACGCCAACATGATGGGAAGATTTTACGTGGTTATGTTCTTCGAACCCGAGAGAACGTCCCGAAAGTATTAGGCTACTACACGTTATCGGGCAGTTGCTTTGAAAGAGCAACGCTGCCGTCTAAGACACAGCAGAAGAAAGTGCCTTACCATAATGTTCCCAGTGTCACCCTTGGCCGTTTAGCGATAGATAAATCGCTTCACAAACAAGGCTATGGTTCTATGCTGGTTACGCACGCTATGCGTGTAGTTTATCGAGCATCTTTAGCTGTCGGTGTGCATGGGCTCTTTGTCGAAGCACTTAATGATAAGGCTAAGAATTTCTATATTAGCCTGGGTTTCACCGCGTTAGTGGGTGAGAATGATAACGCTTTGTTTTATCCGACTAAATCTATTGAGAAACTGTTTCCCGAAGGTTGATCATTAAACGAGGTCCAGGGAGGAACCCTGTTTGAAAACCTTTAGCGCCTTTGTTAAATAAATCGGATTTTTGGCGGTGATCAGGATCAGATCACAACATTTCGGACCCTGAAGCGGTCTCCTGTGGCAAAACAAAAATTACTCACATCGACCTGCAGCGAAAATATCTCCCCTTCGGCGAAATGACTATTTTGCACCCAGCTTACGAGCGCCAAATCTTACGCATGGTTGGGACGCGCGCCGCAGCGGCACCACGCAGTTTGGTGGTGCGCTACGAGCTCATCTGTTCCAACAGCTCAGGCCAAAGGCCGCTTTGAACGGTCCAACCTGACGCTGCAGGATCGGCTGGTTAAGGAGTTCGCTCATTATCTACCAAACCATAAGTATGTATGGAGTGATTGATTTATTGCTTACTTTGTAAAACCCACTGATCATTATCACTATACGTGAATACGACATTCCCACTTTTTGATGTAGGCAGCTCGACTTTTATAATCGGGACCCACATATTTCCTGTCGTATTATTATAGAAATCCTCCTGATCATACTGTGCTGTAGTTAACCCTGAACTACTTCCTGACAGATAAAAAAAAGCCTCTATAGGTAATGTATCTTGCATGCCTTGAGCCCAGGTAGCTAACCGCAATTCATTTTGAGTCGTGAAGGATTCACTGGCAATTTTGGCCATGCTAAGAATAGATTGATAGAAACCGTCTGCTGTATCGTACTGACTATTGTCTGCAGTCACGAATCCACATTGATAGCTATGACTGTTCTTACCTTCTGTGTAGTGGTTATACCACTCTGTCGCAGTAAAAATTCCCTGAGTTTGGCATTCTACACTTTGCGTAGGATATGATGGACTTGCTCCGCAGCCTTTATCTACGCGATCGTTCGTTGCGGCATCAATAGGGAATGAGCACATCACATCAATATCACTATCCTTATCCTCAGGCGTATATTCTCGTGGGTAAAAAATGAATCCATTAACATAATTATAGGCAAGACTGCTATATTTTGAGTCTGCTCTTAAATAAGAGAAAGAAACGCCGCCACTACTTTGTGATGCGGGACTTGGATCCCATGAATGGTGCGCGGTTGAATAGTCAGTCGCGCGGATTATGACACCTGAGCAAAAAAAAGCGGGTAAATTTTCATCATCACCACAACCTGTTACAGTGTTCTCATAATGCTGTGTAAGGTCTGCAGCTGTTTGAGGCCCTGTATGCGTAGTGAGCCGTTGAATGCTTTCTTCCTGAAATTGATTTTTTACAATACTCTTCTCTTGCGCATAAACACCGTGGTTAATAAACATTATGAAAAGAGAACCAATGATCATAGTTGCTTTCATCTTTAAACCTTTTTTCCCATTATTCGACGTTACCCCCCCCCAGGTAATTAGATGTGGGAAATAACATGATTTACTTTCTGTTTTATTTGGTTGGTTTTTTTACAGAAAACAGCCAAAAATATCTCTTGGCTGTTTATATCTCGTATTATTATTTTAAATAAGACATATTGTTGTTAAGCGTGGAAGGAAAGTTTGATACACCTGAATTCGGATCACCCCAAGCGACAACGGATTTGTCAGCTTTTAAAGCAACAAAAGCATGGGTATTGCCATAAATCGCTCGCACACCATCCAGCGATCCTGTGGCCCCAGCGGTTGAGCCCCCCCAATCCGCATTGCCCCAGGTGACGACCGTGCCACTAAGTGTCAGCGCAGCAAAACTTGAGCCATTTGCAGAAATTGAGACAACGTTAACCAAATTTTTCGCTACGCTACTGCAATCACCGCCAAAACTTGTGTTTCCCCAGCAAAAGACAGTACCGTCACTGCACAATGCCGCAAAGGCACCATATGTCGATTTTATATCGATAATATCCAGGCGATTGCGGTACTCACTAGGCAAATTACCGCCATTTAGCGGGTATCCCCAGCATGCAATCCCTCCCGTGTTTAATAGGGCGGTGAATGCAGACTCCGTAGCAACCAGCCGTTGCGCCGTCGTTATACCAACAACTGTAGATGCATCGGCCCCAAAGTCGGTATCACCCCATGCCATAAGTTGCCCCTCACCATAAATAACAGCGAAGGCTCGACGAGATGAACAACAAGAACTGATATTGTTCAATAGACTTACTTCATTAGAAACTGTTCCCCAGGCAGTGGTGTCTCCCCAGGCATGGACCGTTCCTGACGAGCTGACAACGGCAAATGCATTATCTCCACCATGCAGGGAAACGATATTAGCCATATTGGAAATATTAGTCGGTACATTCAGATCAAAAGGAGCCGTACCATCAGTTGCCCATCCCCACACCTGAATATAAGGAGCAACTTTAGTGCCTCGGCAAGCAAAGGTACCCTGGGCCGACTTCACTTCAACTATATCTGTACGTGATAAAACATCCTGTGGCACTGTGCCACCTTCACCGCTCGCTCCCCAACCGTAGACTTGATTTTGTGAACGGATACTGGCAAAAGCCTCAAAGGTAGCCGATAACGCATAAACGTTCTGGTTATACGTTGTAGGAGGAGTAGAACCACCATAGCTAGGATTCCCCCATCCGATGACAGTTGCATTATTAAGCAATGCGCAAAAGGAACCTTTACCGGGACCATCATTGTCCCAATTACCGTTACCTGTCACATTCGACGGATTCAAAACAACATAATTGGATACATCATTTTCACTTTGAACATACAAAGGAAGATAAGGTTTTGTATCAATGAAGGAATGAGAATACTGTTTAGCTGTCTCACCTTGGTAGTACCAATATGCACTAATTGAGTCGTGAGTCTCTCCGTCAAAGACAACAATAGTCCCCACCTGAGATTGACAAGAGGCATGGATACTACTGCGGGAACCCATTACTTGTAATACAGTTTTTACGCCTCTCACTGTAACCTGAGTTGAGGCACTGCTTTCGTTATCCAAGGTTGCCCATACAGTAATGGTTTCCTCCGAAGTGCTGGTCAACGACGTTGTTGCCTTGCCGTTACCGTCGGTCACCGACTGCGACACCGACAGGTTCCCGCCCTCTGACGCGCTCCACTTCACCGTTATGCCGCTCAGCGCCGCGCCGCTGACGCTGTCCGTGACCACCGCCGTCAGTGTTGATGCCGTTTCCCCGTCCGCCACAATCGAGGTCGGGTCGGCATTGAGCGACGTAATGCTGGGGCTAGATGCCTCGCCGTTGAGCGTCACCTTCCAGGTGCCGTCCCCCTGCTTCACCGGTGCCTCAAAGGCCCAGCCCTCCGGGAAACCGGTGGTGCTAACAATCGTGACGCCGCCGTTGACGTATTCCAGCACCATGCTGCCCGTGCCGCTCCACGCCACGGTACCGTCGGCAGTATCATAATCACCGTACGGGCAACTGGCGATTGTTGAGCTGCCTGATATCGTCGACACAAACCCTAACACACCGGGCAGGCCTGGCAGGCTCAGCGTGGTGACGCTGGTTTCGCTTCCCCCCACGAGCGTCGTCGATGCCACTGTGTTTGGCGTAGGCTGACTGGCATCAATCTCCAGCCTGACCATCGTCACCACTGAGGGATCAATCCCCAGGTACTGCAGGGGATATTGTGCCTGTGGATACAAGACAGTGAGGTCCGGCGTCCTTGAGGCGGTGATGAGGCTTTCAATATGATTAAGATAACTGAGCGAATTATCCGCGGGGTTGACCTCACTCCAGAGATAAGTCTGCATGCCGGACTGGGCAGCGGACAGGTATAACCAATTATTTGCGGCGAGGGCTATGTTTCCCGCATCACCGTGTTTCACGTTGAGCGAGTTTAAGCCGCCATATTGCTTGGCGGTATATAAAATCAGGCTGGATGTTGCCTCAGGATATGCTGTGTGTTTTAACATGAAAAATCCTTTCTCTGCAGTGGGTTTTATTTTTTGATTTAGGCTAAATGAAGTAAAACTCAGAATTCCAACGACATAAAATTTGCTGATTAAAGGAGTGATTGGATAAAGTTCATACTCTCCATTATTTAATCGCTATTAGATGTGTCACCTGAGTTTTTACTGTTAAATGATAATAACAAATGCTGTTAAGTGGACTGTCTAATAAAAAGAAACCATTGGCTTTTTTTTGCTCATAAATTAACGTTTATTGATGCATTGGTTAATAATAACCAGATGGAGAGTTCTTAATATAAAAACCTCTGAGTTTTACTACTGATTATAGTAAATATTTAGTCAGCATCCAGAAGCACTCTTCCATAGATAATGATTTTTTTGAGCGTTTGACTTCGCTGGAGTTATAAAGAACTCTGTCAGCCTGCTCATTATTATTAATATCTTTACTTGGTTTGGATATATATAGAATTCTATTTCTTGAACAACCTGTGCAGCGCGTGTAGTGGCCCATGGCACAAACCTTCAATGCCCAGCACAACATTGCGGTGACCGATGTGGAACAGTGGCTGCGCCAGAGCCAGCAGCAGGTGGTTGCGCTGGCTTAAGCTATTTTTCCCCGCGGTTTCATTAATTGTATCTATACTCTCTCGGGGTCAGAAAAAGCCCACAACGGAACATGCGCAAAAGATGTTCGGAGGTTGTGGGTTCAGGCACCTTTACCTGGCGGCTATGCTTTGATAACAAAACCGCCAAACCGGTAACTGTTTTGCAGTGCTATGGCTTATTTATGACATCACCCGTGGCTTTCCGGTTCTGCTGGAAAAAGGTGTGCTCCGAGGAATTGATATGAAGTTTGAAGGCATTTCTAAAGGATTTTTTATACTGATCCTTTTTATTGTGACCGTGGCGTTTCTGGATGTACTGGGGCCTTATTACTCCTCCGTACTGTGGGCCGTGATACTGGCGGTGATTTTCCACCCGCTGAAAAACCGGCTTAAGCAGTACATTGGCGAAAAGAACGGGCTGGCCTCGTTTCTGACCGTGCTGGTGATCTGTCTGATTGTATTTACGCCGCTTGCGATCATCGGCTCGTCGCTGGCGATTGAAATCAACATGCTCTACACCAAGTTGCAGGGGAACGACACCCAGCTGCCTGCGATACTGGCGGACGTGATGCAGCACCTTCCGGCGTGGGCCCGGCAGTTCCTGACGGAGCACAATCTCGACAATACGGCTGAGATCCAACAGAAACTGTCCGGCGTGGCGCTGAAAGGCGGCCAGTATCTGGCAGGCAGCGTGTTTGTGATCGGCAAAAGCACCTTCAGCTTCACCGTCGGTTTCGCCATCATGTTGTATCTGTTGTTTTTCCTGCTTAAAGACGGGGCGTATCTGGTCAACCTGACCATGCAATCCCTGCCGTTATCGAAGGACATCAAACACCATCTGTTTGTGAAATTTGCCGCCGTTTCCCGTGCTACCGTTAAGGGCACCGTGGTTGTGGCAATCGTTCAGGGTTTCCTCGGAGGGTTGGCGTTTTACTTCACGGGCATTGAAGGCAGCCTGCTGTGGGGCGCGCTGATGGCGTTTCTGTCCATCATCCCGGCCGTGGGCTCTGCCATTATCTGGGTACCGGCCGCCATCTATTTCTTCGGTGCCGGTATGTTGTGGAAGGGGATCTTTCTGGTGGCGTTCTTTGTGGTCATTATCGGGCTGGTGGATAACATTCTGCGCCCGCTGCTGGTCGGCAAAGACACCAAGATGCCGGATTACCTGATCCTGATCTCAACCCTGGGGGGGATGGAAATTTATGGTATCAACGGCTTCGTTATTGGTCCGCTGATTGCAGCCCTGTTCATCGCCTGCTGGAACATCTTCTCTGGCCGCGAAAATCAGGGAACGATGGACGAGATTGACGAAGAGTTTATCGAAGAAGGGAAGAATCACCCGGACGCTTAAAGGGGTGACGTCGTTCCCAATGTCTGACACTAAGGCTCCCTAATCCGGAGCCTTTTGTTTGCCGGGCAGCGTAAATACGATAACGTAAAAGAGTAGAGATGTCGGGCTGGCGAACGGAGCGGAAGACGATCATGGGACGAATCAGCAGGGGATCATGGGGCGCGGCGGGCGTGCTTATTCTGAGCGCCTGCTCACCTTTGCCCCTGACTCAGGCGGTGTCGCAGTTTGCCACGGCTTTGAATCAGGCGCCGGTCGGGGCGAGTATTTCGCTGTCCTCTCTGCAACAGCTGGACCCTCAGCTGCTGCGCCCGGCCTCGCTCTATCCGCAGCTGGGCGATATGCCGCTGCCGGTTCTGACCGCGCTTTATAAATATCGCCAACACTGTTCCGGTTCACTTGATGGTGTACCTGCCGCATTTGCTCAATTCGAGCAGGCGTTATGCCAGAACACGCCGCTGCCCGCAGGCTGGTTTGCGGCGCATCCGGTTTCCCCATCAGGCGGCAGTACCGCCTGGTATTATCTGCAACGCCATCCTGAGGATGCCACCACTCTGCAATCCTTACTTCACGTGCGCGAAAGGCCGCGGGCGCTCGGCGGCATTGGCCAGCTCTCTGACGACAATCTTGATGCACTGGCCAACGGGCAGACCTGGCTGTTGCAGGATGGCAACTTATGGCGACAGCATCAGCAACAGTGGCTGCGCTATGCGCCGCAGATCTGGCAACCGTTGGCACAAAAGGCGGGCATAACGCTGGTGACTGCGACAGGGCAGTGCGATATTTCACTGGGTACCCTGTGCGCCAATCCTGTGAACGGTTATGCCCGCTGGTGGCGCTCTTTGCTGGGAATTGCTGCGCTGCTGACCGCGCTGGCGCTGGGCTGGGGAGCCTGGCAGCGGCGGCGTCTGCAACAGCGGCAGCGCTTTATTGTACAGATGCTGACGCACGAACTGCGCACGCCCATTGCCCAGCTCGGCAATGTGGTGGAGCATTTTCGTCGTGACTTCGATGACCTGCCACCGCAGGCGCAGTCCGGTTTTGGCGCGCTGGCCGACAGCGTACAGCGGATGCGCCAGATGGCCGACGCCAGCCAGCATTACCTCAGCGGCGACGGCAGCCGTGACGTCCTCGAAATGCCCAAGACGGTCTGGCTGAGCGAGTGGCTGGAGCATATTGCGCAACCCTATCCCGGTCTCCTGTTTTGTCTCGAGGCCGACCGGCAGGTGGCGCTGCCGCTCTACTGGACCAGTCTGTGTCTGAATAATCTGCTGGATAACGCCTTTCGTCATGGCCGTGCGCCGGTACGCCTGCACGTCGGCTGGCGCAAAGGAAAACTGACCCTGCGCGTCAGTGACACTGGCCAGCTTGCCGCAGGCCGTTCCCCGCAGGCGGGAATGGGACTGGGGCTGACCATCGTTGAGCGCGTGATGCGGCGGCTGAATGGCAGGCTGACACAGAGCGGTCCACCGACGACTTTTACCCTGGAGCTGCCTTGTGATAGCCAAAAATAATATTTCACTGTTGCTGATAGAGGATGACCCGGCGCTGGGGCAGGGGTTGCAGTCATTTTTGCAGCAGGAAGGTTTTACCTGCCAGTGGTTGCGTGACGTGAGCCAGGTGGACAGCCTGTGGGTTCAGGCCGATCTGGTGATCCTCGACCGGCAACTCCCTGACGGCGACAGCCTGCGATTTTTACCGCAGTGGCTGGCGAAAAAAGCACTGCCGGTGATCGTATTGACCGCCCGCGTTGAGGTCGATGACCGCGTCGCCGGGCTGGAAGCCGGTGCGCGGGATTACCTCACCAAACCTTTTGCGCACGTTGAACTGCTGGCGCGTATCCGGGCTCAGTTACGCACGCTTGGCGAAGGCCAGCTGGAGGCCGGTGAACTGCGGCTGTTTCCCGCCCGCCAGACGGTGTTATGGCAGGGGAGCGAAGTGGGACTGACCGCCACCGAATTTGGCCTGCTGGCGATGCTGGTGCAGATGAGCGGACGGGTCTTTACCCGCGACGAACTGCTCAATCAGGTCTGGGGCTATCAGCATTTCCCTTCCACCCGCACGGTGGACACCCATATTTTGCAACTGAGGCAAAAGCTGACCGGTATCGCCATCAGCAGCATACGCGGCGTGGGTTACCGTCTGGACAAACCCTCATGATGCGCTATTTTACCGGATCGCTCTTGCTGCTGATCAGCGTGTCAGGCCGGGCAGTCATACTGCCTTCCACACCGCTCGAACCGGTCTACAACGCCCTGTTCAGCCAGCAAAACAGTCTGGCGTGGCAGCAGCTGATCAACCTGTGGCCGCAGATGACCAGCGCCACCCAGCGCGGCGCATGGCAGCAGGCGCTGGAGGCGGTGATCTCCGGCCAGTGCGGCAATGATCTGCCGGTGCCTGTCCCCGGCTGGCTGGATCACCCAACGCTGGTGTTAGTCCAGCGTGATATTCCTCTCAACCGTATCTACCGCGTGCAGTTGAGTGGTAACAGCCCGCGTCATGATGTGCAGGTCTCGCTGACTCTGCCTGATGGTAAAGAGATCATGAATGGCGCTGAAACCGAATATGGCACTGACGGGCAGTTTCGGCTGGAAAGTCAGGATATTGGCGAAGCGCTGCCAGCCGGGGTTTACCATCTTACAGTGCGTTCAGGCAATGACGTCTGGCAGCAGCCGCTGGCGTTACAGGGCAGCGGCGGGCTGAACTGGATCCGGCGTCAGGGGCAGCAAATTCACCTGCAACCGCCGGTGACGGCGCCTGCCTGTCCGGCCCCTTGGCTGGAACAGACACTGCTAAAACGCAGCGACTATACGCAGGTATGGTGGCAGAAAAATGATCATCTGCACCTTCAGCCCTGGCCGCCGCGCAATGACGCCGCTGAGTTGTGGGCCAATGTCTCGGTGGTCCGGGTTGAAGCCCGGGGCGGCCTGACCCTGCGTATCGAACACCGGCTGGCGGGGCCGCTGCTCACCCTGCAAAACTGACTTCGCGCGCATCCTGACATTGCTCTGACAAACTCCCGGCGGCAGGCGGCAATAATGACGCCCTCAACTCACTGATTAGAGCGACGTTATGCCCCTGAAAACCCTGTCTGAACAACTCTGTCTGGCCGCCTTGCTGCTCGGGATATTAAGCAGCCCGGTGCGCGCGGGCGATGAAATCGCCTTCTGGAATACGCCCCAGTATGGCGGCAACAGCTTTAACCGTTTACCGCCGGAGCAGCCCTACTTCAATGCGCTGCGCGGCTATGGCGCCAGCTGGGTGCGGCTCTCCTATGACAAATGGCAACCGGCGCAGCGGGATTTTCTGCTGGGGAATGCCGACCACTATCAGGGGCTGGTCCCGCAGGATCTGGCGACGCTGCAAGCCACACTGGATCGGGCGCAGGCCGCCGGGCTGAAAGTGGTTATCACGCCGCTTTCCCTGCCCGGAATGCGCTGGTCGCAAAACAACGGCGGCAAATTTGACGACCGACTGTGGCAGGACAAAGCTTACTGGCAGCAAAGTGCGGCGTTCTGGCGCGACCTGGCAAAAGTGCTGAAAGACCACCCCGCCGTGGCGGCCTATAACCTGATTAACGAACCGGCACCGGAGAAAATGGGCGGGCTGCCAGAACATTCAAGTCTGGCCGACATGCAGCACTGGTATCAGCAACAAAAGGGTTCGGCGCGGGACTTACCGGCGTTCTACCAGATGCTGATCAAGGCGATTCGTGAAGTCGATCCGCTGACGCCGATTATGGTCGATGGCGGCTGGTATGGCGCGGCCGACGGTTTCAGCTACTGGCCCCAGCAGCTTGCCGATCGGCGCGTGCTCTACAGTTTTCATATGTATGAACCTTATGCCGCCACCAGCGGGCCAAATTTAAAACGCGCCAAACCCTACCAGTACCCTGGCATCGTGCCGTTCGGGCAGGGAAAAGAGATGTGGAATGCACAACGGGTGGCGGCCTATCTGCAACAGCCGTTCGACTGGGCTAAAAAGAATCAGATTCCGGCAAACCGGATGGTGGCGGGGGAGTTTGGTTGTATCCGCGTGCTCAGCGGTTGCCGTCAATATCTGGAAGATGTTCTGAACGTGCTGGATAAAAAACAGGCGCACTGGGCGTTCTACAGTTTCCGCGAAGACAGCTGGGATGCGATGGATTACGAACTCGGCAAAAGCAAAGTACCGTGGTCCTACTGGCAGGCGATGGATCAGAAAAAGCCCGATACTTTGCAGCGCCACAATACGCCGGAGTTCGCGCCGATAAGCCAGCGGTTGGGTAAGAACAGGACGACAGATCAGAAAACGAACTGACGTTCTGCGTGATGAAAACGAAATAGCCCGCAGCCAGGCGGCGGGCTTAATCAGCACATCAGCGGCCGACCCGTGCCTGCATGGCGGCCGGATAGCGTTCTCCGACGATTTTCACCGTTTCAAGCGCCTGCGTGATCTTACGTAAATCATCCTGACTGAGGGTCATTTGTGCGGCGCCCAGGTTCTCTTCCCGACGGTGCAGTTTCGTGGTGCCAGGAATAGGCACGATCCACGGTTTTTGGGCCAGCAGCCAGGCCAGTGCAATTTGCGCGGAGGTCACGGCTTTCTCTTTGGACAGATCCGCCAGCAGCGTCACCAGCTTTTCATTCGCTTCCCGCGCTTCGGCGGCAAAACGTGGCACTTTGCTGCGAAAATCATCCTCGCCAAAGGGGGTATTGGCGTTTATCGCTCCGGTCAAAAAGCCTTTGCCTAACGGGCTGAATGGCACAAACCCAATGCCCAGTTCTTCCAGCACTGGCAAAATCTCCTGCTCAGGTTCGCGCCACCACATAGAGTATTCACTTTGCAGTGCCGCAACTGGCTGAACGGCATGTGCCCGGCGAATCGTCTGTGCGCTGGCCTCTGAAAGACCGAAGTGCTTGACCTTTCCTTCGGCAATCAATGCTTTCACGGTGCCTGCGACGTCTTCAATCGGCACATCAGGATCGACGCGGTGCTGATAAAGCAGGTCGATAACGTCCGTTTTGAGCCGTCGCAGCGAACCTTCCACCGCGGCACGGATATGCTCCGGGCGGCTGTTTAAAATCTGCTGCTTATTATCTTCGCCAAAGGTGAAACCGAATTTGGTGGCGATAACCACCCGATCGCGAAACGGTTTTAAGGCTTCGCCGACCACCTCTTCATTCAGGTACGGGCCGTACACTTCGGCGGTATCGAAAAAGGTCACGCCGCGCTCAACGGCAGCACGAATTAATTCTACGGCCTGACGGGGATCCGTCGCCGGGCCGTAGCCATAGCTGAGTCCCATACAACCCAGACCCAGCGCCGATACTTCAAGCCCGGAGTTACCGAGATAACGTTTTGGCATGTTGTTGTTCAGTTTTACGGTTTGCACGTTGTCATCCTTCTTCTTTTTGCGTCTGAAAAGCATAACGCAGAGTGATTCATCAGATTAGAGGGTGTAAATGCATAGACGTTATGAGCAGGGTTCATGAGTTGTTTTAATTTTATTGATATACCCCTGTTCCGGATGTCAGAGTAAAAGCTGCGCGTTTGACCCTAACCGGGAAACCAGACCTTACAGGAGATAGCCATGACAGATAAAACCTCCGCGCAGTGCCACTGTGGTGCTGTCGTTTTCAATGCTGAACTGACCGACGGGTTCAATACCGTTTTGCGCTGTAACTGTTCCTTTTGCCGTATGCGCGGGGCCGTGGTGGTCACGGCGCGAGACATTGATATCGTGAAGGGAGAAGAGAAACTCACCGAGTACCGGTTTGGCAGCCAGCAAGCCGCCCATTACTTCTGCTCGGAGTGCGGCATTTATACGTTCCACCAGCGCCGCTCTGACCCCACGTTGTACGGAGTGAACGTCGCCTGTATCGAAGGCGTTTCGCCCTTCGATTTTGCCTCGGTCAAGGTCTCGGATGGAATGAATCATCCGAAAGACGGTGGGGCAGGCGGTGTGGCGGGATATGTATCCTACAAACCCGCGTAGTTTTCAGCCGAAAGCCCTGCTGATTCTCCCGCTGATACTCAAAATCATCGTCTTCATGCAGGAACAAGCATACAATCCGGTGACATAAACAGTAGGAAGAAAAATGATGACACGCACCGTTGAGAAAATTGAGTCCGATTTAATTAAAGCCCGCAAAGAGCGGGATTCCTGGAAAGGCAACCGTAACAGCGGCAACAATGTGGAAATGGTCAAAAAGTACATTGCCTCGTTGGAGAAAGAGCTCGCTGAAGCCACCAAACCTGAAGCGAATAAAGCCTGATATCAGACTGGCCTAAACTGCTTTCAAACCTCGTTTGAAGGCGGGTTAGGTTCAGGTCATTTCACGAGTCCGGGTGTCGCAATGATCTCCGCTCCGGCCTGCATTTCGGTACCCATCCCCCTCCACCCCTTATGTTTAATTATGAAAAGCTCATGTTTTTTTCTTGGTAGCCAATAAAAACCTTCGCGCATAACGTGATGGGTTTGATGGGCAAGAGAAGGGAATACCGTGGCTGGGAATAATCAACGACGCTTGAAAACGCTGGTTGGGGCAGGAAGTTATCTTTATGCCGCTAATGACCTGAAACCCCTGCCGGGCATACAGCGCGCAGTTGAACTGGCGCGCAAGGCGGAAGCGGCGAAAATCACCGGGCTGTTTACCGCCGACCTGTTGCAGGCCGATCCGGCTGGTCTTGCGGGCAGCACCGGCAGTCAGGATCCGCTGATCACGCTGGCCGCACTGAGCCAGGTGACGTCACATATCGGGCTGGTTGCCACCGTCTCCACCACCTACCAACACCCTTATAATCTGGCCCGGCTGGTGTCTACGCTGGATCACGTCAGCGGCGGGCGTGCGGCCTGGAATGCAGTAACCTCTTCAGTCGGCGAGGAAAATTTCGGCGATGTGACGCTGCCCGATCCGGCCCAGCGCTATGCGCGTGCCACCGAATTTATTCAGGTGCTGAATGCGCTGCTGGACGCCAATGACCCTTCCGCCGTGCAGCGGACAGCCTCCGGCGGCACAAAGATTGACCCGCAGAAGCTGCACCCCATCCACTATCACGGTGACTTTTTCCGCGTGCAGGGGCCGCTGAATGTGCCGGTGCCGCCGCAGGGCCGGCCGGTGCAATTTCAGGCCGGGCAGTCAGAAGAGGGCATCACGCTGGGCGCGCGCTATGCGGAAGTGATTTATACCTCGCAGCCGACCTTTGAGGATGCCGTGGCCTTTGTCCAACAGCTGCATCAGCGGGCGCGTGGCTTTGGCCGGGCGCAGAACTTGCCGCTGGTGATGAACTCGTTCCACTCGGTGATTGGCGAAAACGACGCCGATGTGGCCCGCAGGCTGCGTGAAAAACATGAACGCATTGATTATCAGCAGGGGCGGCTGAAGCTGGCGGATATGCTGGGCGGTGAGGTGGATCTGCGCGATCTGCCGCTGGATAAACCCTTGCCCGCAGCGCTGCTGCCCGATGTGTCGCAGGTCAACCGCCGTCGCGGGCGGGCTGAGATCTTCCGCCGTTTTGCCGGACAGGGGCTGACGCTGCGTGAACTGATCATTCAGGCGCAGGAGACCGGCCACTGGTTTACCGCCGGGACGCCGGAACAGCTGGCGGACGCCATCGAACAGCGCTACCGCGCCGGGGTGCTGGACGTGATTTCCCTCCACGGACTGGGGCAGCCCGATCAGGAAGACTTATTGGTAAATGGTTTACTGCCAGAACTGCGTAAGCGCGGGCTAGTAGATGAGGATTATCAGGGAGATACTTTCCGGGATAACCTTGGCCTGCCGCCTCTGGCTTTGGCTTCTTTACAATGAACATAATTTGCAAATATTGACCTGTCATGGCGCGTCGCGTTTAGTGGTAAAGTCGCGCGATATCACTCAGCCTGCCATTGCAGAGAGTGTAACCATGAAGGGAATACCATGAGCAAAATCATTATCGCCGGGCTTTTAGCCACCCTGCTTGCCGGGTGTGCAACTCAATCTCCTTGCGTTCCGGTGTACGACTCAGAAGGGCGTCTGGTCCACA
>Ga0105856_1000757_pt1 | contig 15715 bp, 7 predicted proteins | sample OrgsoiDNA_201060_FD_89681 | JGI IMG/M metagenome (GOLD analysis project Ga0105856, IMG submission 89681) | Permafrost soil microbial communities from the Arctic, to analyse light accelerated degradation of dissolved organic matter (DOM) -... | ecosystem: Environmental > Terrestrial > Soil >...
AGCTCGGTATGCTGCGTGGGAAATTTTCGTGAGACTTATCATGACCCTCACTGACGCTACGCTTGTGCTGCTTCTGGCAGCACATATCCATGGAACAGACGAAGCCGTCAGGGTCTCGGCGAAGAGCGTGGTCAAGAAGTTGCCGCGTAGTAAACGTGATCTGATCTATAAAGTGATCGACAGTCGTAGTCCGCTAGAGTTGGTGGGCTTTCTGGCGCAAAACTTAGATATTTGACAGCTTGCCGTTGGCGTTGGCCATTGACATGTGATCACCAGTGTCCGCCAAATCATGAAGCATCCGGCCGGCCAATCGGGCACGCGCGACTATCCGTCCGTCATCGATATGAAGTTCTGAGGTGCTCGTTTGTTCATCTAACAACACGGAGCGAATGTATCTTTCACCTACTCTGGCGACAAAAGGCCCGTTAGTTGTCCAGAGGATTAGGCAGTCAATAGGAAGGATTGAGCTAACGCATCGGAACGCCTGGCGTTAGCGTCTGCTCATATCTTCTTGAATGTGAACGGAGCCCTCATGCAAACTTCCGGATTCGCCGTTGACACTTCATGATAACGATATGGAAATCGAGGTTCTCTATTGCGGCATCTGCCATACCGATCTGCATATCGCTAAAAACCTCCAGAAAAAACTGGCTCACCATAAACTACCCTTACGCTCCCGGTCACGGGATCCTCGGGCGCATCGTATGAACAGGGATAACGAGCGCCTCCTTAGCTAGGCCCGGCAGCAGACCAACGCTATGGCCACGCAGGCGGACTCAATGCAGCGGCTGACGGGCGAAATTGCCGAAATGAAAACGGCCGTCCGCCCGAGATGGAGGGTGTCGGCCAGCAAAGGCCGAAGACGCACAACAGCGTCCAATCGAACATTTAGAAAAAAACCAAAGCCTCAACGATACCCGCTTACGCTGCGTCAGCTAGATGTTTAGGCCGGTGATGATTTTCGGCTTTTCTTTTTAGTGGGCTCGGGCCCCAGCCTGACCTGGTTATTTTGCGTCTCACCTTGTCAGCCACACCAAGAGTTTTCTACGGTCGCGATATAAGGTGTATAGAAATTAGTGAAATTATATCCGTAGCATAAACTCGCTAATTTCGATACACATGCTGGTTGAGACGCAGATTGTTCCGTCTACAGAATAGCCTCGCGAACAACTGGCTTAACTGGTCACCGCCCCCCAATGGTCATCGCACCAGCTAGCCACCAGTCACAAGGACACTGCTATAGCATCGACTGGATGGGGCGCTCGACCGGCCCTAAATCCACCTCGCGTTAGGAACTCCCAAAGGTCATCAGCAGTGGCAGATTCTATTAAAAGTGCCGTGCGACGAAGTGGAGGGTAAGGAACATCTAGGTAAGGACCGCAGTCGAATTTTGGCTCATCTAATTTGATCTGCTCAGGTAACTAGACGGGAATATGGCTTTTTGCTAGCGTCCACCCGCCTTGCTTGCTAGGCCGCGTTAACACAGGCTGAGATAGCGCGAATACCGACCTCTTGAGACTGTGATTAACGCTACTATGCTGAAAATAAAAATGTACCCCGCTGGCAATGGCGACGCATTCCTGATTTGTTCTCCGGGAGCTAATATCCTGATTGACGGCGGTTATGTTACGACCTTCAATCGGAGCATACAAAACGACTTGAAGTCGATTGCACTCCGTGGGGAAAGCTTGAATCTGGTCATTGCCACGCACATTGATGCTGACCACATTTATGGCTTACTTGCGTTGTTGCGTGCCAATGGCAATGCGGCCAACCCCAATATCATCCGAATCGATCATGTCTGGCATAACAGCCTGCGCAGCCTAACGCGTGAGACGACGCACGAGCCACCGGCGCCTGCTCGGATGATGTTGGAAAGTATCTGCCAAAGGGGATACCCAAAGCCTGCGGGCAATGATGCGCACCCGCAAGAAATCAGTGCGCAGCAAGGAAGCTCTCTTGCCCATCTGCTTCGCGTCGGAGGCTATACCTGGAACATGGGTGATGGGACGCAACTGATGAGCACCACCAGTACGCCTATTGTCGAATTAGGTTCGACGCTCATACGCATCATCGGCCCAAGCACAGAACGGGTGGATGACCTGCAGCGTTTGTGGATCTCTGAGTTACGGCAAAAAGGGTATCAGGGGCCATTCGGGTCCGGTGAGATGCTTGACGATGTGTTCGAATTTCTTTGCGCTCACGCTCGGGGAGGGGCAAGGAAAAAGCCTGCTCTCATATCCGCAAATCAAAATCTGCAACTGAACGACATCTACGAGCCTGATACTGCTGTTCCTAACGGTAGTTCGGTTGCCACAATTATCGAGCTTGGCAATAAGCGGCTGTTGTTTCTTGGCGACAGCTGGGCAGAGGATATTCTGGAGCAATTGCAAAAGCTGGCAGCCGAAGGCCACTCCATGCTTTTCGATGTGATCAAGGTTTCGCACCACGGTAGCGCTTGCAACACCAGTCCCGCGCTGCTCGAGTTGATCGATGCCCCCGTTTACCTGGTCTCCTCAAACGGGACCGGCCATGGTCACCCCGACTTTCCGGTGCTTAGGGCGATCGTAGATCGACCCGCGTCATTCCATCGTAAGATCTACCTCAACTACCAAACACCTGCATCTATTCGCCTCAGCCAGCATCAGTCCAGTTCCGGCGCTGGATTCACTGTTAATGAGGGTGGGAACGAATGGATTGAAATGGAATTAGCCAACAATGAATGACCAGCAAATCAAGCTTGCTACCTGCAAAATCATCTGTGCAGATAAGTTGGGCACGGGATGGCTGATTGCGCCCGACAAGGTGCTGACGGCATACCATTGTGTGACTCCGGCCATTGATAGCGGTAAGCCGATATCATTGAAGTTTGGTGAAGGCGTCTATGAAGGGGCATTCGCGAGTGTTATTGCCTACGACGTGAGTTTGGATGTTTGCATTTTGCTCCTGCCAAACGCAGCTTCTGCAACGCCTGTGGCGCTGGCGACAATGCCGCCTAGGGAGGGAGCCGAGTGGCACGCCTTTGGCCACCCAGTGGCGAAGTATGAAATTGGCCATCGCCTCGAAGGGCGCATCTCGCTCATCCTAGACGAACCTAAAATGGCTATGGATTTAGACCTGGTAGTGCAGCAGGACACCGCGCTGACGGACTATCAAGGTCTTTCCGGGGCCGCACTCATGTGCGGTCCATTCTGTTACGGGATGCTTCGAATCGCAGTCGATCGCGCCTTGGGGGCGATCAGCGTCATGCAGATGGCGCAGTTTCTGAAAAAGAACCAAATAGACCTTGAACTGTCGGCAGAACCAGAAAATGCTTCTGCAGGCTATGCCGAACGACCGGAATTTTTGGAACGGTTTGAGGCAACAGTAGCCAGTAAGTCGAGCGGTTATCTGTTTCTCGAAGGTGCGCCAGGTATCGGCAAGACGACGTTCTGTGACGAGTTTCGTCCAGAAATGGATCAAGTTGAGGTTGCTGGAACTTATAGTTTTGCCTCCGGAGCGCGTGGGGCGAATGCCACACTACGCATTCAGCCAGAAGTTTTTCATGACTGGTTAAACACGGTGGTATCGCTTCAAAGCTCTGGTAAGCCTGCCAGGCTTTCCGAAATGCGCTATTCAGAATTCATTACTCACACCGCTTTCCTGCTAGACACCTTGGCCAAACGGTACGTATCTCTTGGCAAGGTCGGAGTGTTGTTTATTGATGGGATGAATGAAGCTGCTGCGGTCGGTGCGGAAGTCTTCGCAAAATTCATCGGTTTATTCCCTGTTTCGCTTCACCAGGGGCTAGTCATCGTCTTCACTGGCCCAAGCTACGCTCATGTCGCGGCCTCGCTCGGTAATCGCCTGGGGCCGACCGAAAGCCTTCAAATGCCTGCGCTTGAATGGGAAGTGGCAACAGAGTTCTGCAAGCAGGAACTCGAAACAGGAAGGGCAAATCCTTCCCTGATCACTCAAATTTGTGAGCGTGCACAGGGGCACCCGCTGTATCTCCATTATCTGATTGACTATGTCAACGGTGGCGCAACCGACGAAGAGTTGGTTGTATTGCCAACGTTCAGTGGAAGCATTCGAGCGTACTACGACGTGTTGTGGGCGCAGCTATTGAACGATGGGGACGCCGTCAATCTGCTGGGGATCATGGCCAGGCTTCGCTGGGGCATCCCGATGGAGCAGTTTGCCAACATCCTTACGGGTTCCGAACGTGGAGTATTTGTCCCCACAACTACGCGCATTCGCCATCTGCTCTTGTCACCAGAAAATACGGCGGCGTACCACACCTCGTTCTCAGACTTTTTGGTTGAGAAGACGGGGTACCTCGAACAAAGCATCCAGGTCCGACTTGCTGATTACTGCCGTGCACAGCAGGCAACGGACTATGGACTGTTGAACGTTATTTACCACTCGCTACGCGCAGGTGATGCCGCAAAAGCGCAAGCTATTCACGCTTGTCAGCAAGATTGGATCGATCAATGTGTCACCCATGGAGCAGATCCAGACACTTTGCTTTCAGATATCGAAGAAGCGCTTGTTGCCGCTACACAGGGGGGGACTGCCGTCGAGATTGTACGGTTGCTTCTGATCCAGCAACGCGTTCATTTTCGCTACAACACTCTCTTCGCCGTGCATGCCGGATTGGCGGCGAAGGCATTGATCGCCTTAGGCAAATCCCGTGAAGCATTGCAACACTCCACACGGTATGGCCACCTAATTGTACAGCCCGCACACGCATTAGGGCTCGCACTGCAGCTAACTCAAGCAGGAGAAAAAAAAGTAGCGGTCGATATTCTTCGCAAGGCGGAACAGCTCATCGTCGAGGCTTTATCGAAGCCCATTCCAGACGTAGATAGGCTTCTTGATCTTGTTCACCTGCGCATACACATTCTTGCTTATACGGTTTTTGCCGGGAGCGCTGAAGCCGTGCAGAGAATGACGGAGTTCTACAAATTGGTTTCTGCTTACCTCGAGCGTTTGCTTCAAGGTGATGCTCAGGAATTTCTCGAGAGCGTGCAGACCGGATTTTTCTCCGATTTTTTTGGCACGTTGATGTGTCTGCAAGGACGGAACCTTCCACTTTTAAAATTTCCGCAATTCTCTAGCAAGTCTCCAGAAGATCTGCTGGAAATTTTTGTTCGCCTGCTGAATAGCTATCATCTCAGCGCCACAAACAACAACCTGCCTATCAATCCTCAGACGATTGCTCAGGTGTTTGACGATATGACCACGGTTCTGGAGAGAACCGACGAAAAGCCGCTTGAGCTAGTCACGGAGTCCCTAGACACGTTGATACTCCTCGGCGCGCCATCAACGTTGGTGAGCAGCCTTGCTGAGCAGGACTGCTTGTCTGCTCCGCCGCCCGAGGCGATATTCGAAATAGATAACGTCAGTGTCGATACTGAGGTTTACGACGCAGGTATTGGGCACTGGCGTGTGAGTTCGTTTCTTCAGGCCGAACTTCAGTGCCCTGCAGTGGCCGCATGGGATGAGGCACCTTGGCAAGCCGGATTGGAAAATGTCGCCAAAGCGCTGGCCTGGTGCGATGGCAAGGCGCGACGCGCGAATGTCGAGGGAGGCGCATCAGATCTTCAGCGAATTTGGCTGGCGCTTGAGGCGGCAGTTTTGCAACCACTGCAGCGTTTGACTTTGATTCAGCGCGTGGAGTGGCAAGACAGCTACGCCATTCCTGAAGCAGTGCTGCCGCGTGTTTACAACCAACTCTTGACTTTGTGCTTAGACTGTTATGCCGAAAGGATCAGCAACATCCTGTTGTTGCTTGACGAGCGCTTTTCCGATCAGTGCGGCATGTACTCCGAAGGCTTTCGCAGCACGTTATTGACGATGCTGGGACGACTGTCACAAGTGAATATCGACAGCGATGACTCTGACTCCGCATTCGCGCTGGCAGAGCGGTTCAGTGAATATGTGCGGCGCAATGTGAAGAATCGTCATGAATTGGTACCTGATCTACTTCGGCTCATTCCCATCTTTACGCGGCTGGACGCCACAGAGTTCGCCCGTGACATTTACCAAGTGGTGCTCTCGGTCTCCATGGGACCTGGCTGGTACAAAGAAAGCCAGTTAACACTGATGACGCGTGCGTTGATGCGCTTTCCTGCAAATGAACCGCTTGCTCCTCACATACTGCCAAGCATTGCCGCCTATCTTGAAAGTGCAAGTGGCGAGATGACCTTTCAACAGTATGTACGGAATAACAAGGCTGAATTACTAGGCGAGATGTGCAGACGAGGCCTGTACGTTGACGCCATACGATACTTTCAGCGCCAGACCTGCGGGTCACCCGAACAGCTGCTCACCGAGGCCTGTGAGGGCGAAATAGATAGACCCTCACGCCTTAGAGGAATGCGGTTTCCTGGCGGCTCGCTGAATGAGCAAGACTCAATAAGTCAGATGCTGAATCAAACAGGGCCGAATGTAACCTGGCAGATCAGTTGGGCGTTGCTTGAGATTTTTCAGCACGGAGATAGCAACGATGCACTCCACTGGGGCGCAGCATACGCTCGATTGATCGAGCGGGATGGAAGCAATAGCGTTGCTCTTACTCTCATGCTAGACCGCCTGCGTATCATAGCTAAAGCTGAAATCAACCCGGATCTGCGCCAGGAGTTTTTACAGTCATTTCACCAGCACCTTGACGCTCGCTATCATCAAGCGTTTGCCAGTGTACTGAGTGACCTCGAGTCTCTCGGTGACGCTAACGGCCACGAGAACGTGGTGAGTGGCAATCCTTTTTCGGATGCAAGTACCGAACAGGGTGAATCAGTCACTGCAAATGAGGCTGCCGACGATTTAGACAAAGACGCTGCAATGATGCCCGGGTTGTTCGGCAGATCATCAGCCACCTCCGAAGCCGAAAGCTCGCTGAAAAGGGCACGTTCGCACCTGGCCAAGCGCAACTGGGAAAACGCCAAGACAGAGGCTGTCAACGTACTTAAGGCATTCCAAGATGGCGATTGGTCAATCTGGGGAGATCTTTCTGATACTGCTCGGGAAGCCGAACAGATACTGAGCGAGAACTCTAAAAGCGCGGACTCTTTGGCCCAGCAATATGCCCCGTTGATAGTGGCTGAGCGCTTCGCCGAAAAATGGAGGATCGCAGAACATCTCATTGCTCGGATAGCAGGGCTTCTTACTGCAGAAGATAGAACGTTAGTCGCGGAGTGCGTGCTGGAGCATGTCAACTTGATGCTCGCATGTGGGGACGATTCCTTACCCTCCTATCAACTTATGGATGGAAGCGGCTCCGCCAGTGCATCGGACTCATTCCTGGAACTTGTTTTGTGGCTAATCGACCACCCGCTTTGGGGGCGTCGTGACAAGGCCGCAGAATTGGTCACATGGCTCGTCGAATCTTATTCTGATGGCATGCGTATTTTTGTCCCCCGGGCTTTTTCGAAAGGCAGCGGAGTTGGGGCTGATATTCTGTGCGGGGCACTAGATAGCCTATCGCAACTCCAGCCTTTGGAATTATGGAATCGCATCGAACCTTTTCTTGATTTGGCTAGCATCGGATCCAGCTGTCAGCATGCTGGACGTATGGCCGTACTGCTTCGGATTGCAAACAGGGCAGAAGGGAAGGGTGCCGAATCAGCTTCTTCTGCATTGCTGACGTTGCGAGCAACAGTTCGCGGAAAATCTGAAACTCAAACTCGCCTCGCAAGTGACCGACTACCCTCGTGGGCTATTTCAATCAAATTCGAATGGGAGGCACTCGACAAACTCGGATTAGCTACTCAAGAAGTAGCGGACATTATGATCGACAAGCTTGCGCAAGAGTGCGCACCCTTGGACGTCGATACGGTCTGGCAACTGGAAGGGTTGGTTTGTGAAGCATTTCGTGTAAATCCGCACACTGATTTGAATCGATGGAACGCGAAGCTTCGATATGTCCTGCATACGTCTGTCTACCCATTTGCCTCGGAGCCCATTTTAGATTCTGTAGAGCAGGTGCTTAGAGTCTACAATCCCAATCCGTTGCGATCGATGCGTCGACTCGCCTTCACCTCTCCATCTGCGCAGTGGATCTCCCGTCTGGAGGGCAATGCAGGGGCGAAATTCTCACCTGTCAGCGGCGCCCATCTGTATTTAGATTTCCGTGAGGTGATCATGCAGAGGGCTAAGCCGCGCCTTTTGGAAGTAACGGCATTTCTTTTCCCAACGAATCAGCCAGCGAGGCCCATGTCGTCTTTCCGAAAATTTCGAGCAACCGAAATTCCAAATACTGATGACTACAACGCTGGTGAAGTGTGCGCTAGTGTCGATGCTACCGCCGCTATTTTGGGTGTTTTTACGCCAGCAGTGCCTCTACCTGGCTTCGTTCACTTGAGTCGGACTTCGACGTCCGATTTTGATCGATTTTACTGGAGAAATGGCAGAATGTCGGTCGCAAATGGCTCGTTCCCAAGGAGTGAGGGGTGCTGTCTCTCGGTCAGGCGCGAAGCACTTCAACTGCCTTACGGTTGGAGTATGGGCTGGCTGGTGAAACTGGATGGGCAACATGTTTGTGTGCTCAGCTGAGCGCAAAGGAGAGAAAAATGCGAATTGAACAGATGAAAACACCTGATACAAGGGCAGAATTCGAACGTCGATTTAATCTTCTGCGCGACTCAATTGAGCAGGGCAAATATTCTTTACCTCCCGACTACGTGGATGGATTGATGGCTGTGAGGCGTCTCCCAAATGGGAGGTTAGACATTCTCAGTATTAACCAAAGCGTGCGGATGCAAATGAATATGATGGTGCAGTTTGCAGATGTCATGGGAGACGTATTGCCGGACGATCAAGACGAATAGCGACCGTCGACCTACTATATTTTTCCAGCCTGATTTGATGCCTCTTGGCACAAACGTGCAGGTATAAACGACATGGCTATAGGTCGCTGATGCAATCACTTCACAAATTCAGCCTGCGTATTCAGCGTACCTTCCGCAATCTTTCTCAGGAGGAGATCGCCGACATTGAGCAGGCATCACTGCTGTCGCGGTTGGGTTGGGCGAAGGATGTTAGCTGGGAAACGCTGCTTGAATCGCAGCGTGTCCTGATCATTTCGGAAGCCGGGGCCGGTAAGACCTTTGAGTGTCGTGCTCAGCAGCAGGCATTGTGGGAGAAGGGCGAACCTGCGTTCTTTCTGGAGTTATCGCAGCTCGCAACAACCAATCTACCGGATCTTCTGTCTCGAGAAGAGGAGGAGCGGCTTGAAGATTGGTTGGCCGCTCAATCTGAAATCGCCACGTTTTTTCTAGACTCCGTTGATGAGTTAAAGCTAACCCTCGGTTCTTTTGAGGTCGCTCTCAAGCGTTTGGGCAAGGCCATTGGCAGCCAACTTGGAAGGGTGCGGATCGTTATAACAACACGACCGATCGCTGTGGATCAAAAACTGATCCAGCGATATTTACCAGTGCCTGACCAGGTTGAACTGGTACCCAGCGGAGATAATTTTGCCGACATCGCGACGGGCCGTTTGCGGCGTGATTCCGCCAAGAAAGAGGATGTAGCTCCTGTATGGCGTAACGTCACATTGATGCCGTTGTCCGACCCGCAGATTCGTGAGATGGCGGTAGTTGAGGGGGTCGACGATGCCGATGCGCTGCTTGCGGATATTCGTAAGCGGAACGCGGAGGATTTTGCACGCCGACCGCAAGACCTTGTCGAGCTTTGCTCTGATTGGCGCGAGCACCGCCACATTCGCACCCATCGAGAGCAGGTGGAGCACAACATCCGCATAAAACTCAAGCCGCGTACCGATCGCGGTGAACCCGCGCAACTTTCACCCGACAAGGCATTGGAGGGGGCAAGCCGGCTTGCGCTCGCTGCGCTGCTCACCCGGAAGTTGACCATACGTCTCAGTGTGGAGGCGGATCGTGGCGGGGAGCCTGGTGGAGCGCTCTATCCCGAAATGTTGCTGCATGACTGGACTCCGCAGGAACGGGAGACATTGTTGGAGCGTGCGCTGTTCGGGTTTGCAAGTTACGGTCGAGTCCGGTTCCACCACCGCTCGGTGCTCGAGTTTCTTGCGGCACAGTATCTTGGCCGTCGATTACGCCAAGGCATACCCATCAAGGCAGTGAAGCGACTGCTCTTCGCTGAGACTCACCAGAACGATAAGGTTATTCGGCCGACTATGCGTCCGGTCGCGGCATGGCTAGGGGCATCCCAGCCAACGATCTTTTCCGAAGTTCGTGATCGCGAGCCCAACGTACTGCTGGACCATGCTGACCCAGAGTCGCTCACACTTACTCAACGCATAGACGCATTGCGAGCCTATGTGAAGCTTTACGGAGCTGGAGGATGCCGTGGGCTGCAAGTTCCCCAGGTGCAGATCCATCGTTTTGCTACACCTGACTTGGAGGAACAAGTTCTACAGCTGTGGGGGGAGGGCATTGAGAATCTCGAGGTGCGTGAGCTGTTACTCGATCTAATTGGCGCAGGACCGATGCTTGCGTGCGCGGATATCGCTCATACAGTCGCAATCGATGAATTGGCTGCGGATGGTGAGCGTCTTGATGCGATTACGGCACTCGCTCGTCTTGGCGACTCTCGGATCGAATTACTCGCACAGTCGATGGAGCAGGCACAGGCAATTTGGCCTGATTCCGTAGTGCGTGGTGCTGTTGTCAGATTGTTTCCTCTATTTTTTACTCCCGATCGACTCTGTGGAATTCTGAAGGGTCTTTCGGAATCATCGAATACGGAGTACGAACAAAGATGGCCGCTACCGTACAGCATTGGAGCACTAGAATTCGCTCCAGGCTATCTGGAGACGCTGCGCGAGGGGCTGACCGACTTGGTCACGGAGGATTTGGCTTGGGTGAATGTGTGGCCACATCTCGCCAGTAAATGCTCACATTTGCTCTCAACACTCGCCGCAGTTTGCTCAAGGCTTATTCGCGAGGGCGAGTGTCGAGCGGAGGTTCTTCGCTCTTCCACGATCGCATTGCGGCTCCAGCCTGATGATCATATCCATGACGAGCCGTTGAAGAAGCTGCGCAAAGCACTTGCGGAGCTGGGCTCAAAACAGCGCGAAGCGACTTTCTGGGCTGATGATGCGTTCAATGAAAGTGTGCACCCGCAAGCCGACCCTTGGGCACGATTTTGTCAGGCTTCATTCCGCGGTCCTCTCCAATTAAATTACGAGCAAGATGCAGCTTGGGTGCGCCAAATTTTGGCTGACTCTGATCGTCCGTTGGCGGTGCGCGCAATGATGCTTCATGCCTCGATGCGTAGCATCTGGGACGGTGTGGGTGATTCTCGTAATCATATCGAAGGCCTCAAGCAGTATGTTCTCGATGAGCCTGTGTTGATCGCGCTGATCGACCACCATCTCGCTCCGCCGAAAATCGATCCGGAAATGGTTAAGCTAGAAGCGAGAATAGATCAGCAACGCAAAGCCACTGAAGACCGTCAAGCAAGGCAGCATGCGGATTGGGTGGCGTTATGGCGTGGGGTTGCCGAATGCCCTGAGGACGCCTTTAAACCTGACCGCGAAGGGAATACCGCTTGGAATTTGTGGCAGGCGATGCAACGTTCTGGTAACAAAAGCCGTGCTTCCGGCTGGGATCGTCGCTTTATTGATGAGCACTTTGGTAAAGCGATCGCCGACCGGTTGCGTGCCAGCATGCGCTCGATGTGGCGCGGCGATCATCCAACGCTTCGCTACGAAAGACCAGCAGAACAAAAGGGGACATTTCTTATTAGGTGGCAGTTCGGGCTGGCCGCGATAACGGCCGAAGCTGAAGACCTTGCCTGGGCGCAAAAGCTTTCCGTCGAGGAAGCTAAACTGGCCACGCGCTACACTCGAGTTGAGTGCAGCGGTTTTCCAGCATGGCTCGAATCCCTAGCGCGCGAGTTTCCTGACGCGGTCGAACAGACGCTTGGCCACGATTTGACCGCTGAACTCAATGAAGTCGCGAAGACAAATTCGTTTGCCATGCTACTTCAGGATGTGAGTTATGCCTCGGACATTGTCGCGAAATTGTTTGTGCCGCGATTGCTCAGTTGGCTTGATGCTTATGTCGGTAATCCTTGTGATGACGAAGATAAGGCTGCCGCTCTAGGCCGACTAGAGCGGGTACTAAAAATTCTCCTTCAGCACGGCGGTGACGAAGTGCGTAATAGGATTCGCACATTGGCTGCGAATCAGCTGAACGTTGCGAACAACAGCCCCTTTTCTCAGCTCTGGCTTACCACGTTGATGCGTTTAGATCCGGGAGCAGGGGTGGACGCCCTTGAGAAATTGCTGGCACCGCTTGAGTGCTTGCCAACTGGTACTGCTGTCAATATTTTCAGTACTTTGTTTGGAGACCGCTTCGCTACTTTGCGCGTCGATTTGCGAGCATCTGGCTTCAGCCCCGTGCTGCTCCTGCGGTTACTCCGACTTGCGTATGACTATGTTCGTCCTTCCGACGATGATAGAACCTTTTCACTAGGAGCCCGAGACGATGCGCAAAACGCAAGAAACGCGCTCCTCACGGCAGTTCTCGATACACCAGGTGCAGAAGCCTGGAAGATCAAACTCGAGATGCTCGCAGATCCACTGTTCGCCCACTTCCGCGACCGCCTAGCCCTACTTGCCCGCGAAAAGTCGGCTGAAGAAGTTGACGGCGCCGTCCTCACCGAGTCAGAGGTGGCGACCTTCAATCGCTACGGCGAGACACCGCCGACTACCTGCGATGACATGTTTGCAGTGCTTGTCGATCGGTTCGAGGACCTTGATGATCTGTTGCTGCAAGATGTCACACCTCGTGATGCCTGGGTTTTGATCCGTGAGGAGAAGGTGATGCGCAGGGAGATTGCTCGAGTATTACGAGGCGCATCCAACCACGTCTACACGGTCGACCAAGAAGCGACTACTGCTGACGAAAAGGAGACAGATATCCGCATGCGGGCACTCTCGGGTCAGCAAGCCACCGTTGAACTCAAACTCGGCGAAAACTGGCCTGGTCATGTATTGCGTGACACGATAAAAAACCAGCTCGTTACTCGATATATGGCGGCTGAGAGCTGCCGTTCCGGCTGCCTACTTGTGACTGTTGCGAGTGCGCGCAAATGGGAACATCCAGAAACCGGCAAATTGATTGGCATTGAGGGACTGCGAGAATTACTTGAGTCCGAAGCGTCTAGAGTTGCTAGCGAAATGGGTAACAGCATTCGGTTACTGATAAAAGTGCTCGATCTTAGGCCGCGGCTCTCCACCGGATCAGGAGTGACGGCTCGCTAATGAGTGTGTTGCAGTGGATACGCCGCATGGCTTTTATCGGTTGTCTTCGCCAAATCCTAACCTCTGTCCTTGACCCCGAGTCCCTTAACTGATTTGGCACGATTCTGATCTAGCGAGTTGTAATAGGTGTTCTGAGTTGTCGACATACTCTCGTGCCGCAAGTCTGCTTGGAGATCCTTGATATCGCGAAATGGTGCGTCAAATGTAGCCGCCGTGTGACGCAACCAATGTAGGGATGCCGACCGAAGCTTATCCATTTCTAAGTCAGTTTGACCCTCGTCCTTCATACGCTGAAGTGATTTATCAAACACCATCTGAATGAGGGCGCGAATGTAACGATCTGACAGGCCAGCTCGCCCTCTGACCGTTGTGACTAGTGGAGTGCTCTCCTTGTGAGACGGCAGCGGCGGAAGGGAGAGGGTGGTCCGATATCGCTTCAAGTAGACTTCAATGTATTCGTCTCGCACGCTAATTTTCGCGGCCTTGTTGCCCTTACCGACAACGTTGAACCACCAGTTTTCACCGTCGTACTCGAACGAACCCATTGTAGGCTTCCAGTTGTCCCGGCCGACGAGATCAGAGATTCGGAGGTAGAGAGAGAAGAGGGTGGCCACAATAAATAGCGTTCGCTCATGTCGAGGTTCCTCCTGAGCCATGACTTCTACGGTTTCAATTACATAATTCCACTGGAGCGGAGTGAGCGCTTTTCCAGAGTTCATCACCGTGTTGCGCTGTTTAAAGTTGGATTTTTGTTTGACGGCTCGAATTGGATTGGCTTCAGTGGTGAGACCTTCGTCAATGGTGTACTGGAAAAAACTGCCACAAACGGCAAACACCTGGCCCATCGAGCCAGCAGACATTTTGTACGCTATGTCATCTACATCTTTACTGTTCTCCGCAGCAACCTTGCGGATCTGTTTATCGATCTTGACGTTAAACGGGCGCCATTTGTCGTTGATGATGTAGGTGTCAGTTTCAGCAGCCTTACGACCTCCAACCCGGGTAAATCTCGATTTGACGACAGGACCGATCCACTCAGGACGAGGCTGTAAGCAAAACTCCAGGAAATTCTCACAATCGTGGCGTCTGAGCTCTAGAAGCGGCTTTCTGGCTATCAGGAGAGACCACAGCAGAAGACGCTCAACATGTGTACGGTATGAATTGAACGTGGCTTCGTTGTTTGAATAGGACTTTAGGAATCCGCGAACCGCGAGGTAACCATCTTGAGCCTTTAGCTCTGACGGAAAGGAAAAAAGGTAGTGAGTTACAACAGGTAGCTCATCAGACACACGACTAAAATTCAGATATCTAAAACGATTGTAGGTGTCAAACAAAGGAATCGGAGACGCAGGCATGTGATTACCAGATTAGCGATAGAGACGACTTGATGTGATGTTAAGCATCGCCCTAGCAATCTGCAACAACCGGGTCTGCGCGTTATCGGTTATTACACATGTGTCGAACCCTTCTTGGCTAACCGTGGGTGACACCTGACACCTCATCTTGGGCCGCAAGCAACACTTCATCTGCATCGTAAAAAAGCACATTGCGATTCCCCATCCTCCTTTTTTCGTTCTCAAAACATCGAGTATCACCTTCAGTCCAGGTACCGGCCCATGACCAGTGTCGGCCAGGAAGGCATACTTCGGAAACAGTGAGCAGCCGCCATACTGAATTGAAAAAATCTTTCCCTCCGCTTCCCAATCATCCAGATTCTCAGGGGGCAGACCAAGCCGATGAGCCGTTTGGTCCAGAGAGAGAAAGTCACCACTATCTAGGATGGCTTTCTTCGCGGCCTCGAGCATTTGCTGCTCCCGAAAGGCGGTATCCCGATGCGCTGCCATAGTAGGCTCCTGTGTAAAAACAGAGCCATAATCCACCACTGTACGTCGGACCGTAAATCCCAGCTCTCAAAGCATCCTCATTTAAAACTGTTTATTGAGGGGCGTGCAGTAATTAACCGGAAAAAACGCGCAAACCATCGTCATTTTTTATCGAATATTTCACCAGTGAAATTGGCTGCAAAGCCCTCCACGTAGGGGCTAGAGAGAAATTGGTGTTCATAAATGAGCATCTAGATAACCGGAAAAAACCATTAATTAACCGGAAAAATCGACCGGAATTGACCGGAAATACGTTAACAGCGTTGTGAATCTCACCATTTACAGCCGTGGTTTCCGGTTAATTAACGACAACCTGGGCCGTGCCCCATGCGAGAAAATATATTTCTTAACAATTTCAATAACATAGGTGATGGAAGGGCTTTCCGGTTAATTAACGACACTGACAGCAGGAGGTTAGTGGCGTTGGACACCTATGTGAGAAGCTCCACCCAGATACAAGATTTAACATAATATACATTATGCGTACCGTCCTATACGGACGTGGGAGCGTCTGGTGGTCAGATTTTAAGCCTGACGCGACCTGCTACTGCCTTTTACAAGGTAGACAGGCATCATCAGGTCGCGTCAGGCTTAAAAT
>Ga0105856_1000760_pt1 | contig 15692 bp, 15 predicted proteins | sample OrgsoiDNA_201060_FD_89681 | JGI IMG/M metagenome (GOLD analysis project Ga0105856, IMG submission 89681) | Permafrost soil microbial communities from the Arctic, to analyse light accelerated degradation of dissolved organic matter (DOM) -... | ecosystem: Environmental > Terrestrial > Soil >...
CGAAGTGATGTCAGGCCACTTCGCGGCAGATAAATCCGGCACCCTGGTACTGATAACGGCTCGCAATAACTGCAAATGAAATCTATATCCCAGCAGCCTTTCTCCATCCCGCGCTGAAAGTGCCTATCAAGGCGACATTTTCCTGATTGCTGTATGATTTTCTTTGCAGCCTGACCGGCTGCATAACATAAACAGGAGCATACGATGAGCACATCGTTGTTCAGTAAAACCCCGACAGTCACGATCCTTGATAACCGCGGACTGCTCGTGCGCGACATCGCCTACTAGCGCCACCCCAGCTCGCCAGACGTGAACAGTACGAGGACGCAGCGCTGCCGGGCCGCCCGCTGAGCATGACGGAACAGGTCACTGGCGACCAGATAAGATACAGTTACGATAACCTAACCGGTAGCAGTGGTCTTGAACTGGATGGCGACGGCAAGATTATCAGCATGGAGGAATCCTATCCGTACGGCGGCACGGCAGTCTGGACGGCGCGCAGCGCGGTGGAGGCGGACTACAAAACTATCAGATACTCGGGCAAGGAGCGTGACGCAACGGGGCTGTACTATTACGGGTACCGGTACTACCAGCCGTGGGCGGGGAGGTGGCTGTCATCAGACCCGGCGGGGACGGTGGACGGCCTGAACCTGTTCAGGATGGTGCGGAATAATCCCGTTACGCTCAGGGATAATGATGGAAGAAACCCCACGTCCCCTACAGAGTTTATTATTCAGACAGAATTCCCTGTCTCCACATCTGCAGGTGGGTCATTCAAAATTCAGCGATGGGGAGATGACAGGGAGTTTCGCGCGGTTGCAACTGCCTTCTCTGATATGTTTTCAATGACCAATGTCCCTGAAATGGATATGACCAGCTATGTAAAAAGTTTTGAACAACTGAGTGGATTCGAGAAAATATCTTTAAGGCTTTGGACTGGTGTAAATTCTGCTCATGAATATCATGATGTTATGAATGATAAAGATTTTGGGACGGCCATTAATTATGGAATAAACCTTCGATTGGCAAGAGGCATTCCGTTGCCGTCCAGAGAACAGGCAGTCTATGATAATATTAAATCAGCGCTATATAAATTACCAAAATATCCTGCTACGTTACTGAGAACGGTTGAACACTCCCCACAAAGCCCTTCTCCATGGGCAAAAAATATATACATTAATGACATTGTCACCAATGACGATTTGATAATGTCCGCTTCAGAATATAATCAATATGCTTTTCAACTCACGAATAAACCAGCACTTCCTGAAACAAACGAGATTGTGCACTATCTCATTGAAAGTGAGAGTGCTTATCCCCTTGTATGGAATATTGCTTCACCCTCACGAAATGAATATGAATGGATTTTCTCCCCGCATACTCATTTTGCTGTCAAAGAAATCGTGCAAGCAACTTCGACAGGAACCCAAAGGGGAAGTTTTCCGGAATCAGCTAACAGACGAACTGGCGTAGTTCTAAAGGAAATAGCAAGCCATCCAGTCGAAAGAAAAAACATATTTTCAGGTACAACGATGCCAATTCGTAACAACTGACTTATGTATTTATAAGGTAAACCCAAAGCAGACAATCCGGTGAGACAGTTTTCCTGTCTCATTTGGGTTGTTTTGTCTCTCCCCCCGTCTGAAGTGGAACATTACTGTGAACTGATAGCCGCGCTGGCGTTTCGACCCGCCCCGCCTGTGTGGAGAGTCGGTGGGATTTCGATTGCGAGCCGCTACACTTAGGCTGACCTCGAGGGGGAAATAGCTGAGATAACGCTGGTGCTCTGCGCCGCAAAGGTCAATGTGATTAAAGAAGATTGTTCCTGGTTCCCCTAAGTCGCATTCATCTCACCGGCCAGATCGGGTATATTGATACGCAGATCACAAAAATCCCTCAAAGGAAGATACTTCACTATGCGTTATCGTTTCACCCTTGCTGCTGTTACAGCCGTTTTTGCACTGACAGGATGTGCAAAACCAAAAACCGCAGATCAGGCACCGGCTTTTGATTTCGGTTCAACGCACGTGACCGTAACGCATATCCCGTCGAAAACCGATGATGGCACCAAGCTGTATGTGACCGTGGATGGCAAAGATGCCGGTACACTGGACGTCGGTCAAAGTCTGGAAGTGCGCCTGCCAGAAGGCACGCATAAAGTCGGCGGCTATGCCCGCTCACTGATTGGCCGTGTGACGATCCCCCCCGTTGACGTCACCACTTCGAACAACGCCATCAGCCATGTGACCTATTCCGTGGCAGATCTCAAACCGAAGTTCCTGGTTCGCGCGCAAACCCCAATCCCGAAACCTAAGTCAGAAAGCATCCCGCTCGACCCGATCCCAGCCCTGCCGAAGATTGAAATGGCACCACCGGCAACGACTGAGCAGACAAAAACTGAGGCGCCTGCAACCCCGCCAGCGCCTCCGCAGACGCAAACTGCGACGCCGGTAACCACTCAGGCAGAGACGGCGACACCTTCCACACAGGACGTGCAACCGCCGAAAGTCACTGAAGTCACCCCGACGACTCAGTCACAGACTACGCAGACCACACCAGAACCGACAACGCCGGAAGTCACTGACGTGACACAAAGCCCGCAGACGTAAATCTGAAAGCCTGTCTCCACTGACACGGACACAGGCTTTAATCATGGCGTGATTCATCATCAGCGACAACCGCAACTGGCGCGTTGGCCGGTCACGACGGCGCGAATTCGGATATATCAGGCAACAATGCTGACTGAGCGTCAGGGAAGTCTTGCTGCCTGGCGCCTCAAACCCGTGAAGATGGTGTCACTAATGTTCAACGGAAAATCGGCGGGCAATGTGGCCTGTACATCGGCAATGACCTGTTCGGTTTTTTCTTTCATCTCAGCCATGGTACGAATGGCGATCTCAGGGGAGTAGTTCACCTTCTGAGCCATTGAAACAAAATGCCGCGGTAAAATCGTGCTCCAGTGAAAGTGCCGGTTGCCTGCCAGTACTGCCATCGCCATTTTGGCTTTTTTAGCCGGAATGCCTTTCGGGTGCATCAGCGGGAATGCCGACATGACATCGTAGAGTGGCGTCATCCTGTAGGCGCTGCCCGGTTCAATAAAGACGCTGAAATTCTTGGCGTGACCATCAATGGCAGCCAGCATCCAGAACAGGATCTGGCTTTTAAAGAAAACATCACGATCCTGCACCGCCTGCTGAGAGCCGAGTAAAAGCTTCATCGCATCGGTCACACCCGGGCCGCCATCAGATTCATACTTCAGGGCTGGCGCAACGCCAAGCGCCTGGCAAAAATCCTCCTGCGGTAAGCGCATTAGCCAGGAATTATCCTGCGACCAGCGCCGGTCAAAACGCTCAACGACTAATACCTTTTGCGCCCCAAAATGGGTGATTTCCGAACGGGCAACGGGTAATCCAAACTTTTCCGCAATCTTCAGACACAGCCATTCATTCTCAACGCTTTCAGACAAATCGATGCCGTTATTGGCAATGTAGCCAATGGGAAGTTTAAGAATATGGCTGGTAGGCGTACTCCCCTGTGGCCGGTGCCACTGCTGGCGATACCACAGCAACGCCGTCTTTTCCTGAGCTCCCGCCAGTGAAATACGAAAATCCTCAACATCTGCTTCCATGCCTAAAGGCGCTTCCAGATACCCCTGTAGCAGCTGTTCGATTTCCAGCTCATTGAGCGCAGACGCATGTATTTCCGTCACGGGCGCAACTTGCGATCCTTCGGGATAAAGCTGGATAGCCCCAACGCAATCACTGCCAATACGTGAAAGTAAATCAAACGGTTGTTTGGTCGGGATGTGAAAACGCGCCTGAAGACGGTTACGAATAACGTCGCCATCAGGAAGCAGGTTATCAAAAAAGTTATACACCACGGCACCGCGAAACTTTGCCGTCTGCAGGGGTAAAGATAAAGAAATCGCGCGCGATCCGGCGCGTGACAGCCAGCTATCGTGATAGATGAACGACATTTCGCCGCTGGCCGCTTTCTCCAACGTACCGACACTGATGCCATTTAACGCAAGTGTAAGTTTATCCATGCCTTACCACTCCTGATCCCAGGATGTTTTATCTTCAATTGAACCATTCCGCGGTACGACCTGAAGCTCTAAATCCAGCGCCGCCAGCAATTTGAACAGGGTTTCGAGGCGGGTGCCGTCAGGATGGTTCTCAAACTCGGAGACTGTCGACTGTTTCAGCCCCATCGTCTCAGCCGTTTTACTTTGGCTCAGCTTGCGTTTTTTACGCTCATTACGCAGCGCGTTTGCCAGCATTTTTGTTGAAGTAATGTTCATTGTATCCTCCAGAGCGGATAGGTTAAGTATATCCCCTGTAAGGGATAAATCAAACGCTATACTCTATAGGGGATAAAATATGAATTATCCTCTATGGGGGATACACTTTTTTTCATCTGCCCTCGTCAAAGAGTGCGAAACACTCCGAAAATGAGCTATATATAACGGTGAGCGGACCCAGTTTGGGATGGCGATTTTCTGTCAGGTAACCATTGTTCTTCGGAGCGGTAAATATGTTGGAAATCGGGTCTGCCCTGCTGGTATTTGCTCTGCTTCTCGCGGTCACTCTGGCCGGGATGGTTATCAAGCCGTTACTGCCTGAGGAGCACAAAGCCCATGAAACCGTGCAGCTGGTTCAGTTGGTCATCGGGATGCTGCTTACTTTCGCCGCACTGGTGCTCGGTTTAATGACCGCTTCGGCGAAAACTAACTTCGATACACTCACCAATGATTTTCGCGGTTACGCCGCTGACCTGATACAACTCGATGTCGCCTTGCGTGATTACGGCGCTGATGCCGACAGCGCGCGCGTCAATCTGCGCCGCTATACGGCCGCCGCTATCGCCAGTACATGGTCTGCTGAGCCGGCCCCTGCCGGCAATGACTTTCCAAAAAATGTTCCGACGGAAAACATACAGGAACGTCTGGAGAATCCCCAACTCGGTGCGATGCTTAACAGTGCCGAACAGGAAGCACGCCAGTTAATCCCGCACGATGCGTACCATGAGAAGGTCATGTCCGTGGCACTAGGCCAGTTTGAGCGGGTTATTCAGGCGCGCTGGAAGTTGATTGAGGTGTCGCATAGTTCTATATCCCTGCCATTCTTTGCGATGCTGACGTTTTGGCTGATGGTGATTTTTCTGAACTTTGGATTGATAGCACCACGCAATGCGCTCGCTTTGGTGATGATCATACTGGGCGCGCTGTCTATTGCCTCCGCAATTTATGTGATCGTTGATCTGGATACGCCATTCTCCGGGCCTATTGTGATTTCCAGCCAGCCGATGCGCGATGCGCTGGTCCATCTGAGCCGCTAGCGCGATGTTGAGATTGATAATGGAGAGGAAATGAAGAGCAGCCATATTGTTGCCATCGGGGGTGAGTTTTGTCTCACAGACCCTCTCAAACAAGCCTTTGAAGCTGGAAAAATTCTTTGTAAAGTCAGCGCAGGCTTTGATCATTATTGCGAAACGGAGCAGATGTTTTATCAGCTATTTACGCAATTTCGCCAGTTGAAGCTGATCCCCTAAGAAAAAAACGGCAGAGGGTGATCGGTGAGGTCAGCGTTTAATCGAACGATTCCTGAGCTCACTCCCCTTTTTTCGCCGCGCTGTCCTGATGCCGCCATTCGCTTCTGCGCAGTGTGATCCGATTAACGGCGTGTCTCGCAAGCCGGAACCAGGAAACCTGTCGGGGATCGACCAGCATACTCAGCGCTCTGGCGTAATCCAGCGTCAGGCCCGGTGTCCAGGCCATGGTCCGCGCCCGCATTCTGATTTGGGACGCCACCCACAGTTCGGGCGTCAGCAGCAGACGAAGCATAACCAGCGCACCGTTGCCCATAGAACGGGCGACCGCCCCTTCTATGGCGGCATCCAGTGCACGGGAAACCGTGCTTGAGCAGTTGCGCCAGGTCAGGTTATACGTGGTGTCTTGCCGGTAACGTTGCCAGAACTGGTTTAATTTCTCCGCATTGTAATTTTTGATCATCACCTGAACCGTTGAAGGGCACCACTCTTTTGCCTCCGTCTGATAATCGGGCAAAAAACGGCCCGCAACATTATTCTCCCGCGTGGCACGCAGCAGGCTGGTAAACGAACTCGTGGAGCGGTCAATCTCCTCTTTAGGGTAGAGACTGATATAAATCCCTTCGGGTGATTCAAGGGCTGAATGACCGGTAGAAATCACACCGTTAATATCAACCGCTGCGATATAGCGGCCCACGATCATCTGGCCACGCGCGGGGGCTTTCGAGCTGCCGGTTGGTGTCCAGACATGGACCGTCAACGCCTTGGCTGAATTCGGTACACTGTCAGGTTGGACAGGGTCGGGATCCCCCGTTTTGGACTTCAGTTTATGACTCAATAAGGGGTTTTCGGCTGAAGTAAAAGCCGGATTAACCGACATTTTTTTGACGTTCAGGGCAATACGCACAAAATTAAGACCGGCGAAAAACAAAAATAAGCCCAGAAAGTACGGCAGCGTTCCGTGGTAATGCGACGGGTAGGGTTGGAAAAAGAAGATAGCGAGCACTATTTCAATACCGCCGGCGACAGCCGCTGCCCGCCAGCGGCGATAACGCACCACCCACGCCGAGGAGAGCTGGAGCAGCCCATCGGCCAGAAATAAAATGCCAAACAGCATCGACAGAACAAAATGGCCATGATGATGCCCCGCCAAAATCAACCCGGCACACACCACCACAATGCAGCCTTTCACATAGCGCAGCGTTTTCTGGCCACCAACCCCGGCCCAGGCAACAGCCAGGGTAAAAAAACCGTCGATCAACAAAAGTAAGGCAAAGAAGGTGATCGGGAAGTTGAGAGCATCGTCGAGTCCGTCGATAAAAATCGCCACGCCGCTGACCAGCCATAAAATCCCTGCTGACATCAGGCTGCGCCAACGTCCCCGCAGGTAGTCCACACCGAGTAACAGTAAAACAAGACGCGCCATTTTTTTCGCCTGATCATCATGGGTGTTTGTAACAAAATAAGCAGGTGTTTATCATTTAATCAAACTGACCTTCCGCGCAACAAAAGCACCGATATCTGTCGATTTTATGTCATCCACAGTGGCAAGATAAATCTCACCCACTAAGCTCACCTTATCCCTCGTTTTAGAGTGCAATTCCATGATTATTGAGACAGAACGTTTGTATTTGCGGCCCGTGGCTGCGGGCGATGTCGATGCGCTCTATGCCATTTATGGTGACCCGCAGACCAACCTGTTTAACCCGGCGGGTCCTTACCCCGATATCGATTTCGCCCAAACCATACTGGCAGGCTGGATGGAGCAGTGGCCGCTGCACGGCTTTGGTCACTGGGCCATCTCCCTGCGTAGCACGCCGGCAGAGATCATCGGTTTTGGTGGCCTCAGCCGCCGTAAAGTGGATGAAACCCGCAATATCAATCTGGGTTACCGCTTCTCCACTTCGGTGTGGGGCAAAGGTTTTGCCACTGAATTCGCCCTGGCCTCGCTGGCTTTCGGCTTCGACCAGCTCAAACTACGCGAGATCTCGGCGCTGGTGCGTGAAAACCATCTGACTTCCCGCCAGGTGTTGGAAAAAATTGGTATGCAAAGAGTCGGTGAGCTTTGCGAAATGGAGAACGGTGTGGGCAGCGTGGTGTATACCCTGCGCAGGGAATGAGGGGGGAAACGCCCTTATGTGGAAAGATTTCCTGTCCATTGGCGCAAAAAGTGGAATGCAAAATACCTGTTTAAGAGGATAATAGTCGCATCTTTTTGACCATGGACATTATGAGCCCCCTATGGACAACTACTCCGCCACGCCTGTAAGCGCTGAAGACTATTACGCCGAAAAATACGGCCTGACCCGCACCCACTCGGAAGTGATCCACGCCGCGACCTTGGTACCGGCGGGAAACGTACTGGATCTGGGCTGTGGCAGCGGGCGCAACTCGCTGTATCTGAACCTTAAAGGATCGACAGTCACCGCGTGGGATCACAACCCGCAGAGCATCGGCAAACTCAACGACATTATCCGCGCTGAATCCCTGCAACATATCACCGCCAGCGAGGCCGATCTCAACACACGCCGTTTTGAGGGAGAATATGATTTTATTCTCTCCACCGTAGTGATGATGTTTTTGCAGCGCGACACCATCCCCAACCTGATCGCTGATATGCAGGCCAGCACCCGCGATGGCGGCTTTAACCTGATAGTCGCCGCCATGGACAGTCCGGACTACCCTTGCCCCCTTCCCTTCCCGTTCAGCTTCCAACCCGACGAATTGCGCACCTATTATGCGCAATGGAATATCGTGAAATATAACGAAGACGTCGGTGAACTGCATAAGCGTGACGAAAACGGCAACCGCTACAAAATGCGCTTCGCGACCCTGCTGGCACAGAAAAAAGCCTGACCGCCATGACCGCGCTCGCCCGCAAAAAAGACCAGGTACGTTATTACCGCCCGGAGGACATTCCGGGCATGGTGCTGGGCGAAGCGCATTTTACCGACTTCAGCTTCGAACCGCATTTTCATCTGGATTATCACATTGGCCTGATCGCTGACGGCGCGCAGCGCCAGCGTTTTGCCGGTCAGAACGGCGTACTCGGCGCGGGGCGGATATCGATTATGCCGCCGGGTGAAGTGCATACCGGCACGCCCGAAAACAAAAATGCCTACTCCCTGCGCACCTTTCGCGTCGCACCGGCGCTGCTCGACAGTCTGGCTGAAGAGTTTTCAGGGCATAGCCGGAAGCTGGCGCTGCGCCCGGACATTATTGAAGCGCCCCGGCTTAGCCAGCATCTATATTCGCTGCATCAGCAGATGGCGCAAAACACCGGCACCGCAGGGCACTCTTTCGATGAGCAATACCTGGCGACGCTGGAGCCGCTGTTTGTGGCGCTAAACGTAGTGAAGCCAGTGGAAGAGATAAGCGGGTTGTCACAGTCGGACTGGCGGAGGATTGAAGAGTATTGCTACGCGCATCTCGCCGAGAAGATTTCTCTGGGCGAGCTGGCGCAGCTTTGCGGGTTAAACCGCTTTCAGTTCTTACGCCATTTCAGCCAGCGCACGGGCATGACACCCTACGCATGGCTAAAACGTTTACGGCTGGAAGTGGCCTGCGGCTGGCTGAATAAGCCCGGCCGCAGCATTGCCGATGTCGCCACTTCCGTCGGTTTCTATGACCAGAGCCACTTCAACCGCGCTTTTCGTCAGGCCTTTGGCGTTGCGCCATCGGCCTACTAGTCATCTGATTTTAAAAAAGAATTATGTAATCCTTAAATCTCAAGATGACAGGATTCTTACCAGCCTTTCACCGCATCACCGTGATAGATCTTATCGGCGGCCGCAGCGACTTCATCGGTCTGATAGGCCTTAACCAAATCCTTCACTTTCTGGCTGTCTTTGTTATCTTCACGCGCCACAATCACGTTCACATACGGTGAATCTTTGTCTTCGACAAACAGACCGTTTTTGCCCGGCGTCAGACCAACCTGGCTGGAGTAGTTGGTGTTGATCACCGCCAGATCGATTTTGTCGTCATCAATCGCGCGGGTCAGCTGCGGCGCTTCGATTTCAATAATCTTCAGGTGTTTCGGGTTTTCGACGATATCCAGCGATGTCGGCAGCAGGCCCACGTTGTCTTTGAGCTTAATCAGCCCCTGCTTCTGCAACAGCAGCAGAGAACGGCCAAGGTTAGTCGGGTCATTAGGTACCGCTACCTGCGCGCCGTCTTTCAGTTCAGAAACGGATTTGATTTTGCGCGAGTAACCGGCAATCGGATAGACAAATGTATTGCCGACGGCCACCAGCTTATAACCGCGCTCTTTGATCTGTTTGTCCAGATACGGCCCGTGCTGGAAGGAGTTGGCGTCAATATCGCCGCTGCTGAGCGCGGAGTTCGGCAGAACATAATCAGTGAAGGTCACCACTTCCACATCGAGATTGTATTTCTCCCTGGCGACTTTTTTCACCGCGTCCCACAGCGGCTGGTCGATACCCGCACTGATGCCCACTTTGATGTGATTATCTTCTTTCTTCGGCCCGCAACCACTGAGGATCAGCGCCGTGGCGAGTGAAGCAGAAAGCAGGGAGATTTTTACCGCAAGTTTCAGAGAGCTGCGCATGGAAAAGGTTGTCCTTAAACTGTGTGAAATAAGTCAAAACAAAAGGATCTGCCCCGTCGGCGGAGCTTATAGTTGTTATGACGGCTAAGCCCTTATTTTTCCAAACAGTCTGACCGCTGGCAAATATGAAAAAGACATAACCTATGCAGTAAAAGTGCGGGACTTTTCCCCAGTTTTCATTCGAGCAGTCGCTGGCGGCAAACGCTCAGGACCATTTGCCGCAACCAGCGGTGAGCCGGGTCAGCCTCGGAACGCGGATGCCACATCTGAGAGAGGGTGATTTCATCCGTTTTCACTGGAAGTTCAAAAACATGCAGCGTCGCGGCGGATCCATTACGCTCAGTGACCGGCGGGTTAATCAGGAACGAAGCCGGAACCAGCGCGACCAGATCGGAAGCCTGAGCCACTGCTACCGCTGCAGAAAAGCCCGGCACAACGGCGGCGATCCGGCGCTGCAGGCCCAGTTCAGCCAGCGCATTGTCAACCGGCCCGACATGGCGTTCATGGCGCGAAACCACCACATGCCCGAATGACGCATACATCTCGGGAGTCATGGCGGTTTCCTGTTCCAGCGGATGCCCCTTACGCACAACGCCCATAAACCGGTCACGGAACAGCGTCTGCAGACGAATTTCCGGCCCCATGTTGCCTAAAACACCCACCTCGAGATCCACCCGCCCTTCGCGCAAACTTTTCGCACTTTTCTCCGGCTTCGGCGCAAATCGCAGACATACCAGAGGAGCGACCGCCGCCACGGCGGCAATCAATGACGCGCCAAACGTCACCACAAAACCGTCATTGGACCGCAGGATAAACGTGCGTTCAAGGGTGGCTAAATTAAGGACAGCCGAAGAGGGACGAAGCACCGCGCGCGCTTCAAAGGCGGCATTTTGCGTGCGCTCACGGATCTCTTCCGCGTAAGGCGTCAGCACCATGTGTCGCCCGGCGCGTACCAGTAACGGGTCGCCGGTGACGGTACGCAGGCGGCTGAGCGTGCGGCTCATGGCCGAGGCGCTAAGCCCCAGACGACGCGCAGCGCCCGCTACGCTGCCTTCGGCCAGCAGCACATCAAGCGCAATGAGTAAGTTCAGATCAGGTTCAGTCATAACGCATTGTATTCCTGGCGGAAGATTATGGGAAGGCGTCTGATGCAGGTTATCAATGCAGATGCTGCGCCTTCCGCCTTATCTCACTCACGGATATAGTGGCGGCACTGAAAACGAACCGAACAATACTGAGGGCATGCAGATGGAATTATTCTCCGACCAACCGGGCGATGAGGGATTACCCGGCCGTGAGCGTGGCCTCGCCATGACCGCCGTCATGATGATGACCACCATGGCGGTGTTCGACGGCTCGATGGTGAACGTCGCACTGCCGCAGATTGCGCGGGCGCTGAACGTCACCGCCGGTTCCGCCGTCTGGGTATCCAATAGCTATCTTTTGTCGGCCGCCATGACGCTGGCTATCTTTGCCGCGCTTGCCGGACGGGTGGGTTTCCGCGCGCTGTTTGAGACGGGTCTGAGCGTCTTTACGCTGGCATCTGCCGGCTGCGCGCTGTCATCGTCACTCGATATGCTCATTTTCATGCGCGTATTGCAGGGCATTGGAGGTGCGGCTACGCTGAGCATCGGGCCTGCCATTCTGCGCTCGGTGTTCCCTAACCGCGTGCTCGGGCGAATACTTGGTCTGAACGCCCTGCTGATTGCCACCAGCACCGCCATCTCTCCGGTGATCGGCGGGACGATATTGTCGGCCATGAGCTGGCAGTGGCTGTTTGCCATCAATATACCGCTCGGTATTGTGGCGGTGATCCTGACCCTGCGGGTGATCCCCGGCAAAACGGCCTCTTCCCGTGAACCCTTTGACTTTGCCGGTGCCATTCTGTCTGCGGTTGCACTCGGCGCACTGATCATGGCGGCAGGTGCTTTTTCCCGCCCTGAGGGCGGCACATATGCCCTGAGCGAGCTGACGACGGCAATGACTTACGGGCTGACCGCCGTTGTCGCCGGTGTGGCGTTCGTGTGGCGTCAGCGCCGTGCGCCGAAGCCGCTGCTTCCGCTTTCCATGTTCGCCTCGTCGCGCTTTTCTCTGGCGGCGCTGACCTCACTGGCCTCTTTTGTCAGTCAGGGCATCACCTTCGTGGCTTTGCCGTTTCTGTTCCAAAGTGTGTATGGCTACAGCGCATTTTATTCAGCGCTGCTGTTCACGCCGTGGCCCATCGGCATTATTTTGGCCGCGCCCCATGCAGGACGGCTCGCTGACCGCTACCCGTCAGCCATTATTTCTACGGTGGGGTTATGTCTGTTTGCGGCTGGATTGGTGCTGCTGGCGCAGCTGCCTGACCATGCTAATGTGTGGGACATCGGCCTGCGCAGTTTGTTGTGCGGCATCGGGTTTGGTTGTTTCCAGAGCCCGAATAACCGTGAAATGTTGTCGAACGCTTCCCGCGAGAACAGCGGTTATGCTTCGGGCGTGCTGGCGATAATGCGCACGTTCGGCCAGTGTCTGGGAGCTGCCTTTGTCGGCATTATTCTGTCAATCTACGTGCAGTCCGCCAGCGATCCGCTGAAAAGTGTTATGCAGGAAGCGCAGGCGGTTCAGCTGAGTTTGTGGGTGGCCGTTGCCGCCACGCTTCTGGCGATTATTATCAGCGTCAGCCGCCTGCGTAACACAGGCGGCCTGCTGCAAAAGACACCGTAGAATCAGGCGATGTTACGCGGTTTCATAGCTGATTTTCACCCGATCTTTCACTTTGATTTTGCGCAGTTCCAGCCCCTGCAACGCACCTGTGCTGGCCGCATGGGTGCCACCACAGGCGAACGGCAGAAAACCGCCAATCGTCACCGTGCGGATCTCCTCATTTTGCGGAATAGCCCCGGCCAGCTCAGGACGCAGACGAGCAATCTCGTCAAAACTGAGGGTGCCGGTCGTGACCGGCAGATTGGCATCGATGGCCTGATGCACCTTTTCCCTCACCTGCTCCAGCAACTGTTCAGCGGATAACGTGCTGTTACCGCTGAATTCCACATACGAGCCGGGCAAAAAATGGTGGCCTTTGGCAGGTATGAGCGAAGGCATCAGGGTTTCAACGACGTGCGAAATAAGGTGGCCCGCCGTGTGGGCTACAGATGCCCGCTGGCGAAACGCCGCGTCAATCTCCAGCCGCACTTCTTCGCCCTCTTCCGGCGCGCCCTGCACGTCAGCCAGGTAATGGCGGGCCTCACCCGCATTCATCAGCACCTGTTTTACGGCAAAGGACTCGCCGTTATGCGTCACACTGCCCACGTCCGACATCTGCCCGCCGCCCTGCGGATAAAATACGGTTTCAGCGGTGACAAAGTAGTGCCCTTTCTCATCGGCACCGGAATGTAAAACCGTGGCGGTACAGCTCACCAGCTCAGGCTGGCTGCGGCTCAATAGCAGCGTCATGCGATTTTCCTCAGGTGTTTTGTCATTATGATGGGCAAGTATGCGCATGCCCGCCGGAGGCTGGATTGTAAAAAATTGCACGCGGGCGGAAATTATTTCGCGCGCTGTAGATGGTAGTCCACGTGGTATTCGTTGGCGTTACGGATCATCACCGAGTAATTCAGATAATCGCCGGTGTCACTGTAGGAGAGCGAAGTGAGGCGCAGCAGCGGCGTGCCTTCCGGCACGTGCAGCAACGCCGCCACCGTACTGTCGGCCAGGATCGGGCTGAAACTTTCGTAATTCCCGGCAATGCAGATATGGCACTCATCTTCTATATACGTGAATTTTGAGCCTTCCAGATGGGCCACCGACAGGTTGCCAAACAACCGGCAAGGCATATAGCTGTCCTCCAGCACCAGCGGTTTTCCTTCTACTGAGCGTACCCGGCGGGAGTAGTAGATCCGTTCGTCGGTCTTGATGCGCAGCTGGCTGGCAATCGCAGGGGGTGCGCCCATCAGCCGGAACTCGAGGACTTCACTGACCGTCGGCCGCCCAAGCTGCTTCATCAATTCAGAAAAACCCATCAGCCCGCGTGTCTCATGCTGTACATCTTTTTGTGCCACATAGGTTCCGCTGCCGTGACGGCGCCGTACCAGCCCCCATTCCACCAGCAGATCCACGGCCTTGCGCAGAGTCATACGCGATACGCCAAATTCTGCGGCGAGCGTTTTCTCACTCGGTAGTGCATCCCCCACCCCGTAATCAGCAGAATTAATGCGAATTCGTAAGCGTTCGGCAAGGATTTTGTAGATCACTGGCAGACCTCTTTTTAAAGGGGGAAAGTCCCGGAGTAATGCGGCTAGCGGCAATCCGGTGCTTGAAAAACCTCAGTTTTACACCGGAATTTCATGGCCAAAATATCCCGACGTCTTTCAGTGTATACAAATCACGCCAAATGTAGATCACTTACCCTGCATAAAAAGCATGAATGCGATCACGAATTGATGAATCGCTCTGCGAACTTATTTTCTATTGTTCCTACTCTCTGATCAGAAATAAAACAACAGATGCCAGCAAATAGACCATTAAAAAACTCTGACCCGGAATTAATATGAGGATAATTTATGCTCAGTCAAATTCAACGTTTTGGCGGTGCGATGTTCACGCCCGTGCTGCTGTTTCCGTTCGCAGGCATGGTGGTGGGGATCGCTATCATGCTGCAAAACCCGATGTTTGTCGGTGAGTCGCTCACCAACCCTGACAGCCTGTTTGCTCAAATCGTTCATATTATTGAAGAAGGCGGATGGACGGTCTTTCGCAACATGCCCTTGATTTTCGCCGTCGGCCTGCCGATTGGCCTCGCGAAACATGCGCAGGGACGCGCCTGCCTGGCCGCGTTGGTGAGTTTCATGACCTGGAATTATTTAATTAATGCCATGGGAATGACCTGGGGAGATTATTTCGGCGTTAATTTTAATGCCGAACCTGGCGGCCAAAGTGGTCTGGCAATGATTGCCGGAATTAAAACCCTCGATACCAGTATCATTGGCGCGATTATTATTTCCGGTGTCGTTACTTCTATTCACAATCATTTATTTGATAAACAGCTTCCGGTATTTTTGGGTATTTTTCAGGGCAGCTCGTTTGTAGTGATTGTCGCTTTCCTGCTGATGATCCCCCTCGCCTGGGTGACGCTGCTGGTCTGGCCCAAAGTGCAGATGGGCATTCTGTCGATGCAACACTTCATGCTGGTTTCCGGCGCGCTTGGGGTGTGGGTCTATACCTTCCTTGAACGCATCCTGATCCCGACCGGACTGCACCATTTCGTCTACGGCCCGTTTATCTTCGGCCCTGCGGCGGTAGAAGGCGGCATTCAGGTCTACTGGGCCGAGCATCTGCAAGCCTTCAGCCAGAGCACTGAGCCGCTGAAAGCCTTATTCCCGCAGGGCGGATTTGCGCTTCACGGCAACTCGAAGGTCTTCGGCTCGGTCGGTATCGCGCTGGCGATTTACGCCACGGCGGCACCGGAAAACCGGGTCAAGGTGGCAGGGCTGCTGATCCCGGCGACCCTCACCGCCATGCTGGTTGGCATTACTGAACCGCTGGAATTCACCTTCCTGTTTATTTCACCGCTGCTGTTTGCGGTCCACGCCCTGCTCTC
>Ga0105856_1000765_pt1 | contig 15580 bp, 12 predicted proteins | sample OrgsoiDNA_201060_FD_89681 | JGI IMG/M metagenome (GOLD analysis project Ga0105856, IMG submission 89681) | Permafrost soil microbial communities from the Arctic, to analyse light accelerated degradation of dissolved organic matter (DOM) -... | ecosystem: Environmental > Terrestrial > Soil >...
GACATTATTACCGGCGCACTGGCCGGCAGCGCCAACAAAACCCTGCTGGCATGGGCGATTAAACACGATATTAATGCGGTTGGCCTCTCTTTGGCCGACGGCGGCTCCGTCACCGTGACGCAGTTGAGTGAAGAGCTGGGTAACGTCGGTAAAGCCGAAGCGGGTTCTCCTGCGCTGATTAACACCCTGACCGGTGCGGGTTATCTGCCAATTGTCAGTTCTATCGGCATCACTGCGCAAGGTGAGCTGATGAACGTCAACGCCGATCAGGCAGCGACCGCTCTGGCTGCAACGCTGGGCGCCGATTTAATCCTGTTGTCAGATGTCAGCGGTATCCTCGTTGGTAAAGGCCAGCGTATCCCTGAGATGTCGACGCAAAGAGCCGAACAGCTGATTGAGCAGGGCATTATTACTGACGGCATGATTGTGAAAGTTCATGCCGCACTGGATGCAGCCCGTGCGTTGGGACGCCCGGTAGACATCGCCAGCTGGCGTCACGCCGAGCAGTTACCTGCACTCTTTAATGGCACGGCGATTGGCACCCGTATTCTGGCGTAAACGCCGTAGTGCAACCCCATTGACTGACTTATTGAATCAATAAAATTTTTTAAAGGAAATCATCATGGCAGCAACCAAAGGCATTAAGAAAATTGTTCTGGCTTACTCCGGCGGTCTGGATACTTCGGCCATTATTCCCTGGCTGAAAGAGAACTACGGTGACTGCGAGGTTGTCGCGTTTGTGGCAGATATCGGTCAGGAACGTGGCGATCTGGAAGGCATTGAGCAAAAAGCGCTGCGTACCGGCGCTTCTGAATGCCACGTGGTTGACCTGCGTGAAGAGTTCATCAAAGACTACGTTTACCCGGTACTGAAATCTGGCGCTTTGTACGAAGGCAGCTACCTGCTGGGTACCTCAATGGCGCGTCCGCTGATTGCTAAAGCCCAGGTTGAACTGGCGCTGAAAGTCGGTGCTGATGCACTGTGCCACGGCGCGACCGGTAAAGGTAACGATCAGGTGCGTTTTGAAACCACCTACACCGCGCTGGCGCCACAGCTGAAAGTGGTGGCACCTTGGCGTGAATGGGATCTGCGTTCCCGCGAAGCACTGCTGGACTACCTGAAAGAGCGTAATATCCCGACGACCGCATCGCTGGAAAAAATCTATAGCCGCGATGAAAACGCCTGGCACATATCCACCGAAGGTGGCGTGCTGGAAAGCCCATGGAATGCAGCCAATAAAGATTGCTGGGCATGGACCGTTGCACCGGAAGATGCACCGGATCAGGCCGAAACGGTCACCGTAAAAGTCGCCAAAGGTGAAGTGGTTGCCGTAAACGGCGTTGAACTCAGCCCGTTCCAGTGCCTGGAAGCGCTGAACGTACTGGGTGTGAAACACGGCATCGGCCGTATCGACATCGTTGAAAACCGTCTGGTTGGCATCAAATCCCGCGGATGCTACGAAACTCCGGGAGGTACCATCATGATGGCGGCACTGCGCGGCGTTGAGCAACTGGTTCTGGACCGTGACAGCTTCAAATGGCGTGAACAGCTGGGCCATGAAATGTCTTATGTGGTTTATGATGGCCGCTGGTTTGCACCGCTGCGCGAATCCATCCAGGCAGCAACAGATTCCCTGGCGCAGGACGTCAACGGTGAAGTCGTTATCAAACTCTATAAAGGCACTGCGACCGCGATTCAGAAGCAATCGCCAAACAGCATGTACTCAGAAGAGTTTGCGACCTTTGGTGAAGATGAAGTGTATGATCACAGCCACGCGGGCGGCTTCATCCGTCTGTTCTCGTTGTCGTCACGTATTCGTGCACTGAACGCTAAGAAGTAAAATAGGCTATTTATTGATTATATTAAGGGCGCACTTGCTGCGCCCTTTTGCATACATTAAAGGAGTACAGGTTATGGCACTTTGGGGCGGACGGTTCAGCCAGGCAGCCGATCAACGGTTTAAAGAGTTAAATGATTCACTGCGGTTTGATTACCGTCTGGCGGAGCAGGATATCGTCGGGTCAGTGGCCTGGTCGAAGGCGCTGGTCACGGTCAACGTATTGACCGTTGATGAGCAGGTGCAGTTGGAAGCCGCACTGAATGTCCTGCTGGAAGAAGTACGCGCGAATCCGCGTGCGATTCTGGCCAGCGATGCCGAAGATATTCATAGCTGGGTTGAAGGCAAGTTGATCGACAAAGTCGGTAACCTCGGTAAAAAACTGCATACTGGACGCAGCCGGAATGATCAGGTTGCTACTGACCTCAAACTCTGGTGCAAAGCTCAGGTGGTTGAGCTCGGCGAAGCGCTTCATCATTTACAGCAAGCGCTGGTTGCCACGGCCGAAGCCAATCAGGATGCCGTGATGCCGGGCTACACGCATTTACAGCGCGCACAGCCAGTGACGTTTGCCCACTGGTGTATGGCCTACGTTGAGATGCTGGCGCGTGATGAAAGTCGTTTACAGGATACCCTGAAACGTCTGGACGTCAGTCCGCTCGGCAGCGGTGCGCTGGCCGGCACCGCCTATCCGATGGACCGCGAACAGCTGGCCGGTTGGTTAGGTTTTGCCTCTGCCACCCGCAACAGTCTCGACAGCGTTTCCGACCGCGACCACGTGATGGAGCTGCTCTCCAATGCAGCCATCAGCATGGTTCACCTGTCGCGTTTTGCCGAAGACCTGATCTTCTTCAACAGCGGCGAAGCGGCGTTTGTCGATTTGTCTGATCGCGTAACGTCAGGTTCTTCACTGATGCCGCAGAAGAAGAATCCGGATGCGCTGGAATTGATTCGTGGTAAATGCGGCCGTGTGCAGGGCGCACTGACCGGCATGATGATGACCATGAAGGGCCTGCCGCTGGCGTACAATAAAGACATGCAGGAAGATAAAGAGGGGCTGTTTGACGCACTCGATACCTGGATGGATTGCCTGAACATGGCGGTTCTGGTGCTCGATGGTATTCAGGTGAAACGCCCGCGTGCCAAAGAAGCCGCGCAGCAGGGCTACGCGAACTCCACTGAGCTGGCCGATTATCTGGTCGCCAAAGGTGTGCCGTTCCGTGAAGCACACCATATTGTCGGTGAGGCGGTGGTTGAAGCCATTGCTCAGGGTAAAGCGCTGGAAGCTTTACCGTTGGCGGACTTGCAGAAGTTTAGCAGCGTGATTGGTGATGACGTCTATCCGATCCTTGAACTGCAATCTTGTCTCGACAAACGTGCGGCAAAAGGTGGTGTGTCACCTGAACAGGTGGCGCTGGCGATTCGCGAAGCGAAGGCGCGACTGGCATAACATTTAGCGAAAGAATAAAAAAAAGGCGGACCTAAGGTCCGCCGAATGTTCACGTAGTCATACTTTGTTTTATTATCGTAATTCTTATCTTAACGCGTCGTCTTATTGTGCAACTTCACACACTTCTGCTTCGCTGTTCAGATACACATCCAGATCGTCGCTTCCCCCGATGTGGCGACCTCCGATAAAGACTTGTGGCACAGTTGCGCGGCCCGTTACGGCACGCAGACTGACAGTCGTCGCATCTTTACCTAATACAATTTCTTCATACTGCATGCCGCGTTCTTGCAGCATTTGTTTGGCTTTTGAGCAGAATGGGCAGCCAGGTTTAGTGAAGATCGACACCGATTCCTGCACTTTAAAATCTGGGGCCAGATACTTCAGCATGGTGTCGGCATCGGACACTTCAAACGGGTCACCCGGCTTGTTGGGTTCGACAAACATTTTCTCTACCACGCCGTTACGCACCAGCATGGAGTACCGCCATGAGCGCGGACCAAAGCCTAAGTCGGCTTTCTCAACCAGCATGCCCATGCCTTTGGTGAATTCACCGTTGCCGTCAGGAATGAAGGTGATGTTGGCGGCACTTTGCTCGGCCTTCCACGCATTCATGACGAACGTATCGTTGACGGACACGCACAGGATGCTGTCTACGCCGTGGCTCTTAAACACGCCCGCCAGTTCGTTGTAGCGTGGCAAATGGCTTGAAGAGCAAGTCGGGGTGAAGGCACCCGGCAATGAAAATACAATCACTGTCTTATTTTTAAACAACTCATCGCTGGTGAGATCAATCCATTGATCGCCCTGACGGGTATGGAACGTAACTTGCGGTACTTGTTTCCCTTCGTGGCTTGCAAACATGAATAACCTCTTAATTTTTCTTAATAAAAAACAAATAAAATCGTTTTTTTGGCTACGCCATTTCGTTGAGAGACATTATTGACGATTGTTGTTGATAGTTATAATCGTTGATTGCTATCTTATCTATCGCCGCGAGCTATCGTCGCGACCCGTTATGGGAATGGAGGATTAATGAATATTCGTGATTTAGAGTATCTGGTCGCACTGGCTGAATTTCGTCATTTTCGTCGTGCTGCGGATTCTTGTCATGTGAGCCAGCCGACATTAAGCGGACAGATCCGCAAGCTGGAGGATGAGCTGGGCGTCATGCTGCTGGAAAGAACCAGCCGCAAAGTGTTATTCACCCAGGCAGGTTTGCTGCTGGTGGATCAGGCGCGGACCATACTGCGGGAAGTCAAAGTACTGCGCGAGATGGCCAGCCAGCAGGGCGAAGCAATGTCCGGGCCACTGCATATTGGGCTTATTCCCACCGTCGGGCCTTATCTGCTGCCACAGATTATCCCAACGCTGCACAAGACCTTTCCAAAGCTGGAGATGTATCTGCATGAGGCGCAGACCCAGCAACTGCTGGCGCAGCTCGATAGTGGTAAGCTCGATTGTGCGATTTTAGCGCTGGTCAAAGAGAGTGAAGCCTTTATCGAAGTGCCGTTGTTTGATGAGCCAATGAAACTGGCAATTTATGATGAACATCCGTGGGCGTCGCGCGAGCGCGTTGCGATGGCCGATCTGGCTGGTGAAAAGTTATTGATGCTGGAAGATGGGCACTGTCTGCGCGATCAGGCGCTGGGTTTCTGCTTCCAGGCCGGGGCTGATGAAGATACGCATTTTCGCGCCACCAGTCTTGAAACGCTACGCAATATGGTCGCTGCAGGCAGCGGTATTACGTTGTTACCCGCGCTGGCCGTACCGAAAGAGCGCAGCCGCGATGGCGTCACTTATTTGGTCTGTGACAAACCAGAACCGAGACGCACCATTGCTTTGGTATATCGTCCCGGTTCTCCGCTACGTGGCCGCTATGAGCAGCTTGCCGAAGCCATTAAGGTTCACATGCAGGCTCATATGGATGCTGCGGCCCTAAAACAGGCGGTTTAATCCGTTCAGTGCCGCCACGCGGTAGGCTTCGGCCATGGTCGGATAGTTGAAGGTAGTATTCACAAAATACTCGATGGTATTACCTTCGCCTTTCTGTTCCATGATGGCCTGACCGATGTGGATGATTTCTGCTGCGCGTTCTCCAAAGCAATGAATCCCCAGGATTTCCTTGGTGTCACGATGGAAGAGCAGCTTCAGGCTACCCACATTCATACCGGCAATTTGTGCACGGGCCAGATGTTTAAACTGAGCGCGGCCCACCTCGTACGGCACTTTCATCGCCGTCAGTTCCTGCTCGGTTTTACCGACAGAGCTGATTTCCGGAATGGTATAAATACCGGTCGGAATATTTTCGATTAAGTGTACTTTGGCCTCGCCCTGGATCATCGCCTGTGCGGCGATGCGTCCCTGGTCGTAAGCCGCAGAGGCCAGACTCGGATAGCCAATGACATCTCCGACCGCATAAATATGCGACAGTGCGGTCTGGTACATACTGTTTACTTTCAGTAAACCGCGGCTATCGGCGACCAGACCGATATTTTCCAGACCCAGCTTGTCGGTGTTACCGGTACGTCCGTTGGCATATAACAGGGCGTCCGCTTTGACTTTCTTGCCTGATTTAAGATGCATGATGACGCCATCGTCGACCCCTTCGATCTTCTCGAACTCTTCGTTGTGGCGGATGACTACGCCGTTGTTCCAGAAGTGGTAGGAAAGGGCGTCTGACATCTCCTGATCGAGGAATGACAGCAAGCGATCACGGGTGTTGATTAGGTCGACTTTGACGTTCAGCCCGCGGAAGATCGACGCATATTCGCAGCCGATCACACCTGCACCGTAAATAATGACATGGCGCGGTTCGTGGCTCAGTTCGAGAATTAAATCGCTGTCGTAAATGCGCGGATGGCTGAAATCAACGCCGTGTGGACGGTACGGACGTGAGCCGCAGGCGATAATAATGTTATCGGCAGTCAACTGCTCGTGTGTGCCATCGGCATAGCGAACGCTGACGGTATGTTCATCAACAAAGCTGGCATCACCGGCGAAAAGCTGACACTGATTACGCTCATAGAAGCCCTGACGCATACGGGTCTGCTGATTAATGACCGAGTCGGCATGGCGTAAAATATCGGGAAAGCTGGAACTCATGGTGCGGGAGTTATCGCTGTAGAGCGGATTTTGGTTGAATTCGATAATTCTGCTGACGGCGTGGCGCAGGGCTTTGGAAGGGATCGTCCCCCAGTGAGTACAGCCGCCACCGACGTTATTATAGCGTTCGATGACCGCAACTCTGGCCCCTTGTTTAACCAGTCCCATCGCGGCGCCTTCTCCGCCAGGGCCTGAGCCAATGATGATGGCATCAAAATGAGATTGCTGTTGCATGGTTCGAAACCTATTTTTATACAAAATTACAACGAGAAAGTAACATATTAGTCCTCTTTCCCCTACTGACACTTGTCAATTCGTGGGAAAATCGCAACATTCAGACCCACTTTATCCTGTTTTTTCTATACCTCGGGCTAACAAAAAATTTGGTATAGTGAATCGATATCGTGTCATTTATTCACACCTTTTATAAGAAGAAAATACTCCAGATGAAGGTTATGGGCGTAAGAGCACAACAAAAAGAGCGCACACGCCGCTCACTGATTGAGGCGGCTTTCAGCCAACTCAGTGCCGAACGCAGCTTTGCCAGTTTGAGTCTGCGTGAAGTTTCCCGCGAGGCTGGGATTGCACCGACCTCATTTTACCGCCATTTCCGTGACGTTGATGAGCTGGGTCTGACCATGGTAGATGAGAGTGGGTTAATGCTTCGTCAACTGATGCGTCAGGCGCGTCAGCGTATTGCCAAGGGCGGTAGCGTGATCCGCACGTCAGTCTCCACCTTTATGGAGTTCATCGGCAATAATCCCAATGCTTTCCGTTTGTTGCTGCGCGAGCGCTCCGGCACTTCCTCGGCGTTTCGTGCCGCCGTTGCCCGTGAAATTCAGCATTTTATTGCGGAACTTGCAGACTATCTGCAACTCGAAAATCATATGCCTCGTAGCTTTACTGAAGCACAGGCAGAAGCCATGGTGATCATCGTTTTCAATGCCGGTGCAGAAGCGCTGGATGTTGATATCGCGCAGCGCCGTCAGTTAGAAGAAAGGTTGGTATTGCAGCTACGTATGATTTCCAAAGGTGCTTATTACTGGTATCGCCGGCAGCAGGAACGCACGGCGATGTCTTCTACTAACTAGCTGAGTCCAGAGGAACCGAAGATGACCGAACAACCGAACCAGGATAATGGCACCCTGGTCCTGGCCCTGATTGCCGGACTGTCGATTAACGGCACGTTCGACGCGCTTTTTAGCTCGGTGGTGACATTCTCTATTTTCCCCCTGTTAGCCCTTTTGCTGGCGGTCTATTGTTTGCATTTGCGCTATCACCAGCGCGAAATGACGAAAGGTCTGCCTACGCTGGCGGCCGCCAGTTTCCTGCTTGGCCTGCTGCTTTACAGCACCATTGTACGAGCGGAATATCCGCAGTTAGGATCCAATTTCCTGCCGTCGCTGATTTGCGTCGCATTGGTTTTCTGGATTGGAACCAAACTGAAGAAGCGTAAATCGAACCTGATCTGATTCAGTGTCTCTGTGGTTTCACATCATGCGTCAATAAGGGCAGCCCACGGGCTGCCCTTTGTTTTTTCATTATCCGATAGCCTTCGATAAATGAACCGCCGTTTCATTTATCGAAGGCTGATTATTGTTATTGAGATATTGATCGTCCCGACCTTCTTTTTTTTGCCATAAATTCCAAATCGATGGCAGAAAGAGAAAGGTTTTCGCCGGACTCCCTCGCTAATTTGAATCATGGCAGAACGTTGTGGGTTTGAACTCTGCCTCTGTCTGGCAGTGATTCAATGAGGGGCAAGGCGGCAATGAAAACACGGAAAATCGGCTTACTCAATTATCTGGCATACGGCTCTGGGGATTTCCTCGGCGCGGGCACCACGGCGCTGACCGCAGCGTGGTTACTCTATTTCTACACCACCTTTTGTGGTCTGACGCCCATCGAGGCGACCTTCATTTTTGCCACGGCCCGCGTCGTGGATGCGGTGCTCAGCCCATTGATGGGCTATGTGACCGATAACTTTGGCGGCACGTGGCTCGGTAAACGGTTTGGGCGACGTAAGTTCTTTATTCTGCTCGGTATTCCCTGTGTCTTCAGCTACAGCTTTATGTGGGTCGGCGAGATGAGCTATGCCTATTATTTGCTGACCTATCTGCTGTTCGACATCGTGTACACCATGATTTTGGTGCCGTATGAGACGCTGGTTCCGGAAATGACCGACGACTTCAAACAGAAAACCAAGTTCTCAGGTGCACGCATTGCATTGGCGCAATTGTCGGCCATTCTGGCTGCCTTTCTACCCGGGATTTTGCTGCAACAATTGGGCAAAGATAATGCGATTTCTTTCTTCTATTCAAGTCTGGTCTTCTCGGTGATTTGCTCGCTGGTGCTGACGCTGGTTTATTTCTTTACCTGGGAACGGCCTGCTGAATTGAAATCGGCTGCCAGCCTGAAAATGGAGCGTGAACGTCAGCAATTGACGCTAGGCCAAAGTCTGAAGCGGCTGAAAGTTGAACTGGCTTCTACGCTGCGGATCAAAATCTTCCGCCAGCATCTCGGTTTATATCTTGGCGGTTATATTGCGCAGGATGTTTTCAATGCGGTGTTCACGTATTACGTGGTGTTCGTGTTGATGCAAAGCGCCAGCGTGGCCTCGAATCTGATGGGCATGATGGCGATCCTGCAATTTATCGCGGTGATTGCGATGATCCCATTGTGTATCCGCTTCGGGCCAGCGCCTTCGTATCGGCTGGCCGTGACCCTGTTTGGGCTGGCGGTCATGTCCTACGGCGTGCTTTATTTCACCAATATGAGTGACTCGATGTCACTGTTATTACTGATTTCTGCCCTGGCCGGTTTGGGTCGCGGAGGCATCAACTATGTGCCATGGAATATCTATACCTATATTGCCGACGTGGACGAAACCATTACCGGACAGCGACGAGAGGGGATTTTCGCCGGTGTCATGACGCTGACTCGCAAAGCATCGCAAGCCGGAGCGGTGATGTTAGTCGGGATTATTCTGCAACTGGCAGGGTTCGTATCAGGCAAAAGTGAGCAACTGCCGTCGGTCGGTCACACCATTCTTGCGGTGCTGGTGATCGGTTCACTGTTGATGCTCAGCATGGGCTTTATTATTTCGCTGTTCTTCCGTTTGAATCAAACAACCCACGGCGTGCTGACCCGCGAAACGCACAAGATGCGTGAAGCGAACCGCATCGTGCCAGAGAACATCACACCGCAAGACCGCGCCACCGTCGAAATGCTGACTGGTATGAAATATGAATCTCTCTGGGGCAATAATAACATCGGTTATTTGCATCGCCACAACCCGCCACCGCAAAAGTTAACCCCAGCATCGACAGCCGATCTTTCCCTTCAACAGCACGGCCAGCGTCCGTAATACAAGGAGAACACCATGCAGGTTTTCAAGATTAAACACAGTGCATTACTCAGACAGCCCGAGCACATAATTTCACGCAGCGAATTGCAGACGCTGATCCATAACGTCACCGACAATCTGGTGAATATCGAAGATAAGACCGGTGAATTTTTGCTGCGCCTAGATGATGGCCGGGTTATCGATACCAAAGGCTGGGCGGGCTGGGAGTGGACGCATGGCATCGGGTTGTATGGCATTTATCAGTATTATCAACAAACCGGCGACGACAAAATGCGGGCGGTGATTGATGACTGGTTTACTGCGCGGCTGGCGGAAGGTACGCCAACCAAAAACGTCAATACGGTGTGCCCGTTCCTGACGCTGGCTTATCGTTATGAAGAAACCGGCAATCCGGTGTGGAAGCCCTATCTTGAACGCTGGGCGGAATGGGTGATGTATGAGATGCCGCGTACTGAAAAACAGGCAATGCAGCATATCGTTTATAACAACGAGAATCCTCAGCAAATGTGGGATGACACGCTGATGATGAGCGTCTTGCCGTTGGCGAAAATTGGCATATTGCTTAACCGGCCGGAGTTTGTCGAAGAGGCGACCTATCAATTTCTGCTGCACGTTCAGTATTTGATGGATCGTCAGACGGGGCTTTGGTTCCACGGCTGGACCTTTGACGGTCATCATAATTTTGCACAAGCTCGCTGGGCACGGGGTAATAGTTGGCTGACGGTGGCTATCCCGGAATTCCTCGAACTGGTGGCTTTACCTGAGAATAACGCTACACGGCGCTATTTATTACAGGTGTTGGAAAGTCAGGTCGTCGCGCTGGCGAAATGTCAGGACGACAGCGGCCTGTGGCACACGCTACTCGATGACCCGCACTCTTATCTGGAAAGTTCGGCCACGGCGGGTTTTGCCTACGGCATCCTGAAAGCGGTACGCAAACGGTATATCGATGCGACGTATGCACCCATGGCGGAGAAAGCGGTGCGTGGCGTGATAAGCAAAATCAACCCCGCTGGCGAACTGACCGATGTGTCGTTCGGGACGGCGATGGGCAGCGAGTTGGAGTATTACCGACAAATTCCTCTCACCTCAATGCCTTACGGCCAAGCGATGGCGATCCTCTGTTTATCAGAGTATTTGCGGGTCTATTTATAGTGGGATTTGATGATCGTCAGCGCACACCAAAGAAAAAACGGGCCACTGAGTGAGCCCGTTTATTTCCTGTCAGCGTTTTTCCAGCAGTACGCCGCATTCCATATGATGCGTGTATGGGAATTGGTCGAACAGCGCCAGTTTGGTCAGGCGGTGAGTCTGGCTCAACGTCTCTAGATTGGTACTCAAGGTTTCCGGGTTACAGGAGATATAGAGAATGCGATCATAGCCTTGCACCATTTTCACCGTGTCGTCGTCCAGACCGCTGCGTGGAGGATCGACAAAAATGGTGTTGCAGTGATAGCCAGTCAGATCGATATCCTTCAGGCGGCGGAACTCACGCACGCCATTCATGGCCTGTGTGAAGTCTTCCGCCGCCATGCGAATAATCTGCACATTATCGATGTTATTGGCAGCAATATTGAACTGCGCGGCGGCGACCGATGGCTTGGCAATTTCGGTGGCTAAAACGCGGTTAAAGTTACGCGCCAGCGCCAGTGAGAAGTTGCCATTGCCGCAATATAATTCAAGCAAATCACCGGTCGAGCCTTCGGTGACATCCAGCGCCCATTCCAGCATCTGAATATTCATCTCGGCATTCGGCTGGGTGAAGCTGTTTTCGACCTGACGGTAAATCATCTCTCGACCGGCAACCGGCAAGACTTCATCCACGTAGTCCTGATCGAGCATGATTTTGGTTTTTGCCGCGCGGCCAATCAGTTGGATATCAAAACCCTCGGTTTTCAGTTGGTCGCGCAGGGCGGTGGCGGCAGCAGTCCACTCGTCATCCAACTGGCGGTGATACAACAACGAGGCGATGATTTTGCCACTGCGGGTAGATAAGTAATCAATTTGGAAAATTTTACGGCGCAATGCCGGGTTTTCTTTGATAGCGGCAATCAGCAACGGCATTAAACGGTTGATCAATTCACTGGCAGCCGGGAATTGGTCAACCCGCACGCGAGCCTTGGTCTGCTGATCAAACATAATATGGTAGAGATCGCCCTGGTCATGCCATATGCGGAACTCAGCGCGCATCCGGTAGTGACTGACCGGAGAACGGAAAACCTCAGGAGCCGGCGCCTGAAAAGGCGACATGATTGCCGTGAGACGTGCGGTCTTTTCCGCCAGTTGGTCGTCGTATTGTTCAATGGGCAGGGTTTCAGGCGTCATCGGTTTTCTCGTCTAACTAGGAATAAAAGGACAAACTTAGCGGGGGATTGTAGGGATTGCTCTCGTGAAGTCCAGCCCTGTCTATTTTGCCCCATTCTCTACGGTGGATGTCTGGATTTCCAAATGGGTTGATCGTAGGATGCAATTCGGCCTCAATGATTGAGTTAAAAGGGAATCCGGTGTGAATCTGGAACTGGCGCGCAGCGGTATGGGGAAAGCACGGCGATAGCAAGAGTATTTTTGCAGACACTGTTTCCTTCTTAATTCTGTAGTCTAGTGAAATAGAGGGAATGGGAAGTCATCGCCCGGTAGCGGCTTATTATTTCTTTCTTTAATAAGCCAATAAATCCTAAGTCCGAAAACCTGCCGATATTACGTCGCAATGTTCATCGTCGTCGCGAGAACGTCGGTGTTTTTCTGCGGCATCCGCCAATTAAGTTTGGATGCTCAATTTATGACAATTAAAAAGCAGGCGCTGCTGGCGGTGTTATCCGCCACCGCTTTTTCAGGGTGGGCGCAAGAAAGTATTTCCACTTCTGATAACAGTGACAATGTCGTGGTGACCGCCAACCGTTTCCCTCAGCCCGTTTCCTCCGTATTAGCTCCGATAGATATTGTGACTCGCGAGGATATTGATCGCTGGCAGTCTAAAAATATCCTAGAAGTTGTGCGTCGCTTACCTGGTGTAGATATTGCGCAAAATGGAGGTATGGGGCAGAGCGCTTCTTTATATGTGCGTGGGTCTGAGGCTCGCCATACATTAGTGCTGGTTGATGGCATCCCGCTGGCTAAACCAGGGATCACGGGCGTTGCCGATCTTAATCAAATTCCCATTTCACTGGTACAGCGCATTGAGTTTATTCGCGGGCCACGCTCTGCGGTATATGGCGCGGATGCTATCGGCGGCGTAATTAATGTGATCACACAGACCACCAAGCCGGGCGCGATGTTAGAAGCTGGCCTCGGTTCAAACCATTATCAGCAATATGATGGCAGCGTCAGACAGAAAGTGGGCGATAATACGATGGTCACCGTTGCTGGTGCTTTTCAGGATACGCGCGGCTTCAACGTTCAACCTGATTCCACCTATTCTGTTGATAAAGATCGTGACGGCTGGAGAAGTAAGTCGTTCTGGGCGGGTGTAGAGCATCAATTCAGTGAGCAGCTCTCAGGTTTTTTCCGTGGTTATGGTTACGGTGATAATTCAGATTATGACGCGGGATATCCAGATGGCAGTGATGAGCGTCAGTTGTTTAACCACACTTATGATACAGGCCTTCGCTTCTCACAAGGTAATTATGCAACGCAATTAACCGCTAGCTATCAAACCTATAAAGATTACAACTACGTCAGTACCAATGGGCTATATGGCGATGGTACGTCGCTGGACGATATGGAGCAGCGTAATCTTCAATGGGGAAATACCTACCGTATTGGTCACGGAATGCTGAGTGCTGGCCTAGATTGGCAACAACAGAAACTGACCTCTTCCGACCAATTTAATGCTAATGACTATAAGCGCGACAACACTGGCGTTTATCTCACCGGACAACAGCAAGTCGGTACGGTAACGCTGGAAGGTTCTGTTCGCGGTGATGATGCCGATCAATTTGGATGGAATGGGACATGGCAGAGTTCAGCGGCTTGGGAGTTTGTTCCTGATTACCGTGTGACACTTTCTTATGGCACCGGTTTCCAGGCGCCTACTCTGGGGCAAATGTATGGACAAAAGCGTTACTACATTTCTTCTAACGAGAATTTAAAAGCCGAAGAATCCAAGCAGTGGGAAGCCGGTTTGGAGGGTGATACTGGGCCACTGAACTGGCGCCTGTCCGCATATCGTAACAAGATCGATAACCTGATCACCTACGATTATAACGAAACCACGTTTGAAGGTAGCTATTACAATATTGAAGCAGCAACCCTCAAAGGTGTCGAATGGACCGGCAGTTTGGATACAGGCCCGTTAAGCCATCGTATTACGTTGGGGTATTTAGACGCTCGTCGTGATTCAGATAATGAGGTTCTTGCGCGTCGTTCAAAGCAGCAGGCAAAATATCAGCTCGACTGGACTGTGTTTGACGTCGATATGGATGTGTCTTATCAGTACTTTGGCAAGCGTTTCGACAACAACACGTCGATATACAATAGTGAACAACGACGTCTGCCAAGCTACAGCACGGTCGATCTTGCTGCTTCCTATCCAGTAACAACCCATCTCACTGTTCGTGGTAGAATTGCTAACTTGTTTGATAAAAATTACGAGACGGCATATGGATACCAAACTGCAGGCCGGGAATACTACCTCACTGGAAGCTATACCTTCTGACGGCTCGATAGTTCCCGATCGTCCGACGGTGCTGGTATTTGATTCTGGTGTCGGCGGATTGTCGGTTTATCACGAAGTCCGGCAGATGTTGCCGGACCTCCACTATATCTATGCTTTCGATAATGTGGCTTTCCCTTATGGCGAGAAGTCAGAAGCGTTCATTGTCGAACGTGTGCTCGAGATTGTCACCGCAGTCGCTAAGCGCCATCCTCTTTCTATTATTGTCATTGCCTGCAACACGGCGAGTACCGTTTCTCTTCCCGCATTACGTGCCAAATTCAACTGTCCGGTCGTCGGTGTTGTCCCTGCCATTAAGCCAGCGGCAAAGCTAACGCGAAATGGTGTGGTCGGGTTACTGGCGACACGAGCGACCGTCCAGCGTCCTTATACCCATGACTTGATCGACCGTTTTGCTACGGATTGCAAAATCCTGATGCTGGGTTCTGCTGAACTGGTGGAAATAGCGGAAGACAAGCTGCATGGCGCCACGGTGTCGCTGCCGGAATTGCAAAAAATCCTTCAGCCGTGGCTTCGTATGAAAGAACCGCCAGATACTGTGGTTCTCGGTTGCACGCATTTTCCTTTATTGAGTGAGGAGCTGGCGAAGGTATTGCCAGACGGTACCCGGCTGATTGACTCCGGTTCTGCGATTGCGCGTCGTGCACATTGGCTGATCGAAACGTCACATAAGGACATTCCGGCTAAAAAGGAGGGGGTTGAAATAGAGAGTCTGGCGTATTGCATGGCGATGACGGCGGAAGCGGAAATCCTACTGCCTGTTTTGCAATCATATGGCTTCAAAAGCATTCAGGAATTGCCGCTTTAAACACCTTTTGGTGAAAGATTCAGCGGTCGATAAATTATTTGTATTTTAGGGCTTGCGGCCTTCTGAGAACTCCCTATAATGCGCCTCCACTGACCGGGAACAACGATTGCGAAGTCGCCCAGTTAGGAAGAGAAAAGAAGAATGTTCGAATGAATAATCTCTTGACTCTTCAGCGGGAAAGCGTAATATACGCCTCCCGCGCCGCATAAGATTCTTATCGGAACAGCGGCATGCTCTTTAACAATTTATCAGACAATCTGTGTGGGCACTCACAAGACGATATCAGCCACCTCGGTGGCAAAAAATATCAAGTCTTAAAGAGTGACCAAGCAGTAATTCATTTA
>Ga0105856_1000766_pt1 | contig 15577 bp, 16 predicted proteins | sample OrgsoiDNA_201060_FD_89681 | JGI IMG/M metagenome (GOLD analysis project Ga0105856, IMG submission 89681) | Permafrost soil microbial communities from the Arctic, to analyse light accelerated degradation of dissolved organic matter (DOM) -... | ecosystem: Environmental > Terrestrial > Soil >...
GGAACGATGCTTAACAACGTCACCTTTGAGCCGTTTAAAGTGTTCGGATTAGTGGCGCTCGGCTACTTCCTGATGTGTTACCCGCTCTCGATGTACAGCCATTATCTCGAGAAAAACTTGCGTGGAGAAACCAAATAATGCCGTTGATCACGATTAACCAGGTACAAAAATATTTCGGTCAGAACCACGTACTGAAAGGTGTGGATCTGGATATCGACGGCGGCGAAGTGATCTCCATCATTGGCCGCAGCGGCTCGGGTAAAAGTACCCTGCTGCGCTGTATCAACGGGCTGGAAGGGTATCAGGATGGCAGCATTAAACTCGGCGGCATGACCATCACCCATCGCGATTCGCAGGCGCGTGAAATCAGCCGCTCAGTGGGCATGGTGTTTCAGAACTTCAATCTTTTCCCGCACATGACGGCGCTGGAAAACGTCATGCTGGCACCGCGCCGCGTGCTGAAGAAATCCGCCGCCGAATGCCGCGAACTGGCGGCGCAGATGCTGACCAAAGTCGGTCTGGAAGATCGTATGGATTACTACCCGGCCAATTTGTCCGGCGGGCAGCAACAGCGCGTAGCCATTGCCCGCGCACTGGCGATGAACCCGAAAGTGCTGCTGTGCGACGAAATCACCTCGGCGCTGGACCCTGAGCTGGTGGGCGAAGTGTTGAAAGTGCTTGAGCAGTTGGCGAAAGAGGGCATGACGCTGGTCCTGGTCACGCACGAAATGAATTTTGCCCGCGAAGTGGGCGACCGCGTGGTGTTTATGCATCAGGGCACCGTGTGGGAACAGGGCGAAAGCCGGGCGCTGTTTGCGAATCCGCAAACCGCCGAATTAAAACAGTTTATTGCCTCGGTACGCGGCCTGAACGAAGCTGCGGTCTGATAAAACCTATAAGGATCAATCATGTTAGATATCCAGAAACTCGGACAAATCAACCCGCCAACCCGCCTGCTGATGGGGCCGGGGCCAATCAACGCCGATCCGCGCGTGCTGCGGGCGATGAGCAGCCAGCTGATCGGCCAGTACGATCCGGTCATGACCGGCTACATGAATGAAGTGATGGCGCTGTACCGCGCACTGTATAAAACCGACAACCCGTGGACCTTCCTGATCGACGGCACCTCGCGCGCCGGTATCGAAGCGGTGCTGCTGTCGGGTATTCGTCCCGGTGATAAAGTGCTGGTGCCGGTGTTTGGCCGCTTCGGTCATCTGCTGTGCGAAATCGCCCGCCGCTGCCGCGCCGAAGTCCACACCATTGAGGTGCCGTGGGGCGAGGTGTTTGACCCGCAGCAGATCGAAGACGCTATTAAATTGGTCAAACCGCGCTGGCTGCTGACCGTGCAGGGCGACACCTCAACGACCATGTTACAGCCGCTGGAACAGCTCGGCGAGATGTGCCGCCGCCACGGCGTGCTGTTTTACTCTGACGCCACGGCCTCTTTCGCCGGGAACCCAATGGAAACCGATGCCTGGGGCCTGGACGCTGTGTCTGCCGGTTTGCAAAAGTGCCTCGGTGGTCCGTCAGGCAGCTCGCCGGTCACCCTCAGCCCGCGCTTTGAAGAGCAGATCCGCCGCCGTAAATGTGTCGAAGAGGGGATCCGCACCGCTGAGCACGCCGATGGCGACGAGGAGATGATCTACTCCAACTATTTCGATCTCGGCATGATCATGGACTACTGGGGCCCGGAACGTCTGAACCATCACACCGAAGCGACCAGTATGCTTTTTGCTGCCCGCGAATGTGCCCGCGTGATCCTTGAAGAAGGGCTGGATAACAGCATCGCGCGCCACAAACTGCACGGCGGCGCGCTGCTGGCCGGTATTCAGGGCATGGGATTGGACGTGTTTGGCGACCTGGATCACCGCATGAATAACGTGCTTGGCGTTGTGATCCCTCAGGGCGTTCACGGCGAACAGGTACGCCAGATGATGCTCAACGATTTCTCGATTGAAATAGGCACGTCGTTTGGTCCGCTGGCGGGCAAAATCTGGCGTATTGGCACCATGGGGTATAACGCCCGCAAAGACTGCGTGATGCAGACGTTGGTGGCGCTGGAAGCAGTACTGCACCGCCTGGGTTTTGCCTCGAAATATGGCGCGGGTTCGCAGGCCGCATGGGATCACTACACGGGAGGCCAGTAATGGTTGAGGCTTCCACGCTGACCGCCGCGCAGCGGGTGATGTTCCGCTGCGATGCGCTGGCTGAAATCAGTGAAACAGCGGGTCAGCTGACCCGTGTTTACCTCTCGGCGGAACATATGCAGGCCAACCGTCTGGTAGGGGAGTGGATGACGGCGGCCGGGATGCACAGCTGGACTGACAGCGTCGGCAATGTGTGCGGGCGCTATGAAGGGCACGATCCTTCCGCGCCTGCGCTGCTGCTCGGTTCGCACCTCGACAGCGTGCGCAATGCAGGGCGCTACGATGGTCCGCTCGGCGTGCTGACCGCCATTGAAGTGGTGGCGCATCTGCATCAGAACGGTATCCGTTTGCCGATGGCTGTCGAAGTGGTGGGGTTTGCCGATGAAGAAGGCACCCGCTTTGGCATCACGCTGCTCGGCAGCCGCGGCCTGACCGGCACCTGGCCGGAAGGCTGGCTGCAACGCACCGACGCGCAGGGGATATCCGTCGCCAGCGCCATGCAAAACGTCGGGCTGGATCCGCTCAATATTTTGCAATCGCGGCGGGCGCTCAATGCTTTCTGCGCTTATCTGGAATGTCACATTGAACAGGGACCTTGCCTGCAAAGCGCGGAGTTACCGCTCGGCGTGGTGACGGCCATTAACGGCGCACGTCGTCTGAACTGCCGCTTTACCGGTCAGGCCGGACACGCCGGAACCGTGCCGATGGGCCAGCGTCAGGACGCCCTGACCGCCGCCGCCGAATGGACGCTGGCGATTGAAAGCATTACAACCGCCAGAGGCGCCAATTTAGTGGCAACCGTCGGCCATATCGACGCGCTGCCCGGCGCGGTGAACGTCATTCCCGGTCAGGTGAATCTGTCCCTCGATGTGCGCGGTCCGCAGGATGACCTGCTCAACAGGTTACTGGCGGAACTGCTGGAGAAAGGGCAGGAAATCGCCACCCGCCGCGGGCTGAGTTTCGACGCCGAGCAGTTTTATGGCATCAACGCCACCGCCTGCGATTCGGGTTTGCAGCAGCGCCTCACCCGCAGCGTCACGCAATTACAGGGTACGCCGATGCTGTTGCCGAGCGGCGCGGGACATGACGCCATCGCCATCGCCGAATGCTGGCCGGTCGGCATGCTGTTTGTGCGCTGTAAGGACGGCATCAGCCATCACCCGCTGGAGTCGGTCACGGCCGACGATGTGGCGGCGGCCACTCAGGCTTATATCAATACGGTGCTGAGCTTCGGGGAGGGGATATGACGCTGGAGGAGTTTAATGTGTTACCCGCATCAGACGCCTTTGGCCTGCTCCGCCCGCTGGTGAATATTCCCACGTGGGCGAAGACGGTCTGCGCCGCGCGGCCCTTTGCTTCTCTTGAGCAGGCACTCAGGGTTGCTGAGCAGGCGACGCAGGCATGGCAGTCACCGGATATTATTCAGGCGCTGGCGGCGCACCCGCGCATTGGCGAACGTGCAGCCGGGGGCAGTAAAGAAGCGCAGCTTTCACGGGGCGAACAGGCGACGCTCAATATTTCTCAACAGCAGATTATCGATGCACTGCAACAGGGCAATCATGCCTATGAACAGCGCTTCGGGCAGGTGTTTTTGATCCGCGCGAAAGGGCGCAGTTCGCAGGAAATCCTCGAAAATCTGCAACGGCGTTTGCTCAATTCGCCGCAGGAAGAGCAGGCCGAAACCGCAGAGCAGCTTCGCCAGATCACCTTACTGCGATTTAAGGAGTGCTTCACTCATGACTGATTCCACGCGCACCAACGTCACCACCCATATTCTCGATACCTCGCTTGGAAAACCGGCGGCAGGCGTCACCGTCTGGCTGGAGAAAATAACCGGCCATGATTCAATCTTCATCAATAAAAGCGTCACTGACACCGATGGCCGGGTGGGGAAATTAACCCCGGAGGGCATTGAATCAGGGCATTACCGACTGTATGCCGACATTGGCGCGTATTTTGCTTCTTCTCACAGAGAGACGCTGTACCCCTTAGCCATTATCGACGTGACTATTTCCGCCGGACAGTCTCATTACCATTTGCCGTTATTAATAACGCCATTTTCCTGGTCAACGTATAGAGGAAGCTGAATGATGACTTCAGGCAATCTGCTTTATTCAGACAACATTGTGTTAGGTGCCAACCAATATGGCAAAGCGGAATGCCGTTTAGTCAAAGTGACCCGCGACAGCGAACGTCATGAGATTGAAGATTTAAGTATAACCTCCCAACTGCGCGGTGATTTTGCCGATGTGCATCTGCATGGTGATAACGCCAACTGCCTGCCGACCGACACGCAGAAAAACACCGTTTACGCTTTTGCGCGCGACGGCGTCGGCTCACCGGAAGATTTTCTGCTGCGACTGGGGCGTCATTTTACCGCTAACTTTGACGCGGTATCCGGCGGGCACTGGGCCGCCGAGCAGTACCAGTGGCAGCGAATTAGCGTCAATAACGAGCCGCACAATCACGCGTTTGTGCGCAGCGGGCAGGAGACGCGCACCGCCAACGTCACCGTCGATGGCGACAATATCTGGGTGATTTCCGGGCTGACCGGGCTGGTGGTGCTGAAATCCACCGGTTCCGAATTCCACGGGTTCCAGCGCGACAAATACACCACGTTACCCGACGCGCACGACCGTATTTTGGCAACGTCAGTCACGGCGCACTGGCGCTATCTGAGTGAAAAGCAGGATTTCAACGGCATGTATGAAAAAGTGAGAAGCCTCCTGCTGGCAACCTTCGCCAGCCTGCACTCACTGGCGCTGCAACAGACCATGTACGCTATGGGTAAAGCGGTGCTGGAAGCCTGCCCTGACATCGCTGAAATCAAATTCTCCATGCCGAACAAACACCATTTTAATGTCGATCTGGGCGCGTTCGGGCTGGATAATCCGAACGAAGTGTTCTTCGCCGCCGACCGCCCTTATGGTTTGATCGAAGCCACGGTGCAGCGTGAAAGTACCCGCGCAACGCCGCTGGCCTGGACGTCTGTCACGGGTTTCTGTTAATTCCTCAGCCCATCGAAAAATAGGAGTGCTTCAGCCGCACGCTTTTAGTCAACGCGGCGTGGCTGACGTCACGCTGACGGTTGCACTGGCGCACCTCTTGCAGGAGTGCCATCAGCAACGGGTTAGGGCGTTCGCGGCGCGATTGTAAATCAGGCTGCCCCTGCACGCCGACATAGAACGGATGGTCAGTCAGCTCTATCGCTTCGGCGCCGGTGCCTTTTTCATCACTGGCGCTGATACGCAGACCGGTACCATGCAGTTCGTCCAGCAACAGCGGGTTGAGGTTCCAGCGCTGGTTGTAGCGCAGGGTAGCCTGATGGCCCAGTATCTGTTCGGCACGGCTACCGGCCCGACAGTACATTGGCTGATTTCCCAGGCGCTGCTGCGGCGGATTACCCAGTGGCAGGCTGGTTTGCAGCGCATTCAGCGCCGACGGGCCGTGCATGACCACGCGATCTTGCCCCAGCACCTGCTGGCCCAGCGCGGCCACCATCAGATGCATTCCCTGATTCATCCCGAGCATCGGCACGCGGTTTTCTATCGCCCACGTGGCAACAGCGAGCTGTCCGGCCAGCGGGTTTTCCCCGGCGCTGTTCAGCACGCCTGGCAACAGAATGCCATCCACGTCAAACAGCGTGCAGTCAAGCTGGCTGCCGATGAGGCTTGGCGTGACGTAAACCACCTCAATGCTCAATGCCAGTGCATCGGCGGCATCTCCCAGTGCAGCGAGCATCGCCGGATAACTGTCGCGGTGCTCGGCAAAATCCCCCACTAATGCCAGGCGCAGTTTCTTTCCGGCGCGCATCACCGGCTGTAAAACTGAGCCCAGCGCCCAACGCCCGAAAGCGTCACGCCCCCAGCCGTTGCTGCGGATTTTACCGCTGACGGCGTCTTCCAGCTGGAATTTATCCTGCTGTTTCACCACCCGGAGTGACTCGATGGAGATACCGTTTTCTGCGGCGATCCGGGCCAGTTCCGCGCTCATCGGCTGCGCAGACGGCACCACAATATCTTCTTTTAATGCGCGATTTATCAGGATGTTAAGATCGGATTCTGCCCCGGCATCGCGCCCTGTCAGGCGTTCGAGCCACACCAGCCCGCTGGTCAGCTGATGCCCCTGCGCGGTGACGTGCTGGCGCGCATTGGCGAAACGTTTTGCATCATGAGTGACAGGCAGGTGACACAGCGGTAACGCACGCAGTTCAGCAAGTATCGCGGCCATCGCGCCGTACAACGCGGGTTCGGGCGTGGGGTGAGCAATAAAGGTGATGGTCATCAGTAAGCCTCTGTCAGATGTTTTTAGCGGAGGAATTGAATGCAAGAAGCGATCCAGAGTGTGTGAAGGGTTTGTAAAGCATGGACCGATTAACCATCGGTTCGGGTGTTCTGCGGCGACAAAAGTTACCCGGCACGTTGAGAGTAAAAATTTATCCAAGAGGATTAAAAATGATTTTCCGTATGTAGAAAAGGGGCTGAAATTAATTCAGTCCCTTTTGTTATGTTTTATGCTGGATAATCTTGGATCTTCATCATGTTAAAATTATCGGTTGGCGATACGGTAAAGTCACCGTAATTCCCAAAATTATCAAGGATGCGGAAGGTCAGTGGATTATCGAAGGTATCACTCAATGGATTATCAGTCAGCACTGCTGTAATCCTCGTGAAGGTAACCTGACCTGGATAATTATTTACGGTAATATCGTAATTATCTGTTGCTGTGGCGGACTGAACGCTAATAGTCTGCGTTTTATTGGCATCCAGCGGCCATGCATAAAGTTGTTGTGTGATAGTGGGTGCGGTTCTCTGTGCAAAAATATTCATTGAACCGTATATCCATTCCACCGCCACGATAGGATTTCCATTTTTCAGACTCAGATAATAGTTATCCTGGTCAATAGTCACGCCATCGGGATATTTTGGAGAGTCAGACGTGTTTTGCTGTTTAAAACTCACGTCAGCAAGTTTATAACGTAAAGGCGCCACACCAAGGCACACTACATGACTATCAAACTCGGTGGAGTGAGTTGATACTGTGCTTTCATCCGGGAGAAGGATCATTGCTCCAATAGATACCGGGCTTTCTACGACAGTGCTCACCCAAAAACGGAATGACTGGACATCAAGTAATGGGCCAGGTGTTGATGTTAATACGGCTTCGTCCAGCGAGTGTGCATAGATGTTTTCTATTTCACTGATGGACCAATCGTAGGTGAATCGGGCACCATTATTATAATCAATAAGATTTAATTTGTTTTTATCAAACTCTGTGAGTTTAACGGGGTAACCTTTTTCATCTACCACCTTGATATCTACGATGATCTCAATCTGCATATTGCCATTGGCATAAATCGTCACCGGGTTTTTCCCCGATGGAGTTCTTACGGAAAACTTTTCTACTTTGCTCCAGGTAGATCTTGACATGGTAATACCTCTTTATCAATGGGATTTAGGTTAATTGGATTCATGCTAAACACGCCGTTTAATATGATTTTACAAAAGATGTTTTGCATATCATTTGTAATAAATTATTTTAATGATGTGTTTAAATAGGTTTTTTAAATAATCTATTATTTGTAATTTCATAGGGTGGCTGTGTTATATCGATTTTGTACGTTTACTTTTTCTTCATTTTTTCACTGTTTTGACAACCCGAAAAACCTGAAGCTTGCGCACTGTTTGCAACACAAAAGGCCATGTGGTGATGAGCTTAAAGCGCTAAGCTCAGTGCAAATTGTTCCAATAACCCACTAAGGAAGCATCATGTCAGCATCACTTTACGGCAGCACAGCAGCGCAGTTTGTTCGCGGTTTACATAATCTTTCAGCTTTGCTGGAGAAAGGTGCAGCCTGGGCGCAGGAAAGCGGTAAATCCGAAGAGGAAATCATGAACACCCGTCTGGCAGAAGATATGTATCCGCTGGCGCGTCAGGTGCAAATCACCAGTGATATGTCCAAAGGGGCGGTTGCGCGTCTGGCCGGTGTGACACCGCCAGCGATGGAAGATACTGAAACCACGTTTGCAGAGTTGCAGGCGCGTATTGCTAAAACCATCAGCTTTATCGAAAGCGTTAAACCAGAACAGCTGGACGGCGATGATTCACGCCCAATCACCGTTAAAGGCCGCAATGCGGAGCATAATTTCACGGCTCACACCTACGTCATGAGCTTTGCCATCCCGAATTTCTATTTCCATGTCACCACCGCCTACAATATTTTGCGTCATCTGGGCGTGAAGATCGGCAAATCTGATTTTATTGGTCAGATCTAGGTCATCTCTTTTCTTCCCGGCCCTTGCTGGCCGGGAAATCTTTCTCACTCCTGATGTGAGAAATTATCAGCATCGCGCCACGCGGGGAAAGCCTCGCGGTACTGCTGTAAATCTTCCAGCGATAATTCAGCACTCACTATCACCGATGCACCGGGCTCGGCGCGGGCCAGATCTTCGCCTTGAGGATTGATAATCACGCTGTCGCCGCTGTAATGATGGCCATAATCGTCGTCCCCGACGCGGTTGCAACCGGCCACGTAAGCCTGATTTTCAATGGCGCGGGCGGTCAGCAGCGCCGACCAGTGACGGCTGCGCGGCGCAGGCCAGTTGGCGACGTACAGCGCCAGGTCGTAATCCTGCTGATTGCGCGACCACACCGGAAAACGCAGGTCATAGCAGACTTGCGGCAGAATGCGCCAGCCGCGCCATTCGACGATTTCACGCCGTTTCCCCGCCACATAATAGTTGTGCTCGCCTGCCATACGGAACAGGTGACGTTTGTCGTAAAAATGTACTTTCCCCTCTGGTTCAACCAGCAGGAAACGATTTACGGCACCGGTTCCTGTGGTTAGCGCGACGCTGCCGCCGACCATCGCATTCAGCTCTTTCGCCCACTTATGTAACCACTCCGTCACCCGGCTTTCCGGCAGGGCGCGGTCCGGTGCCTGCATGGCGAAGCCGGTGGTAAACATTTCCGGCAAAATTATCAGGTCGCGGCCGGTCAGCGCAGGCAGCAGCGCGTCAAAGTGGGCGAGGTTGGCTTCGCCGTCCAGCCAGACTAAAGGTTGCTGTAACAGGGAGAGTTTTAAAGTTGACACAGGCGCTCCGCAGCGGCGTCCAGCGTGGCTTCCTGTTTGGCAAAGCACAGCCGGATCAGTTTATGGGGGAAGGGCGCGGCACAAAATACTGACATCGGTATGGCCGCCACGCCGACATGTTCGGTCAGCCAGTGGCAGAAGGCAACATCATCGAGATCGGAAACATCACTGTAATCGACCAGCAGGAAATAGGTTCCTGCCCCCGGCAGCACTTTCAGACGGCTGTTCGCCAGCCCCTGTGCCAGCCGGTCACGTTTGGCCTGATAAAACGAGGGAAGTTCCTGCCAGTGCTCAGGGTGCTCACGCAGCATATCGGCCAGCGCCAGCTGAACCGGCGTGGTGATGGAGAAGGTCAGATACTGATGCACTTTGCGCAGTTCAGCGCTGATCGCTGCCGGAGCGATGCAATAACCCACGCGCCAGCCGGTCATGTGGAAGGTCTTGCCGAAGGAAGAAACCGCAATGGCGCGCTGGCGCAGTTGCGGATGGCGCAGCACGCTGGCGTGGCCCTCTTTGGCGAAACAGATGTGTTCGTAGACTTCATCACTCAGAACAAAAATATTCCGGTCCGCGATGCGCTGCCACAGCTGTTCAATGTCATTGCGGCCCCACGCGGTGGCTGACGGATTGTGCGGCGTATTGATGATCACCAGTTTGGTGCGATCGCTCAGGCTATCGGAGAAGGTAGCCCAGTCGACCTTAAACTCAGGCGGCTGGAGCTGAATATGTTTCATCACGCCGCCCGCCAGTTGCACCGCCGGTGCGTAGCAGTCGTAGCTTGGGTCAAACGCCACCACTTCATCACCGGGCCCGACCAGCGCGGTGATGGCGATGTACAGCGCTTCGGTCGCTCCGGCGGTGATGGTAATGTCGCTGGTGGCATCCGGTGCGTAGTCGTAAATTTGTCCGGTTTTGGCCGCAATGGCTTCGCGCAGTGCGGCGGTGCCGGTCATCGGCGCGTACTGGTTTGCGCCCTGGCTGACATGATGGGCCAGACGCTGTTTCAGAAAGTCAGGACCGTCAAAATCAGGGAAACCCTGCGACAGATTGATGGCGTTGTGCTGCTGCGCTAAAGCGCTCATCTGGGTAAAAATAGTGACGCCGGATGCGGGAAGTTTGCTCTGGGGAATTAACGCTGCTGTGCTCATGGCGGGGCCTGTCTTGCGGACGTATGTTGCTGACAATATAACACGATGTTAAGATTTGGCAATCGAGACGCTTAGACGGCCAAATGCCATTATCGTCTAATTTATAGCTACGCTTCATATAGGCGCTAATATTCTCTCTCTGCCGCACTGGGCAAGGCTTGCAAGGATCATCATGTCAGAAAACAGACAACTGGGCGCATTGACCGCGGCCTGTCACTGGATTGGTCAAAAGGGCTGGAGCCCGGCGACCGGCGGCAATATGTCGGTGCGCGAGGGTGAGGAATATTGCCTGATCAGCGAATCTGGTAAAGATAAAGGCTCGCTCACCGAACAGGATTTCCTGCTGGTGGAACTCGAAAGCGGCAAGGCACCCTGCGGGCGCAGACCGTCGGCTGAAACCGGCCTGCATACGCTGTTGTATCGTCTCTACCCGCAGGTCGGCGCGGTGCTGCACACCCATTCCGTGAATTCCACCGTGCTTTCCCGCGTGGAACGCAGCGGCGCGCTGGTGCTCGAAGGCTATGAAATGCAGAAATCACTCAGCGGCCAGACGACGCATCTCGACCAGGTGGTGATTCCCATTTTTGATAACAGTCAGGACATTGATGCGCTGGCACAGAAGATTGCCGCCAGCGCAGAAAAAACGCCGCTGCAATACGGTTTTCTGCTGCGGGGCCACGGCCTGACCTGCTGGGGCAAAGACGTCGCCGACGCGCGCCGTCATCTTGAGGGGCTGGAGTTTTTATTCCAGTGTGAACTGCAACGCCGTCTGCTGGAGGCTAAATGATCCGCGCGATTATTACCGATATTGAAGGCACGACGACAGACATCCGTTTCGTGCATCAGGTGCTATTCCCCTATGCCCGCGAACGTCTGGCCGAGTTTCTGCGAACTCAGCATGAACAGCCGGACGTGGCGGCGGCATTAGATGCGCTTCGGGCTGAAATCGATCGCCCGCAGGCCAGCGTGGAAGCGCTTATTGAGAAACTTTATGCCTATATGGACAGCGACGTGAAGTCCACGCCTCTGAAAGTGTTGCAGGGAATTATCTGGCGCAGCGGCTATGAAAATGGCGATTTCCGCGGGCATCTTTACCCGGACGTTGCGCCGCAGTTAAAGGCGTGGCATCAGCAAAATCTGCGCCTTTGTGTTTATTCATCGGGTTCCGTGGACGCGCAAAAACTGCTGTTTGGTTACAGCGACGAGGGCGACCTGACGCCGTTGTTCAGCGGTTATTTTGATACCCGCGTCGGTGCCAAGCGTGAAACAGAGTCTTACCAGAATATCGCCGAGCAGTTGATCCTCCCGCCGGACGATCTGCTGTTTCTCTCGGATATTCGCCAGGAGCTGGACGCTGCCCGCTTAGCGGGATGGCACACCTGTCAGTTGATCCGCGATGACGCCGATGCGTTAAGCGATCATCCGCAGGTTAATCGTTTTGATCAGATAGCATTAGAAACATTCTTATAAAGAGGTTTACTCATGAGTGCTTTGACTATTTTTAGCGACCAGGATCCTTCCGCGCCCATCTGGCACAGCCGTGATGGCGGGGAAATTGCAACGGAACTGAACAAGATCAGCGTGCGTTTTGAGCGCTGGCAGGCTGACCGTGAGCTGGGTGAAAACCCGCAGCCTGCGGATGTGATCAGTGCTTATCAGCATGAAATCGACAAGCTGGTGGCCGAGAAGGGCTATCAGAGCTGGGATGTGATCAGTATGCGTCCGGACAACGAACAGCGTGAAGTTCTGCGCACTAAGTTTCTGTCCGAGCATACGCACGGTGAAGATGAAGTGCGTTTCTTCGTCGACGGCGCGGGGCTGTTCTGCCTGCATCTGGAAGGTAAAATCTTCCAGATTTTGTGCGAGAAGAATGACCTGATCTCCGTTCCCGCCAACACCCGCCACTGGTTCGATATGGGCGGCTCTCCGTCGTTTACGGCGATTCGCCTGTTCGACAATGTCGAAGGGTGGGTGGCGCACTTTACAGGCGATAACATCGCGGATGGGTACCCGAGGCTCGGGGAGTAAGCCTTTTATAAAGGCTTTTAAATTTTTAAATTTTTAAATCTTTAAATTCAAGACCGTGGGCTCGCCACCCACACTGGCCCAAAGGAGGTTTAAACGAACCTCCTTTGGAATCCTGCGTTTTTTTAACTGCGCGCTATCGCTGAATCGGGATGGCCGTGTTTCAGGCACCAGAGCGATAGCCGCAAAATGTCGCCGCTTAGGCGGTGCCTTCGCTGCGGGTTTCGAGCCTTTGGTCTCGAACCCCTTGCTCAGCGCCATTTTTGAATGCGGCCCACACTTTTTTAAAAGACAAAAGCAGACCAGGTTTTGTCTTTTGACTTAAATAGCTGCTAAGGCGCAGTCAAAAATGGCACCGGATGAGAGGTTCGAGACCTGAGGCTCGAACCCGAAATACGGGGACGGCGGAGCCGTGACATTTTGCGCCGTGAACGGAAGTGTCTGAAACACGTGCCCTGCCAGCAGCGAAGCTGTCGGTGTCTCAGAGAAAAACGCAGGTGATCCAAGAGGAGGCACGTTTATGCCTCCTCTTGGGCGGGTTTGGCAGCAGGCCCAAGGTTTTTGACCTTAAGGCCAGTTTGGGTGGCAACCCACGGTTTTGACCTTAAGGCTGGTATGGGCAGCGGCCCAAGGCCGTGATGTTGAATTAAAAAAGCCTATCGAAGGGATGCAGCGAAGATCCCTTCGCTCGCCTGATCCGGCGTCACTACGCCGATATCCAGCACCCATCCGCTAATTAACGCTGCGGGCGTCACGTCAAATGCCGGGTTATACACGCGGGCATCCAGCGGTGCCCATTGGACGGAACCAAAGCTGCCGGAGACACCGGTGACTTCGCGCGCGTCACGCTGTTCGATAGGAATAGCGGCCCCGTTCGGGCAGTGCGGATCGTGGGTGGTGTGCGGCGCGGCAACGTAAAAAGGCACCCCGTGGAATTTTGCCAACACCGCCAGACTGTAGGTGCCGATTTTATTGGCGACGTCGCCGTTGGCGGCGATGCGGTCAGCCCCGACCCAGATAGCATCTACTTTTCCCTGCGCCATCAGGCTGGCGGCCATTGAGTCACAAATCAGCTGATAAGGAATGCCCAGTTCGCCGAGTTCCCAGGCGGTTAAACGTCCGCCCTGCAACAACGGACGCGTTTCATCAACCCAAACCTGTTCAACTTTTCCTTGCTGGTGAGCGCGGGAGATAACGCCCAGCGCGGTGCCTACGCCTGCGGTGGCCAGACCGCCGGTATTGCAGTGGGTCAGCAGGCGGCTGCCGGGCTTCACAAGCTCTGCGCCGTGACCGGCAATGTTGTCGCACAGCGCGCGGTCTTCGTCGACCAGTCGCAGCGCTTCGGCTACCAGAGCCGGCACGAAATCGGCGTGTGACAGTGCAGCTTTCATGCGATCCAGATTGTTCATCAAATTGACGGCCGTCGGGCGCGACTCGCGCAGGGTTTCTAGTGCCTGATGCAGCTCGGGATGCGGCATTCCGCCTTCGGCCAGCAGCGCCAGCAGCAGGCTGGCAGAAAGGCCAATCAGCGGCGCGCCGCGTACGCGCAGGGTACGGATATGATCAACCAGCGCGGCCACGTCCGGGCAGAGACGCCAGTCGGATTGTTGGGGAAGGGCCTGCTGGTCGAGGATCCACAGCTGATTTTCGCGGATCCGTAAACTGGTGGTTGTGATATTTTTCATTGTTAGTTAAACCTTTGTTACCCAGTTGCATCTATTTGCTTATTCTGCCAACATGCTTTACGGATGTATAGACGTCTGGACGTTTTATTTGGAATTGAATTTGAGAGGTCGTGATGTCCCGCTATTACACTTTTACTGCTGCAGATGCCGTTGAGTATGCCCGTCAGTTTGGCGGCATAAGCGACCCGCAATCTCTGATTTCCGCTGACGAAATTGGCGACGGCAACCTGAATCTGGTGTTTAAAATCCGCGATACTGCGGGGGTAAGCCGGGTTATCGTCAAGCAGGCACTGCCGTATGTGCGCTGTGTGGGCGAGTCGTGGCCGCTGACGCTGGACCGGGCACGTATTGAAGCCGAAACGCTGGTGACACACGGTAAGTTTGCCCCGCAGCATACGGTAAAAGTGTTACATCACGACGCTGAACTGGCGGTGATGGTGCAGGAAGATCTCTCCGATCACGCTATCTGGCGCAGTGAACTTGTGCAGGGCAAACACTATCCGCAGGCAGCCAGCCAGCTGGGTGAATATCTGGCGCAGACGTTGTTCCATACCTCCGATTTTTATCAGAATGCTCAGTTCAAGAAAGCCGAAGTGGCGCGCTTTACCAATCCTGAACTTTGCCAGATCACCGAAGATCTGTTTTTCACCGATCCTTATGTTGATCACGAGCGCAATAATTTTGATCCGGTTCTGCAGCCGCAAGTCGATGCCCTGCGCGCGGATAGACCGCTGCGTCTGGCGGTGGCGTCGCTTAAACATCGCTTCCTCAGTAAAGCCGAAGCGCTGCTGCATGGCGACATCCACAGCGGCTCGATATTCGTGGCCGACGGCAAGCTGAAAGCCATCGATGCGGAGTTCGGCTATTACGGCCCGTTGGGTTTTGATCCGGGGTCGGCGATGGGCAATTTATTACTCAATTATTGTGGTTTGCCGGGGCTGCTGGCGGTGCGCGAAGCCGCAGACGGACGCGAACAGCGTCTGAAGGATCTGCGCGCGCTGTGGCTCAGTTTTTCCGAACGTTTCCTGCAACTCGCCCGCGACAAAACGCAGGATCCGTCACTGGCCGAAGAGGGTTATGCGGCGCAGTTCCTGAAAGAGGTGTGGCATGATGCGGTTGGCTACTGCGGCGCGGAGCTGATCCGCCGCACCATCGGGTTGGCGCACGTGGCCGATCTCGACGGCATTAAAGATGAGGCGATGCGCGCCGATTGCCAGCGTCATGCGTTAAGTCTCGGGCAGAAGCTGATTTTGACTGCACCGCAGATTGACGATATTGAGTCACTGATTGCCCGTATCCGTCAGTTCAGCTAAAACCGTCTGTTTCCTGTATAATGCGCGGCTTCGAGGTGCGAATATTATTTAGGGTGTAAGCCCGGTGGCATTTCCTCGGTTTACTCCATACAGGAACACAGAATTATGATGCATAACGATGTCTTGCGCAGCGTGCGCCACATGCTGAATTTAAGCGAAGGCAGAC
>Ga0105856_1000768_pt1 | contig 15565 bp, 17 predicted proteins | sample OrgsoiDNA_201060_FD_89681 | JGI IMG/M metagenome (GOLD analysis project Ga0105856, IMG submission 89681) | Permafrost soil microbial communities from the Arctic, to analyse light accelerated degradation of dissolved organic matter (DOM) -... | ecosystem: Environmental > Terrestrial > Soil >...
GAACCCGATAAGCCGGTGACAACAATCAGTTTGTCGCGCGGGATAATCAGGTTGATATTCTTGAGATTATGGGTGCGTGCGCCCCGAACTTCGATCTTATCCATTCATCATTCCCGGATTAACGTGATAGCTCACCGTGCCGGTAGCCGTCGCTAAATTTGTTTCGCGACGGTCAACGAATCGAGCACAGAGAAAGAACATAACGGGCAATTATGACACAAAATAAATCAGCTCGCACAAGAAAACCTGAATGTATATCCAGTATCCTATGCAACGGCAGACGCTTTGCTGAACAATCTGGAAAGAAAGCCGCAACCTTCCACATCCGTGGTACGGACGCTACGTTTTATGGTTATAATGTCTCAAAGTGAATTCCTCACCTTCAAACTGTGGTTTCAACCACGACATACCTCATCAGGAGAATCCACATGGCCAGCAGAGGCGTAAACAAAGTTATTCTCGTCGGTAATCTCGGACAAGATCCAGAAATCCGCTACATGCCTAACGGCGGAGCCGTTGCCAATATGACACTGGCAACCTCTGAAAGCTGGCGTGACAAAGCCACCGGCGAGCAGAAAGAAAAAACCGAATGGCACCGCGTGGTGTTGTTTGGCAAGCTGGCAGAAGTGGCTGGCGAATACCTGAAAAAAGGTTCTCAGGTTTATATCGAAGGTGCACTGCAAACCCGCAAATGGACGGATCAGGCTGGCGTTGAAAAATACACCACTGAAATCGTGGTCAACGTTGGCGGCACCATGCAGATGCTCGGCGGTCGCGCTGGCGGCGGCGCACCAGCAGGTGGCGGTCAGGCTTCGGGTGATCAAGGCGGTTGGAGTAAACCTCAGCAGCCACAAGGTGGCAATCAGTTCAGCGGCGGTCAGCAATCACGCCCAGCGCCACAGCAGAACAATGCGCCAGCACAGAACAATGAACCACCAATGGATTTCGACGACGACATCCCATTCTGATTATCTGTCCTCCCCGGCAACATAATGCAAAAAAAATAAAGCCCCGAAAGGGGCTTTTTTATTGGCTGTCTAGTTAAAGTATTATTCTGGGTAAATACTGACTTACTCATGTAGGCTAAATTAATATAATGAAATAGCATTGCATAGAAATGAAATATGCGGAAAAATTAAATAAAAGTGGGTGAATTAAATTAAATGTATATATTTTTGATAAAAAGGAACGATCATGCCTCCTAAGATTTCTCTTAAGGAATTAATAATGAAAACGGGGGGGGAGTATCATCATTATGATCAGATGAAGTATATTAGAAGGAATGGATGGGATCACCCTGACTATAGTCATCGTCATGGGGCCTCGACAACGAATACTTTTAATCTCGTAGAGAAAACCATGAAATATGGCTTGGGAGAAGGGGTTTGTTTAGGCCTGTCTGCCGCATATTTGATTGCCGGAAATAATTGGCGGAAATTCAGAGATTTTATCCGCAGCCAAGAGGGAAAAGCCTATGTTCGTGGCATAATGAACTTGCAGATCGAAATGAGTAGGACTAAAAGGGTGGCTGATAATCAAGTCAATATGGCGTTTATTGAATTCGTCAGAATTTACAAAGTACATTTTATTAAAGAAACCCGTATACCAAACCCTAACCTTTCCAAGCATATCGGTGATGATATATTAAAAAATGTATTTCCTCAACTAGGGTATAAAATTCGTTTCTTTGGGCCTTGGGGCGGGCATGCAGTAGCAATGCGTATAGAGTCAGGAAGAATTAGATTTTTTGACCCAAATATTGGGGAGGTGAGTTATCCTTATTGGCAGCGTAGTAGTCCGGGAATGTCCTATTTCCTTGAACATTTGCTTAATGAATACTATGCCCCTGTTCAATTTATGCATATCGAACGCTACACATTGAATTGAGTCGATTTACGCGTGTGTTCTTTACGCATAATGAGTCCGCATCACCTCAATAATATACATTGCTTTCATATTTTTATTATCCTGATAACTCAGAGTTGGTTAATGTATTATTTAAAGGAAAGACGCTATTATTAATATACGATAAATTGAAGGCAGTTCAATAATCATTGGCATTTTTATCTTATTAGGAGAGGGACATATGGAAACGAAAATGAGGAGATTGATAATAGACTCCGGCGGGAGATATCATGATTTTTGTCAGGGTGACTATATTAAAGGAAATCAATGGGGTCTCTCTGAGAAGACTCAACGCCAGGGGGCGTGGATTGGGGATGAATATAACCGAAAAACTAAAGTTACTACATATGGGTTAGGTTGCGGGGTTTGTCTAGGGTTGGCTGGCGCGTATCTGGTTGCAGGAAATATTTGGGATAAATTCGAAGACTACCTCGAAGGACAAGATGGAAGGGCACTTGTCCGCGGTATTATGAACTTTCAGAAGCAACTGACCGCAAACGGTAGTACCAAGCCGATGAGCATGGTATTGCATCAAATTCTCAGAACGCGCAACGTGAGTTTTATTAAAAAAAACAAAGTCCTCCGAGCCCATATATCTCATCGTGCTGGGGATGAGATATTAAAGTATATTGTTCCAGGGTTCGGATATTATATTCATATCCATGGCAAATGGGGAGCGCATGCTATAGCTTTGCGCATGGATTCAGGGGATATCAAACTGTTTGATCCTAATGACGGGGAGGCCGTTTTTGCCTATCAGCAAGGGGGTAATCCGGGAATGGCTCGTTTTATTGGACGTCACCTTTCTGAATATTATTCTCCCTTTCAAAGCCTCTACGTTGAGCGCTACACGTTGAGGTAGATTAATGCCCGTGTCTAAATCTAAATAATATATTAGAGAAAAACATTGGGGTCATACTGATATTATTCATGTCAAGGGGCTGGAATTAAAAATGCTAAAGACAGTAAAGAGCGTGTCTGAGAATATGGAGAAGTAATTTATCCTTATTCAATGTGCTGCCGTCCGGTAATGGCCTCTTACCTTGAACATCAGTTCTATAAATATTACGCCCTGTTAAATACATCTGTATTGAATACTATGCTTTGCGCTGAATAAACACTCTGCATAAATAAAGAGTACATGAAAAATACCATTTTCTATAAAAAGGGAATAATGTGAGACAAATTACCATGCAACTAATAACTGGATCTGGTGCGACATATAACGAGTGCAATCAGTTAACTTATATCAAAGGGAATAACTGGGCTGATCCTAATAGAAATAATCGTCAGGGGGCGTGGATTGGAGAAACTTATAACAGTAGAGGAGGAATTGTCGCGTATGGGTTAGGGACAGGGATTTGTCGAGGACTGACTGCCGCCTATCTTATCGCAGGAAATAATTGGGGCGGTTTCACTGACTACCTCGATAGTGAGGCAGGGAAAGTTACTGTTCGTGGTGTTTGTAATATGCAAAGTGAGCTTCTTAAATATGATAAGGAAAAAGAGAATATTAAGTCTTTTCATATTTTTCTAAAGATTAAGGGAATGAAGTTTATTAATTGTAAACATCTTTTATCCTCTGCTCCTTTTCATGGTCTTGGCGATAGGATCTTAAGAAAAATGCTTCCTGGCTTTGGATATCATGTTACGATTTTTGGGCGGAATACTGGGCATTCATTAGCAATGCGTACAGAGGCAGGTCGTATTAAACTTTTTGATCCTAATCTTGGTGAAGTGAGCTATTCTTATTTGCAGGGCCGTAGTCCGCAAATGAGCAAGTTTCTTGAGCATTTACTTAAAGAATATTTCCCTTTTGTTAATGACATCTATATTGATCGCTACACCTTACGTTGAATAAATAGCGGTGATCTTTTTATTTTTGAAATAACTCCTGTCAATGATTTTTTTATATAAGGGTAATTAAAGTGAATTATATTACCAGGCAATTAATACAAAGCTCGGGAGGAAGTTTTAATTACTTTTTTCAGGGGGAGTATATTGAAGGGAATAAATGGAATGTTCCCGATAACAGGCAACGTCAGGGCGCGTGGCTTGGTGACAGCTATGATGGTGATAAGAAAATCATGATATATGGACTCGGTGGCGGAGTTTGTCGAGGATTGGCGGGTGCCTATCTGGTGGCGGGAGTGCACTGGAGTATTTTCCAAACCTACATTCGTAGTGAACGGGGAAGAATATTGGTCCGTGGCGTGACGAACTTTCAAGAGCAATTGTCTAAAATCGGCAAAACAGATAAATTGAACGAATCCTTTTATCAAATCCTCAAAACTTCCAACGTTAATTTGGTCAAAAAGCATAAAATAGCGAGGAAAAATATTCCTTACAGTAAGAGTGTCGGTGATGAAATACTCAAGCACATCTGTTCTGGATTTTTGTATAACATTTCTTTTGATGGTCCTTGGGGCGGGCATTCACTCGGGATGCGTATAGAAAGAGGGGATATTAAATTATTTGATCCCAATATTGGCGAAGTCACTTACCCTTATGAACAGGGCCGTAATCAGGCAGTGTCCCATTTTTTTGATCATCTGTGCCTTGAATATTACAATCCACTTAAGTCAATCCTCATTGAGCGTTACGCCTCGCATTGAGTCAATGCGCCAGCACGATATATAAGCTACCAGGGAGCCGCTATGCGCCAAGAATGCCGATGGATCAATGAACCTAAACAGTGGTCTAACAATGCGGGCAGTATCCAGGTTGTCACTGAAGACACCACCGATTTTTGGAGCCATACGTGGTACGGTTTTAACCGTTTTAGCGGACATGTTTATGGTTGGGATGTCACGGAAGATTTTACCTTACAGGTCAGAGTGCGGGGCGACTTTACCACGTTGTACGATCAGGCCGGGGTGATGATCACCGCCGATGAGAGCCATTGGCTCAAAGCGGGGATCGAATTCAACGACGGCCAGCCGATGATCGGCAGCGTGCTGACGGATACAAACTCTGACTGGGCCACCGGCCTTTTTTCTGGCGATCCGCGAGATTTCTGGATGCGTATTACTCTGACCAAAGGCTGCCTGCGGGTGCAGTATTCTACCGATGGTGTGGTCTGGCCGTTACTGCGCCTGTGCTCGTTCCCGACCACGAAAAGTGTTCACGTGGGGCTGATGTGTTGCACCCCGCAGCGCGCCGGGTTATCGGTCGAATTCAGCGATATACAGCTTGGCGCGGCGTTAAAAAAAGAGCTGCATGATTTGTCGTGAGGTCACATCACAAATTTCGTCCCTTTGACCTCAATCTCCGCGAACTGCAAATGGTGCATGAACTCGCGCAGGATGAGTAAGGTGGCGGCGAAATCGTTGCCCTCGGGGAGACCTTCGAAATGGGCAGGACGGCCATTAATCACCAGCGCCAGACGGTCGAAAGTGCGCTCCACCGCTTCTACCGACAGCACCATTTTTTCGTTTTCCGCCACGCCTGCCAGCCGCGCAATAGCACGAATGTCATTATCGTGGCTGGCTAAATACGCCCCTTCTGGAATGTCATGACGGATACGCATCAGCTCATCCTCTACCGCCATAATGGCGTTTTCCATCTCATCCGGCGTCGGCGGCGTATGACGGAAATAACCGAGCGACGTTAGCTGCGAGCCGAGCGTCAGCGGTATCTTGATCTCCTCGCGCCCTTCGCTCTGGACAATCACGTTGGTCTGTTCTGTGCCAATATGTAATAACACGCTGGATGTCGTCATCGCTGTTTTACTCCCATTATGAATAACTCAACTTACTCCCCAACAGCAGGATTAGGCAATCCTTGCACAGTATCAATCTATCGCTGGTTTTGATCCGCTGGCTAAGATGAAGGCACATTCACTGAGCGGCAAGACCGCAGCGGAGTTCTTCATGTCATCCACCTCGATAAAGCAAATCAATCAGATTTATATCAACGGTCAGTTTGTCACGCCGCACGGCAGCGAAGTGATGGAATTAATCAGTCCAATCACCGAACGTGTAGTGTCACAGATTCGTCTGGCAGATGAAGTGGATACGCAGGCCGCGATCGCGGCGGCGAAAGCGGCATATGCCAGCTTCTCGAAAACCACCAAAGCGCAGCGTATCCAGTATTTACAACAATTGCATGACGCCGTGTTGGCACGCGCCGATGAACTGGAAGCGGTAATGTCGGCGGAATACGGCGGCCCGTTATATATGGTGAAGGGCACGGTAGCGCGCGCCTCTGGTTCATTCACTCAAGCCATTAAATTACTGCAAGAGTATGACTTTGTTCGCCATATCGGTAAGGCAAAAGTGGTGATGGAACCGCTGGGTGTCGTTGGGCTTATCACCCCCTGGAATGCCAACTACGGCTTTATCTGTAACAAGATGGCGACGGCGCTAGCCGCGGGCAGCACGGTGGTGATTAAACCGAGCGAGCTGAGCGCGGTGCAAACGCAAATCCTGACCGAATGCCTGCATGACGCCGGTTTGCCTGCGGGGATTTTTAACATTGTGACCGGACGCGGCGACGTCGTTGGCGCAGAGATCACTCGCCATCCCGATATTGCTAAAATTTCCTTTACGGGTTCCACGCTGGTAGGGAAAGCCATCGCTCGCGGCGCGGTAGATACCATGAAACGCGTGACGCTCGAGCTTGGCGGTAAGTCACCGAATATTTTGCTTGATGATGCGGATTTGGAGACAGCCATTCCTCTGGCCTTAACCCTCGGCACCTTCAATAATGGTCAGGCCTGCATGGCAGCAACTCGCTTGCTGGTTCCGGAACATCGTCTGGCCGAAGTGAAGGCGCTGATTCAAAAAGCGGTCCTGCAGGTGAAGGTCGGTGACCCGACGCAAAGCGATACTCAAATCGGCCCACTGGTCACGGCGAAACAGTATGCCCGTGTGCAAAACTATATTCGTCAGGGCATCGAAGAAGGGGCGGAGCTGATTTGCGGTGGCGAAGGCCGTCCAGAAGGACTGGAAAGCGGCTATTTTGTGAAACCGACGGTGTTCACCAACGTGACGTCCGACATGACCATCGCCCGTGAGGAAATTTTCGGACCGGTGATTTCGGTGTTGACCTACAAGACGGTTGAAGAAGCCATTGCCATCGCCAATGACACGGTTTACGGTCTGCATGGCTTTGTCAGCGGGACGGATCTGGCGCAAGCGCAGCATGTAGCGTCACAAATTGTCGCTGGACGAGTGTTTATCAACGGCATGTATGACGTACCTGAAGTGCCCTTCGGCGGCTTTAAACAGTCAGGGATTGGCCGTGAATTGGGGACTTACGGGCTGGAAGCCTATCTTGAGCCAAAAGCGATTGTCGCCGAGGCATAAAACTGACAACGGGTGACTTGCAATGAATCTACAGCCTAACCGCCAGCAGACCGACATACCGGTCGCCCTGATGCATTTACGCCAGCAGGTGCTGGCGTGTTATGACGGGCGCGCCGAAGATGACCTTTATGTGTCGACGGCGCTGCCGTGGCTGTCGTTCATTCGCATTTGTCACCCGACGCCGATGAACAAAGGTTTGCTGACCCCGTCGATGTGCATTGTGTTGCAAGGGACGAAAAAGGTGCTGATTGGTCAGAACGTTACCGAGTATGGCGCGGGAAGTTATATGCTGGCCGCCATCGATATTCCGATTTCCGGGCAGGTGACCGAAGCCAGTCGGGCCGTGCCTTATCTCGGCGTGCGCATTGATTTGGATCTGCAGGAGATGGCGGATGTGATTATCGACATGAAACTGACGCGCACGCCGGTGAAAAGCGGCGTCGCGGCTTACGTCACCTATTCCGATGCACAGTTGCAAGATGCGCTGCTGCGTCTGGTCAGTATGCTCGATAAACCGCAGGACCTGCAGGCCTTGGGTGGGCTGATCAAAAAGGAGATTTTCTACCGGCTGGTCAGCGACCCGAAAGGCGACAGTTTTTACCACCACTTGCTGGCTTATTACCAGGGGAAAGGCGTTAATGACGCGATTCAGTGGATCAGAGACAACTTCACTAAACCGCTGCGCATGGATGATTTAGCCAAAGAAGTGGGGATGAGCGTCTCCAATCTGCACCACCGTTTCAAGGCGCTGACGGTGATGAGCCCGCTGCAATATCAAAAGCAAATTCGTCTGCTGGAAGCGCGTCGTTTGCTGCTTAGCGGCAGCATGGATGCGGCCACGGCAGCGTTTCAGGTGGGTTATGAGAGTCCGTCGCAATTTAATCGAGAATACCGCCGTTCGTTTGGCGCACCGCCGTTACAGGATATCGACCAGCTTAAACAGCTTGGCGTGACGCTGTGAAATTTACCCATTCCGCGCCGTAAACTCTTGCACCATCCAGTCAATAAACACCCGCACGCGCGGCGAAAGCTGACGGTTGCGCGGATAGAGCAGCGAAACCGGCATCGAACCTGGCGGGAATTGCGGCAAGATATTGACCAACCGACCTTGTTCTAAATCCTCGCGCAAGCTGTATTTCGGCACCTGAATAATCCCCATCCCGCGTCGCGCGGCTTCTTTCATACTTTCCGCGCCATTGACCGACAGCGTGGTGGGCAGGGTGACGGAATGGACTTTTCCTTCACTCTGAAACTGAAGGGGCAGCAGGCCGCCAGTGAGCGAGGAACGATAGCCAATCATCTGATGTCCCTGCAAATCCTCCAGTCGATGTGGCGTTCCCCTGCGCTGCAAATAGTCCGGGCTGGCACAGGTGATCTCCTCCAGTTGCCCCAGGGAGCGCGCCACCATATCGCTGTCTTTGAGTTCACCCGAGCGGATCACACAGTCGATACCTTCACGTACCAAATCCACTAAGCGATCGCCTTCGCTGAGCATCATTTCAATATCGGGATACCGTGCCAGAAAATCCGGCAGGCTGGGCAGAACAAAATGGCGCGCGATTGTGCCGTGCACATCCACTCGCAATAATCCCTTCGGTTGTGCGCCCGCAAAGGCCATTTCAGCCTCTTCCACATCCGCCAGAATACGTAAGCAGCGCTGGTAATAGGCCTCTCCATCCAGCGTGGGGCTGACATGGCGCGTGGTGCGTTGCAATAAACGCACGTTCAGGCGTTGCTCCAGTTGCTTTATTGCGTCGGTCACTGTCGAGCGTTTTAAATCCAAATCCTGAGCGGCCTGCGTGAAGCTGCGTAGCTCTACGACGCGAGTAAATAACCGCATGCTATCGAGTTTATCCATGGGGAATACTTTTCTGATTGTTCGCTTTATCCGGATAGTGTTAACGAATATTAGGGGATTGTGCGGAAAACTCAATGGACTATTCTTTGTTCACCGGCGAACCACTCGCTGACTAAGTCCCACCAACGAGGAATACGACATGACAACATCATCCCAAAACAAGGTTGCTTTAGTGACCGGCGCATCCCGCGGCATTGGCGCAGCTATCGCCCAGCGTTTGGCAAAAGACGGCTTTACCGTGATTGTGAACTACTCGCGCGGCGCGGCAGAGGCGGATGCGGTAGTGCAGAAAATTGAACAGGCTGGCGGCCGCGCGGTGAGCGCGCAGGCGGATATCAGCGATTCCGCCGCCGTAGCAAAAATGTTCGCCAGTGCCGAACAAGCATTCGGTGGCATTGACGTGCTGGTCAACAACGCGGGCACCATGACGCTGTCGACCATTGCCGATACCGACGATGCCAGTTTTGACCGCGTGATCGACGTTAACCTCAAAGGCACCTTCAATACCCTGCGCGAAGCGGCAAAAAGCCTGCGTAATGGCGGGCGTATCGTCAACTTCTCGACCAGCGTCGTCGGCTTGTACCAACCGATGTATGGGGTTTATGCCGCGAGCAAAGCTGCGGTCGAAGCGATGAGCCACGTGCTCACTAAAGAGCTACGCGGACGCCAAATCACCGTTAACAGCGTGGCGCCTGGCCCGACCGCCACCGATCTGTTCTTCAACGGCAAATCTGAACAACTGATCGATACCCTCGCCAAAATGGCGCCACTCGAACGTTTGGGCCAGCCAGAAGATATCGCCGCCGTGGTGGCTTTCCTCGCCGGGCCGGACGGGGCGTGGATCAATGGGCAGACGTTGCGTGCCAACGGCGGGATCATTTAAATCCCCGTCATACTTCGAGCTTGAGGGAGGGGGCTGTGGCGGGCTTTTGAACCTCAAGCGTATTGCGCTTCACCGTTGCCGAAGGACCAGTTTTCTTTTGGCACTTCGACCAGGCTGATGAACACATCTTCCAGCCGCATACCGGTTTTCTCATGCAGGCCGTAGGCGATGGCATGATAGAAGGCTTTCTTCATCTCCAGCGTGCGCCCGGTATTGAGCGTGACTTGCACCACGATACAGTTTTGGCTGCGCTGAATGTCGAGGTAGTCCGGCGACAGCATCATCTCTTCCGGTGAGTGCTCGTTGATGATGATAAAGCGGTCTTTATCCGGCACGTTTAGATGAGCGCGCATCGCGTCATAAATCACGTCAGCGATGGCTTGGCGAAACGTTTCCGGTTTTCCTTCGAGCATATCGATACGAACTAATGGCATGGGATGTCCTTAAGAAACAACGCGCAGGACGCGTTGAAGGTGCTCAGGGCGGTGCTGTTGACCTGTAGCGTATAGCCTCAGAGTTGAACAGTTCAGGCTATAAAGTCTAGCTGAATTTCCGCCGCCCCGGCATCTAGCCCTCGTTCAGTGCTTTATTGGATTTGCGTAACCCACCCAGCCAGTTCGGTTTGGCGAACATCACAAAGTTGCCGAGCAAAATCATGCATAGGCCGATAACCGCATTGATATGCCATTGATAACCTTCACCAAAGGTAGAAACGGTCAGCGCGACCAGCGGGAATAGCAGGGTGCTGTAAGCCGCCTGGCTGGCACCGATGCGTCCTACCAGGCTGAAGTAAATCCCAAAAGCCAGTACCGAACCAAACACCGCGAGGTACACCAGTGAACCGATATATTGCGGCGTGAAATCGATGGCAAAAGACTCGCCCTGCGACAGAGCCAGCGCGCCAATGACCGCCGTACCGTAAAACATGGCGTAAGTATTGGTGGAGAAAACATCTAACCCGCGCTGCTTGTGGCGGGTGCTGATCATATTGCCCAGTGAGAAACCGTAGGTGCCGAGCAGGCTGAGGCCTATGCCTTTGAGCAGTTCGGGCGCAATGTGCGAGGCGGCCAGATCATGCCAGAACAGGGTGACGATACCGGCCAGACCCAATATGGCGGCGGGGATAAACGTCGGTGCCATTTTTTGCCGGAAGAACAGCATGCCGTTGAAGGCGTTGAACAGGACCGACATGGAGAAAATTACCGACTCCAGTCCGGTGCTGATATAAGCCGCGGCATGGTAGAAGCAGTAAAAGTTGAAGCTGAAAACGCAGCATCCCTGCAAAATACAAAACAGGTGATCACGCAGCGGTAGGCGGCGCAGGCGACGGGTGGCTAGCAGGGCAATCAACATAATGATCGCCGCTAACAGAAACCGGTAGAAAATAGACACCGAGGCAGGCACGTCACCTTGTTGCAGGTAAATCGCAAACCAGGTGGTGCCCCAGACTAAAATAATCGAGATGTATAACAGCGCGTTCATGTGCGGGCCCAGGTTAAAAATAGAAAGCAAGAAAGGGCGAAGTCTGCACGTAATGGCGCAATGGCGCTTCCATGGCCTTGCGGTCAATTGCATATTCTTGCGCTTTTTTTCCGTTGCAACGCTCAAAAACTGGCCTCTGCCCTTGCCAAACCGTTACACTTACGGATTCCCTTCATTCAGGCGGTACGCATTATGGCCAAGGTTTATCAGGCATTCGAAACGCTCAGGAAGCATCATGCTGTCCTGCACGACAGCGTGGAGTTAGGGTCTGGTATCCAGCTTGCGGCCTGGTCGAATAAAAATGACTGCGTGACGCAGGAAAATCCTGACCACCATACGCTGAGTTTGTACGTGGCGGATGGCTATGAAACCTATCATAAAACGCGTTCTGGATGGCGTAACGGCGGTGGACCTGACCGCTTTTGCATCATGCCTAAAGACAACATGTCGAGCTGGGATGTGCGCGATGATCTCTCTTTCGTCCACCTATATTGCAGCGATGAACATTTGCGGCATTTGGTTGAACAGACGTGGGAGCGCAGTCCTGCTAGTATCGTGCTCGAAGAGCGCACCTTCGCCGAAGATCCGCAAATCACACTGCTGTATCGCCAATTTTTACTCAGCAGTCAGTGGCAGGAAAACAGCAATCACCTGATGCTGAGCACCGCATCAACGCTGCTGATGGCCCATCTGGCAAAAAATTATACCCAGTTACAGTGGGCGTTACCGACGGTGCGCGGCGGGCTGGCGCCGGTGGTACTCAATCGGGTGAAAGAGTTTATCCACGCCAACTTGTCCCAGCCGCTGCTGTTGGCTGAATTGGCGGCGCTGGCGGGGCTGAGTGAATTCCATTTCGCGCGCATGTTCAAACAAACTATGGGTATGGCACCGCATCAGTATGTGATGAATGCGCGGATGATTCAGGCCGAAAGTCTGTTACGCGGCAGCGCGCTGGATATCACTTCGATTGCGCTCGAATGCGGTTTCAGTTCGACCAGCCATTTCAGCAACCGTTTTAAATCCCTGCGCGGCATGACGCCGACGGCATTACGCCAACAAATTCTGCGTTAACTGCTTATTCCCTCTGTCTCTATTTCAGTGTTAGCTTGTGATTTCACGATCATTAATGAGCCAACGTCATGCACACTGTTGCCCCTGTTTTGGAAACCGAACGCCTCACTTTACGCGCTCATCGTCTCGAAGATTTCGACGCGGTGGCGGAGCAGTGGGCCAATCCCGAGGTGGTGAAATTTATCGGTGGAACGCCGTCATCGCGTGAAGCCAGTTGGAGCCGTTTGTTGCGCTATCCAGGCCACTGGCAGATGCTCGGCTTCGGCTATTGGGCGGTTACGCTCAAAGAGGGGACCTTTATCGGTGAAATTGGCGTGGCGGATTATCGGCGTGACATTACGCCGTCACTGGCGGGTTTAGCGGAAATGGGCTGGGGATTTTCACCAACGGTACACGGCCAGGGCTATGCGCTGGAAGCCGCCCATGCAGTGCTTGACTGGGCCGACACGCATCTTGACCGCCCACTGTGCTGTATCATTGCGCCAGAGAATATTCCGTCGATCCGGCTGGCCGAGAAGTGTGGCTTTGTGGCCTACACCGACACCCTTTATCACGCTGACGCGACACGTATTTTCAAACGAACAGGGCCGCGTTTTTAATCTGTATATTCTTGCTATCAATCAGGGGTTATCATGTTGAAAATATTGGGTAAAGCATCATCTATCAATGTACGTAAAGTGTTGTGGACCTGCCATGAGCTGGGGCTGGATTATCAGCGCGAAGATTTTGGTGCCGGATTTCAGTCCACCCAGACGCCTGAATTCAAAGCCTTGAACCCCAACGCCATGGTGCCGGTGCTGATTGACGGTGATTTCGTGCTATGGGAGTCCAATGTTGTTTGCCGTTATCTGGCCGTGCGTGAAGGGCGTGATGATTTACTCTCCGCCGATCTGAAAACGCGGGCACTGACCGAGCAATGGATTGACTGGCAAGCGGGTGAATTGAATAACGCGTGGCGTTACGCTTTTCCTGCACTGGCGCGTAACAGCCCTGAGCATACCGACGAGACGTTGATTGCCGCCGGGGTCAGCCAGTGGAACCGCCATATGCAGATCCTGGAAGATCAGTTACAGAAAAGCGGTGACTACGTGTTGGGCAACAGCTTCACGCTGGCGGACATTCCCCTCGGGCTGTCGGTGAACCGCTGGGCGATGACGCCGATGTCACGGCCAGCACTGCCAGCGGTGGAGGCCTATTACGAAAGATTAAATCAGCGCGAAGGGTTCCGCCTGTTTGGTCGCAATGGCACGCCGTAAGCGATAAAAAAAATCCCGCATAAAGATTTTATGCGGGATTGACTATTTTGGGCTGTATTGACTGCGGTTTTATTTGAAATCGACCATCATCAATTCTGAAATGGTTTGTCCGCGTGTCGTATTCACACATTTATCAATATAACTTCTAAAAGGTGCCGGTTTCGGCATTCCCATATCCATTAAACGACGGTTATCAAATTTCACATTTAATGCCGCAAATCCGCCGTACAGTTTAATGGCGCGTAAAATGATTTTGTCATTACATGGGCCGAGGACATCTTTAAACTGTTTACGAATGCCGGTGAAATCCTGATAACTTATTTGCTTATATTCATCAACGATGGTGTCAGCATTGCTGGCTTTCGCCACAAAAGTATCTATTTCATGGAATGGCGTACACATCTCTTCACCGGAAGAAATATGGTAGAAGTTATGGGCGATGTCTTTATTCAGGCACAACTTGACCAGCACCATCGCGCAATAATCTACCGGGATCACATCGATATTCGCGTCAAACGTACAGGTGAATTTTTTCAGTTTGATGGCCATCAGGAACACCCAGAAAATACTGCTGGATGGGCGGCAACCAAACTGAGTGTGGCCGACAATGATCGACGGACGGGCGACCACAAAAGGCATGTCTGGGCATTCCTGACGGATCAGGTTTTCGATGGCACGCTTAGAGGCGGTGTATTGCACCAGGTCCTCATTGTGCGCGTTATCTGGCATATCTTCGTAAAACACGCTGTCTTTGTCTGGCATGGAGGCCATGGCGGTGCCAACGTGCACAAAGCGTTGCAGGGTTTTGACCTGCGCCATACGCTTGGCAAAAATCAGCGAGCCTTCAACGTTGACCTTCCACAACACCGGATTATTACCAAACGAAGCGATAGCGGCACAGTTGATCACGTGGGTGACGCTATCCAGACGCGGGTCATCGAGGAAATTTTCTGGCTCGGACAGATCGCCCGTTAAAATAGAATCTTCAGTAATAAGCGATAATTGTGCATCACTTAAATCAAATTTTTTCAGATTGCTAATAATTCGGCTCAGGCCCGCCGCGTTGTCGTCTGCCCTGACTAATAAAAGTAATTGAATATCATCCATCGAAGTCTGGCGGATAATATGTTCAACCACCGCACCACCGACAAATCCTGATGCGCCGGTAATTAAAATATTTGGCATGACGATTACCTGTAACGAGAAAGTTCCGGCACAGTATCACCGTCATTCTAAACCGTGCGTATACCAAGCAAGGTGATAAATAAACGTAAGTTAAACGAAAATGCACAATAAATAACGCAGGTTATTACTCAATGGTTATTTTGGATATTTTTAGCGTTTTTTTATTACATCTGGAAATAATGAGCATTTATTAATTATAATTAAGTCCCGCCCGGCGGGGAGCCTAATAAATTAGCAGGATAAGTAATAAATAATCGGAGAGTTATGTGCGGCGCGACTTCCTGCTGTCGCCTTTTCATCGTCCAGACCGTCGGTTGAAGAAAAGCAGGAGTTTTCGTAGGTTGTAGGCACTGCCTGCGCACTAAGATAAACTGACAGATAATCCCCTCAAGCACAGGTGTAAAGCTGTGCTGAATGTTACAGTAAGCATGACGGATGATGATGACGGGGTTAACTCGGCAGTCATCATTGAGGTTCACGAAGGGAATGTTGCGCTGGTGATTCCCTCGCGCGCGTAAATAAGGTACAAGGCTGCATGAAAATCCCAAATAGAATCCAACCTCTGGTGGATGACGGCCTGATAGACGATGTGGTCCGTCGACTGAAAAGCGGCAAA
>Ga0105856_1000771_pt1 | contig 15482 bp, 17 predicted proteins | sample OrgsoiDNA_201060_FD_89681 | JGI IMG/M metagenome (GOLD analysis project Ga0105856, IMG submission 89681) | Permafrost soil microbial communities from the Arctic, to analyse light accelerated degradation of dissolved organic matter (DOM) -... | ecosystem: Environmental > Terrestrial > Soil >...
CAGGGTATTAAGCTGCTAGGGCGTAGTTTTCGTCGTTTGCGACTATTTTTTTGCGGCTTTTTACGAGGCCAACCGCCCCTCGGCATGCTCCTTGGGCTTCGCAAATCCCGTCGAATCCAGAATCAGCCCCAAGTACTGTCGCGCAGTATATCAGAAAAACCCCATGCTAAGCCAGAGACTTAGCGGTTTGAGTTCTTCATGATACGTGCTTTGTCTACTTTCCATTCGCGATCTTTGATGTCATCGCGCTTGTCGTGCTCTTTCTTACCTTTTGCCAGCCCGATTTTCACTTTTGACCAGGCATTTTTCCAATACATGGAAAGCGCGACCACGGTATAACCATCGCGGCTGACTTTGCCAAACAGCGTTTCTAATTCACGTTTGTTCAGCAGTAATTTTCGGGTACGCGTTGGGTCACAGACCACATGACTTGAGGCGACAGTGAGAGGTTGAATGGTTGCGCCGAAGAGGAAGGCTTCACCGTCGCGGAATGTGACATAGCTGTCAGTGATGTTTGCTTTACCAGCGCGCATCGATTTGACTTCCCATCCCTGCAAAGCAAGCCCCGCCTCGATTTCATCTTCGATGAAATATTCATGGCGAGCGCGTTTGTTCATCGCGATAGTCGCGGAACCGGGTTTATGTGCTTTTTTCTTTGTCATAGTGTCACTTATTATACTGTAAGCGTTGCCGAATGAAATCCCCACCAGGCCACAGCCTGAGGTTTTTGGCGTTTGTTGCTTTTGCTTCCCGGTAGTTTTTTGTCTCGACGGCGATAAATGGTATGATTTGTACGATTTATGATACCTGGAAAATGATATGCCACAGATAAGTCGTTCTGCGCTTGTACCCTTCAGCGTGGAGCAAATGTACACCTTAGTAAATGATGTTGATGGTTATCCTCAGTTTTTACCGGGTTGCACGGGGAGCCGCATCTTAGAACAGAGCCCCGATTCAATGATTGCCGCGGTTGACGTTTCTAAAGCAGGGATCAGTAAAACCTTCACTACGCGCAATACGCTGTTTAGTAACCAGCGTATTGATATGCAATTGGTCGATGGGCCTTTTCGCAAACTGGCCGGTGGTTGGATCTTTACTTCGCTCAGCCCAGAGGCGTGCAAAGTCGAGCTTAATCTTGATTTCGAATTTACCAACAAATTGATCGAGCTGGCGTTCGGTAAAATCTTCAAAGAACTGGCCGGCAGTATGGTGCAAGCGTTTACCAAACGTGCCAAAGAGGTCTACGGTGTCTGAGATACGTGTTGAGGTTGTCTACGCCTTACCTGAGCGGCAGTATTTACGAACTGTAAAGGTAGAAGAGGGAAGTTCTGTTGAACAGGCGATTGTTGCGTCAGGTTTACTCGAACTGCGTAAGGACATCGACCTCAAGAACAATAAGGTTGGCGTCTACAGTCGACCGGTGAAGTTGTCGGATGTGCTGAGTGATGGTGACCGTATCGAGATCTATCGGCCATTAATTGCCGACCCTAAAGAGCTCCGGCGGTTACGTGCGGAACGTTCGAAAAAATAAGGCGCCTTGAGCGCCTTATTTTTTTACCCTGAGGATGAGTTCTGGCAACGGCCAGCAACCATCGCGCTGGGGATTAATTCTTGTCGTCTAACTTAGGCTTGTTCACCACGTTGGTTAAAGTTCCCGCGTCGTTGAAAGTCAGTGTCAGAGTTTGTTGCTTCACGTCTTCATGGCCTGGCTGTTGGCGGAAAACGTAGTACCACGTGTTATTGCCGAACGGATCATCCAGCATTGGCGTACCAAGTACATAAGCCACTTGTTGCTTGGTCATGCCGGTATGAATTTTTTGAACATCAGCAGGGGCTAAATAGTTTCCCTGATTGATGTCAGGCCGATAAACCACCTTTTCCAGTGTGGAACAGCCCGCAGTCAGCATTACAAGAGTTACTGCGGCGGCAGTTAGCGTTTTACAGCGCATAGTCGTTACATTCCTTTAGGGCATAAGCTGTCGATGATAATAGACCTTTCATCAGTTTGAAACCTTTGCGGGGCACCTGTATGACCGCAGGAACGTAAAAAAGTTGAGCTTTTTATGCCGCGAGCAATTCTTTGGCATTCGCCAGCGTGTTCCTTGTCACTTCGCTACCGCCTAACAGCCGTGCTAATTCCTGCAATCTGGCTTTTTTATCGAGTCGATTCATCTGCGTTTCAGTCACTTCTCCGTCGGTTTCTTTACTGACGAAATAATGTTGATGCCCGCAACCTGCCACCTGAGGTAGATGGGTTACGCACATGACCTGAGTTGAGTCACCCAACTGGCGCAGAAGTTTACCGACGATAGCGGCGGTTGGCCCGCTAATCCCGACATCAACCTCATCGAAGATAAGTGCCGGTGTTTCCATTTTCTGCGCGGTGATCACCTGAATCGCCAACGCAATACGTGAAAGTTCCCCGCCTGACGCAACCTTAGCCAGTGCCTGCAAAGGCTGACCAGGGTTAGTGGTGACCTGGAATTCGAGACGATCGGCCCCTTCAAGACTCAAATGCTCAGGCATGAACTGTACCTGAATGTTGAATTTACCGTGCGGCATAGAAAGTGACTGCATACTGCCGGTGATGAGATGGGTGAGCTCATCGGCGTAATACTGGCGCTTCTCATGAAGTTGCTCAGCGATATTCAGCGCCTGTAGATAGTGCTGATTAACGGCCTCGCTGAGTTCGGCTTGATTGACTTCGTGGTCATTGAGCATTTGCTGCTCATCAAGCAACTGCCGATGTAACGCTGGCAGCTCTTCGGCAGAAATATGATGTTTTTTTGCTAGCGTGAGCTGGCGCGATAATCGCTGTTCGAGTTCAAACAAACGGTTTGGGTCCATTTCAAGGCGTTCGCTGTAATGGCGTAGCTCATCACTGGCCTCGCTGATCTGAATGGAGGCATCGTCGAGCATCACAATCAGTTCATTCATTTTACTGTCGAGCTCGGCCAGTTCGGTCAGCTGATTTTTAGCGCTATACAGCAGACTGATAATGTTTTGCTCATCACCATCGGCCAGCAAATAGAGGGCACTTTGACTCAACGATAATAATTGGCCGCTGTTGGCTAATAGTTTGTACTCTTCATCGATTTGTTCGTATTCGCCTGCTTGCGGGGCAAAATCATTCAATTCTTTGAGTTGATATTGCAACAATTGACGACGGGCTTCGCGCTCGGTGACCTGTTGTTGGTATTGCGCTAATAGGCGACAGCTTTGGTGCCAGTTTTGGTAAGCCTGACGCATTTGAGACAGCAGCAAAGGCTGATCGGCATAGGCGTCGAGCAACTGTTTTTGATGTTCAGGTTTAAGGAGAAGTTGGTGGGCGTGTTGTCCGTGGATCTGGATCAGATGCTGGCCAATTTCCCGCAGTTGAGAAAGCGGAACGGGCGTGCCATTGATAAAGCTGCGCGAGCGGCCATCGGCGCTGATGGTGCGGCGCAATAAGCAGTCGTTGCCTTCATCTAACTGATTATCGGCCAGCCATTGTTTAGCGGAAGGGGTATCAGCCAGCGTGAAGCGTGCGCAGATATCTGCACGGCTCGCGCCGAGACGTACGGTGCTGCCGTCAGCACGATTCCCAAGGCATAAACCCAACGCATCAATAGCAATGGATTTACCCGCGCCGGTCTCACCGGTGATTGCGGTCATACCGCTATGGAAATCAATGTCTAACTCACGAACGATAGCAAAGTTACTGATAGTTAATTGCGCCAGCATGATCACCTTCCTGTACAAAACAACAGACCTGTAATTTCATACAGTATAAACTGGTTTTATATACAGTAAAGTCCCTGACGCATTATTTTTGCATTGCTGCGGCTTACACCTCAAAAGAGTTTTTTTGACCAGCCAAGTTTGGTACTCAATGTATTGAAATAGCTATAATCTTTCGGATGAATAAGGTTGAGATAATATTCACTACGGCGGATCACCACTTCTTCACCTTGTTGAATAGGCAACGCGATTTGGCTATCACAACTGATCTCAAGGTCACTGCTGATATGGGAAAATTTCAGGCAGATCGTGCTGCTGCTGTTGATGACCAGTGGCCGTGCCGACAGGGTGTGCGGGAACATGGGAACCAAGGCAATCGCGTCCAGAGTCGGGGTTAAAATGGGGCCGCCTCCAGAAAGTGAATACGCCGTAGAGCCGGTTGGCGTCGAGATTATTAAGCCATCTGAACGCTGTGAGAAAGCGAATTTGTCATCAATATAGACTTCAAATTCAATCATATGAGCGACTTTTCCGGGGTGTAATACCACTTCGTTGATCGCGGTACTGACTCGGCATTGTTTATCTTCGCATCGCACCATGGCTTCTAGCAGAAAACGCTGCTCGCTGAGGTATTCTCCTTTGAGTACGTCATCGAGTTGCTGCAAAGCGTTGTCGGGGTCGAGATCGGTCAGAAAGCCGAGGTTGCCGCGGTTGATGCCGATCACCTTGATATCATAGCGCGCGAGTACGCGCGCAGCGCCCAGCATGTTGCCGTCGCCGCCTACAACAACGGCAAGATCCGCCTTTTTGCCAATATCAGCGAGACTGCCGGTTTGCGCGCCTTCAAGCTTGAGATCCTGTGCGACTTGACGTTCGACCACCACATCGTAGCCTTTTGAGAGTAACCAGTGATAAAGCATCTCATGAGTGGCGAGCGCGGAAGGATGGCGAGGATGGCCTACAATGCCTATGCACTCAAATTTTTTATTCATTGTGGTGGTTATCCTCAATAGGCCTTTTTATTGCCTGAATTATGTCTGAACCTTTCAAAGCAAACCTTGAAACGACGGTTTTGATCCCCATAATAAACCCAGTAGCAAGATTAATGCTAAAACGCGGAGAGATTCATGAGTAGTAAAGAACATAAGACGCCTAACGAGCAAGTCTCTGATGAGTTAAATCAGGAACAAGCGCTGCATACGGAAGCGGAAAATGAAGCGGCAGACGTCGTTGATCCGCGTGACGCACGTATTGCAGAACTAGAAAACCAAGTGAAAGAAGCTCAGCAACGTGAACGCGACAGTTTGTTGCGTGCTAAAGCGGAAGTGGAAAATATCCGCCGCCGTACGGAGCTGGACATTGAGAAAGCGCATAAATTTGCTTTGGAGAAGTTTTCCAACGAATTGCTGCCAGTGATCGACAATCTGGAGCGCGCGCTAGACTTGGCTGATAAGTCTAATACGGAATTGGTCGGCTTGATTGAAGGTGTTGAGTTGACACTGAAATCCTTACTGGACGCAGTGCGTAAGTTCGGTATGGAAGTCGTTAGCGATATCCACGTGCCTTTCAATCCAGAACTGCATCAGGCTATGACGTTAATGGAGTCAGAAGATCTGGCACCCAATCACGTCATGATGGTGATGCAAAAAGGCTATACGCTGAACGGTCGTTTACTTCGTCCAGCGATGGTGGCGGTTTCTAAAGCGAAAGCCTGATGCCGTAGTACGTCAAAAAGGCATCCTGCGGGATGCCTTTTGCGTTTTTAAAAGCCGCTAATGTTCAAGCGGGCAGTTCGGGTGTCCAGTTTATCGGTGCCAGCCCCTGTTTTATCAGCAGTTCGTTGGTCGCTGAGAAATGTTTGCAGCCCAGAAAACCACGATGTGCTGATAGCGGTGACGGATGCGGCGCTTTGAGAATGTGGTGGCGTTGGGCATCAATGAAATGGCCTTTTTTCTGGGCGTGTGAACCCCACAGCAGGAAAATAACGCCTTCGCGATGTTCGTTAAGGGCCGCGATCACTTTATCCGTAAAGGTCTCCCAGCCGAGTTTGGCGTGAGAATGGGCCTGACCGGCTTCGACGGTTAACACGGTATTAAGTAACAGCACACCCTGTTCGGCCCAACTTTGCAGGTAACCGTGCGCGGGTCTTTCAAAGCCCGGAATATCTGCGACCAGCTCTTTATACATATTCACTAAGGATGGGGGAGCAGGGATGCCAGGGCGAACAGAGAAGGAGAGGCCATGTGCCTGATTCGGACCGTGGTAAGGGTCCTGACCCAGAATGACGACTTTGACATCCGACAGCTCTGTCGAACGGAAAGCGTTGAAAACGTCAGCTTGCGGAGGGTAGACGGTTTTGCCCGCAGCACGTTCAGCGGCGACATATTTTAGGGTATCAACAAAGTAAGGTTGTTCTTTTTCGGCACCAATCACGTCATGCCAGGTGAGAGTCGTGGACATTAACGCACTCCTTTTCTCTATGAATTCAATCGCGTTAGCTTACCTGCAAGCGGATTTCAGTGAAACCGTACTGTGACAGGAAAGTCTAAAAGAAACATTGCCCCCGAAGTGATGAAATTTAATTGATATTTTACAAAAATAATTGAATCGGAGTGGCGATAAAAATTGATATAAAACATTAATTTGCCGCTACCTGCGAATAACCACAAAGTTAAAGTTGATATTTGTCAAAGAATGCAGGGTCTTCAACTGCTATACAGGTCATCAGGAACGATGGATTAGCGTTGGTCAACTGACGCTAACTTGTTAACAGTATCGTAGCCATTAACGGAGGCAACATATGATCACCGGTATTCAAATCACGAAAGCCAATAACGAAGCACTGAAAAACTCTTTCTGGCTTCTCGATGACGAGAAAGCAGAAGCGCGTTGCGTTTGTGCCAAAGCAGGATATGAAGAAGACCAAATCGTCGCGGTAAGCGAACTGGGCCAAATCGAGTACCGTGAAGTGCCGATGGAATTCCAGCCGACCGTTCGCGTTGAAGGTGGACAACATCTCAACGTAAACGTGATGCGCCGTGAAACGCTGGAAGATGCGGTTAAGCACCCAGAGAAGTATCCACAGCTGACCATCCGTGTTTCTGGCTATGCGGTGCGTTTCAACTCATTGACGCCAGAACAGCAACGTGACGTGATCACCCGTACGTTTACCGAAAGTCTGTAAGGATTTCGGAAAGTACGATCAGTGACGCAGTGATGAAATAAAAAAACCGCCGAAATAAAAGGCGGTTTTTTTATGACTGAAAATCAGCAGATTACTTAGACGAAGTTTTGCTTTCCGTTTCAGCTTTAACGCGGCGTTTCCCGACATTCTTACTGTCACGGTGACGAACTTTCACTTTCACCTTGGATTTTTCCTGCGCGGCTTTCTGTTTTTCTTTCCGCTTAGCCAGGACTTTCTTGGAAGGCTTACCGGTGGTTTTCTCGCTAGGTGCTTTGGTCTTCGGACGCAGTTCATCAATGATACGCGCCTTTAGCGGTTCATTGAGATAACGGCCGATTTTACCCAGTAGCAAATGGTCATGCGCTTCAACAAACGAAATCGCGGTGCCTTTACGGCCCATACGGCCCGTACGGCCAATACGGTGAAGATAGGTATCCGCGGTCAGCGGCAGGTCGAAGTTGAATACGTGGCTGATGTCGTTGATATCCAGCCCACGCGCGGCGATATCGGTCGCAACCAGTACGTTTACGCGATCTTCAACCATGCGTTTCACGGCTTCGGTACGCTTAACCTGCACCATCTCACCTTCGAGATAACAGGAATTAATGCCCGCTTCACGTAACCAAGCAACCAGTTCATGAACACGTTCGCGCTTACGCACGAAAATGACTGATTTCGTGACATCTTCTTGCTTAAGAAGGTGGATCAACATCTGGGTTTTGTGGGCGACGTCGTCGACGCGGTAATACCATTGCAGAATTTTTTTACGCTCACGACGCGAGGGATCGGCTTCGATTTCTACCGGCTCGGTCAGAATGCGTTCTGCGAATTCACGAATGGCTTCCCCTTCCAGCGTTGCTGAGAACAACAACGTCTGTTTACGCCAGCGTGCTTCGGCAGAAATGGTTTCAATGTCCTGTGCGAAACCCATGTCGAGCATACGGTCTGCTTCGTCAAGGATCAGGGTTTCAATCGCACGGCAATCGAAGTTTTCTTCTTTGATGTATTGCAGCAAACGGCCCGTTGTCGCAACGACAATGTCCTGATTTTCGCTGAACACTTCGGCATGGTTCATATACGCCACACCGCCGGTGATCGTGGCGATATCGAGATCGGTATGCTTAGCCAGTTCACGTGCCTGATCAGCAACTTGCATTGCCAGTTCACGCGTTGGCGTCAGAATAAGAATACGTGGCGGACCCGATTTCTTACGCGGGAAATCCAGCAAATGTTGCAATGCAGGCAACAGGAATGCCGCCGTTTTGCCGGTGCCGGTAGGAGCCGAACCCAACACATCGCGTCCGTCCATTGCAGGCGGAATTGCCTCTGCCTGAATGACAGTCGGGCGGCTATAGCCTTTATCGTTCAGGGCGTTTATCAGGCGTTCATCGAGTTCGAGTTCGGAAAAATTGGTCACAGTCATGGTCTACCTCTACTTGGGGCGCCGATTATAGACGTGTTAGACGCGATCTTCACCTATTTAAGCGGCGGGTGTGGCTTTTCCTTGCCGAATGTTTCCCCTATGCTACGACAGTTGTGAAAATCAGACCGTCTTGCTGATGGGTTAACGGTGAATAATGTGGTGAACGAAGTCAGAGCCAGTCAGCCTATGCGGCGTAATGGATTTACCTTTAAGCAGTTTTTTATTGCCCACGATCGCTGTGCAATGAAAGTCGGTACCGATGGCGTTTTGTTAGGTGCATGGGCGCCGGTTGAGGGGGCTTCGCGCATTCTTGATATTGGTTGCGGTAGCGGCCTTATTGCGTTGATGCTGGCTCAGCGAACGCAGGCGTCAGTTCTTATTGATGCAGTCGAACTGGACATGCCTGCCGCCGAACAGGCCAGTGAAAATTTTCAGGCCTCACCCTGGGCTCAGCGCCTGAATGTCTTTGCGCAGGATATCAATGTCGTCGCACAAACGCATCCCGCTCAATATGATTTGATCGTCAGTAATCCGCCTTATTTTGAATCTGCGGTGGCATGCCGTGATGAAGCGCGCAATACGGCGCGTTACACCGAGACGCTGACCCACAGCATGCTACTGCAATGTGCAGAAAAGTTGCTGATGGCTCAGGGAAAGTTTTGTGTGGTCTTACCCTATGATCTTGGCTTGGCGCTTGAGGCAGAGGCGCATCAGAAAGCGTGGTTTACCCTGAACCGGTTAGCCATTCGTGACCGTCCTGGAAAACCGCTCAATCGGCTGTTAGTGGTGTTGTCGAAACAACCCGCCACGGCTGATTTACAGGAGCTGGATTTACGCGAGAAAGAAGGGGTTTACAGCCCAGCCTTTCGCCAGTTAATCGCTGATTTTTATTTGAATTATTGAGTCAATGTTGAGGTGAAACGGGGCGTTCCTTCGCGCCGTTTCTGCTGCATTTTATGGCTGTAAAATCGTTGGCTGTGGATTGTCGAGTAACTCTGGATAATCGAGGGTGAAATGCAGGCCGCGACTCTCTTTGCGTTCCATGGCGCTGCGAACGATCAGTTCAGCGACTTGAACCAGGTTGCGTAATTCCAGCAAGTTGTTGGAAATGCGGAAATTCGCATAGTACTCATCAATTTCCTGTTGCAGGGTCATAATACGACGCAGGGCGCGCTCAAGGCGTTTGGTTGTGCGAACAATACCCACGTAATCCCACATAAAGAGGCGTAACTCGTGCCAGTTATGCTGAATGACCACTTGTTCATCGGAATTATCGACGCGACTTTCATCCCAGGCGGGTAAATTTTTCGCCAACTTGGCATGGGGCAAACGTTTGATGATGTCTTCCGCAGCCGACCACCCGTAGACCAAACATTCAAGCAATGAATTCGACGCTAACCGATTGGCGCCGTGCAGGCCGGTATAGCTGACTTCTCCGATGGCGTATAAGCCATCGAGGTCGGTTCGACCATGTTGGTCAACCATCACGCAGCAGCAGGTGTAATGTGCAGCCGGTACGATGGGGATCGCTTCCTTGGTGAGGTCGATGCCTAATGAAAGTAGCTTTTCATAAATCATCGGGAAATGCTGCATGATGAATTCCGGTGGCCGATGGCTGATATCCAGATACATGCAATCCGCGCCGAGACGTTTCATTTCATGGTCAATGGCGCGAGCCACGACGTCACGCGGCGCTAATTCGCCTCGCTCATCAAAGTCAGGCATAAATCGGCTACCATCAGGGCGTTTCAGATAAGCGCCTTCACCGCGTAGCGCTTCGGTGAGCAGGAAGTTTCTGGCCTGAGGATGGTACAAGCAGGTGGGATGGAATTGGTTGAACTCGAGATTGGCGACACGGCACCCCGCACGCCACGCCATCGCAATGCCGTCTCCTGACGAAATGTCAGGATTGGTCGTGTATTGATAGACTTTAGCCGCACCACCGGTCGCTAGGATCACCGCTTTAGCCCGCAAGGTTTCTACGTGCTCTTTCTCTCGGTTCCAGACATAGGCACCAACCACGCGCTGAGTACCGGCTAAGCCAATTTTACTCGATGTGATGAGATCAACGGCGTTATAGCGCTCTTTAACACAAATATTCGGGTGTGTTCTTGCTTTCCCTACCAGCGTAGTCTCTACTTCTTTACCAGTAGCATCAGCAGCATGCAAGATCCGACGGTGGCTATGCCCGCCTTCTCGGGTGAGGTGATATCGCTCTTCTGAACTGGCATTGGTTTCGGTATCAAAGAGCACGCCCTGGTCTATCAACCATTGGACACAATGCTTGGCATTACCGGCAATAAACTCCACGGATTCTTTATCACAGAGACCCGCCCCGGCAATCAGGGTGTCATCTACGTGAGAACTAATGCTATCAGTTTCATCGAATACCGCAGCGATGCCACCTTGCGCATAAAAGGTCGAGCCTTCATTGAGAGGCCCTTTACTGAGGACGGTGACGCTGCAATGGTCGGCAAGCCGTAAAGCTAAAGACAGGCCTGCGGCACCACTTCCGATGATCAAGACATCGCTGACAAATTCGGATGAAGGTTGCATAACGTATGATGTTTGCAGAAGAAGAGTGAAATTCATGTTAGCCTAAACATCCTGGCAAAAGCCACGGACTTAAGGCTTTTATAGAAAAAACAATAACGATGTGGAACTTACTGTTTCATGTGAACTCCAAGCAGTACTTGCTCAGGGATATAATGATGATAGCTGGCAGTACTATTTTATGCGCGGAGACAGTTTTGGGGAGATTTTACCTCGGATGAGCGAGCAGTTAGCAGATCAGGTTCTGGTAGAGCGGGTCCAGAAGGGTGATCAAAAATCGTTCAATTTACTGGTTGTCCGTTACCAGCATAAAGTAGCGAGCCTTGTTTCCCGCTACGTACCACAAGGCGATGTGCCTGATGTGGTTCAGGAATCATTCATTAAAGCTTATCGCGCACTGGAGTCTTTTCGTGGCGATAGCGCTTTTTACACCTGGTTGTACCGAATTGCGGTCAACACAGCGAAAAATTATTTAGTGGCCCAAGGCCGCCGGCCTCCATCGAGTGATGTGGATGCCAGCGATGCTGAAAACTTCGAAAGTGGCGGCGCATTAAAAGAAATTTCGAACCCTGAGAACTTGATGTTGTCAGAAGAATTACGGCAAATAGTTTTCCGTACTATTGAAGCACTTCCTGAGGATCTTCGCATGGCGATCACCTTGAGGGAGTTAGATGGATTGAGCTACGAAGAAATAGCCGCCATCATGGACTGTCCCGTGGGCACGGTAAGGTCCCGTATTTTCCGTGCTCGGGAAGCTATTGATAATAAGGTTCAACCGCTGATTCAGCGCTAACGATGGCGGACACAGGAAGGGTACTAGGCATGCAGAAAGAAAAGCTTTCCGCTCTAATGGATGGTGAAGCATTAGATTCCGAACTGCTGAACTCGCTGTCGGATGATAAAACGCTTCAACAAAGCTGGCAGAGTTATCACTTGATCCGCGATACCATGCACGGTGATATGGGAAATGTTGTGCATCTCGATATTGCAGACCGTGTCGCCGCGGCGTTGGCGAATGAACCTGCGAAGCTGGTTCCCGGTTCTGTCCGTGAATCACAACCTCAGCCTCAGTCTTGGGAAAAAATGCCGTTCTGGCACAAGGTTCGTCCTTGGGCTAGCCAGCTAACTCAAGTCGGTGTCGCTGCGTGTGTGTCTCTGGCTGTGATTGCTGGCGTACAGTATTACAACCACCCTGACGCATCAGGCACTTCGCCGGAAACGCCTGCATTTAATACTGTTCCTCTGATGGGCAAAGCATCACCCGTCAGCTTTGGTGTGCCAAACAGTGAAAGTACTGCACTGGATGGTCAACAAAATGTGCAGGAACAGCGTAAACGTATCAATGCTATTTTGCAGGATTATGAGCTGCAACGCAGATTGCATTCTGATCAGCTCCAGTTGGAAACAGCAACGCCACAACAGGCTGGTATCCAAGTACCCGGAACCCAATCTTTAGGAATGCAAACGCAGTAATGAAGCAAATTTGGTATGCCGTTGGTTTACTGACATGCAGCCTGTTTACTCCAATGATCGCCTCGGCAGAACCTACTTCCGAGGCGTTATTGCAAGAGATGAGCAAGGCGAGCCAGTCGCTAAATTATGAAATCGCTTTCATCAGCATTACGAAGCAAGGTATCGACTCCTATCGCTATCGTCATGCGCTCTCCAATGAACTCCCCCTTGCGCAGCTTGTCCTGATGGATGGCCCACGTCGCGAAATTGTTCAACGTGGTAAAGACATCAGTTATTTTGAGACAGGCCTTCAGCCTTTCACACTGGATGGCGACCACATTGTCGATTCTTTGCCGGCTATCGTGTTCAGTGACTTCGCGCGCCTGACGAAATATTATGATTTTATCCCCGTTGGTCGTGCACGTGCCGTTGACCGTTTAAGCCAGGTGATCCGTGTCGTTTCTCGTGACGGAACCCGTTTTAGCTATGTCATCTGGGTGGATGAAGAGACTAAACTTCCGCTTCGCGTTGATTTATTGGATCGCGATGGCGAAACGCTTGAACAATTCCGCGTGATTTCTTTTGTTGAAGATGATGCGGTCAAAGCGTCACTGGCGACGCTAGAGAAATCGACATTGCCTCCGGTACTTTCAGTGCCTACCGGAGACAAAGCCGATTTTACCTGGCAACCGAAATGGCTACCTGCTGGCGTAACCGAAGTGGCAAGCAGCCGACGAAACTTGCCAAATATGCCAGTCGCGATAGAATCACGTCTCTATTCCGATGGGCTTTTTAGTTTTTCAGTGAATGTGAATGCCACCACCGGCGCACCTTCGGAGCAGTTAGTTCGACAGGGCAGACGCACCGTGCAAACTGAAATTCGAAATACCAATGAAATTACTGTCGTAGGTGAGCTTCCACCTGCTACCGCTAAAAGAATTGCCGACAGCATTGTTTTTGCTGCGCAATAAACGTTTAGGTACTTGATATGCTGAAAGAATGGGCCACAGTGGTATCGTGGCAAGACGGTGTCGCTAAGTTGCGTTGTGAAACGCAAGCAGGCTGTAGCAGCTGTCATTCTCGATCTGGCTGTGGTGCTCGCGTCCTCAATGAACTCGGGCCACAGACAGAACATACCCTGCAAGTCAGTATTTCTGAACGTCTTGAGCCGGGACAAAAAGTGGAGTTGGGTATTACCGAAGGCAGCTTACTTCGTTCCGCCTTTTTGGTGTACATGACGCCTTTGTTAGGCGTGATCCTCGGCGGCGGTTTGCTGCAAGGGTTAACCGGAGGCGATTTTTACTCGGTGGTCGGCGCTATTGCCGGGGGCGTTGCCGGTTTTGTCCTCGCTCGCGCTTTGGCCTCACGGCTTGAACATCATGCCGGTTATGCACCTGTCATTCTCCAAATTGGCTTGCCGCCCGATGCTTTTCGCTTTAAAGACGACAGTGTCCAATTACATTCCTGAATATGATTGACATGTATTCACTGCTTATCGAATACGTCTAACTTCTTATCGGGATCCGATTTTGGATCATATGCTCGATAAGAGCGATAAACAGATCGGCATTGAATAACGATGTGTAGGAAATCGAGAAAAGGATCCGCCTATTGCTATCCTGCAAGTGGATCGTTTGACTGTTGCTTCCCCCGCTAATAAATTGTATTTCCTCTACGGGTATACATATTCCCTCATCTGTCGTAAGCAGTCTCGCGCTGAGGCGTAGTTTTTTTTCATTTAAAATCAATAAACTACGACTAAATATGTGAGGTATTTTACATTTCGAATTCGCAATATAGGCAAAAGATACGCTACCTTCATTGGCAAGAATATTCAGTGCCTTAGGACCATGAGACATCAATTGTTCATTTTTTATGACGTCAATTAACCTTTCAGCCCGCGCAATATTTGGCGTGATTTTATGCCAGCTTTTATTATTCCCCTCGCGGAATGCCATGGTATTTAATATTTTTCTCGAATAACTCCCTGTGCGAAAACGGTATATATCATTAATACGTTCGAAGGGAATAAAGCGGTTTTTATGTTCCGCTTCATTAATGGCTAATATTCCATTTTCATGCAATTGGTAGGTTTGTTTAGGTTTGATCACATGTCTGAAAATAACCAGGATAATCCCCAAGCCAATGCAAAAAATAGCGGTGAGCGTAATGATATGCAGGCCGCCGTCTCCTGTCCTTCCGAGCGCGAGGAGAAAAACAACCTGAATTGCCCCTCCCACGATTAAGAGTGTGGCAAGTACCATTGTGATCCAGGAATTGACTCTGGCAAAGCCGTGCTGACTAAGCAACCGTCCTTCATTGATCATGATGCGAACCTTGTGACCGGATTGAAAAATAAAGCAAAAGAGTGAAGTAAGGGCTAAATAAACTGATAATAAATTCTTTTATAACAACTATTTAAAGACTTTTTTGTTGATGAGTAAATGAGCATTTTCCTAAATTCCCTCCAGGAAAATGGCTGACCCTAATTTGCCAATCAGCCACTCTGATGCTTACTTACAACTTATTGCATTTGCTGCGACATTTACTGACGGGAATCAGTGCATAATCCTCAGTTACGTGGCGGTGAGACTAGGTTTTCAGCGTCCTGACATGTAGAATGCTGCGACTCAGGCGAAAGACAGCCAACTTACAAACCGTCGCTGTGTTTTAATGGCGAATGATTCAGAAATACCAAGGTAGAAACTCTTTATAATGAAGAACATAAGAAACTTTTCCATCATCGCTCATATTGACCACGGTAAGTCGACGCTGTCCGATCGTATTATTCAAATCTGCGGCGGCTTGTCAGACCGTGAAATGGAAGCGCAAGTTCTTGACTCCATGGATCTGGAGCGTGAGCGCGGGATCACCATTAAAGCGCAGAGCGTCACGCTCGACTACAAAGCCAAAGATGGCGAAACCTACCATCTGAACTTCATCGATACCCCAGGGCACGTTGACTTCTCGTACGAAGTTTCGCGCTCGCTCGCGGCATGTGAAGGTGCATTGCTGGTAGTTGATGCCGGGCAGGGCGTAGAAGCCCAGACGCTGGCAAACTGCTATACCGCGATGGAAATGGATCTGGAAGTTGTCCCTGTCCTGAACAAAATTGACCTGCCAGCAGCCGATCCCGATCGCGCAGCGCAG
>Ga0105856_1000772_pt1 | contig 15470 bp, 18 predicted proteins | sample OrgsoiDNA_201060_FD_89681 | JGI IMG/M metagenome (GOLD analysis project Ga0105856, IMG submission 89681) | Permafrost soil microbial communities from the Arctic, to analyse light accelerated degradation of dissolved organic matter (DOM) -... | ecosystem: Environmental > Terrestrial > Soil >...
CGTTTCAGCCAGACCTATATGTGGATCGACACCGTCAATGCGTTGATCATGGTCGATGCCGCCAGTGCCAAGAAAGCCGAAGATATGCTGGCATTGCTGCGCAAAAGCCTCGGCTCGCTGCCGGTGGTGCCGTTAACCATGGAAAGCCCGATTGAGCTGACGTTGACTGAATGGGTGCGCTCTGGTGAAACCCCGGCAGGTTTTGCACTGCAAGACGAAGCGGAGCTGAAAGCGATTCTGGAAGAAGGCGGCGTGATCCGCTGCAAGAAACAGGCGCTGGTCAGTGATGAAATCGCCACGCATATCGAAAACGGTAAACTGGTCACCAAGCTGGCGGTTGACTGGCAAGAACGTATTGCCGTGGTGTTAGCCGACGATGGCAGCATCAAACGCCTGAAATTCAGTGAGGTTATCCGCGAGCAGAATGATGACATCGACCGCGATGATTTTGCCCAGCGCTTTGACGCTGACTTCATCCTGATGACCGGTGAACTGGCCGCGTTGATTAAGAATCTGGTCGAAGCGTTAGGCGGCGAGGCGCAGCGCTAAGCTTTCCCCTTCATACTTCGAGACACGCAAAAACAAAAGGACGCGATTCGCGTCCTTTTTCTATGGCCTCTGACGCTCGGTCAGGGATTACTTATTCAGGAATTTGCACAGGTAAGCGGTCGATTCCACCACTTGCAGGTTGAACTCACTGTGGCCCGGCACATAGAATTTTTCGCCCGGCATAAAGACCTGCCAGTCATTGGAGCCTGGAATTAACACATTCAGAGAACCCAGCAAAACGGTCATCTCTTCAGGTTTATCGGTACTGAAGGTGTATTCGCCTTTCTCCATTACGCCGACGCTGGCAGAACAACCGGCACTGTCGCTGTCAAAACCAATCGACTTTACCTTCCCTGCAAAATACTCATTATTTTTCAACATAGATTGGCCCTTCGCGATAATTTTAAGAGTCACCATATTAGGGTCAGTAAAGGGCCGCTGTCACTGATTATTGTCAGTTTGTCGGCGAGTCCAGAGGCGTGCCGCAAAGGTACGAGACTGATTTGATTTTGTCGGGTCGCAGTGCCATTCTGGACAGTTGTAACGCCTTCCGTTCTTCTCACCGATTGATAGGTCGCCTCGATGTCTCTGCCGCTGGAACTTCACCGTTTATTGCCTGCGTTTCTCAGCGCGGCACAAAGTGAGAACTTTTCGGCCGCTGCGCGTCAGTCAGGTGTGACGCCTGCTGCCATCAGTAAAAACATTCGCGTATTGGAAGAGAAACTCGGCTTGCGCCTGTTTGCCCGCAATACCCACAGCGTGGTGCTGACCGACGAAGGCAAGGCGCTGCTGGCGCAGATCCAGCCGTTGTGGCAGGCGCTCTCCTCGACGCTGGAAAATGCCACCAGCCGCGATGTGCAGCCCGCCGGGAATGTGCGGGTCAGCGTGATCCCGGGCTTTGGGCAATGGATGCTGATGCCGCTTCTCCCAGAGTTTCTGGCGCGTTACCCGCTGATAAACCTCGATCTCTCGCTGGACGCGCGGGTGGTCAATCTGGTGGCGGAAGGGTTTGACGTCGGCATCGGTAATCGCGTCGATCCCGACAGTCGCCTGATTGCCCGCCAGCTCAGTCCGCTGCGCAATATTCTCGCCGCGTCGCCGGCCTATTTAAAACACTACGGCAGGCCGCAAACCCCGGCAGATTTGTTGAACCACCAGTGTTTGCTGCATCGCAATCCGGGGAATAATCAGGTGGTGAAATGGCCGCTGACCGAGGCTTTGCAGACCAGTGATTTACAGGGACGAGTGATCGCCACGCGGCCTGATGTCTTGATCACCGCCGCGCTGGCGGATTTAGGGATTGTCTGTCTGGCCGACTGGTATATTCATCCGCATCTACAAAGCGGTGAACTGGTACCGGTGCTAGAAGCGTACTGGCAAACGGGCGTGCCGCTGTGGCTCTATTATGGTTCTGCCGATTTACCGCCGCGGGTGCGAGTATGGGTGGAGTTTCTGCTGGCACATTTTCGCGGCTAGCCGGTTGATAAGACTAAAAAATTGCCATAAAAAAGGCCTGAGATTCAGGCCTTTTCGTGAGCGTTAGCAGAGAGTTAAACAATCAGCTCCGCAGCCAGCTTGGCGACCAGCACGTTCGAGAGCAATACCGGAATACCCAGTTTACTTTGCAACAGATCGCCATGATGGCGGTGATAACCGATGCAATCGAGCACCACCACTTGCGCACCCTGCTGTTCCAGCAACAATGCCGCTTCCGTCAGTTTGTCTTCGTCCGCCAAATAGGGGCTGGCGACGGCAAAGCACGGCTTTTTCGACAACTTGCGCCACTTATTCGCCTGCTCGGCAATTTGTGATTCAACCGGAACCACAATCCCGACTTGATGGGTGCCGACAATCGCACCGATCAGCGGAGGAATAATACGATCCGGCTCGAGCAGGATCGCGGTTTTGGCTTTCAGGCCGTGAAATTCGCCGGTGCACAGCAGCAAAATGGTTTCGCAGCCGAGTTCTTCCAGCCACGTGACCTTTTCCTGCAATCCCTTCTCGACGCGCCATGACCCCAGCGTCACCTGCGTGCCGTCCAGCAAGCGTGAAACCAGCAGCGGCTCACCCTCTTCGGGCGAAAAACGCTGGGCAATTTGTTCTGGGCTCAATCCATCGAGCAACCCGATATGTGTCACTGCTTCTTCAGGAAGATACTCCATCAGCAGCGGCATAATGTCGCTGCGTGGGGCCTGACCGATGGTCAGCGTCGCAAAGGAAGTCATCATAATGCTTAGTTCCGGCTTTGCAGGTGGCGCAAGCTTCCGTACAGCGACAACAACAGTTGATATTCGTCGGCATCAAAGAACTGGCAGGTGCCACGACCAAACTCTTTCGCCACTTCAACGGCAAATTTTGCCGCCAGCGCGATATCCACTTCATGGCTTGCGCCCGTTCCACATCCTGGCACCACGGATTCCGCCGTGATGGCAACACCAACCACTGGGACTTGCGTAGCGGTTGAGGGCTGCAAAATACTGTTCAGATGGTGAACGCCATTGCCATAAGGGGTGATGTCCTGAGTGGTGATCGGGAACGTCACGGCCGGTTTGCCACTGGTCATTTCCATAATGCGCAATAAATCTTCAGATACGCGCAAAATATAACCTTCTTTGACCGTCGGCGAAATCGCAAAACCCTTATGGTTTATGATTCGGTTACCTTTGGTGGTATCGATGGACAAAATCGCGTCCACGCCGTCCACCACTTCGTTGTCATTCATGGTGACATCGTCGATAGGCGAGTCCATGAAGTCGACCGGATCGTGCGGGCGCGTCGGCGCATTCGGGCAGATGTGCGTGGTAATAATCACGTCACCCGCCAGTACGTCGCCTTTACGCTGCATGTCGGCCAATTTCAAAGCGGCGCTCACCGCGGCAATAGCACCGTCGGCATCAGACACCACGCCGATACGCGTTGGACGCGCACCAATGCCGCCCAGGCGACCGATAATCCCCAGCGTAGGCGCACTGCCGCCGCTGATTTTACCGTCACTGCCTGCCAGCGTGATTTTCACGAAATCGGTACCGCCTTTCGGGCCATCAGCGCGCAGCGTGGTTGCCGTTACGCCGCTGTACCCGGCGAACAAATCCACCACGTCCTGACCGCTGACATACGCGCTATCGATCAGTTCGAACACCGTTAATGTCTGCTGCAAACTCATGATGCTATTCCTTTTAATACTTCGCGACAGACGCTGCGAGAGCGCACGTGCCAAAACTGCCGCGTTAGCCGTTCATTTCATCAGTAATGAATGAATCAGTCTGTTTTTTACGTTTGGCTTCGAGAGCCCTGGTGTTGGTGCAATATTCTCGCCATCTTCCACGTCGCCGGTCGGCTGGCAAACGTGGAAGGCGTGAGTTCGTTACTTCGTTTTCGAGCTAAAAATCGAGTTAAAGAAACTGTACAGCGCGTCGCCGGCAATAAAGCCCGCGGCGAGGATTTCCATTGGCGTACGGCCTTTTTCACCCCAAATACGGATGATGATGATACGCAGCACGATACCGGTGATCACCGCCCAGCCCGCCAGCACGCTGTTGATCAGCAAACCGGTCGCCAGCAGCACACCGAGCTGGCGCTTTGGCCCACCGATAAGCTGAATCAATGCGCCCGGAATCGCCCAAATCATCAGGCTGTATGCAATACCCGGCTGCGCCCCGGCCTGAATGGTTTTGGCATACACACGGGCCACTGGCGGAACCAAATCCTGCGCAAAGTAACCGATGTGAGCGAACCAGACGACCGGAATGGCAATCACGAAAGCGATCAGCGCCGCGAATAACTGGATACGACGCCCCATAAGTTCGGCCTGCAAATCTTTGCCATAACCGCGCAGGATAAAACCGGCTTTCAGGTCAAAGCCCATATCCGCAAAGGCCGGGCCAGTCGCGGCGGTAAAGCCGGTCAGCACGCAGAGCGCCAGCGGTGGGAAACCAATCAGGATACCGACAATCAAGGTGATTAACGCCACGGCAAACGCCGGGAACCAGCCCGAGTGCATAGCGGCGATACCGACAATCAGCTCATGGAAGAAGGCGGCGAACGCGGCGTAGATAATGAAGGCGATAAGCATGCCGAGCGACATCTCGCTATACAGCCCACCGGCCAGTGCCAGCAAAGCCGCAATGGCGATATAACCTACTGCACCGAGACCGAGCGCTTTGCGCACTTCCGTCGTCGGCTGGGTGAAGCTCGCCTTGGCATCGGCATTTTTCGCGCGCACCACCTGAATCACCTGAATCAGCGACACCAGACCCGCGCCGACCATCATGCCGTGCGGAATGTACATCGCGCTGAGATCCAAACCGGCGATGGGCTGAGCATAAGCGCGGATCAGCAAACCGATACCGAACATACTCAACGCCCAAATATTGCCGATGAACGCGGTGCCGAAGGCCGCCATCGGGATCTTGAGCATCGCGCCACCGAGGCCTATCACCACGCCAACCACCAATAACCACGCCTGACGACCGCCTTTATCACCGGCTTTAATCGCTTCGGCGGCAGCAACACCCGGTGGCCATGCATTGCTGGCGGGAAATACTTTGGTATCGAATAAACGGTAAAGCAGATAGGCGTCGAGCAGCATGGCCACGGCCACGCCGATAAACATCGGCAAAATCAGTTGCGGCTGGCCCAACACGTACGGGATCGCAATCGGCATCAGCAGACTGTTGGCCGCACCAAAGGTCGCGGATGAAATCACCGTTTGTGCCAGGTTCTGGGTATGAACAGAGCGGTAGCGCTGGAAAACTTGCATCGGAATACGTGCCAGTAACATGGCAAATAACGCACCGATAATCGACGTGTTCGGCGTCACACCTAAGGTGGTGATCAATTGCACACCGATAATCGCGCCTAATATCGACAGCAATATCATGACAATTAATGTGCCAACATCTCTCAGTGGATTTTGGTTATTATTCTGAAGATCTTGCTGTGACATAACGGCCCCTGCCCCTAAGTTGTTACAACTCAACGCGTTATTTTCCGCAAATTTACACTCACCGTCTTTCGTCCATTAGCCAGCCATCGCGGTGCGGTATCGGTCTAGTGCCAATACTCATCACCCAACTTTTCCGCTAATTGCCGAGTCACGGCAAGCAACCCTTCTTTAATGCCAGCGGGAATATCCTGACCTTCTTGTGGCGAAGGAAACGATAAACACAACCCCACCATTTCATTACGGTGCTTATTATTAATACTGGTGGCTAATGTGCTGATGCCTTGCAATGTTTCATTGCAGGCGTGCGACATGCCGGTTTCCCGTATGGTTGCCAGACGGGCTAAAAGAGCCTCTAAATTTTGCGGAGAATTCACCGAATTGACGCGGTAATCCGTGCCAAATCGTTCAGTGACATCTTCGACGCTATGGCGCGCCAAAATGGCACGTCCAATCGCGGTTTCATGCGCCGGAAGTAAACTCCCCGCCGGCGTCACCACTTGCAAATAAGTTCGCCCTGGGAACATGCGCATTACCATGATGTCCCGGCCCGTCAGCATCGAAATATAACCCGTGCATTGGGTTAATTGCCCAAGCTGGGTCATATAAGGCGACGCCGCGTCAACCAGCGGTGCGGAAAGATAATGACTGGCGACGGAGAGTATTAATTTCCCAATCCGATATAAGCGGCTATCAGGATCGCGCTCCAATAGCCCTTGCGTTTCCATGGTCATTAATAACCGTGACGCGGTACTTTTCGGTAATTTTAAATGTTCCACCACATCAGTGAATGACAGGCCCGGGTGGCCCTGTCGGCTTCCCTGTTCGGAGAATAATGTTAATACCGCCGAGGCGTTTTCTAATGTGGTCATAATTAAAAGTTTCGATATATGGAACTGAGTTCCTATTGAATTACACAAAAATTAAAGCCGATAGCCCACGGGGTCAAGTTGTTTATTTTTTGAGGGTTAAAAGAGGCTAATCAGATCTGCTTGATGGAGGATAAAAACTCGCACAACTTAGAAACAAACCTTCCACAATAAGAATTTAAATCTACTTTAAGCTCGAATTAAAGAGAATAAAACCAATTAAAACGAAGAAGGGTTGGCTTTCACAACCAACCCTTCTGCAGAAAGTTAACTGATATCTTGATCTTCATAGCGACGTTTTGAGTCCAGGGCTTCACGTTCTGTCTCATGTTCGCTGATCAGAGTATTGGGCTTGGGATGATCGGCGCGCAATTCATACCACATCTCTGTCTTACCTGGCTCGCCCTTTTCAACCGGCACAATGTAGGCATTACGTGGATAGGGAGGCTGACTCGGCATAAAATCTCCTTTGCTGAGAGTAAAGACAAAAACCATAGTGGCTTTAAGTATAGCCATTCCGCCGCTTTGCCCCGCGATATCCGCATCGGATGCCTCTGAAAAGCAAAACGGGCCCTAAAGGCCCGTCATTGTCGTTTATATCGGCGGCGGTAAAATCAGCGGGCGATCGGTAACGCCAGAGAATCCAAAATCGCCTCAACAATGCTGGCCGGATCTTGCGTGCCATCGACCACAATGTGTGCGGCTTGCTGATATAAGGTTTCACGCTCATTCAGCACTTCCCGCATCTCTTCGGTGATCGGTTTGCCGGTCAGAGTAGGACGCTGCTCTTCGAGCGGCGACTCTTCCAGACGCTGTGCCAGCGTCGAGGCCGGTGAGCGCAGGTAGATCACCGTGCCGGTACGGCGCATAAATTCACGATTGTGCGCCGCAAGAACAATACCGCCACCGGTCGCCACCACGGTCAAAGGGGCGCTGGTGCTTTCCAGCGCCTGCGTTTCACGGCGACGGAAGCCCTCCCACCCTTCTCGCTCGACAATGTCGGCTACGCTCAGTTGTGAGGTTTGCAGCAGATAACCATCAGTGTCGACAAATTTATAGCCCAACGCCGTTGCCAGCGCACTGCCAACCGTGGTTTTACCAGCGCCGCGTGCGCCTATCATGAAAATGGGTTGAGTCATTACCGCTGTCCTTAATCCCCGGTGCTTCTTCATCCAATGGATGAATTGTCTGATGAGTGGCTAAACATAAAAATTGTACTCGCAAGATAGTACAACAAAAAAGCCTCATCAGCAGGTTTTTATCGCCTGATGGTGAAGCTTCAAACAGTTCAATCTCTGTTGATCACAGCATAGTCCGTGATGAGCGCATGATACGGATAAATCGTAGTAGCGCAATCTTTGCCCATGGGGGCTAGTCTCGGCGCGTTAGCGAGGTTTACACACGTAAACCAGCGCCGGTGGGAAATTTTTTACCACGCGGATTTTCTGCCAGGTGAAATAGCGGGACAGCATTTTTTCCGAAAGATGGCTGTACTGGAACTGCACCATCACCCCGCCATTCTCCTTAAGTCGTTGTTGGGCTTGTTGTAAAATCTTCATACTGATTCGGGTCGGCATCGACAGCAGTGGCAAGCAGGAGAAGATGACGTCAAAGTCGCCTTCTAAAAATTCGGCAGAATGCGCCATCACCTGCAAACGTGAGTCCTCGATCAGATTCAATTTATGAACAAAGGACGACTGAATTTCGAAGGCCTGTAACTGCGCATCGGCACGCATACTGGCGAGGATCCGCTTGGTCAGCACGCCATCCGCAGCGCCTAATTCGGCGATGCGCAGCGATTTTGTCCAATCGACCTGACTGAGCATCGAACGGCACAACCACGGCGAGGACGGCACCAATGTTCCCATCGTTCGTGGCGAAGAAATAAAGCTCTGTAAATAAAAAAATTGATTCTGCAAAGATACCCGGGTGTTTCTGATAGTCAGTCTGGTTGCATTAAGCATGTTTATAACCCCTGGGGAAGTAGACCACTATCACATAGAAAAATTCTTAAGAAATAATTAATTCTGCTGATTATTTTTCAGCAGGTTAATTCGCCCTCAAGGGGAATAAGAATGTTCTCTTTTTAATCGCCGTCTTTTTCATTCCAGAATGTTATTTGTAAGAAAATAAAAAAAAACCGACTACAGTTTTCTGTAGTCGGCTCTTCTTGTTTTCTTTTTCTTACGCCATCAGGAAACCCATTCCCGACATTCACTCTTAACGGTAAAGCTCTACGCTCGCACGTGCAAGGCTGGAGTCGCCAGGGGTGCTGATACCGATAACGCGGTAGTGGCTCGCGCCTTTATCTGCAGCTTGCGAATTCAACTGGTCTTTAATGCTGCCCGGTGCGCCGCTCATCTGGCTGACAGAAACCACACCCAGCGACTGATAATTACCGCTGTCTGCCTGTTGTGCGGTGATCTGAGTGGCTGCCAAAGCAGAGAAAGAAGCGGTAGTAATAATGGCTGCTGCGATGATTGGTAAAAGTTTCATGGTATGTACCTTCTGCTATTTGCTGTTCTTAATTAGTTAATTAGTTAATTAGTTTTTGCGGATGTTTTCCGTTGAATTAATTATCCACCAGCCAATGCAAGATGACGTAATGCGCCGTAAAGATGTTTAATCTTTATGACGAAAATAAGGAGAGAATGAAAGCAAAGGTTTCAACGTCAAGAAGGTGCAGGGAATTAAGGATTTTTCATGGAGTTTGATGACGGTTATTTACAACCCGATACGCAGATTCGCACAAATCGACGCCCGATAGCAATCACTGTTATCATTCTTTTTACTGATGACAAAACGGAGTACATCTATGGCTGGAACCAGCCTGCTGGCATTAATCGATGATATTGCCTCAATTCTTGATGATGTGGCAGCAATGAGTAAAGTGGCGGCCAAAAAAACCGCCAGTGTGTTAGGGGACGATCTGGCGCTAAATGCTCAACAAGTCAGTGGGGTTAAAGCCGATCGGGAATTGCCGATTGTCTGGGCAGTGGCAAAAGGCTCATTGATTAATAAAGCGATTTTAGTGCCTCTGGCTTTGCTGATCAGCGCCTTTGCCCCATGGGGCATCACGCCCTTGCTGATGATTGGTGGCGCTTACCTGTGTTATGAAGGTTTCGAAAAGGTGGCGCATAAGCTGTTACATGGCAAAGAACCAGCGCACGAAAAGCCGGATGCCTCGCGCGAGGTAAAATCCGACGCTGACGTCGCTAAGATTGAAAAAGAAAAAATAAAGGGTGCCGTGCGTACCGACTTTATTCTGTCGGCGGAAATCATCGTGATTTCGTTGGGTACCGTGGCGGCAGCGCCCTTTATGAGCCAGGTGACCGTGATGGTAGTGATTGCCCTCGCGATGACCCTCGGCGTTTATGGCCTGGTCGGTGCGATTGTCAAAATTGACGATGCCGGTTTATACCTGAGCAAATTACGCGGTGAAAGTAGCCTGATGAACGGCGTGCGCGCGTTTGGCGGCATGATTGTCAATGCGGCACCGCTGCTGATGAAAACGCTCTCGGTGGTCGGCACCTTTGCAATGTTCTTAGTCGGTGGTAGCATTATTAGCCACGGCCTGCCCTTTATGCACAGTTTGATCGATGTGTTAAATCAGGGTCATCAAGGTTTCGTCAGCACGCTTATCACCGGTGCGGCAGACTTGGTGGTTGGTCTGATCGTCGGCGCTGCGGTACTGGCCGTGGTGATGATAGGACAGAAGATTTTTAAGCAGAAATAAACGAGTGGGCGCAGGTTTTTATCACAACGGTCGTACCTGCGCCCTTTCGCGATTAACCCGCTTTTTTAGCCACAATAAAGGCTAAGTCCACGGTGAAAGAGCCGTCGGGCTGGATGTCAAAATGCTGGATCACCTCGTCTGACATCACTTTCTGCAGTTCGCGGATCGCCACCACAAAATGTTGCGGCGTACGCATTCTTTCCACCCAACTGGTAAATTCCAGAGGGGTACGGCCTGAGGTCAACTCTTGCACCAAAAATCCGGCTTCGGTAAATAAGCTCAGCCATTCACCCGGCGCATAATTGTGCACATGCGAGTTGTCGCGCAATTTTTCGATGGTCTGTAAAAAGATGTCTTTGACCGGATCACCGACCGACGCCAAATCCATCATGATGAATTGACCGCCGGGCTTCAGCACGCGGCGCGCCTCGCGCAACGCTTGTCCGACATCGTGCCAATGGTGCGCGGAATAACGGCTGATGATCACGTCCGCACTGTTGTCGGCAAACGGCAAGCTTTCAGCATAGCCTTGTTGTACCGAAATATTCTCCAGCCCTTTGTCTTTCGCCGCGCTGGCAACTACCTCCAGCATTTGCGCCGACAGATCGTAGGCCACCACGCTTTTCACCGCGTTGGCTGCCACAAAGCTGGCGTGCCCCGCGCCACAGCCCAAATCAATCACCACTGCATCGGGGTGAGATTGCAGCAAGGCCGCCAGACGCTGTAAATCAGCCCCTTGCGAGTGAACCGTGCTGGTCAGGTAATCCTGAGCCTGTGAACCGAACTGTTTATCGACCGTATGACCGTGACTGTTTTTACTTTCCATTGCTGCTCCCGTCGTTCTGTTTTGATTTTAATATCGGGCGTCATACCCGCACCTTTTTAGCGGTAAGAACGACTATAGGCATTACGCTATACGGGTACAATATGAGCAGTTATACTGGTATCAATAACACCCTGTTTACGCATTTAACCCGAGTAGCCAACGTATGAATCACACTGAACTTCTCAACGGCCCGAAAGCGTTAGGGGCATTTTTGCGTGCGCAACGTGAACGTGTGACTCCGCAGGACGTGGGTTTGCCCACCTCACCTCGCCGCCGCACCAGCGGTCTGCGCCGTGAAGAACTGGCGCAAATCAGCGGGATCAGCACCACCTGGTATACCTGGATTGAACAGGGCCGCGATGTGTCGATTTCCGCCGCCACACTGGACAGGCTGTCGCAAGCGCTACGTTTAGAACCGGCAGCGCGTGACTATTTATTCAGTTTAGCCGAGGTGAAAGATCCGCAAGCCCGCATGGCCGACGACGCGCCGGATGCGCGGATCAGTGAGTCGGTCCACCAGCTCGCCTGCCCCGGCTATTTACTGGATAGCGCATGGAATGTCTTAAGCTGGAATCCGCAGGCAGAACAGTTGTTTGCAGGTTGGCTTGGCGTCGAACCGCAGCCCAATCTGCTACGTTTCATGTTCCTGCACCCGCTGGCAAAAACGCTGGTCGTTAATTGGGAACAGCGCGCCAAACGCGTGGTGGCGGAGTTTCGTGCCGAAAGCGGCCATTACGCCCACTCCGATGCCATTCGCCAGTGCGTGATGGCACTGCGCGAGGAAAGCGCGGCATTCAACCAGTGGTGGACACAGCAAGATGTATTGGGCCGTGAAGGTGGCGAACGCCATTTCCAACATCCACGTCAGGGCGAAGTGGTCTATCGGCAACAAACATTTTTCCCTGCCGGCCATGCCGAATTTAAATTGGTGATGCTGATTGAACAGCAGTGAGTGCTTGGCCCACAGTGAAGGCGCTCGCCCAATTGACATCATCACAACGAATGTGTGAGGCTGAATTTATTACTATTGCGTATGCCACTGACAGGAGTCATGCATGACCCCACGCCAAATCTATCAGGATGCTGATATCGACATTCGCATCGCCACTGAGCTTGAAGCCCCGCTGCATTTCGATGCGATCCGCGCTTCAGTGACAGAAATCGGTGCATGGGAAAGTTGGTGTAATGAAAATTATCAGTTGGAAGACAGCCGTAAATATCTGCTCGACAGCGAGCAAAAGCGCCATCGTGGCGTCGAATTCAATTTTTGCCTGTTTGACCGCCACAGTGGTGAGATCGTGGGTTCGGTCAGTGTGAATCGCATCAATACTGATTACAAATTTGCCAATATCGGTTACTGGATCCGCAGCGATTTTACCGGTAAATCTTTAGCTCCCTTGGCCGCAAAAGCGATCACCCGTTTTGCCTTCCAACAGCTTGGCCTGACGCGGGTGGAAATTGTCGCCATGGACGGAAATCAGCGCAGCCGTCGCGTTGCTGAAAAAGTGGGCGCAACGTCTGAAGGATTACATCGTAACCGGCTGTATTATCACGGCCAGCCGAGAGATGCCTGGGTCTACTCTTTGATCCCCGGTGATTTAACTGACGAAATGTCGTAGAACATTTGCTTTAAAAAAACGCTTCCCCTACGAATGACGAGGATAAGGCAACAACATGAGCACTTCTGTACATACTGTCACCACCGAGTGGCTGGCGAAAAACCTCAACGCTCCCGATGTCGTGATCATTGACTGTAGCAAGTCAAAACCGGGTATCACGCCACCTGTCGATTTCCACGGTAAATACCTCAAAGCTCATATTCCCGGTGCGATCCATGTCGACGTCGACAGCATTTCAGATTGCAGCACCGGCTTGCCGCATATGATGCCCACCGCGGAGGAATTTTCCGCCTCTTTGAGCAAACTGGGCGTTGCCGAGACGCAAACCATCATTTTGTATGATGAAGGGGATTTATTCTCCGCGCCGCGCGTCTGGTGGATGCTGACCAGTTTTGGTGCCAAAACGGTCCGCGTGCTGGATGGGGGATTTAACGCCTGGAAAGCCGAAGGACGTCCCACGCAAAGCGGTGAGATTGTTCGGGTGCCGAGCACCTTCAACGCCACCCTGCTGCGCCCGGTGGTGGTCAATGCCCAGCAAGTTCTGGATTCACTGGGTAAAGTGCAAATCATTGACGCACGTTCGCTCGGACGCTTTAAAGCCGAATTGCCTGAGCCACGCGCCGGCTTGCACGGCGGCCATATTCCCGGCAGCCTCAGCGTTCCTTTCACTGCATTGACGGAAAATGGTCATCTGAAATCCCCTCAGGCGTTGAAAGAGACGTTCGAAAAATTGGGCGTGGACCTGACAAAACCAGTGATCACCAGTTGTGGCTCTGGCGTGACCGCCGCCGCTCTGGCATTTGGTCTGGACTCGCTCGGCGTGAAGGAGGTGATGTTGTACGATGGCTCATGGGCCGAATGGGGCAGCGTCGACGAAGATTACCCGATCGAAACGCACTGATTTTCCTTTCCCCACCCGATAAAACCCAAAAACCGGAACACTATGTCCGGTTTTTTTACGCTTGAAAATCAATAAGGTTTAGAGCTGACTCACGCCCAGTCGCAGCGCCTCATCCCTCATCCGCTCAATAACCTGATATTCCTCACGGGGTAACACGCTGAAATCCTTGAGCAATAGCCGTTCGCACAGGGCATCATTTCTCGGATCCGCCAGAGTTTCCAACAGTGCCAGACGCAGAAGATTAAGTGTGTCCGGCGAGGTACTCGCCGAGGTGATCAACGGCAAACCGGGAGCCGCGGCGGTTTCACCAACGATACTCAGGCCGGTGAGGGCTTCAGGCTCATAACGGCGCAGCAATTCCAGCGTCACGCAGTCTATTGCTGCGATATCTGCCTGACCTTGCCGAACGAAGCTCAGCGAGTGACGGTGTGCCCCTGTTTCCCGCGCGTCAGCAAAGAAGCGTCCGTTATCCGCCAGCGGTGCAATCAACGCCCTAAGGCTGTTATAGCCTGATTGCGAATCCGTGCTGTTGAAGGCCAGAGTGCGCCCGCGAAAATCAGCCAGCGAAGCCTGTCGGTCTTCATGTCGAGCCAACAGGAAGCTGCGGTAATACGGCCCGGTACATCCCGGTGCATCGTAACTAAAAGTACCGACCAGTTGAACGTTCGGTAAAAACTCGACCAGCGGAAAACCGCAGGTTTGGCTGAGCAGTAAATCGGGGTGTTGCCAATGGGTAAGACGATCTTCAGGCCAACTCAGGTCGGTGGGGAAAACGTCGTGACTTAAACTCGCTAACTGGCGGGAAAAAGCCAGCCAGAATTGTTCCACGTCATCACGCACCACGGCGTACATCGGTAATGAAATCAGCATGTGATGTTCCTTATTTTCAAGATTCCTGACGAACGGGTTGCTGATAATCATAACCGTTGATCGGTGTCGACACATCCGGTTGTCCCGGTGCTAATGGATGGATTTCCACCTCAATCGGCGTTAACGCGTGATCATTAAGCCACTGCGCATAGCCGTCCACTAAAAATCCTTCGCTACGCTGGATATAGGCGTCGCGTTCAGCCAAATAGACGTCACGCAATGCAAACCACGGCAAACCCGGCAGGTCATGGTGAACCAGATGGTAATTCAAATTGAGAAACAGCAAACGCCAGCCCAACCCCGCCTCATTAAGGGTGGAACGGGCTTCGGGCGCGTCATGCGCACGGTGCTCAAAGAAAGAGCGCAGCTTAGTCAGGCTGAGTGCCGGATAGCTGACGGCCAATAAGAAATAGACTGGAGACAGGCCGCGCAGCGACATCCAATAGAATAACGGCAGCAGCATCGCAAGTTGGAACAGCCACATGGCCGTCGTCTTGATATCGCCTTTCAACATCGCCTGCAGCGCGCCGGATAAGGTCGCGTAAATATCCAGAAGCGGCCCAATAATCATGCGGCCCGGCAGCGTATTTCGCAAACGGATGACGGAAACAAACCACGCAGGAAACCGCTCCCAGCGTGCACGGGTGAAGTAATACCCTTCCGGGTCATCTTCTGGCAGCGTCAGATGATCATTGCGATGATGATGCAGGTGGGAGTCACGATACAGACCATAGGGGTACCACACCGCCAGCGGTAAGGTGCCAAAAAGTTGATTCAGCCAGGGGTGGCGCGTCGGATGGCCGTGAATAAGTTCATGTTGCAGCGACATATACCAGGTGGTGAACAACACTAATAACGGGGTCGCTACCCATGCGCCCAACGTTTGCCAGAAAAAAACCACCGCAAACCAACCGCTGTACACCGTCACCATCAATATCCATGTCGGTAATTCCAGCCGCCACCACCAGGCTTGCGCACGCTGGTGAATATCGGCCCGCTGACGAGCATGAAGATAGTGGGAGGTAGATGACATAACGGCGCGCCAAAAGAGGAGATAGCGCAATTATCAGTGAGCTGAAAAGGTTAGTTAAATGACTAATAACGCAATGGTTAGCGAATAAATTGCTTTAGCAAACAAAGGAATAACCCCTTATGGAG
>Ga0105856_1000773_pt1 | contig 15466 bp, 9 predicted proteins | sample OrgsoiDNA_201060_FD_89681 | JGI IMG/M metagenome (GOLD analysis project Ga0105856, IMG submission 89681) | Permafrost soil microbial communities from the Arctic, to analyse light accelerated degradation of dissolved organic matter (DOM) -... | ecosystem: Environmental > Terrestrial > Soil >...
AACACCCGCCAGCGCGGCAACGGCCAGACCGTAACTTTTGCTGGCAGCGCCTTCCTGAACGCTGTGCATAAAGGCGATGGTGTCGCCATGTTCGATCGCGTCGAGATGAATATTGACCGTGCCTTCCATTTTCTCCGGCAGCGTTGTCAGCTCGAAGTAGTGAGTGGCGAATAACGTCATGGCTTTGATGCGGCTGGCGAGGTTCTCTGCGCAGGCCCAGGCTAATGACAAGCCGTCATAAGTGGAGGTGCCACGGCCAATTTCGTCCATCAGTACCAGACTGTTTTGGGTGGCGTTGTGCAGAATATTTGCGGTTTCGGTCATCTCGACCATAAAGGTCGAGCGACCAGAGGCCAGATCGTCGGCCGCGCCCACGCGGGTGAAGATCCGGTCGACTGGGCCAATGACGGCCTGATCCGCCGGAACATAACAGCCGATGTGGGCCATCAACACGATCAACGCCGCCTGACGCATATAGGTACTTTTACCTCCCATGTTCGGGCCGGTAATGATCAACATGCGGCGCTGGGGTGACAGCGACAGCGGGTTGGAAATAAACGGCTCGCTCAGCACCTGTTCGACCACCGGATGGCGGCCGCCGGTGATGCTGATCCCCGGTTTATCGCTCAACGTCGGGCAGGCATAATTAAGCGTATAGGCGCGTTCGGCCAGATTGCTCAGCACGTCCAGTTCTGCCAGCGCACTGGCGCTTTGCTGGAGTGCGTCAAGGTGTGGCATCAGTAAATCAAACAGTTCTTCGTAGAGGGCTTTTTCCAGCGAGAGCGCCTTGCCTTTCGACGTCAGCACCTTATCTTCGTACTCTTTCAATTCTGGGATGATATAACGCTCGGCATTTTTCAGCGTCTGCCGGCGCACATAGTGGATCGGCACCAAGTGGCTCTGACCACGGCTGACCTGAATGAAATAACCATGCACGCCGTTGAAACCGACTTTGAGTGTATCCAGCCCGAGTTTCTCGCGTTCAAGGATCTCAAGCTGATCAAGGTAATCCGTTGCGCCATCGGCCAGCGCACGCCATTCATCCAGTTCGGCGTTATAACCTGGAGCGATCACACCACCATCGCGCACCAGAACTGGCGGCGCTTCAATGATGGCGTGTTCAAGCAGGGCCACCAGTTCATTGAACTCACCGCAGTTTTTGACCAGCGTCTGCACATGGGCGACGTCGAGGGGTTGCAGCAAAGCACGGATTTCCGGCAGTTGCTGCAACGCATGGCGCATACGTGCCAGGTCACGTGGGCGGGCGCTGCGCAATGCCAGACGCGCCAGAATACGTTCGAGATCGCCCACCTGACGCAAAACGGGTTGCAGATCCGCACTCAACTCCTGCAAGGATCCCAACGCCTGCTGGCGATGGGTCAGGACTTTGGTATCGCGGGTCGGCATGTGGATCCAGCGTTTGAGCATACGGCTGCCCATCGGCGTGACGGCCTGATCCAGAATGGCCGCCAGCGTATTTTCAACGCCACCGGACAGGTTCTGGGTCAGTTCGAGATTACGACGCGTGGCGGCATCCATAATAATGCCGTCCTGCAAACGCTCCATGGTGACGCCACGGATGTGCGGCAGGGCCGTGCGCTGCGTATCTTTGACATATTGCAGCAGGCATCCCGCTGCGCGCAGGGCTTGAGGTGCCTGTTCAACACCGAAGCCGCTGAGGTCACGGGTGCCAAATTGCAGGTTAAGCTGTTGTTTCGCCGTGTCGAGCTCGAATTCCCACATCGGGCGGCGGCGCAGGCCACGGCGCGAAGAGATAAGCGACATGGCTTCAAAACTTTCTGGGTAGAGCAGTTCCGCCGGATTAGTGCGCTGAATTTCCGCGGCCATGGTTTCCAGATCTTCAGGCTGGGCGACGCGAAAACGGCCTGAGCTGATGTCCAGCGTGGCGTAACCAAAACCACGGCCATCCTGCCAAATGGCAGCCAGTAAATTGTCATGACGCTCATTGAGCAGCGCTTCGTCGCTGACGGTACCGGGCGTAACAATGCGCACCACTTTGCGCTCGACCGGCCCTTTGCTGAGCGCAGGGTCACCAATTTGCTCGCAAATCGCTACCGACTCGCCAAGTTGTACCAGCTTGGCTAAATAGCCTTCGACAGCATGGTAGGGCACGCCGGCCATCGGAATAGGTTCACCCGCAGACGCCCCGCGTTTGGTCAGCGAGATATCCAGCAATTGTGATGCACGTCGGGCGTCGTCATAGAACAGCTCGTAGAAATCCCCCATGCGGTAAAACATCAGGATCTCGGGGTTCTCTGCCTTGAGGCGCAGGTACTGCTGCATCATCGGCGTATGCGCATCTGAAATCTTATTGTCAGTCATAGACGTGATCTTATTAATCCATTGAATTTAAAGTGGGCTGTGATTTTTATTGTTGTCATTCGTTATCACATTGTCGGTTTACAAGGCGCATCGGCGACGCGTTACGGGCTGAAGATCCTTGCGCGCTATACTAGCGTAGCGACCAATATGCTGTCACAGGTAAAAGTTGAAGACATGCCGCAAACTGCGCTTGCAATGGCATGTATGCGAGTCATCAACCCTCCCCTTGGTTTTATTTTCCTTCGGTGTATTGCAAAAAGAGGGATCATTTATATAATTGAGTGACTGGTCAGTCAATTAACGGATTGACCACGACAACTCTGTGCATGACGCCGTTTTGGAAGATTGCCTGACTTATAAATTGAGGAGACAAACATGACGTTGAAAAATGAAAAATGGTTTATTACCGGTGCTTCTGGCGGTCTTGGACTGGCGCTAACGCGTCGCGTACTCGAGCAGGGGCATACCGTTGTCGCTGCCGTGCGTAATCCTGCCGCATTATCAACGCTTGTGCAGCAATTTGGTGCTCAACTGATCGTTGAACAACTGGACGTGACCGACTACGCCAGCCTTCCCGCGATAGCGAAAAAACATGCCGACTGCGACATCATCGTCAACAATGCCGGTGGCGCGATTATCGGCGCGATGGAAGAGTTCACGGAACAGGAAATTGAGCACCAGTTCGCGCTGAATCTCCTGTCGCCGATTCATATTACCCGCGCCTTCTTGCCCGCTTTACGTGGCAAAAAACAGGGGCGATTGATCTACATTACCAGTATGGGCGGGCGCGTCGCGTTCCCTGGCGGGGCGTTCTACCATGCGGCGAAATACGGTCTGGAAGGCTTTGCTGAAACGGTCGCGCAAGAAGTGGCTGAATTTAATATCAAGGTGCAAATCATCGAACCGGGCTCGATTAAAACCAACTTCCAGGCCAACGCGCGCTGGACGAGTGAAACCGAGACGTATAGAAACGCCACCGTGGGGCAACTTCGCCGCTGGATCATCGAGCACGGTGACGAAAACAATGCCGGTGACCCGGTTAAAATGGCCGATGCCATTTATACCCTCAGCCAGAAAGAGCAGCCGGAGCTGCGCACCGTACTGGGTGCGGACGCTTTCCAGATCCTGCAAGCCAGCTACACTAAGAGCCTGCAATCTCTGGTGTCGCAGCAAGAAATTTCTGTCTCCGTGGCGATTGAAGGCAAGACCGGGTTTATTCCCGAGTGATGCGATAACTCTCTCCTGCCCAAGACCGGAGAGAGTAAAACTAAAACCCCGGTGGCTAAATCTATTACACTATGCGGAATTTTTTACCGACCCCGGAGACGTTGTTATGGCAAGACCACTCAGCCCGCAAAAGCAGGCAGCCTTACTGGATGCCGCGGTTCTCACGCTGGCAGAAAGTGGTTTGTCAGCCACAACGGCAAGCATTGCTAAACGGGCCGACGTCGCGGTCGGCACGCTTTTCACCTACTTTCCCAGCAAAGAGCAGTTGCTCAATGACGTATATCTGATGCTTAAAGCGGATATGGCGACCGTCCTGTTAGCCGATTATCCGCAGGATGGCGATTTTCGCACGCAGATCATGCACGTGTGGCGTAGCTATACCGAATGGTCGCTTAGAAATCCCGCAGGAAAGCGGGTACTCAGATTACTGACAGTGTCTGATTTGCTGACGGCGGACACGCTCGCGAAAACGCCGGAGTCGCTTAATATTGCGGAACGGATGTTTGATCAGGCGATTAAGGATTCTCTCTTTGTCACGGATAACAAAGAGTTTATTTATGCCGTACTGCAGAATATTTCCGATGCCACCAGCGAGCAAATTGAAAAGCGGCCTGATGAAAAAGCAACCTTGCTTGAGCTGGGTTTTGGCATGACCTGGAGGGCGATATCTGCCTGAAAAGTAAATTGCCAGACTGGGTTAACAGTCTGGCAAGGTATTGAAGAACGAAATGCAGTGGGGGGAAGTATTAGAAAATCATCACCATCCACGGATAGCAAATCAGCATCATGCCGCCGAGGAAGATGGCGCCGAAGATGGTACCCAGACGCCAGTAATCTTTGGTTGGCAGATAACCACTGCCGTAGTAAATCGGGCTTGGCCCGGTGCCGTAAGGGGTGATGATCCCCATCACGCCAAGCGACGTCACCATCATTAAACAGTAAACCGGCATATTAATACCCGGAATAGCTGCCGCAATGGTCAGCATCGCCGGTAACAGCGCGGTGGTATGGGCCGTGGTGCTGGCGAACAGATAATGCAGCAGGAAGAAGGCGACCAGCAGCATAACGGCAGACACCTGCGGATCAATACCAGTGAGCAGTTGCCCGCCTTCTTTACCCAGCCAACCGATAAAGCCGACGCGCGCCAAACCATCGGCCAGCGCCACTAAGGTGGCAAACCAGGCAAAGGTATTCCACGCCGGTTTGTTACTGATAATGTCGTTCCAGTTCAGAACGCCAGTCCATAACATCAGCACCACTACCAGCATGGCGGCCATGGCCGGTTCAATCCATGCGGCGGCAAAAATCCACATCAGCAGCGCCGAGCAGACGAAAATCAGCAGCAGGATTTCATGACGCGATAACTTGCCCAGCTTCTCCAGCTCACTCTTGGCCCAGCGCGGGACTTCATCGTTAAACTTCACTTCCGGTGGGTAGAACCAGTAAGCCAGTAGCGGCATGGTGAGGATCAACAATGCGCCCAACGGGATGAAAGCGATAAACCACATTCCCCAGGTGATCTCAAAGCCGATAATGCTTTTCACCAGCGCCAGTGCCAGCAGGTTCGGGGCCAGCGCCGAGAGGAACATCGAGCTGGTGATGCAGGCAGAGGTGATCGCTACCCACATCAGGTATGAACCAATTTTGCGGGCGCTCGGATCGTTTGGCTTGGAGCCATACAGCGGCGGCAGGTTGGCAATAATCGGATAAATGGTACCGCCACTGCGCGCGGTGTTTGACGGTGTGAACGGAGCCAGCAGCAGATCAGCAAAGGTGATCGCGTAACCCAGCGTCAGGCTGCGACGGCCTAAATACTTCACCAGGATCAGCGCCAGTCGGCGGCCAAACTGCGTTTTGTCATAACCGGCGGCAAACATGAATGCGCCGAAGATCAGCCACACGGTGGAGTTACCAAAGCCGCTGACCGCCCATTTAAACGACTCGGTAGCTATTTTAAAGGTAGGGTTAGCGATTTCAGCCGGGCTAAACAGCAGCCACTGGCTGAATAAGGCAATGACCACCACGCCGGTTAAGCCAATGACCGCGCCGGGCAGAGGTTCAAAAATCAAACCGACAATCACCCCGACGAAGACGGCAAAGAAGTGCCACGCGTAGGGTTCTAATCCCGCAGGAACGGGCGTGAGCAGTAATATCACCGCCACCAGCACCGGTAGGAACAGCATAATCAGTCGTTTCTTTAGCCCCGATGGGGCCGGAGCCACTTTAGGAGGTTCACTTATCGTTGGTGTTGGATTCATGATTTTTATCTGCGCGTTATTGAGAATGGGCTTTATGCCCCGTTTTTTAGGGTTGCTTTTGGGCTTTTAATTATTTTTAGCTATTTAACGGTGGCACCTGAAATACAGCATTTTTAGTGCATGAAGACATTTAAAATATTATTAGTGAGGATCAGAGAAAAGCGGGTGCTGTCCAAAAGAGAATGTAGTGTAAATTTTCGTAAAAGCCAAATCGGCGCTTAACCTGTTGTTTTCGTTAGACGGAATTTTTATGTTAAACAGAAGTTGATTTTTGTCAACTCATCATTAACAATTGAAGATGGCATTTATCCTATACCGCAGATTTTGCATATTTACTACACAACTCCTGTTTGCCAAAAAACGTATAACGATTTTTATTCTTTCCCTTCTCTCTATAAGCAAAGAGATTTTTATATTAACGAGATGTCATCGGATTGCTTAATTCAAGATAAGTAATACGCCCGCGGAAACACAAGAATTCTCAAATTTTGGAGTTGCTCAGAATGAATACGCAGACCCCGGTACTGAATCCCCTCACTTTGCCTAATGGTGCAGTATTAAAAAACCGTCTGTTGATGGCTCCGATGACCACCTGTACGGGTTTTTATGATGGCACCGTGACCAGTGAGCTGGTGGAGTATTACCGCGACCGCGCGGGCAGCATCGGGACGATTATTGTCGAATGCTGCTTCATTGATCCTAAAGGCCCGGCGTTTCCCGGTGCCATCGCCATTGATAGCGATAATAAAATTCCGGGCCTGAAAAGAATAGCGACTGCGATAAAGTCCAAAGGCTCAAAAGCGATATTGCAAATTTATCACGGCGGCAGAATGGTTGAGCCGGAGCTGATTGGCGGACGCACGCCGGTGGCCCCGAGCGCCATTGCCGCACCGCGTGAAGGAGCCACCACGCCGCAAGAGCTGACGGGCGAAGAAGTGGAAACCATGATCACCAAATTTGGTGATGCCGTTAACCGTGCGATCAAAGCCGGTTTTGACGGGGTGGAAATCCACGGTGCAAACACCTATCTGATTCAGCAATTCTACTCACCGAACTCCAACCAGCGTACCGACAAATGGGGCGGCAGCCGCGACAAGCGTGCATTGTTCCCGCTGGAAGTGCTCGAGATCACTCACAAAATGGCGGATCGCTTCGCCGACGACCACTTTATTATCGGGTACCGTTTTTCGCCGGAAGAGCTTGAAGTCCCGGGCATTCGTTTTGACGACACCCTGTATCTGCTGGAAAAGCTGGCGGCTCGCGGTCTGGACTATGTGCACTTCTCCGTTGGCCAGTTACTGCGTCCTTCCATCGTCGATACCAGCGATCCTACGCCGCTTATCACCAAGTTCCGCGCCATGCGCTCGGCAACGCTGGCGAAAGTTCCGGTGATCGGGGTCGGTGGCGTGGTGAATAAATCCGATGCAGAAAGCGCGCTGGAACATGGTTTTGATCTGGTGGCGGTGGGTAAAGCCTGCATCGCCTATCCAGACTGGGCCGACCGCATTATCAATAATGATCATCTTGAGCTGTTTATTGACAGCAATAAGCGTGAAGAGCTGAACATTCCTGAGCCGCTGTGGCGCTTCTCTCTGGTCGACGCCATGATCCGCGACACCAGCGTCACCGGACGTAAATACAAAGCGGGTGTGTATCAGGAGAAAGTGGAGGCGGAAGCGCTGAAGCTGAAAATCAGCGTCACGCTGGACACCGACCGTATTACCGACATCACGCTAGTGAAAGATGACACCCTCGACGTTGACTTCACCACCACCTTCGAAAGCCTGCGTTCACGCATTTTGGTCGCCAACAGCCCACACGTTGACGCCATTACCGGTGCTACCACCCAGAGTGAGGCGCTCAAAAAAGCCGTTTCACGCGCGCTGGCGACCTCTAGCAAAGAGCACGTGATTGAAGAGGGCGGTAATCCGCAGGCACCGCAGCACTTTGACGTGGTGGTGATCGGCAGCGGTGGCGCGGGTCTGGCGGCGGCGATTCAGGCACACGATGAAGGCGCCCACGTGGTGATCATTGAGAAAATGCCTACCATCGGCGGTAACACCATTAAAGCCTCGGTGGGGATGAACGCGGCGGAAACGCGCTTCCAGAAACTTAAAGGCATCGAAGACAGCAAAGAGTTGTTCTACGAAGAGACGCTCAAAGGCGGCAAATTCAAAAACAATCCTGAGCTGCTCAGAGAGTTTGTTGAACTGGCCCCGGAAGCGGTCGAGTGGCTGGCGGCGAAAGAGATTGAGTTGAATGATATCACTATCACCGGCGGGATGAGTATAGATCGTACTCACCGTCCGGCGGATCGTTCGGCCGTGGGGGGCTTCTTGATCAGTGGTCTGGTGAAGAACATCAACAAGCGCGATATCGAAGTGTTGCTGGAAACCTCGGTGGCCGAGATCTTGTTTGAAAACGGCGCAGTAGCGGGCGTTAAAGTGGTTGATGAGTACAACGACACCCGCATTCTGAACGCCAAAAGCGTGATTGTGGCCACCGGTGGTTTCAGTGCTAACCGCGAAATGGTGGTGAAATACCGCCCTGAGCTGGACGGCTTCGTGACCACCAACCACAAAGGCGCGACCGGTAGCGGTATTGCGATGCTCCAGAAAATTGGCGCGGATACGGTGGATATGGGCGAGATCCAGATCCACCCGACCGTCGAGCAAACCACTTCGTACCTGATTTCCGAAGCCATTCGTGGCGGCGGTGCGATTCTGGTCAGCCAGGCCGGTAAGCGCTTCTATAATGAGATGGAAACGCGCGACAAAGTGTCGGCGGAGATCATCGCGTTGCCGGAGAAAAGTGCCTGGGTGATCTTCGACGATCAGGTGCGTGCCAACAACAAAGCCGCCGATGAATACATCGCCAAAGGTTTTGTGATCAGCGCGCCGTCACCGAAGGAACTGGCGATCAAACTCAACATGGATATCCACGCTCTGTTGGCGACGCTGGAACGTTATAACCTGTTTGTTGAAAAGCAGGATGACGAAGATTTTGGCCGTAAAACCGCGCTGCGCCATCCGCTGAATCAGGGGCCGTTCTACGCGATCCGCATCGCACCGGGTGTGCACCACACCATGGGCGGCGTCACCATCAATCTTGATACTGCGGTACTCGATGCGCAGAAACAGGTGATCGTCGGTGCCTGGGCGGCGGGGGAAGTGGTCGGCGGTATTCACGGCGCTAACCGCATCGGCGGGAATGCGGTGGCGGATATCATCATCTTTGGCATTTTAGCTGGCCGAAACGCGGCCGCGCTCGCACGGAAATAAAGTTTCATCCATCATGTGGGTCGAGTTCATTCGACCCACATTTATTCACACCGACTTCCACTTCACACTTCTTGCTGCTTATTCACACATTTCATTTAAGTTAATCGCTTTTTGGCCGATATCAGTTCAAAGAATCGATATGGAGAGACGCCAAATGGTGGGTCAAATAAATGGAATATCCTTCCCTGCACCTCGTATTACGAGCAATAGCGCGCCGCGAATTAACTCGCCAGCCGCCGCTGCGCCGCAGCCTTCAACCCGTGTGACGTTGAGCGGTGCTTCTGATGAAATCAATGCGATTTACAACATCAGCGCGCAGAAGTTGCGCACGTCGCAGGGCAGCGGCAGTAGCCAAATAGAACTGCAGATGAACGCTAACCTCAAGCAACCGGTATCCGGTGCCTTTCAGGGGTTAGGCAAGGCGTTGCTGTTGCAGCTCAAAGACAATCCGCAAGGTTTTTCCAGCGCGGTGACCTCGCCGCAAGCCGCCGGCCTTGCCAGCAGTGATGATAAATCCAGCGCCGTGGCACTGGATATTGTCACCCAAAGCGGAGTAAAGGTCAGTGTCACCCTGTCTCGCCAGCAGGGCGGTTTGGTGGCAGAAGTGAAAACTTCTGGAGGGGAATTAACGGAAAATGAAACCGCCGCCATCGCCAAGCTGGGTGATGCCTTCCAGTCGACACTTGATGGACTTTCCGCGAAAACGCCGGCAGTGAACATTGACGGACTGACAGGCTTTGATACCACACTGCTGAAATCGGTCGATCTGAAGACCGATATGCGTCAAGGCAATGAGTCGATCCAGACTTTGAATTATCAAAGTGATTTGACCCAGCGGGCGCTGAGTTACCAAGACAGCCGTCTCTCTTTCCAACTGACGACGGACCTAACTCACCCAGAACTGTTGGGGACAAAAGGGCAGCAGCTTCAGGCACTAGCCGCTTACGATAAACAGCTTAACGCGGCGAGTTATCGCGGGCAGGGCAACAACGAATTAATGGCGACGTTTAAATCGGCCTTCCACGGGTTGAACAGCCACTATGGTTCAAACGAAATAGAGCCGAGCCAAAAGAGCATCAGCATGACGCCTGTCAATCAGGCTCGCTCTTATCTCAGCGGTTTGGCCGATTTCTCCGCCTCATTCAAGCAGGCGGGGGTTTCGTCAAACCCGTTTAAGCAGGGAGAAAAAGACAGTTTCTCGTATGACTTTAGTCAGACCAGCCGCGTTAGCGATGGCGATGGTGGCGATCTGGGTAAAATCGTCCAGAGCACCCACGCTCATTTGCAGGCCAGCTACCATCAGGCACTCGACCCAAGTATACCGCTGGCACTGACCATGCTGAGCTCCTCGCAAAACTATACTTATCATCAGATTGACGATGACAGTACGTCCGAGACTACGCTGGACTTTAAGAAAGGCAATCTGGCTTCGGTGACCACATCACAGGCGACGCACAATCGCGAAGCGGTGAAGAAATACAGCGCGAGTCATCTGGTCAGCGATATTACCACCCCTTATGACGACGAACAGACGCAAAAAACGCAGCTCATCATTGATAGCATTCACGTGAAGCCAAGGTCACAGACCCAACGTCAGTAAGTCTGAATCTCTAAAAGGGCCATGAAAATGGCCCTTTTGCGGTTTATTGCGCATGTTGCCGGATCAATTCAATCAGCTGCTTGAGGCCCGGTTGAAGCTGGCGGCGGCTGGGATAATACATCACGATAGGCTCGCCCCAGACGGTCCAATCAGGCAGCACCGGCTGTAATTGGCCGCTTTGTAAGAAAGGCTCGATATAACGTTCAAGGCAGTAAGCCAGCCCCATCCCTTCTAGTGCAGCATGGATAATCATGTCGGTTTCGTTGGCGACAAAATTACCCGGTACATCGATTTCACAGGCTTCCTCGCCTTCGCCCAACTGCCACTTATAAATACTGGCATCACCAATACGCATACGAATACAGCGATGCTGCATTAAGTCTTGTGGCGTTTGCGGTGCGCCGTGCTGTTGCAGGTAGGCGGGAGAAGCCACCACCATCCAGCGCAGTTTGTGGGTCAGCGGCATTGCAATCATGTCGCGCGGTACAGTTTGACCATAACGCACGCCGGCGTCATATCCACTGCTGACAATATCGATCATGTTGTCATCAATGGTAATTTCAAGCTGAATACGCGGATACGTGGCGCTGAATTTCGCCAGAATCGGGTTGAAGAGCAGCCTTGCGGCGTCACGCGGAATGTTAATTCGCAGCCTGCCGATGGGCAATTCTCGGTAGTTTTCCAGTTCGCCTAACGCGAGGCGGATAAACTCAAACCCTTGATCTAATTGACCGACCAGTGCCGCGCCCGCGGCAGTAGGCACCACGGAGCGACTGGTGCGATGCAGTAATTTCACGCCTAGCCGTTCTTCTAACGCCCGCATCGTGTGGCTGAGGGCCGAGGTGGAGACGCCCAATTCCGCGGCGGCTAAACGAAAGCTCTGCCGACGGCAAATGATTGAAAACACATTAAGATCGGCTAATTCGCCACGTGTCAGAGTTGGCATAAAGATACTCGGTGTGAGTGACAGAAAAGGTCACTGTATCGTTGAATTTTACTCAACGATACATGAGGTATACTCGTGTTCCAAATCGTACATGGATCCCCAATGAACTCACTAGAACAAAATATCTCGGCGGACAGCGCTGACACACGAGACAGCAGCGACACGCCCGAACTTTCGCGTACCGGCGTGGGCAAAGCCCTGTTTGCGCTGGCAATGGGCGGCTTTGCGATTGGCACCGGCGAGTTCGTCATTATGGGATTATTGCCGGATGCCGCAAAAGGGCTGAACGTGTCTATTCCGTCTGCCGGGCATCTGATCAGTATTTATGCGTTAGGGGTGGTGATCGGTGCGCCTTTGTTGGCGATCCTCGGCGCTCGCTGGCCGCGCCGTAACTTTCTGGTGACGCTGATGGCGTTGTTCGCCGTCGGAAATATTGTTAGCAGCGTAGCACCGTCATTTTATTCGATGGCTATCGCGCGGTTTATTGCCGGATTCCCACACGGCACCTTTTTCGGCGTAGCGGCGTTGGTGGCGGCCAGCCTGGTCGAGCGAAAGCGGCGGGCACAAGCGGTATCCATGGTGCTGCTCGGCCTGACCGTGGCTAATCTGATTGGCGTGCCGTTAGCCACCGCTATCGGCCAATGGGTGGGCTGGCGTTCTGCTTTTGCGATTGTGGGGGGATTGGCGGTCATCACGCTGATTTTAGTCTTGCTGTGGGTGCCCCGGGTAGACGGCGATAAATTCGCCAGCCCGCTGCGTGAGCTGAAAGCCCTGACGCGCAAACAAGTGCTGCTGACGCTGGCGATTGGCGCGGTCGGTACCGGCGGAATGTTCTCGGTCTTTAGCTATGTGAAACCGACCATGCTGCAACTGGCGCACCTGCCGCTGTCGATGATCCCGGTGGTTTTAGCCCTCTTTGGTCTGGGGATGATTATCGGCAACGTGGCCGGCGGGCGTCTGGCCGATCGCGGCCTGGAAAAAACTATTCGCGGCATTTTGCTGTGGTCGATAGCCATTCTCGCGGCCTTCACCTTCACCGCACATCATCCGGTGTTAGGTCCGCTGAATGTCATGCTGGTAGGCACCATGGTATCGCTGTCTGCGGTACTGCAAATCCGTCTGATGGACGTCGCGGGTGACGCACAAACTATGGCCGCGGCGATGAACCATTCGGCGTTTAACATCGCCAACGCCATGGGCGCATGGCTTGGCGGTTTGACCATTTCTGCTGGCCTTGGCTGGGAATCCACCGGTTGGCTCGGTGCGCTGCTGGCGGTGGGCGGTTTGGTTATTCATACCGTGGCAGTGATCGACAGCAAAAAACATCCCCTTAAACATCCATAATCGACGAGAATTTTATGAGCCTGACCTTAAACATGGCCGAGGCGGTGATTGCCGCCGCACGACAATCAGCCAGTGAAAATCACTTCCCGCCGGTGTCGATAACCGTGCTGGATGCGGGAGCCCATTTATTGGCTTTCGCCCGTATGGACGGCACGTTCTTAGGCACTATCGACGTGGCGCACGGTAAGGCGCGTACGGCGGTGCTGTTTCGCACCGACAGCGCCAATGTCGGCGCAGACTTGCATCCGAATGGCCCGGCCTATTCGTTAGAAAATACCAATGGCGGTTTGGTGGGTATTGGCGGCGGTGTGCCGTTGCGTTCCGCCGCTGGCGACGTTATTGGGGCGGTAGGCGTCTCAGGGGCGACCAAAGAGCAAGATCAGATCATTGCCGAATTTGCCGCCAGCGTGCTGTTTAAGTGACACATTCCGTTTTGTTCAGGCAGTCCAATGCTTTAACATAGCCGTCACTTATTTCTTGCATGGCTATACGGATATCTGATGCGTCATTTGGCTGCCATTCTTCCCGTTCTTCTTCTGCTCACCGCCTGTAGCAGCAAACCCACGCCGCCGCCAGAAGGGCCGCGTAACCCGTTCTCAGGCGGTAACAGCACGACGACGGCCAGCACCGCTCCCGGCGGTTTTATGCTGCAACCCGACCACACCGGCCAGTTACAAAATGGTGATTTTGCTTACGACGCAGGGATGAACAGTTTTGTAGACAAAATGGTGCGTGAGCACGGTTTTGATCGCCAGCAACTGCACGACGTGTTGGCGCAGACCAAACGTCTGGCGTTCGTGTTGCGTTTAATGGACCAGCAGGCGCCGACCGGGGGCGCGCCATCAGGGCCGAACGGTGCATGGCTGCGTTATCGCGCCAAATTTATTACTCCTGATAACGTACAAAACGGCGTGGCGTTCTGGAATCAGTATCGCGATGCGTTGCAACGGGCTGAACAGGTTTACGGCGTGCCTCCAGAGATCATCGTCGGCATTATCGGCGTGGAAACGCGCTGGGGCCGCGTGATGGGCAAAACCCGCATTATTGATGCCCTGGCAACGCTGTCATTTGCTTATCCGCGCCGTGCCGCCTATTTCCAGGGCGAGCTGGAAACCTTCCTGTTGATGTGTCGTCAGGAACAGGATGATCCGCTGAGCCTGCGCGGCTCTTACGCCGGTGCCATGGGGTATGGTCAGTTTATGCCGTCGGCCTTCAAAAACTACGCGGTCGATTTTGATGGCGACGGGCACGTCAATTTATGGGATCCGATCGATGCCATTGGCAGCGTCGCGAACTACTTTAAAGCCCATGGCTGGACCAAAGGCGCACCGGTCGCCGTTGCGGCAACGGGTCAGGCCCCGTTGTTGGATAACGGATTCAATACCAAATATCCGTTGTTTACGCTCAAAGCCGCTGGTTTGAGTCCGTTGGGTTCTCTGGCGAACTATCAGGAAGCCAGCTTATTGCGCCTTGATATGGGGCAGAATTATCAATACTGGTACGGCTTGCCGAACTTCTACACCATCACTCGCTACAACCACAGCACGCACTATGCGATGGCGGTCTGGCAGTTAGGTGAAGCCGTCAGCCGAGCACGCTCCGGGAACTGATTGCCGGGATCGGATTCTGTTCTCGAGATAAAAGGGCCACGTCATGTGGCCCTTTGGTTATTTGTCGATCTCTCTCCCATCCATAAGAAAGTCCTATAACTGTTTAATAACTATTCGAATTTTTCGTGACACTGTTCACATAATGAACGGCTTTCTTTGTGCTAGGTTCAATTAGTCCTTAATTAGGACTAATTACTCAGCCGGCACGTTTTCCCGCCGGACTTCAACAATGCAGCCTTACCTGCGGAGTTAGCGATGAACGGGATAGATTATTTTGTCATGGCGCTTTACGCGCTGATGATTGTCATGATCACGCTGTGGGCGATGCGTAAAGTCGGCAGCACCAAAGATTTCTTTGCGGCGGGCGGTAAGATGCCCTGGTGGCTTTCTGGCATTTCACATCATATGTCGGGCTACAGTGCGGCGGTGTTTGTGGCCTATGCGGCGGTGGCTTATAAATACGGACTGACCATCTATTTCTGGTGGGCCTTCCCGATTTCCATTGCCGTTTTCATTGGCTCGATCATTTTCGCACCGCGTTGGGCGCGTCTGCGTATCCATATGAATATTGAATCGCCGATGGAATACCTCGCGACGCGTTACAACGTGCCGACTCAGCAAATTTTGGCGTGGAGCGGCGTGCTGCTCAAGACGTTTGATGTCGGTGCCAAATGGGCGGCAATTGCCATTATTATCAACGTGTTCACCGGACTCGATCCCATTGTTGGGATCGGTATTTCTGGCGTGCTGTGCCTGTTTTATACCGTGCTCGGGGGATTGTGGGCGGACGCCTGCAACGATTTCGGCCAGTTTATCGTGCAGTTTATCGCCGCGATTGTGATGGTGGTGGCGGTGGC
>Ga0105856_1000774_pt1 | contig 15428 bp, 12 predicted proteins | sample OrgsoiDNA_201060_FD_89681 | JGI IMG/M metagenome (GOLD analysis project Ga0105856, IMG submission 89681) | Permafrost soil microbial communities from the Arctic, to analyse light accelerated degradation of dissolved organic matter (DOM) -... | ecosystem: Environmental > Terrestrial > Soil >...
CGATTCCGAGTCCGGGCACCATCTTTAAAGAAACCAGCCTATGGCTGGTTTTTTGCTTTCTGGCGTCTGGACTCTCCATCGAACTCCGTTCGATGATTCGTCTCATCCTGAGACTCACCCCTGCGGGGCCAGCGCAAGCGCTGTTCAAAGGTGCTGTCGCACCCTTGTCCGAGTCCGGGCACCACTATTTAAAGAAACCAGCCGATGGCTGGTTTTTTGCTTTCGGCGTCTGGACTCTCCATCGAACTCCGTTCGATGATTCGTCTCATTCTGAGACTCACCCCTGCGGGGCCAGCGCAAGCGCTGTTCAACGGTGCTGTCGCACCTTTGTCCGAGTCCGGGCACTCTATCTCTAAGAACGAACCTCAGTAGAGGTCCGTTCATTTTTTCGCCAGAAACTCCACGTCATATCTCACAAAATTCTATTCAACTCACTCAGCCTCGGCCAGTAATAGGGCGAGAGTCCCCCACTACAACACCTTGCGCATCGCGCAGTCTTTATTGAGGGGGGTTTTCAGTAATGTCGACTACCTGCCTCCAATTCTGGTGGCACCCGCTCTGAAACCTTCGAAAAGCCTCCACAGTGAGGACAGGATGATGACTTCATTCCGAGCAGGGTTTTCGTATACGCTTGAAAGATATTAGCATTTTATAATGACTTAACAACGTTAAATGGCAGTATAATTCGACGCTATAGATATCATGATAATGAATAAGCAGAAAATTCTTTCCCGTTGCTGAAATACGAGCCTACCAAAGAAAGGAAGGATAAAAATAGAGAAGAAGCAAAAGGCGGCTATCATCCGTTATGTCGCAATATGTGATCAATGCCAAAAATCTCTTTATATGATCTAAGTCAGAGTATTTTATTGCCAAATCGCCAATCAAACATATAGATCCCTAAGGGGTTAGGATTTTTCCTATATATCGGAATATTAGTAAAAAACAATTTATTAACAGAATGAAAGGAAAGATTATTTATATTTCGTAGTTAAGATTATTCTTATTTTTTGTGATTTAAAATCTATCAATTTAACGTTATTGATAGATTAAACCTATCATTGGTGAACCATATAGACGGAATAAACGATTTTCAATTACACATGCTTAACGTATATTTAATTGAAACGAATTAAATGCCGGGGTCAAGGAAAGGAATGCATATATATATACCATAATGTCATACCAAAAAAGGGAGCATTTAAATGGGTGATAAGGCTATTGTCGCTAGTTTAGCATCCCGCATAATTTATATCGGTGAGTCTTTTTATGATTTCTTTGGATTAAAGGAGATTTTTTCCAGCCACTATAATTTCATGGAAATAATGCATATTTCTTTGAATGAAAAGCCTTTGATATACCCATCTATAATGGTTAATAAGTCAGACTTAGTTATTGTGTCTCCCGCTGAACAGAGCATTTTAAAGTATGCTAGCTTAGTGAGAGGGATTAAAAGGATAAGCAAATGCAAAATGATAATATTTTCTACGAAGAAGATACATAGTTTGCTTGAAGTATTATGTGGTAGCGACTTACCCTTTATTAAAAATTCCTCACCACTGGAGTCTATCTATCAAGAAGTGATCTCGTTCGCCGAAAATCCAGAAAAAAAACGTTATTGGGTAAAACAAGGAAAAAAATCACTGATACTGAGTTCAAAATATTAATGATGATAACAAAAGGTTGGAACCTTTCTGAAATAGCATTAATTTCTCGCAACAGCATAAAAACGATAAGTACGCACAAAGTAAACATTTCTAAGAAACTAGGGATAAAGAATAATGAGTTGAAGTTTTTCATAACAAATAAAAATTCGCCATCTTTTTATGATTGATAAATTCAACACCAGGGCTTCACCTACTATAACTTCTCCACCACAGCTATAATTAGTTTATTTATCAAGTAAATGGCCGATCAGAACTCACCCTCTATCGGCGAGTTTATCTCTGAACATCTATTATAAATTTAATTCATCTATTTAATGCACTAAGCAAGGAGAATTAACATTTAAATGGAGACATACTCATGTCAAAAACTGATCAGGAATTCGCTCGGGCAATAGAAACCGAGGATATATATCCCGTATTTCAACCCGTAACGGATAAAAATAGAAATATAGTAGGATTTGAAATATTGATTCGGTGGTTACGTAACGGTAATGAGCAAATGCCTGGAGACTTCCTGCCCCTGCTGTCTTCTCAGGGATCTTGGTTTTCGCTTACCGCTTCGATGATCGATGCCGCAATTGACGGAATAAATCAGTTTAATGGCCAGCTTTTTTTTGCGGTGAATATGACTTCAGATGTGCTGGCAGAGAAAGGCGTGTTAAGCCTGTTGTCTTCTGCAAAGAAGAAATTATCTCGCCATGAGTGGTCTGATTGCCTGATCTTAGAGCTTTCTGAACGCACCGTAATGGCTAAGGGGGGCGAGAATGAAGAATGCATTATTCAGTTAATAAATGACGGATGGAGAGTCGAACTGGACGACTGTTTTTCCCTTGGAAGCGTTTTTTTCCCGGTCAGAAGAGTCAGGTTCCATGGTTATAAGCTGGATAGAGAAATTGTCTCTACGTATCTGACAGATTCATACGATACCAGCCTAATCAAATCATTAGTTCTCTTCTGCACACTAACCGGCGCAAGCTGCACAGCGGAGGGCATAGATACTCCTGAAAAATTTAACATTATGTCCCAAGCTGGCGTGGAAAAGTTTCAAGGTTTCGAAATATCCCGCCCAGTAAAAAAAGAGTTTCTGGATGACATAGTGCATAGCCTCGGGACGGTGAAATATTAACGATATGATCATTCCATCCCCCTTCTTGCCTGCTCGGGGAAGATTGACTTAATTACACCCCCATATCCTTAATGCCGAGTAAACGTCAAGTTACTAATAGATGTGACGGCGAGATAATGCCCTATTGAACGAATAAGGCTCATCTTAAATTAAATAGCATCTGATTCCATCAGGTACGCGGAATATATTGGAACTAAAAATGAAATTGAATTTTTACATGAAAAGCTTAACTACCATACTGGGAATGGTCATCTTATCCGTGCATGCTGAAGAGGGAGATAAGACGATTACTAAAGGCAACCGAAATACTGAATATCTGACAAATGGCAAAAGTTTAACGCTTACCGAATCGGGCATTATAAACATCCCCCAAATAATAGGGCAAGAGAAGTCCCGTGCTTTAGTCATTATTGACGGGAATAACATCATTAACAATGGCTTGATTGGCTCTGCGGCTTCTGCAGCGAATACCCTTGAGAACCTCGGGCCACTCTCCGGCAGTATTACCAATAATGGCAGGATCACTTCTTCCTATAACACAGCCATTCTGAACATGGGGACTATTAATGGAAGTATCATCAACGGGAACAGTGGTAAAATTGAGGGGAACGCTGGGATCGTAACCACCTCTGGAGTGGGCTTGGTAGCTTTGATCAAGGGTGACATCAGCAACGCCGGTGTGATTACAGGCAGAACTACACAAGGGATTTCTAATTATTCTGCCACTATTGACGGCAAAATCATCAACACCGATACGGGTACTATCAGTGGCTACCTGACAGGGATTGCTAATATTTTTGGCGGCACGATTACCGGTGGAATTGTTAACGCTGGTGTCGTTATTGGCGGTAATTTTGGCATTGCTAATAATGCCACTCTTACCGGCGGAATTGTTAACTCTGGTTCTATCAGCGGTATTGATGGCATTGCTAATACTGTCACTCTTGCCGGAGGAATTTTCAACTCGGGTACCATCAAGGGTTACTCTGATACCGCCAATTCGCATGGCATTGCTAATAGTGGCACTCTTACCGGGGGAATTGTCAACTCGGGTACCATCAAGGGTTACTCTGATACCGCCAATTCTTATGGCATTGCTAATAGTGGCACTCTTAACGACGGAATTGTCAACTCGGGTACCATTACTGGCAGAAATTATGCCATTTATAATACTGGCTCTCTTACCGGCGGAATTGTCAACTCTGGCACCCTATCTAGCGAAAATTATGCCATTTATAATACTGGCACCCTTGACGGCGGCGTTCTGAACTACGGTGTGCTCGATGGTGCGGTCAGCCTGGGTTCTGCTGATTTAAACATCGGTTCCGGTGGCAATGCGCGTATTACTGGGGTGCTGACCAGTAATGCCGCGGTCAATATCGATGGTGACTTTACCGCCGAGGCGGGTGCGTCAGTTAATACACTGAACGTCAATGCTCCCGCCGCGCTTTCAATCGGTTCGGGACTGACCTGGACGGCAAATAACACTGTCGTCAACAAAGGGACGCTCAGTGTCAATGGCATGCTCGATAGCAGCGTCGAGCTCAATGAAGGTACGCTCGAGGGGACCGGTGTGGTGGGGAGTACGACGAACCGCGGAGGGACCATTTCCCCTGGCGGCGACAACGCCATCGGTACATTGACCATCGATGGGGACTATATTGGCAACAGCGGCACCCTGAATCTGGCGACCGTTCTCAGCGGCGACAACACCCTGACTGACAAACTGGCCATTACCGGAAGTGCTTCCGGCACGACCTATGTCAATATTGCCAATCAAAATGGCTCGGGTTCCAAGACACTGGAAGGCATTGAGGTCATCTCTACCGGTAACTCAACAAACAACGCCTTTGTGCAGAACAAACGACTTGTTGCTGGCTCTTATGAATATTTCCTGACGAAAGGAAATGCCTTACAAACCAGCGGTTCCCTTAATAACTGGTACCTCACCAGCTATCTGATCAGCGAAGCTCCATTCAGAAGTGCTTCCGGCAACCTAATCAAGGTTTACCGCCCGGAAATTGCAAGCTATACCAGTAACCTGCAGGCGGCCAACACCCTCTTCAGCTTAAATCTGCATGACCGCGTCGGAGAGACTGCCTATATCGACCCGATCACCGGTGAAAAGAAAGTCACCAGCATGTGGGTGCGCAATGAAGGTGGGCGTAACGCCTTCTCGATGTCAGACAAGCAGAATAAAACGACGGCTAACCGCTATGTATTACAGGTAGGCGGCGATGTGGCCCAGTGGTCACGAAACGGTGAGGACAGCTACCGTGTTGGCCTGATGGGGGGCTATGCCTCGCAGCACAACAACACCCGTAACAACCTAACGGGGTATAATTCCAAAGGTTCTGTTGAGGGCTACAGTGCGGGGCTTTATGGCACATGGCTGCAGGATGAGAAAAATGAACTGGGCGCCTATGTTGATTCCTGGGCACAGTACAACTGGTTTGATAACGCCGTGAAGGGCGATGAGTTAAGCGAGGAGTCTTATAAAAGTAAAGGCATCACGGCCTCTGTCGAGACCGGTTACACCTTTAACGCTCATAACTGGACATCCACGGAAGGTATGACTAACAGCATCAACATCCAACCACAGGCTCAGTTAACCTGGATGGGAGTGACCGCAGATGACCATACGGAGTCCAACGGCACCTATGTTCAGGGGACGGGTAATAACAATGTACAGACCCGCCTGGGCGTGAAGACATTCTTGCAAGGCAAATCGTCACTGGATAAAAATACCGTTCGTGAGTTTAAACCCTTCGTGGCGGCTAACTGGATATATAACACCCAGCAGTATGGTACCAGTATGAACGGTGTCAGTGATGCTATCCAAGGAGCCCGTAATATCGGAGAGCTGAAGGTCGGCGTGGAAGGAAAAATCACTGACCGCTTAAACCTGCTGACCTCAGTAGGACAGCAGATCGGCGGAAATGGCTACAGCGATACAGAAGGCATGCTGACGGTGAAATACGCATTCTAAGAGTATTGATGTGTAATGCCAGAAGGTCAGATTAGCGGCATGACGCTCCTCCCGCCAGCCGCCCTATCACTAAAAATCACCCGCCAGAGGGAACACCCTCTGGCTTTGATTATTACGTCACGCTGACAGGGGTTTGGCGTTAATCCCCCCCTTAAATCATTGCCTCAATCAACCGCGGTCCCTTGCCCTTCATGGCCTCTTTCGCCTCACACTGCGCGCCGCCCAAGGATTCATTGATTCCATTTTTACCTTAATGAAGCCCCGCTACGCTGTCCGGATTATTCCTGCTTCCGCAGGCGGACTAAATCTGTCTGCACCCCGTTGAAAAACTCAACGAGAGGTGAGACTGCCCATCCGGTTATCGCTTCCAGCGGCTTAAAAGTCTTCGGCGAAGGCCAAGGGAACGCGTCATACTAATCAGGATAGCGCGCCGCTAAGAAATTCAGCATTGCCTCTGCCAAATGACCAGTCTGCATCGGTGTTTTCGACAAAAGACACCATCAGATCATCTTCCGATAACCCGCACTCTTCGTGAAGGCTTCGCGCGAGTTCACGATAAAACTGCTGCTTTTTTTGGCTATCGCGTGGCCTGGAAATAACGGTCAGTAACACAACCTGATGGCTGCGCGCATAGCCGAGACCGGTGTCTTGCAAAATAAGCTCACCAGGACTGTGTTGAGTCACACACTGATAGCGATCCCGTACCGGAATAGCCAATGTAGCAACCAGAACACGGTGCGTGATATCCAGCAGTTTTTTCACTGCCAGCTCATCGCGGCCTTTGATCAGATCAAACTTTAATAACGGCATAAGCCTGTGCCTCACCTGTCTGAATTGCAGTTTAGAAAGAGAAGCATGAACACCCGAGCGCACCCCAGAAGGCGTGGTCGTCGGAGACAGGGACATCAGAACGCCGCGCCGTGTCGTGTGAGTGCAGGTGAACACCACAGGGACCGCTGCACTGGTGCACTTGTTGGGTCATACCCACTCTGTTGGCCTCCGGTGGTGCTGAACGATAATGGCCAGGTATCCGAGTAACCGGTGACCAGTCAGGTAAAACCGGCAGCGCAGACGGGGACATCCTCGAGAAGCTGCCGGCAGCGTAAACCACTTTCCCATCCACGACCGTCATCACTGATTCAATCCCCTTGATACGCTCTTCGGCGACGCTGAAGAAATCTTCGGAAAGCACCGCCATGTCGGCCAGTTGCCCTACCTTGATTTGCCCTTTTTTCCCCTGCTCGCTGGAGAACCATGAGCTGCCCTTCGTCCACAGCATCAGCGCGGTTTCACGATCGAGACGGCTGCTGTCGTCATACATTTTCATGCCGCCGACGGTGCGGCCAGAAACCAGCCAGTAGAGCGCGGTCCATGGGTTATAGCTGGCCACACGCGTAGCGTCGGTGCCAAGGCCAACAGGAAGTTCAGCAGCCAGCATTTTACTGACCGGTGGGGTATGCCTGGTGGCTTCAAGGCCATAGCGCTCGGCGAAATACTCTCCCTGAAACGCCATTCGGTGTTGGACTGCAATGCCGCCCCCCAAAGCTTTCACGCGTTCAATATTTTTCTCTGTAATGGTTTCGGCATGGTCGAAGAACCAGTGCAGCCCGTTGAAGGGAATATCCTGATTTACCTTCTCAAAGACGTCGAGCATCCGGCTGATAGATTCGTCATAGGTCGCATGCAGGCGGAACGGCCAGCGGTGCTCGACCAGGTGGCGCACCACGCGCTCGAGCTCGGCTTCGGTGCCCGGCGGCAGGTCCGGGCGCGGTTGCAGGAAATCTTCGAAGTCCGCAGCAGAAAATACCAGCATTTCACCGGCGCCGTTATGGCGATAGAAATCCGTGCCCTGCCCAGGTTTGAGCATGTCCGTCCACAGTTTGAAATCATCAATTTCCTGCTTTGGACGCTGGGTAAACAGGTTGTAGGCGATGCGGACAGTCAGCTGATTTGTCTGATGCAACTGGTCGATAATTTGATAATCCTCGGGGTAATTCTGGAAACCACCCCCGGCATCAATCGCGCTGGTGACGCCAAGGCGGTTTAGCTCTCGCATAAACTGGCGCGTAGAATTCACCTGTAACTCAAGCGGCAGCTTAGGACCTTTGGCGAGCGTCGCGTAGAGGATCATGGCATTGGGTTTGGCAATCAGCATGCCGGTCGGATTACCTTTGCTGTCTCGCTGGATCTCCCCACCCGGTGGGTTTGGGGTGTCCTTGGTATAACCGACAACGTTGAGCGCCGCGCGGTTGAGCAGCGCGCGATCATAGAGATGAAGGATAAACACCGGCGTGTCCGGCGCCGCCTGATTAATCTCCTCCAGCGTCGGCATACGGCGTTCGGCAAATTGAAATTCTGTCCAACCGCCAACTACCCGAACCCACTGCGGGTTCGGCGTACGCTGAGCCTGCTCTTTCAGCATATGCAACGCATCGGCGAGTGAGGGTACGCCTTCCCAGCGTAGTTCGAGATTATAGTTAAGTCCGCCGCGGATGAGGTGCAGATGCGAGTCATTCAGGCCCGGAATGGCGCTATGCCCCTGTAAATCAATGACCGTAGTTTGCGGATCAGCAAAAGACATGACTTCACTTTCGCTACCCACTGCCAGAAACTTACCGTCCTTAATAGCAACAGCCTGTGCTAAAGGTTTATCACTGTCTACCGTATGAAATTGACCATTAATAAAAATCAGAGAAGCGGTATTCGTATTAGACATAACAGTAACTCCTGATGATGGGAGGATTAGCGAGCAAGCCAACGGTGAAATAAGCAAGTAATGAGTGGCATCCACAGGAACACCACCAGAGCGACCACGGTGGCATCATTAAGCAGATGCCCGGTGTTGGAGCCTTTTAGCTGCGGCAGGCATATTCCCCAGAACCAAGGCACCAGATTCGTTGACGGGTAAATAACCAGCAGAGTCATAAGATATTGTTTCCAGCGTGGCGGAGAACGCTTGGCGTCGTTTAGTGGGGTAAACCAAAACTCAGCGCCGGGATGAATTTCAGTAAGGTCACTTTGCAGTAGAAGAGGAGCGATTTCGGCGATCAGGCATTTACGCTCCACTGAACTACTCCAGTGAAGAAGATCTTCCACCGTTTCGAACCTAACAAGTATGGTGTAGGGCTCATCGCTCTGCGTTGGTCGAATAACATTAACCCCGAGATGCCCGGGGAAACTCGCGGCCAGCGGTATGATTTTTTTTAACCAGTTCTCATATTCGACCCGATCTTTCTCGTTGATAGAATGCGTTATCGCGAGTGTGGCACGCTGCTGATGGGGCATGATTTTCCTCGAAGAATGGAAGCATCGAAACGTTGAATAGCCCGTAATTTTTACCCGGCGTGGACCCTGAGTTAGAAAATCACTCTTGTATAAAATATTTAATAATCAGTCACATGACGGCGTGGTTTTAGTTGCAATCCCATACAGTTTCACTTTGAAATTATTTGCATGGATAATAGCTAGTGATTATTTTCAAAGATAGAATGGTTTTTTTGGGTAGTTGTTAAACATTTTCTTTGCATCGAGAACCTAAATGAAAATTAACCTTGAAGTGCTGATTATTCTTGATGCATTAGATCGCCAGGGCTCGTTTGCAGCAGCGGCCGCCGAGCTTTATAAAACGCCGCCCGCACTCAGCTACATGGTGCAAAAACTGGAAAATGATTTGAATGTTGTCCTGCTGGACCGCAGTGGGCACCGGGCGAAATTTACCGCCACGGGCCGACTGATGCTGGAGAAAGGTCGCAAGCTGTTACGGGCAGCGCAATCCCTTGAACAGCAGGCTCACTACGTGGAAAAAGGCTGGGAAAGTGAGCTGACGTTAGGTCTGGATGCATTATTTCCCTTTGAGCTTCTCCTGCCGCTTATCAAAGAGTTTTATCAAGACCATCACCTTACTCGTTTACGTTTCAGCCATGAGGTGCTGGCCGGAAGTTGGGAATCACTGGTACAAGGCTGCGCGGATATCGTGATTGGTGCCGTCGCGCTGCCGTTAACCCACTCCGGTTTCTCCTTTAGCCCAATGGGTTCCCTGCATTATCGCTTCTGCATCGCGCCAAACCACCCACTCGCGCAGGCGGCAGAACCCCTTTCATCCGATGTTATTCGGCAACACCGTGCCGTCGTCGTGCGTGATACGTCAAGAATCAATATGCCGCAGAATTTGCACGTTCTGGAAGATCAGGACACGCTAACGGTGTTTGATTTCCGCAGTAAATTACAGATTCAGCTCGCCGGGCTTGCCTGTGGCTATTTACCAGATTATCTGGCTGCGCCTTATCTTGCCTCCGGCAAACTTGTTGCGAAGAAAGTAGAAAATAAATCAAACTTTGATACGGCGTATTTAGGCTGGAATGAAAGTGCGAATGGTCTCGCCGCCCTATGGTGGCGAGAAAGATTGCTTTCTTGCGATAACTGGGGCTCTATTTATTTAACGAAAACAGGGCCTTGTTAAATAAATCGACTTTTGGCCTATTAGATTATTCTGCAGATGAAAATACGTATGCCATTGGCTGGAGCGGGCGCTATCGTTCAAGCCGTTGGGATAAGGTGAGGTACGACAAATGGGCCGGATGTACGGACTCCTATTCTACTCAACGGCTTAGTCACTAAAAAATAAATACCCTCACCAGCCAGAGGGGACACCTCTGGCTCTGATTATTACGTCACGCTGACAGGGGTTTAGCGTTAATCAAACCCCTTAAATAATTGCCTCAATCAACCGCGGTCCCTTGCCCTTCATGGCCTCTTTAAACGCGGATTCCAGCCCTGCACAGGTATCAACACGCACGGCGGCAACGCCCATGCCTTCGGCCATTTTTACCCAGTCGAGCGTCGGGTTGTGCAGGTCCAACATGGAGAAAGCCTGTGCCCCTTCCGGGGCGCCGACTTTTACCAACTCTTCGCGTAGCACGGCATAAGCGCGGTTAGCGAAAATGACCGTGGTGACGTCGAGGTTTTCACGCGCCTGCGTCCACAACGCCTGCACGGTGTACATCGCGCTGCCGTCGCCTTCCAGTGAAATCACTTTACGGTCTGGGCAAGCAACAGCGGCACCGGTGGCAACCGGCATCCCCTGACCGATAGACCCGCCGGTGAGATGCAAATAATCGCAAGGCGCGGCGGTATCAAACAGCGGGTAGCTCGGGAAACTGGCGGTGAGGCTTTCATCACTGATGATGGCGTTTTCTGGCATGTAGCGCGCGACAATCTGCATCACGGATTGATTACTCAACGGCTGGTTGCCACGCGGCGGTTCAGGAAGGTGCAGCGGGGCAACCCTCGCCGGTTTGTTGGCACCGAACGCCTCTGCCAACGCCTCTAATGCCGATGAGCCATCCTCATGCGGTTGCGCCAAGACCAGCGGCTGGCAGCGTGCCGGCGTCAGTTGGCTTGGCAGCCCCGGATAGGCGAAAAACGCCACCGGGGCTTGCGTACCGACCAGGATCAACGTGTCGATGCCACTCAAAAACTCGATAGCCGGGCCGGGACGATAAGGTAAACGCTCAACGATCACTCGCCCTGCCCCGCGTTCCAGACGCGGGGTAAAGGTGTCGCAGATAAGCCTTGCGCCCGTCGCGGCGGCAAGGCGCCCCGCCGCTGCAAGTCCGCGTCCGCGCAAGACTTCGCCACGTAGCAGGAAAGCCGTTTTGCCACGACGCAGCGCATTCAGTGACTGCAATATCGCTTCATGGCTGACTGCCGCAGGCCCCGTCACCGGCAGCGCGGGATAAGCACGTTCAGCCTCATTCCACGCGGTATCGGCGGGAAGAATCAAACTGGCGATCTGCCCCGGCGCAGCGCAGGCGGCCTGAACCGCTCTTGCGGCATCCGCTGCCACATCGCGTGCGCTGCGCGATTCATACACCCAGTGCGACACCGTATTGGCGAAGGTTTTTACATCTGAAGTCAGCGGCGCATCGTATTGCTGATGATGTGTCGCATGGTTACCGATAACGTTCACCACCGGCGTATTGGCTTTGCGCGCATTGTGCAAGTTGGCAAGACCGTTACCCAGTCCCGGTCCTAAATGCAGCAAGGTGGCGGCGGGTTTACCGGCCATGCGTCCGTAGCCGTCGGCAGCACCGGTGACGATGCCTTCGAAAAGGCCGAGTATCGGGCGCATCCCCGGTACGCGATCCAGCGCACTGACAAAATGCATCTCAGACGTTCCCGGGTTGGCGAAACAGACCTCAACACCGCCCGCCACCAGCGTGCGAACTAAACTCTCTGCGCCGTTCATCGGTTCCTGGATAGTGGCGGCCTTGGTGCGTTCACTGCTTTCAATGGTGCCCTGCTCAGACATAACAACCTCACAATGGATTATCGGTAACCTTTTTATAGGTTATCGCCAACTCCACGATGATTCTCGGCTATATTCACCTTACAAATAAGATAAATTGGCGTTATTCTTCAATTTTTAACCGATAGAGAGTGATTATGAGCGAGTTAGATCAATTTGACTTAAAGATCCTCAAGGCGCTGCAAGAAAACGCGCGGATCACCACTCAGGAACTGGCCGAGTCGGTCGGACTCTCCCCCACGCCCTGTGCCAGACGGGTAAAACGCATGGAGGAAGAGGGGCTGATCGACAAATATGTCACGCTTTTAAACCCGAAACGCATGGGCGTCGGGCTGAACGTATTCGTCAATGTTCGCTTAAATACCCAGGCCGCCAAAGCCTTCGACGCCTTCGAGGAAGCGGTGAGAAATCTTCCCGAAGTGGCGGGTTGTTATCTGTTGGCGGGCAATTACGACTACCTGCTACAAGTCAGAGTCTCAGACGTCGAAGCCTTTCGCAGCTTTATCCGTGAACGACTGACCACGATAGAAGGGATTGGTGAAACGCAGTCCAGCGTGGTGCTGCAACAGGCGAAATACACTACGGCGCTGCCGCTGTAAAAACATCAGCCGGTGGGATAAAGTGACACTTAAGCCAAATATCCACCACGTCACGCTTCGTGCACCAGGAGAACCCATGCCCGCAATTAAAATAGGCATCGTGGTATTTAACGACATCATCCCTTTTCATCTGTCCGTGCCCTGTGCCGTCTTTGAGAAAGCGGTTGATGCTCAGGGCAACCCGTTGTATCAGTTGGTGATTTGCGGCGTCGAGCCCGGCCCGCTGCGTACCAATACCGGGTTCTCTATCGTGGCGGATCACCCGCTGAGCGCGTTAGAAGATGCCGAGATGGTTATCGTGCCGAGCTGGAGTCAGCCAGGAGTCCAGCCGCCGAAAGCGCTACTTGATGCGCTGATAGGCGCACATCAACGCGGGGCGACCCTTGTCGGTTTGTGCATGGGAGCCTTTGTTTTAGCGGCGGCGGGCTTATTAGATGGGCGGCCAGCGACCACGCATTGGAACTGGATGGGCGATTTCATTCGTCTTTACCCTTCGTTATCCGTTGACCAAAATGTGTTGTATGTCGATGACGACGATATTGTGACGTCCGCGGGCACGTCGGCCAGTATTGATTGCTGTCTGCATCTGGTGCGTAAACAGTGCGGGGCCGATATTGCCAACTCGGTCGCTCGCCAACTGGTGGTGCCGCCACACCGACAGGGCGGGCAGGCGCAGTTTATCGAACATCCGGTGTATAACACCGCCGGTAAAGACCGCTTTATGCAGGCATTGAATTGGGCTTCCGCGCATTTACAGCAGGAACTGACGGTGGACCATCTGGCGGAGAAAGCCTTTATGAGCCGCCGCAGTTTCACGCGGCGCTTCCAGCAAGTGACAGGGACAACCTTTACGCAATGGTTGCTCAATCAGCGCCTTTCTGTGGCGCAACGTTTTCTGGAAAAAACCGATCAATCGGTCGAGCGGATCGCGCAAGAAGCCGGTTTCGGATCCGCCCTGTCCATGCGGCGGCACTTCCAGCAGCAATTCAAAACCTCGCCTTCGCTGTATCGCCGGGAATTCAAAACCCACGGGGAGTGAGTGCCGGCATAAAGACAACGGCCCGCCTCTGATATCACCAGAGGCGGGCCGCGTTTTATACCCTCTGCGCTACATTAATGCACCGGCAAGGCCAGAACCGCGTCAGTGGTTTTAATTTCAGCAAACACGTCCGCGACGCCCGCTAATGCAGAACGCTGCAAGGTAGCGTGGTCGACCACTTTGTTGTCCCAGGTCGCCAAATCGCGCGTCGCGGTGGCATCTTCAGAAATAATCACTTCATAGCCCAACGGCACGGCATCACGCGCGGTGGAAGACACACACATGTGAGTCATCAAACCGGTGACAATAATTTTCTTAATACCCATTTGCTTCAGTTGCTTATCAAGATCGGTACCCACAAAAGAGCTTGGGGTTTCTTTGGTGATCACATGGTCAACGCTTGAAGGTTGCAGGTCTTTATGGAATTCAGCGAATTTGCTGCCTTCCGCAAACAGCGGACCATTGGCTGGGCCAATGTGACGCACGAAGAACACCGGCATTTTATGGTCGTGAGCAAATTTAACCAGACGCTGAGTATTATTGAGCGCTTTCATGCCGTCAGGAATGGGCATCTTGCCGCTAAAATATTCGTTCTGAAAATCAATCACGATCAGTGCCGTGGCATTAGCTTCCAGCCAGGTCGTCGCCGTGGCACCCGACATAGTACGAATGGTCGGAGCCTGAGCTGCCGTGGTGGCAAACGCCAGGCTTGATGCAGACATGGATAACGCCAGAACGCTACAAGCAAATAACTTTTTCATCAAAATTCATCCTTCATAAGCTTCGGTGGGAAACGATTTTCCCGCTGAAATGTGTGGAGTGAATTTTGCCCACTGACGCCCCTCCCCAACAGACGCCGAGGTCACCAGTAACAGTCATATTGGGCCAAAAGACCGGTTGGGGGGATCTCAAACGACACCTAAACGGACATTCAATAGAAAACGCCTAAAATCTCCCCCTCTGGAACTGATACCTACCCGACGATCACTTAGGGTTTTTGTCATTGACGCCAGAGGTTATTTTTAATGCATATTACCAACAGTACGACGATGCCGAGTATTCAACTGGCATCCCCTTCGCGCACCTCGCTTGCCGCCGCAGAGCAGGCCTTGGCGCGCATAAAAAGCCGGCCAAACGGCAATGCGCTGTTGAATGAAATCGACAGCCACTCCACCAACGGCAAGCAACTGAAGATTTTTGTCGCCCCGCATGGCGGCAGAATGGCTAACGTCACCCGCGCGGTGGATGACATTAACAATCCGGGCCAAGACAATTTTCAGGCGGTGAAAAACGCCTCTAAGGGACTGTTTGGTAAAGGCAAAGGAGCCAGTGCCGAAATCGACTTCAACCCGAGCACCAGTCTGGCGCTGGATCATAACGGCAATCCGACCGGCATCGAGCAATCACCCAATCGCGCATATCTGTCGCTGGCCCATGAATTGGTCCACGCCTACCGCATCATGAAAGGGACCTATACCGGCGGCGGCGGTGATATGGGCTTCGACCCGAACAGCAACAGCGGCAAAGAGGAGCTGCGCGCGGTAGGTTTAGGCAAGTGGCAAGGTGAGTCACTCAGCGAGAATGGAATCCGTGGTGAACAGGGCGAGCAGTTAAGAAACGCTTACCCAGCGAGACCGGCCGCCAGAAGCCGTGACGAATTTGATCCGACAGCGCGTTTTTATGGCGGTGACGCATGATCAA
>Ga0105856_1000775_pt1 | contig 15424 bp, 17 predicted proteins | sample OrgsoiDNA_201060_FD_89681 | JGI IMG/M metagenome (GOLD analysis project Ga0105856, IMG submission 89681) | Permafrost soil microbial communities from the Arctic, to analyse light accelerated degradation of dissolved organic matter (DOM) -... | ecosystem: Environmental > Terrestrial > Soil >...
CTTTACCTTCCCTGCAAAATACTCATTATTTTTCAACATAGATTGGCCCTTCGCGATAAGTTTCAGAATCTCCATATTAGGGTTAGAAAAGGGCTGCTGTCACTGATTATTGTTGGTTTATGGGCGACTCCCGAGGCGTGCCGCAAAGGCAGGACACTGATTTGATTTTATTGTGGCACAGTGCCATTCTGAACAGTTGCTACTTCCCCGCCCTTTCTTATTCACAGGCTACACTCAGGTCTTTGCCGCTGGAACTTCACCGTTTATTGCCTTCATTTCTCAGCGCTGCACAAAGTGAGAATTTTTCGGCCGCTGCTCGCCAATCGGGCGTGATGCCGGCCGCAATCCGCAAAAATATCCGCGTGCTGGAGGATAAACTCGGGCTACGCCTGTTTGCCCGTAATACCCACAGTGCGGTGCTGACCGACGAAGGCTTTGCCGCCACAGGGTCAGACAATCAGCTCTGCGGCCAGTTTGGCGACCAGCACGTTGGAGAGCAGCACCGGTATCCCGAGTTTGCTTTGCAGCAGCTCACCATGCAGACGGTGATAACCAATGCAGTCGAGCACCACAACCTGCGCACCCTGCTCTTCCAGAGCCAGCGCGGCTTCGGTCAGTTTCTCTGCATCGGCCAGATAAGGGCTGGCGACGGCAAAACAGGGCGCTTTCGGCAGTTTCGCCCATTTGATGGCTTGCTCGGCGATCTGTGATTCGACGGGCACCACAATCCCGACCTGATGGGTGCCAACAATGGCGCGGATCAGCGGCGGAATAATGCGGTCCGGCTCAAGCAGCATGGCCGTTTTGGCATTCAGGCTTTGAAAAACGCCGGTGCAGAGCAGCAGGATCGTTTCACAACCGAGTGCTTCGAGCCAGTCGATCTTTTCCTGCAATCCCTCTTCGACCCGGTGCGATCCCAGTGTGACCTGCGTTCCATCCAGCAAACGTGACACCAAGTGCGCCTCACCCTCTGCCGGTGAATAGCGCTGCTCAATTTGCTGCGGCGTCATGCCGTCGAGCAGGCCAATATGGGTCACTGACTCTTCGGGAAGATATTCCGACAACAACGGCATAATGTCGCTGCGCGGGGCCTGACCGATGGTTAAGGTCGCAAAGGATGTCATCATAGTGATCAACTCCGGCTTTGCAGGTGGCGCAAGCTTCCGTACAGCGACAACAACAGTTGATATTCGTCGGCATCAAAGAACTGACAGGTGCCGCGACCAAACTCTTTCGCTACTTCGACAGCAAATTTTGCCGCCAGTGCGATGTCGATTTCATGGCTTGCGCCCGTTCCGCAGCCCGGCACAACCGATTCGGCCGTGATCGCAACGCCAACCACCGGAACGTCAGTCGCCGTGGAAGGTTGCAGAATGCTGTTCAGGTGATGAACACCGTTGCCATAAGGCGTGATGTCCTGCGTAGTGATTGGGAAAGTGACCGCCGGTTTGCCGGTAGTCATCTCCATGATACGCAACAGATCTTCAGAGATCCGCAGGATGTAGCCCTCTTTCACCGTCGGCGAAATAGCAAAGCCTTTGTGATTGATGATGCGGTTACCCTTGGTGGTATCGATGGACAAAATCGCGTCCACGCCGTCCACCACTTCGTTGTCATTCATGGTGACGTCGTCAATCGGCGAGTCCATGAAATCTACCGGATCATGCGGGCGGGTTGGCGCATTGGGGCAGATGTGCGTGGTGATAATCACGTCACCGTCGAGGATATCGCCTTTGCGCTGCATGTCGGCCAGCTTCAATGCGCTGGTGACGGCCGCGATGGCACCGTCGGCATCAGAGACTACGCCGATACGCGTTGGGCGCGCACCGATACCGCCGAGACGGCCGATGATACCCAGCGTTGGCGCATGGCCTCCACGGCTTTTCCCCTGACTGCCGGGCACTGTGATACGTACAAAATCGGTGCCGCCTTTCGGGCCGTCGGCACGGTGGGTGCTGGCGGTGACGCCGGGATAGCCCGCGAATAGGTCCACTACATCCTGACCGCTGACGTAAGCACTGTCGATCAATTCGAACACGGTCAATGTCTGATGCAAACTCATCATACTTTCCTCTTAAAACATCGCGGCAGGCGCTGCGGGAGCGCATCAACCAAAACTGCCGCGAGGTGGATTCAGCTTTTCATTTCAGCGTTTGATTTCGCAAATGCATGAATGATTAGTCTGTTTTTTCATATGGCTTAAAAGCCCTGGTGTTAACGCACTATTACTTGGTTTTGGTACTGAAAATCGAGTTAAAGAAGCTGTACAGGGCGTCACCGGCAATAAAACCGGCAGCCAGAATTTCCATCGGCGTGCGCCCTTTTTCACCCCAGATACGGATGATGATGATGCGCAGAACGATGCCGGTGATCACCGCCCAACCGGCCATCACGCTGTTAATCAGTAAGCCCGTCGCCAGCAAAACGCCTAACTGACGCTTTGGCCCGCCGATAAGCTGAATAAGTGCGCCAGGGATTGCCCAAATCATCAGGCTGTAAGCTATGCCAGGCTGCGCACCGGCCTGAATGGTTTTGGCGTAAACGCGGGCAACCGGCGGTACGAGGTCTTGCGCGAAGTAACCGATATGCGCGAACCAGACCACCGGAATGGCAATCACAAAGGCGATCAGCGCGGCAAACAGCTGAATACGACGCCCGGTGAGTTCTGCCTGCAAATCTTTGCCATAACCGCGCAGGATGAATCCGGCTTTAAGGTCAAAGCCCATATCAGCAAAGGCCGGTCCGGTCGCGGCGGTGAAACCGGTCAGCACGCAAAGTGCCAGCGGCGGGAAGCCAATCAGAATACCGACGATAAGCGTGATTAACGCGACGGCGAAGGCCGGAAACCAGCCGGAGTGCATCGCGGCAATGCCGACAATCAGTTCGTGGAAGAAAGCAGCAAACGCAGCATACGCAATGAAGGCAATCAGCATGCCGAATGACATTTCGGTGTACAACCCGCCCGCCAGTGCCAGCAGCGCGGCGATGGCGATATAGCCCACGGCGCCAAATCCGAGTGCTTTACGCACTTCGGTGGCCGGTTGCGTGAAGCTGGTTTTGGCATCAGCATTTTTCGCCCGCACAACCTGAATCACCTGAATAAGCGACACCAGCCCCGCGCCCACCATCATGCCGTGCGGGATATACATGGCGCTGAGGTCCAGCCCGGCAACCGGCTGTGCGTAAGCGCGGATCAGCAAACCAATGCCGAACATGCTTAATGCCCAGATATTGCCAATGAACGCCGTACCAAACGCCGCCATCGGGATTTTAAGCATCGCGCCGCCCAGCCCAATCACCACGCCAACCACCAGCAACCACGCCTGACGCCCGCCTTTGTCACCGGCTTTGATGGCTTCAGCAGCGGCAACGCCCGGAGGCCACGCGTTGCTGGCCGGGAAAACTTTGGTATCGAACAGGCGATAAAGCAGATAGGCATCGAGCAGCATCGCGAACGAGACACCGATAAACATTGGCAAAATCAACTGCGGCTGTCCCATCACGTAAGGAATGGCAATCGGCATCAGCAGGCTGTTAGCCGCGCCAAAGGTGGCGGAAGAGATCACCGTTTGTGCCAGATTCTGCGTATGTACGGAGCGATAACGCTGGAAAGCCTGCATCGGAATACGCGCCAGCAGCATCGCAAACAGCGCCCCGATAATGGATGTATTCGGCGTAACGCCTAACGTGGTGATCAACTGCACGCCGATGATTGCACCCAATATAGAGAGCAAAATCATGACCAGTAGCGTGCCAATATCCCTGAGTGGATTTGGTTTATTATTCTGAAGATCGTGTTCTGACATAACGGCCCCTGAGAGTGGTGCAAATAAACGCGTTATTTTTAAGCCTGGGAAAATTTTTATTCACAGGCGATCAGTCGCGGTGCGGTACCGGTCTATTGCCAATACTCGTCACCTAATTTTTCAGCTAATTGCTGAGTGACGGCGATCAGACCCTCTTTAATTCCGGCGGGAATATCGCGACCTTCCTGAGGCGAAGGAAACGATAAACATAAACCCACCATTTCATTTCGGTGCTTATTGGTGACGCTGGTGGCTAATGTACTGATACCTTGCAACGTTTCGTTGCAGGCATGAGACACGCCGCTTTCCCGTATCTCTGCAAGTCGGGCCAAAAGAGCCACTAACGTTTGCGGAGAGTTTACTGAATTGACCCGATAGTCCGTGCCAAAACGTTGAATAACATCGTCATCGGTATAACGCGCCAAAATCGCACGCCCGATGGCCGTTTCATGCGCCGGAAGCAGGCTGCCTGCGGGTGTCACCACTTGCAGATAGGTGCGCCCTGGGAACATGCGCATCACCATGATGTCCCGCCCGGTCAGCATCGAGATATACCCGGTGCATTGGGTCGATTGCCCCAACTGCGCCATATAAGGCGACGCAGCATCGACCAGCGGGGCCGAAAGATAATGACTGGCGACAGAGAGGATCAGCTTTCCAATTCGGTATAAACGGCTGTCCGGATCACGCTCCAGTAATCCCTGGCTTTCCATGGTCATTAATAATCGCGAAGCCGTACTCTTCGGCAGCTTTAAATTTTCCACCACATCACTGAATGACAGGCCCGGATGGCCCTGTCCGCTCCCCTGTCGGGAAAATAATTGTAATACCGCAGAGGCATTTTCTAATGTGGTCATAATAATGGTTCCGATATATGGAACTCTGTTCCTGATTTGTTAAGTAAAAATTAAGACTGTTAACGAGCAGGGTCAAGCTGTTTATTTTTTGTCAGGCTGACGAAGGCGGGTAGATATTCTTTAAGGTCTAACGATTCACAGATAATGACGCGGAACGGGGCAAGGCTGCCGATGATTCCGGCACCCTGCGTTTAATTATCAGCAGAATATATTGATTAAGCCCTCTGTCAGAGATTGCGCAGGATATAGAGTGCTATAGAGGCTTCGATAACCACGATAGACAAGGCACCAAGGGCCGGCATCAGCCGGTTATGTTTGGAGATAAACGTCGACAGGCGTTTCATGGCAAAATCCGTGACACTGGCTTCATTAATAACCTATGTGATTATTTTACTCTCAAGCATTCATTCAAGCAATGTGAAGAACAGCGGGCTGTTCGCAGGATACGGAAAGCCAAACGGCCTGCTCAATGCAGGCCGTTTTAAAAAGTGGGCTAACTGATGCTTTGATCTTCGTAACGTCTTTTGGAATCCAGCGCTTCGCGTTCGGTTTCGTGTTCGCTGATCAGTGTGTCAGGTTTCGGATGGTCGGCCCGCAGTTCGTACCAGGTTTCCGTTTTGCCTGGCTCGCCCTTTTCAACCGGAACAATGTAGGCAGTGCGTGGATAGGGAGGCTGACTCGGCATAAAAACTCCTTGGCTGAGGGGGAATACATAAACACGTATGGGTTTAAGTATAGTCAGTCAGCAGCCATACCTCGAAAAGTCGGGGTCGGAAGCCTCTGAAAAGCAAAACGGGCCATCAGGCCCGTTCTCTCACGTCAGCCGGTACGTCGTTATCGCGCGACAGGCAGCGCCAGTGCGTCGAGTATGGCGTCAACCACATGAGCGGGGGTCTGCGCACCATCAACCACGATATGCGCCGCAGCCTGATAGAGCGCTTCGCGCTCGCTGAGCACGTCGAGCATCTCTTCAGTAATAGGTTTACCGGTCAGGGTTGGGCGCTGATCTTCCAGCGGCGACTGCTGCAGGCGAAGCGCCAGCGTGGCGGCCGGAGAACGCAGATAAATCACGGTGCCGGTTCGGCGCATAAAGTTGCGGTTATGCTCGGCGAGTATCACACCGCCACCCGTCGCGACCACGGTCAGCGGTGAGCTGATGCTTTCCAGTGCCTCGGTTTCACGGCGGCGGAAGCCTTCCCAGCCTTCACGTTCGACAATTTCAGCCACGCTGAGCCCGGAAGTTTGCAGCAGATAACTATCGGTATCGACAAATTTGTAATTCAGCGCCGTTGCCAGTGCGCTGCCGACCGTCGTTTTACCTGCGCCGCGGGCGCCTGTCATGAAAATGGGTTGAGTCATTTACCGCTGTCCTTAATACCCTGGGGCTTTTTGTATCCGCTGGATGACGAGTCTGAATCGTCTTGTGTGTGTCAAAATCGTCAAATTGTACTCGCAAAATAGTACAACAAAAAAGCCTCATCAACAGGTTTAAATCGCCCGCTGGTGAAGCCTTAGGTCGGTACTGCCCTGATGCTAATAATAATCTTACTTGAGGGCATCATACTGATAAATGCCGGTGGTGCAATATCTCGCCAGATTCCGCCGGGTAAAAGAGTGTAAACCGTCGTTTTAGCGCGGCTTACAGACATAGACCAGCGCAGGCGGGAAGTTTTTCACCACGCGGATTTTCTGCCAGGTGAAGTAACGGGACAACATCTTTTCTGACAGGTGACTGTATTGGAACTGTACCATCACGCCATTATTAGCCTTCAGCCTTTGCTGCGCTTTTTGCAGAATTTTCATGCTGATACGGGTAGGAATCGACAGCAGTGGCAGACAGGAGAAAATAGCGTCGAAATCGCCTTCCAGATGCTCTGCGGAGTGCGCCATCACCTGCAGGCGTGAATCGTCGATCAGGTTCAATTTATGCACGAAACCGGATTGGATCTCAAAAGCCTGCAACTGTGCATCCACCCGCATGTTATCGAGGATACGCTTAGTCAGGACTCCGTCGGCAGAACCCAGCTCTGCAATTTTCAGTGATTTGGCCCAGTCAATCTGGCTCAGCATCGAGCGGCATAACCAGGGCGAAGAAGGCACCAACGTCCCCATGGTGCGCGGTGACGAGATAAAATTCTGTAAGTAATAAAATTGATTCTGTAATGAGACCCTGGTGTTTCTGATAGTCAGTCTTGTGGCATTTAGCATTTTTTATAACCCCTGGGGAAGTAGACCACTATCACATAGAAAAATTCTTAAGGAATAATTAATTAGCCCTATTAATTTTAACAAGACGCGTAATAGGCCAGGGGAAATGAGATTATTCTCTAATTGCAGCGATTAAATTTATTCTTAAGCGGTGTTTTGTAAGAAAATATTGGCGGGGGAGGTAAAAAAGCTGACAGCAACATCCAATAAAATAACCGGCTCAGTTGCCTGACGCCGGTTATTTACACTCAATCCAATCAATGCCGGTTCCCCGGCTATTGGATTTAGCGATACAGTTCTACGCTGGCACGTTCGAGGCTGGAGTCACCCGGGGTGCTCATCCCAATCACCCGGTAGTGTCCTGCGCCTTTCTCTGCCGCCTGCGCATTCAGCTGCTCTTTAATGCTGCCCGGTGCGCCACTCATCTGACTGATAGAGACAACGCCCAATGATTGATAATTACCGCTGTCAGCTTCAGCTGACGTTATCTTGGTGACTGCCATGGCAGAGAAAGAGGCGGTAGTAATAATGGCTGCGGCTAAAATCGGTAAGAGTTTCATAATGCATACCTTCTGCTGTTTGCTGTTCTAAATTAATTAGTTAATTAAGTTTGCGGATGTTTTCCGTTGAGTTAATTATCTGCCAGCGAATGCAAGAAGACGTAATGCGCCGTAAAGATCGTTAATCTTTGTGACGGAAATGAGGAGAGAGTGAAAGTAAAAATTTCAGCGCAGAGAAAGTGGAGGAAATTAAGGAGTTTTAATGGATTTCAATGACAGTTATTTACAGCCCGAACAGCAGATTCGCACAAATCGACGCCTGATAGCAATCGCTGTTATGATTCTTTTTATTTTTTACAAAAGGGAGTTCTCTTATGGCTGGAACCAGCCTTCTGGCACTGATTGATGATATTGCCTCGATCCTTGATGACGTGGCAGCCATGAGTAAAGTGGCAGCGAAGAAAACCGCGAGCGTGCTGGGCGACGATTTGGCCCTGAATGCTCAGCAAGTCAGTGGCGTAAAGGCCGACCGTGAACTGCCCATCGTCTGGTCCGTTGCCAAAGGTTCTTTGATTAATAAAGCGATTTTAGTCCCGCTGGCCCTGCTGATCAGCGCCTTTGCACCGTGGGCTATCACGCCGCTGCTGATGATTGGCGGTGCTTATTTATGTTACGAGGGTTTCGAAAAGGTCGCGCATAAGCTGATGCACGGCAATAAACAAGAGCATCACGCAAAGCCGGAGACCTCGCGCGAGGTGAAATCCGAGGCTGACGTTGCCAAAGTAGAGAAAGAGAAAATTAAAGGCGCGGTACGTACCGACTTTATTCTTTCCGCAGAGATCATTGTGATTTCACTGGGGACCGTAGCTGCCGCACCGTTTATGAGCCAGGTGACCGTGATGGTGCTGATTGCAGTAGCCATGACGCTCGGCGTGTACGGACTGGTTGCACTGATTGTCAAAATTGACGACGCCGGTTTATATCTCAGCAAACTGAACGGCGAAAGTGGTTTCATGAACGGGGTGCGTGCGTTTGGCGGGATGATCGTTAATGCGGCACCATGGCTGATGAAAACGTTGTCCGTCGTCGGCACATTTGCGATGTTTTTGGTCGGTGGCAGCATTATCAGCCACGGCCTGCCCTTTATGCACAGCCTGATTGAAGTGCTCAACCATGGGCATCAGGGCTTTGTCAGCACGCTGATCACCGGTGCGACCGATCTGGCCGCGGGCCTGATTGTCGGGGCGGCGGTTCTGGCATTGGTCATGCTCGGGCAGAAGATCTTCAGTAAAAAATAGCCCCATCAGGGCGCTGCATGATGTCTGCGGCGCCCTGCTCTCTCACTCAGCGCTTGCTGGCCACGATCATCGCCAGATCAACGGTAAACGAGCCATCCGGCTGAATGTCAAAATGTTGAACCACATCATCCGACATTACCTTTTGCAGTTCACGAATTGCCACCACAAAATGTTCCGGCGTGCGCATTCTCGCCACCCAACTGCTGAACTCCAGCACCAGACGACCGCTGGTCAGCTCCTCTGCCTGTAAGCCTGCCTCCGAGAATAAGCTCAGCCACTCGCCCGGCGCATAGTTGTGGACGTGCGATGTATCGCGCAGCTTCTCCACCGTTTGCAGATAAATATCCAGCAGCAGATTGCCCGGCGAGGCGACATCCATCATGATCATTTTACCACCCGGTTTCAGCACACGGCGCACTTCACGCAATGCCTGACCAACGTCATGCCAGTGATGCGCGGAATAGCGGCTGATGATCACATCGGCAAAATTGTCGGCAAACGGCAGCAATTCCGCCACGCCCTGCTGCACGTCAATATTGTTCAGGCCTTTGTCTTTTGCCGCCTGCGCAACCACCTCGAGCATCTGCGCAGACAAATCATAGGCAATCACCTTGTTCACCACTGAGGCGGCAATAAAGCTGGCATGGCCTGCACCACAGCCTAAATCGATCACCAGCGCGTCCGGGTAAGACTGCAATAACGTCGCCAGCCGTTGTAAATCCGCACCCTGTGAATGTACTGCGCTGGTCAGGTAATCCTGTGCCTGCGACCCGAACTGCTTATCAACCGCCTGACTGTGACTGTTTTTGTTTTTCATTGCCTGCTCCCGTCGTTTTATTGTGATTTTTATAGGCTGCCCGCTGGCCGCAAAACCACTATAAACAGCGTACTATACGGGTACAATATGAGCACTTATACTGGTATGAATAACACCCTGTCTGAGGTTATACGTCTATGAACAACGCTGAACCGCTGAGCGGCCCAAAAGCGCTCGGCGCTTTTTTACGCGCCCAGCGCGAACGCACGACGCCGCAGACGGTAGGCCTGCCGACCTCGGCCCGCCGTCGTACCAGCGGCCTGCGCCGCGAGGAGCTGGCGCAAATCAGCGGCATCAGCACCACCTGGTACACCTGGATTGAACAGGGACGCGATGTTTCCATCTCCGCAGCCACGCTCGACAGATTGTCCGCAGCGCTGCGCCTGGAGACGGCGGCCCGTGACTATCTGTTCAGTCTGGCGGGCGTTAAGGATCCGCAGGCCCGGCTGGCCGCCGATGCGCCGGACGCGCGTGTAAGCGCCTGCGTTCATCAGCTCACCTGCCCCGGGTATTTACTGGACAGCGCCTGGAACGTACTGAGCTGGAACCCGCAGGCCGGACAGCTTTTCGCGGGCTGGCTCGACGTGGACCCGCAGCCCAATTTATTACGCTTCATGTTCCTGCATCCGCTGGCACGTACGCTGGTAGTGGACTGGGCAGAACGTGCCAAACGCGTGGTGGCAGAGTTTCGGGCTGAGTCCGGTCATTTCGCCCAGTCCGACGCCATCCGCCAGTGCGTCATGGCTTTACGGGAGGAGAGCGACACGTTCAATAAGTGGTGGAATCAGCAGGACGTGCTTGGGCGTGAAGGCGGTGAACGTCGCTTCCTGCATCCTGTTCAGGGCAGCGTAGTGTACCGCCAGCAGACCTTTTTCCCTGCGGGTCATGCGGAATTTAAACTGGTGATGCTGGTTGAACAGGCCTGATTGACAGAGCGCCTGCGGATGTGTGAGGCTGAATTCATTATCAAAATGCAGATTTCTTTAACGCAGAGACAGGAAAATAATGATGATAATGCGTCAGCTGTATCAGGACAGCCAAACCGAAATCCGTGTCGCAACCGAACTTGAGACCGCCCTGCACTTTGATGCCATTCTGGATTCAGTGAAGGAAATCGGCGCGTGGGAAACCTGGTGTACCGATCAGTATCAGTTGGAAGACAGCCGCAAATATCTGATCGACTCCGAGCAAAAACGTCATCGCGGCGTTGAATTCAATTTTTGCCTGTTTGACTGCGCCAGCGGCCAGATGATTGGCTCTGTCAGCGTTAACCGTATCAATCAGGATTATAAGTTCGCCAACGTCGGTTACTGGATCCGCACCGGTTTCACCGGCCGTTCACTGGCCCCGCTGGCGGTCCGTGCTGCTGCACGTTTCGCCTTTGACGAACTGGCCCTGACGCGCCTGGAGATTGTCGCGATGGACGGCAATCATCGCAGTTGCCGCGTGGCTGAAAAAGCCGGTGCCGTAGCCGAAGGCCTGCACCGCAATCGTCTTTATTATCGCGGTGAACCGAGAAACGCCTGGGTTTATTCCCTCATCCCCGGCGATTTACCGGCCTGATCGCCAAATCAATTTTCTACCTCTCCCCTATAAAATCTGGATAAGGCACTGAACATGACCTCTTCTGCGCATACCGTCTCCACCGAGTGGCTGGCGAAAAATCTTAACTCACCGGACGTGGTGATCATCGACTGTCGCAAGTCAAAACCCGGCATCACGCCGCCCATTGATTTCCACGGAAAATATCTGGAAGCACATATCCCCGGCGCCATCTATGTTGAAGTCGATAGCATCTCCGACTGCTCTACCGGGCTGCCGCACATGATGCCGACGGCGGAAGAGTTCTCCGCCTCGATGAGCCGCCTCGGCGTGGGCGATGGCCAGACCGTAGTGCTGTATGACGAAGGCGATCTGTTTTCTGCTCCGCGCGTCTGGTGGATGCTGACCAGTTTTGGCGCGAAAAGCGTGCGCGTGCTGGACGGCGGTTTAAATGCGTGGGTAGCCGAAGGGCGACCAACCGAAAGCGGCGAGATTGTCCGTGTTCCCGCCACCTTCACCGCTAAACTGGTTCGCCCAGTGGTGGTCAGCGCTGAACAGGTACAGGATGCTCTTGGCAAAGTGCAGATAATCGATGCGCGTTCGCTGGGACGTTTCAAAGCTGAACAACCTGAGCCGCGTCCCGGCCTGCACGGCGGCCATATCCCCGGCAGCCTCAGCGTGCCTTTCACCGAACTGACAGAAAACGGCCACCTGAAATCGCCGCAGGCTTTAAAGGCGACTTTCGAAAGACTGGGTGTGGATCTGAATAAACCGGTGATCACCACCTGTGGTTCGGGCGTAACTGCAGCAGCGCTGGCGTTCGGGCTGGATTCACTCGGCGTGAAAGAGGTGATGTTGTACGACGGATCGTGGGCCGAATGGGGTAATATCGACGAAGATTATCCGATCGAAACGCATTAATTAGTCTGCTTTACAGCCTGGTGACGCCCTGTCGCCAGGCCTGCTCTTTCATCTGCTCAATGACCTGATACTCCTCACGCGGCAGCACGGTAAAATCCCGGATCAGCAGACGTTCGCACAGCGCCTCATTTCGCGGATCAGCAACGGTTTCCAGCAAAGCCAGCCGCAGCAGATTCAATGTTTCAGGTGGTGTTGATGCTGCGGTGATCAGCGGCAGCCCCGGTGCAGTAGCGGTTTCACCAATAATACTCAGCCCCTCGAGTTCCTGTGGCTGATAGCGGCGCAGTAGTTCCAGCGTGACACAATCAATCGCTGCGATATCCGCCTGCCGTTGCCGGACAAGCTCCAGCGACTGCCGGTGCCCTCCGCTCTCCACTGCCACACCAAAGAACTCACCGTTTTCAGCCAAAGGGGCCACCAGCGCCCGCAAACTGTTGTACCCCGACTGCGAATCCGTGCTGTTAAACGCAACCCGGCGACCGCGAAAATCACTCAGGCTGGCCAGACTCTCTTCCTCTCGCACTACTAAGAAACTGCGATAATAAGGGCCACTGCAACCCGGCGCGTCATAGCTGAAAGTGCCAACCAGTTGAACCTGCGGCAAAAATGCCACCAGCGGAAATCCGCAGGTCTGGCTGAGGAGTAAATCTGGCTGCTGCCAGTGTGAAAGCAGACTGATTGGCCATTGCAACTCTGAGGGGAAATCACTCCCGCTGAGCTGAATCAGCTGCTGACGCAATGCCTGCCAGAACTGCTCCACGTCGTCTTGAACCACGCCATACATTGGCATTGAAATCAGCATTCACACCGCTCGATCATTCCGTACTCCTGACAGGTATCTGCGGATAATCATAGCCGCTAAACGGCTCCGGTGCAGCCGGGCCTCCGGGAGACAATGGATGAACCTCTACGGTGACAGGATTGAGGGCGTGGTCGCTAAACCACTGCGCATACCCTTCAACCAGAAACCCTTCACTGCGCTGAATATATGCTTCTCGTTCGGCCAGATAGACTTTTCGCAAACCAAACCACGGCAGACCGGGTAAGTCATGATGCACCAGATGGTAATTTAGATTGAGGAACAGCAAGCGCCAGCCCGGACCCGCTTCGTTAAGCGTTGAACGTGCTTCAGGTGCCTCATGAGCGCGATGCTCAAAGAAAGAGCGCAGTTTGGTCAGGCTCAGCGCCGGATAACTCACCGCCAGCAGAAAGTAGAGCGGCGACAGACCGCGCTGTGACATCCAGTGCAACAATACCGCCAGCAACGCCACATGTATCAGCCACATGGTGAGGGTTTTCATCTCTCCCCGAAATGTACCGCGCACCGCGCCGGTCAACGTGGCGTAGATATCGAGCAAGGGCCCGATGATCATGCGACCTGGCAAAGTATTACGCAGTTTGATCACCGCGATACACCAGGCCGGAAACCTGTCCCAGCGGGCGCGAGTGAAGTAATAACCTTCCGGATCATCTTCCGGCAATGTCAGGTGGTCGTTACGGTGATGATGCAGATGGGAGTCGCGATATAAACCATAGGGATACCACACCGCCAGCGGCAGTGTGCCAAAAAGCTGATTAAGCCGGGCGTAGCGTGTCGGGTGACCATGAATCAGCTCATGCTGTAGCGACATATACCAGGTGGTGAACAGAATGAGTAAAGGTGTCGCAACCCAGAGCCCCAGCGTCTGCCAGAAATAAACCACGCCAAACCAGCCGCTATAAACCGCCACCATTAATATCCAGGTAGGCAACTCCAGCCGCCACCACCAGGCCTGTGATCGCCGGTGGATATCGGCCCGCTGACGGGCATGCAGGTAGTGTGCAGAAGAGGACATAGGAACGCGCCTGAAGATAACATCCGGCGATTATCAGGTAGTCGAAAGGATAAGTTAAATGACTAATAACGCATTGATAAGTGAATAAATTGCTAAGGAAGAAGAGGCAATAATGATTTATAGGGCTGGTTGAAATTGATACACTTCGCGCGGGTGCTCAGGATCTTTCTGTTCTGAGCATAAATTTAGCAAGGCGCAGGAAGGCAAGGAAACGGAGGTCATGTATTAACGCCAAGCTGTAATGCCCACTTTGAACAATTCTAAAATGTCCCCAGACAATTTTCTGGAAATTTTTTCATGATCAAAGAAACTGTTATGATGAGCCACAATGAACTCGATAGGCTTCAGATTATTCAGGAGTCAATCAGCTGATATATCACTCAGGAACAAGTTGCGTTACGTATTGGTTTCTCTATCCCACCGCTGAAACGCCAATTTTAATGATAGTGACACAATGGCTTTCATCACGGTTGGAAGTGCCCTCTCCTCAGGGAGGAGAACATTCCTTTTATATAAAATATAAACATACGCACTAAAACAATAACCTGTTAATAGTACCCTGCCTCTAACTTGAGTTTTACTTCCTGATTTATAATTTATCAGATGAAATATTTCATTATCCACTACGTGGCTTTACTCCCTATCACCATAATGGTTACAAACCGGTAATAAAAACATTAACCGAAGGGACATAATTAAGTCTTGAAATAGTAACCCATGTTATCTACGCAATAAAAAACCACATACTAACCATTACAGGCTTACCGCCAAAAATATATTTTAATACATCGTAACAGGCATCGCCTTTAATCATTTTTTTAAAATGAAAATTGATTACCAGCCTTGAAAGTAATGTTTTCACCTCATTACCTAATTTAATTAACATAATTAAAATCAATAACTTATATCTTATTTTGTGCACTTTTCATGCAACTTGATGCGGTTGGGATAAATCTCATTACTTGATTTGTTACCAGTGTAAAAAGTGATCGAATTGCAAGATCATATGGAGATTGTTACCTACCTATCAAGGATGTTAGTTATGAGTGTAAGAGCAAGGGGTTTATTTAGAATCTCTGCAATTGTGTCAATCGGATTGCAGTTGATGCCTTCTTTATTTGTCGCGTATACGGGAGTATCGAGTGCGGCAACTAATCCAGCCCCCGAGATATATCGCCTAAAAGATGGCGAAGACGTCTGGAAAGTATCTGGCTCGCTAAATATGACACCTCACGAATTGAGGAAGTACAATTCTGATAAAACCCCTCAAGAATTTTCAAACATATCTTCTGGTGACGTTATTTATTTACCTGGAGGCAGCAATAGAAAAGTTGAGAAAGAAACCATTGATAAAGGTGAATATACGCTTGCATCTAACCTTTCGCAGGCTGCAAATTTATCTACAGCAGGTAGTGATGCACAAAAAAACATGGCTATTGGTCTTCTTAGTTCTACAGCGACAAATGAAGTTCAGGGTTGGCTAAATCAGTTTGGAACTACTCGGATTCAAATGAATCTCGACAAAAACCTTACACTCGACGGTTCTTCCTTCGATATGTTGCTTCCAGTGTATGATAATAAAAACAACCTGCTTTTCACCCAATTTGGAGCACGCAATAAAGACAGTCGCAATACTATTA
>Ga0105856_1000776_pt1 | contig 15421 bp, 15 predicted proteins | sample OrgsoiDNA_201060_FD_89681 | JGI IMG/M metagenome (GOLD analysis project Ga0105856, IMG submission 89681) | Permafrost soil microbial communities from the Arctic, to analyse light accelerated degradation of dissolved organic matter (DOM) -... | ecosystem: Environmental > Terrestrial > Soil >...
ATAACGCGGCAACGCCAGCGCGACCCCGGCATTCCAGCGCCAGCGCACGCCGAACAACGGCGCTTCGAGCACCGCTTGAATCAGCAGGTGCTCGGCGCTGTTGCTGTGCAGGTAGCGCCAGACGTCATCCAGTTCAAAGCTGTGGCTGGTGGACAGCGACAGGACGATGGCGTCTTCACTGGCGGCAGCCTGCAATTCAAAGTTGAAGGTGCGGCAGAAACGCTTGCGCAGGGCCAGGCCCCAGGCGCGGTTGATGCGGCTGCCAAACGGGGTGTGAATGATCAGTTGGGTGCCGCCGGACTCGTCGAAAAAGCGCTCCATCAGCAGCGTGTCCTGGGACGGCAGGGCGCCCAACGCCAGGCGTGCGCGAGCGAGGTAATCCACCAGTTGATCGGCGCTGGCCAGGTTCAGGCCGAGGGTTTCGGTCAGCCAGTCGAGCGCTGGCTGCAAATTGCCGGGGGTGGCGCCGAGCAGTTCATCGAGTTGCGCTTGCAGGCGCGCCACGGCAAACGACAACTCCGCGCTGCGCCCCGGCGCTTCTCCGAGCCAGAACGGAATCGTCGGCGGCTGGCCTTGGGCGTCTTCGACCCGGACCTTGCCGGTTTCCACCCGCAGGATTCGATAGGACGTGTTGCCGAGTTGGAAGACGTCGCCGGCGATGCTTTCCACCGCGAAGTCTTCGTTGACACTGCCGATGTTCAGCCCTTGGGGCTCCAGCAGCACGCTGTAGTCGGCGTTGTCCGGAATCGTCCCGCCACTGGTGACGGCGGTCAGTTTGGCGCCACGGCGTCCGCGCAGGGTGCGGCTCACGGCGTCGCGATGCAGATAAGCGCTACGGATGCCCTGGCGACCGTTGTAGCCCTCGGCAAGCATCTGCAGCAGCGCTTGATAGTGTTTTTCGTCGAGGTTGGCGTAGGGCGAGGCATGGCGGAACATTTCCAGCAGCGGCTGCTCCTGCCATTCCTGGCAACTGACCTCGGCGATGATCTGCTGCGCCAGCACGTCCAGCGGCGCCACGGGGATCAGCAACGTGTCGAGTTCGCCCCGGCGCACGCAGTCGAGCAGCGCGGCGCACTCGATCAAGTCATCGCGGGTAGTGGCGAACAACCGGCCCTTGGGCGTGCCGCCGACCTGGTGCCCGGATCGACCGACCCGTTGCAGAAAGCCTGCAATCGAACGCGGCGAGGCGATCTGACAGACCAGATCGACATCGCCGATATCAATCCCCAACTCCAACGAGGCCGTGGCGATCAGCACTTGCAGCTCGCCGCGTTTGAGCCGTTGTTCGGCGTCGAGGCGAAACTCCTTGGCCAGGCTGCCGTGGTGCGCGGCCACGGCGTCCTTGCCCAAACGTTCGCTCAAGTGCCGGCTCAGGCGTTCGGCCAGGCGCCGGGTGTTGACGAAAATCAGCGTGGTGCGGTATTCACGAGCGAGGGTGGCGAGACGGTCGTAAACCAATTCCCAAACATCGTTGGCCATCACTGCCGAGAGCGGCACTGGCGGCACTTCGATGCCCAGGTCCCTTGGGCGGGCGTGGCCGATGTCGATGATTTCGCAGGGCCGGTCGCGGCCGACGAGAAAGCGCGAGACCGCTTCGATGGGTTTTTGCGTGGCAGACAGGCCGATACGCATCAGTGGTTGCGGGCAGAGCGCCTGCAAGCGCTCCAGGCTCAGCGCCAAGTGGCTGCCGCGTTTACTCGCGGCGATGGCGTGGATTTCGTCGACGATGACCGTGCGCGTGGTGCCGAGCATTTTTCGGCCGGAATCGGAACCGAGCAGCACGTAAAGGGATTCCGGGGTGGTCACCAGAATGTGCGGCGCGGTCTTGCGCATCGCCGAGCGATCTTTTTGCGGGGTGTCGCCGGTACGCACGGCGGTGTTGATCTGCAATTGGGGCAGGCCCATCACGCGCAATTGCTCGGTGATGCCGGCCAGCGGGTTTTGCAGGTTGATCTGTATGTCGTTGGACAGCGCCTTGAGCGGCGAAACGTAGACCACCAGGGTTTGGTCCGGCAGCTTGCCGTTGTTCTCTAGCCCTTGGTGAACCAGATCGTCGAGCACGGCGAGGAACGCGGTCAGGGTTTTGCCGGAACCGGTGGGCGCAGCGATCAAGGTCGAACGGCGTTGGCGAATCAACGGCCACGCCCGGGCCTGGGCGGCGGTGACCGTCGGGAAGGTCTTGCTGAACCAGGCACTGACGGCGGGATGGAAGCCGGCCAGGGCACTGTCTGCGGGGATGGGCAGGTTCATGCAGTAATTTATGCGGGCGGGGTGGGGAAGATGCAAGTCTTGGGAGCCGACCGGTATCCCTGTGGCGAGGGGGCTTGCCCCCGCTCGGCTGCGCAGCAGTCGTAAAATCTGCCGACGCGGTGCGTCAGATAAAATGCGGTTGCCTGTTTTTGGGGCCGCTTCGCAGCCCAGCGGGGGCAAGCCCCCTCGCCACAGAGGCGCAGCGAATTCCGGCGATCTACACTTTACGGATGACGGTTGCGCACTAAACCCGCAAAATGCAACGATTCCGGCAACTATCGACGACATCGCCTGCCGGCGCTGTCGATACAGCCATCGTTCCAATCAGACTGGGCCTGCTGACTCTATGCGAATGCGCCTTATGTTACTGGGCGGCGGAAATGCCCTTGGGCAGGCGCTGATTCGCCTCGGTGCGGAGGAAGACATCGGTTTCCTCGCCCCCCGCCCACCACAAGACGGCTGGGATGCCGCGAGCCTGACGCAACTGCTCGACGACACCCGTCCGGACGCGCTGATCAATCTCGCCTACTATTTCGACTGGTTCCAGGCGGAGACGGTCAGTGAACAGCGTCTGGCCGGGCAAGAACGCGCGGTCGAGCGCCTGGCCGAACTGTGCCAGCACCACAACATCGTGCTGCTGCAGCCTTCGAGCTATCGAGTGTTTGACGGCTCGCGGGCCACGGCCTACAGCGAAAAAGACGAGCCGGTGCCCCTGGGTCTGCGCGGTCAGGCCTTGTGGCGGATCGAGCAAAGCGTGCGTGCCACTTGCCCGCAACACGTGTTGTTGCGCTTCGGCTGGCTGCTCGACGACAGCCCCGACGGCACCCTCGGGCGTTTCCTCGCCCGGGCCGAGACGCCTGAAGAGCTGCTGATGGCCGACGATCGCCGGGGTAATCCGACGCCGGTGGACGATGCGGCCCGAGTGATCATTTCAGTGCTCAAGCAACTCGATTGCGCAGCGCCGCTGTGGGGCACCTATCATTACGCCGGACATGAGGCGACCACGCCGCTGGCATTAGGGCAGGCGATCATCACCGAAGCACGCAACCTGCACGAACTGGCCATCGAAGCGCCGACCGCCCAGGCACACGCTGCGCGGCCCGACGCTGCCGAAGAACCGCAACACGCGGTGCTGGCCTGCAAGAAAATTCTGCACACCTTCGGGATCAAGCCCCGCGCCTGGCGCGCGGCGCTCCCGGGCTTACTGGATAGGTTTTATCGCCATGGCTGACGGCCCTGTTTTAATCACCGGCGGCGCCGGTTTCATTGGTTCGCACCTCACTGATGCCTTGCTTGCCCAAGGCCATTCGGTGCGGATTCTCGATGACCTGTCCACCGGCAAACGCACTAACCTGCCGCTGGACAACCCCAAGGTCGAACTGATTGTTGGCGACGTCGCCGACGCGGCATTGGTCGCCCGCTCGATGATCGGTTGCAGTGCTGTCGCGCACTTGGCCGCCGTGGCCTCGGTGCAGGCGTCGGTGGACGATCCGGTGAAGACTCACCAGAGCAATTTCATCGGCACCCTGAATGTCTGCGAGGCCATGCGTCAGGCCGGCGTAAAACGGGTGTTGTTTGCCTCCAGCGCGGCGGTTTACGGCAACAACGGCGAAGGTGAGTCGATTGACGAAGACACCGCCAAGGCGCCGCTGACGCCGTACGCCTCGGACAAATTGGCTGGCGAGTACTACTTCGATTTCTACCGCCGCCAGCATGGCCTGGAGCCGGTAGTGTTCCGCTTCTTCAACATCTTCGGCCCACGCCAGGACCCGTCCTCGCCGTATTCCGGGGTGATCAGCATTTTCAGCGAGCGTGCGCAGAAAGGCCTGCCGATCACCGTGTTCGGTGATGGTGAGCAGACGCGGGATTTTGTTTACGTTGAAGATCTGGTCGATTTGCTGGTGCAGGCGATCGAGAAACCACAGATCGAAGTTGGCGCGGTCAACGTCGGCTGGAATCAGGCCACCACGCTCAAGCAGATGCTGGAAGCGCTTGGCCAGGTGGTCGGTGAGTTGCCGCCGGTAAGTTATGGTCCGGCGCGTTCTGGTGACATCCGTCACTCGCGGGCGAACAACCGGCGTTTGTTGGAGCGGTTTACTTATCCAGCGCAGACCCCGATGAGCGTTGGCTTGGCACGGTTGTTGGGTCGCTAAGTTTTTCGCGGCCATGAAAAAGGCGCCTGTTGAGGCGCCTTTTTTATTGCTCGAACATCACCGCCTTGGCAGGCGATGAACTTGTGGCGAGGGGGCTTGCCCCCGTTGGGCTGCGAAGCGGCCCCAAAACTGATGGTGACTGCTGCGCAGTCAAACGGGGGCAAGCCCCCTCGCCACAGTCTTAGCTTTCACCACAAATCGGGGTTTAGAACTTGTAGCCCAGGCCAACCATGTACACGAACGGGTCCACATCCACATTGACCTTGGCCCGAGTGCCTGGCGCCACGGCGTCGTTTTCCACGGTCGCACGGGTGTTGATGTCGATGTAGCGCATCTGGGCGTTGAGCATGATGTTGTCGGTGAGCATGTAGTCAGCCCCGACCTGGAACGCCATGCCCCAGGAGTTTTTAGCCTTGAAGTTGCTGAACCCGTTGGCTTGCGCTTCGTTGCTGAGCTTCTCGTCGTAGATCCAGGTGTAGTTGATACCCGCGCCCACATACGGCTGGAAGGCCGACTTGTTGTCGAGCGGGTAGTAAACAACGCTCAGGGTCGGTGGCAGGTGTTTGAGGGTGCCGAGCTTGCCGTTGGCCGCGCCCAGGCCGGTGCCTTTGAGGTTCACGTCATGCTCGAACGGCGAGGCGGCGAGCAGCTCGATACCGACATTGTTGGTGACCATGTACGCGAAGTTCAGGCCCAACTGTGTGTCGCTGTCCATGGTGGCCTTACCACCCAGGTTGGTACCGGCCAATGGGCCTTGATCGACCTTGACGCTGGAGCTGCTGGCTTTCGGGTTGACGGTGATTGCACCGGCGCGAACGATGATGTCGCCAGCGTCGAAGGCGTGGGCGAGCGGGGCTGCGAGCGCGATGGCAAACAGCGAAGCGCTGAGCAAGGACTTGTTCATGGGGGCTCCAAAGGACGTTGAAAATGTTCGATGTCCAATGGTAAAGAGCGATCTGATACGGTCTTTTGATTCAGCTCAATGAAACAGTGATGGGTCCAGTTTTCGTGGAACCTTTGAGGGTCTCATCGCGAGCAAGCTCGCTCCCACAGGGGATTTGTGTCTATGCACAGATCCAATGTGGGAGCGAGCTTGCTCGCGATGGCTATCTATCCAACACAACATGACTACCGGATTCACTCCGGCAATTCATACACATAAATCTTGTCGGCATTCATCTGATACCCGGCATCCGCCAATTCGCTGCTGGACGCCTTTACCTGCAAAGAACCTTCGATCCAGTACGGCTGATACAGCTCATCGAGCTTCACACCGACCTCGCTTTTCACATGCACGATCTGGTTCGACGGCGGTGGCGGCACGTGGATGCAGGCGCCGAAATACGGCACCAGCAAGAACTCCGTGGTGCGACCTTCTTCGCTCACTTCCAGCGGCACGATATAACCCGGCAGTCGGATCTTCTTGCCATCGAGGCTTTTCACCACCGGCGCATTGGGCAAATCCTGCTTGGCGGCCGGGGCCGATTCAAGCGCGCTGCTCATCTGTGACAGATCATGCAGCGGCGTCATGTTCGGCACTTCGGCCGGGGCGTCCGGCGGGATCATTTCCTGCCAGGTCAAATCCTTCGGCTCGGCCGCCCACAGCGGCAGGGCGACCAGCATCAACAGCGCGAACAGAGCGCGGGGCATCTTTAACGTCCTCATAAACGGATCGACAGGCCATCGGCCAACGATTGGCGATACGCACGCCAAGCCGGCACGCTGCCCATCAGCAGCGCGGCGATCAGGATGCCACCGAGCAACGTCCATTCATATTCGCTCGGCCATGACAGTGGCAAGTACAAGCCGTAATTGGCCTGCACATAACCTTGCGCCGCCGCGATGCACACATACAACAACGCCACGCCGGCAATCACTCCGGACAACGCCAGGGCAAACGCCTCCAGTACCAACAGCGTTGCGATGTGCCATGGCCGTGCACCCACCGAACGCAGAATCGCCATCTCGCGCCGCCGTTCATTGAGGCTGGTGAGAATCGCCGTGAGCATGCCGATCAACCCGGTCAACACCACAAACAACGAGACCACGAACAGGGCTTTCTCCGCCGTGCTCATCAAACTCCACAGCTCCTGCAATGCAACGCCCGGCAGGATCGCCAGCATCGGTTCGCCAAGGAATTCGTTGATTTCACGCTGGACCGCGAAGGTCGAAATCTTGCTGTTGAGACCGAGCATGAACGCGGTGATCGCTTGCGGTGTCAGGTCCATGTTGCGCGCCTGGTCGGCACTGATCCGGCCTTTGCCCTGCGCGGGCACGCCGTTGTGCCAGTCGATATGGATCGCTTCCATCCCGCCGAGGCTAATGTGCAACGTGCGGTCCACCGGGGTGCCGGTGCGTTTGAGAATGCCGACCACGGTGAATGGCTTGTCGTCGTGCTTGACCAGGCTGATCACGGCCACGCCGTGGGCCAGCACCAGTTTGTCGCCGAGTTTGTAGTGCAACGCATCCGCCACTTCGGCGCCGAGCACCACTTCAAACGGGTCGGTGGCGAAAGCCCGGCCATCGGCCAGTTCCAGGTGTTGTTGATGGCCGTACTGATAGTGCTCGAAGTACGCCTCGGTGGTGCCCATTACCCGATAACCGCGATGGGAATCGCCGAGGGACATCGGGATCGCCCACTTCACTTTCGGGTTGTTAGCGAAGTGTTCGAAGCTGTCCCAACGGATGTTGTTGGTGGCGTTGCCGATGCGAAACACCGAGTACAGCAACAGGTTCACCGAACCGGAGCGGGCGCCGACGATCAGGTCGGTGCCGCTGATGGTGCTGGCGAAACTGGCCTTGGCTTCAGTGCGCACACGTTCAACGGCTAAAAGCAGGCAGACCGACAGGGCGATGGCGAACGCGGTGAGGATCGCGGTGAAGCGGCGGTTAGCCAGGCTGGCCAGGGCTAGACGAAACAAATACATCTCAGACCTCGAACGGGGTGGCGGCGCGATTAAGCTCGGCCAGCGACAGGTTGCGATCGAACAGCGGCGCGAGGCTCTGGTCGTGGCTGACGAACAACAGGCTCGACCCGGCTTCGCGGCATTCGGCGAACAACAAGCGAATGAAGTTCTCGCGAGCGTCGTAATCCAGGGCCGAGGTCGGTTCGTCGGCGATCACCAGTTCCGGCTGACCGATCAACGCCCGTGCGGCGGCGACCCGTTGTTGCTGGCCGATGGACAACGAATCGGCACGGCGGCTGAGGATGCTTTCATCCTTCAAGCCCAAATGAGCGAGGAGGGTGGCCGCCGCTTGATCGACGCTGCCGTGGCGCTGTTTCGCCCGTTCGGCGCGCAGCTTGGAGAAGTGGCAGGGCAACTCGACGTTCTCGCGCACCGAGAGGAACGGCAGCAAGTTGAACTGCTGGAAGATGTAGCCGGTGTGATCGACGCGGAAACGGTCACGGGCGCCGGCACCGAGCTCGGTCAGTTCCTGGCCGAGCAAACGGATGCTGCCACGATCGGGCTTCTGCACACCGCCGAGCAGGCCGAGCAGGGTGGTCTTGCCACTGCCGCTGGGGCCCTTGAGGAACAGGGTTTCCCCTGCTTCCAGGCGAAAGGCCGGGATATCCAGCAGCGGCGGGTGACCGGGCCAACTGAAGCCCAGGTCGGACAGTTCGATGAGTGCTTGGGTCATAGCGCCGATTTCATGGGTTTGTCTTGATTACAGCTACAACCCCGATCCCTGTAGGAGCGAGGCTTGCCCGCGAAAGCGATCTTACAGTCGACATCTCTGCTGAATGTGACGGCCTCTTCGCGGGCAAGCCTCGCTCCTACAAGGGGCGGGGGTTGATCAGAAGTTGAGCGATGCAGCCTTCGCCGTCACTTCAACGCCTTGCTGGCCGCTCGGGCCGATCAGTTGTACCTGAATTTTCTGGGTCGCCGGGAAGGTATTGAAGATCGTCGCCAGGTCCAGGGTCTTCAGCGCGCCAGGTGCCGAGCAGCTGAATTGGTAGTGGGCGTGGATTTCGCTGTGGTCATGGTGATGCTCGTGACCGTCCTTGTCCGCTTCGGCGTGGTCATCGTCGTCATGATCGTCGGCGTCCGGCTTGTCGCCGAACAGCGGGCTTTCCAGTTCCTGGGTCGCGACCTTGCAACCGGCCGCTGCAGGCAGGTTGAACAGCACCAGCGGGTTTTCCAGGCGTGCACGGGCGGCGGCGACTTTGGCTTTGTCGGCGTCAGTGGTGGCGGCGTGTTCGAAGCCCACCAGGTTCATCGCCGGGCTTTCCAGCTCCAGCTCCAGGGTCTGGCCGTCCAGCGCCGCGTTCAGGCGACCGACGCCATGTTCATGGGCGCCGAGGCTGCCGTGTTCAGGTTCATTGGCAGCATGAGCAACGGCCAGCGGCAACAGGGCAAACGGCAGAGCGAGCAGCAGACGACGCATGGCGGGTCTCCGGAAAGTAAAGTGAAGAGTTTGTTATGTAATCTTATAACGAAAGTGCGGAGAGTTTGACCGTCCGCTTGGCGTTGCACAAGACCCATGGGAGCATGCATGTCAGAAATGTGCAGGAGCAGACCTATGTTGCGAATACGCGGAAGCATCGGCGACTGGCCGGTGGATTTGACCCTGGAGCTGGACGATAGCGACTGGGCACGGCTCGGCGCGCAGTTGCAGGTGAGCAAAACCGAAGAGGCCAGCGCCCCTGCAGCCAAACCAGTGAACCAGGATGAGGCGCTGTGGCAAATTGCCAAGGACCTGCTGCGCAAGGCCGGGCAATTGAGCGGGCCGGATTTGCTGGAACAACTGGAAGGACTGACCGGCAGCGCGGCCTCGGGCAAACGCTTGCTGGTGCGCTTGCGTCATTGTGCGGATGTGAAAGTAGTGAGCGGCGGGGATACGCCGCTCTATAGCTGGCGCGAGCCAGCGTAGGAGCTGCCGAAGGCTGCGATCTTTTGATCTTTAATACAGCGCGGCAAACAACTTGCGGCGGTACGTGGTCACCAATGGGTGATCGTTGCCCAGCAATTCGAACACCTGCAGCAAGGTCTTGTGCGGCAAGCCTTCGCTGTAGCTGCGGTTGCGGATGAACAGCTTCAGCAGCGAATCCAGCGCCGGTTCGTATTGCTGGCGAGCGAGTTGCTGGATCGCCAGTTGATAGACCGCTTCATCGTCCTGCGGGTTTTTCGCCAGGCGCGCTTTCAGGTCGGCGGCATCCGGCAAATCCTTGGCCTGACCCAGGAATTGGATCTGCGCCTTGGCGCCGGCCAGGGCGGCTTTGTGCTCATCGGTCTTGACCGCGTCGAGCACGGTTTGCGCTTCACCCAATTCACCGCGCTCGGTGAGGCAACGCGCATAAAGGATCAGCGCTTTCGCGTTGGTATTGTCTTCGCCCAGCAGCACCTTGAGGATGGCTTCGGCGTCGGCGAAACTACCTTCGTCGAACAACGCCTGAGCCTGTTCGAACGGATCGGCAGCGGCCGGCGGCGGCATTTGTACGTGCGGTTCAAGCATCGCGCGGACGGCGGATTCCGGTTGCGCACCGGCAAAACCGTCCACCGGTTGACCGTCCTTGAACAGCACCACGGTCGGCAGGCTGCGAATGCCGAAGCGCGAGACGATGTCCGGCTCGACGTCGCAATTGACCTTGGCCAGCAGCAACTCGCCCTGATAACTCTCGGCGATGGTTTGCAGCATCGGCATCAGCGCCTTGCATGGCGCACACCATTCGGCCCAGAAATCCACCAGCACCGGTTTGTGAAAAGAGTTCTCGATCACCGACTGGTCGAAATCAGCAGTCGTGGCGTCGAAGATGTACGGCGTTTCCTGACTCATGGGGGATCTCTTGGAAGCGTGAATGAGGCAACTATACGGCTTGGTGGGGGCTGGCCGGAAGCGGGGTGGCTGTTGGAGAGGTATTGGCTGACAGGACGTTATCGCGAGCAAGCTCGCTCCCACATTGGAATTATGGCGAACGAGGATTTTGTGATCGACACAAAACAACTGTGGGAGCGAGCTTGCTCGCGATGCTTCTAGCCGCGCCGCGCATGGTAAAGGCTCACATGCCGAAACTCTTCGGGCTCGGCCAGATCGGGCAAGGTCATGGCCTCGAGCATCTCGATGCGCCGGTACAACGGATGACGAAAATCCCTCACCCGCGAATCCGCGACCAACGCTTCCTGGCCACGACTCAAAAACTCATCGAGTAGCGGCAGATTCGCCCGGTCATACAGCACGTCGGCGACGATAATCAGATCAAACCGATCCGCCTCGGCAAAGAAATCCGCCGAGTAATTGAGCTCCACATCATTGAGTTCAGCATTCGCCCGACACGCGGCAATCGCCAGTGGGTCCAGGTCACAGGCCACCACTTCCAGCGCCCCGGCTTTCACGGCGGCAATCCCCGCCACGCCGGAACCGGCGCCGAAATCCAGCACCCGTTTGCCTTTGACCCACTCAGGAAACTCAGCGAGATAACGCGCCACCGCCAAGCCGCTGGCCCAGCAGAAACTCCAGTACGGCGGCTCGTGCAGAATCCGCCGGGTTTCTTCGGGGCTGAAGGCGCGATCCATGTTGTCGCCGTCGATCAGCCAAAGCTTCAAGTCAGTGTCCGGCAACTCACAAGCAACAAGCTGTGCGTCACCGAGCAGTTCACCCAATGCCTGTTGCAGGTCGAGCGGTGCAATCATGGTGCTTTGACGAATTGCAGCTGGCCCAAGGCCTGGGTGGTGGCTTGCTCAACGCGCACGGCCGGCAAGTGCAATATCAACTGACCGGACTGGCTGGCGCGGCCACGTAGTTCAACGCGAGCGCCGACCGGGAAGGATTCCGGATTGAAACGCAGGCGAAACGGCAGCACTTGGTTGGTACCGATCAGGCTGGAGCTGGCCAGCAACTGTTGCGGACGGGATTTGTCGTCGATCACCAGCAACGCCAGCTCAACTTCGGCACCGGCCGGCACGCCTTGCAGGGTGCCGCTCAGTTCACGCTGAAAAGCGGGCAGTGGGCCGAGGTCAGCCGACTCCTTGGCTTTTTTCTGCGCCTGTTGCGGCGCGGGGCCCGGCGTCGGTGGCTGGGGCTTGGGTGCATTGCTGCCGCAGGCCACCAGCAGGCTTAAAATACTGAGCAGGACGAGCGGTCTTAGGGACATTTAAGGCTCCAGCAAGGTGACATCCATAATAGCTCGTCTGTATACCGCAAACCCTATGGCTTGTCTTGCCACCGGGATGCGCTACCATGGCCCTCCCTTTTTTTGTTGCCTGCCACCATGCACTGTCCCTTCTGCGGTGCCAACGACACCAAGGTCATCGACTCGCGTCTGGTCGCCGAGGGCGAACAGGTGCGCCGCCGGCGTGAATGCCTGGCCTGCGGCGAACGTTTCACGACGTTCGAGACCGCCGAACTGGTGTTGCCGCGCCTGATCAAAACCGACGGCAGCCGTCAGCCGTTCGACGAAGAAAAACTGCGCGCCGGTATGCAGCGGGCGCTGGAGAAGCGTCCGGTGAGTGTCGAACGCCTCGAATCGTCGCTGGTGCACATCAAACACAAACTGCGCGCCACCGGCGAACGCGAGGTCAAATCCCTCGTGGTCGGTGAACTGGTGATGGCCGAGCTGCAAAAGCTCGACGAAGTCGCCTACATTCGCTTCGCCTCCGTGTATCGGCGCTTTCAGGACCTCAACGAGTTCCGCGAAGAGATCGATCGCCTGGCCCGTGAGCCGGTGAAAGAATGACCACCTCCCCAGAACAAGCCATCCTCGACGCCCATTACATGGCCCGCGCGCTGGAACTGGCGCGCAAAGGTCACTACACGACTCACCCAAACCCTCGGGTGGGCTGCGTGATCGTGCGGGACGGGCAGATTGTCGGCGAAGGCTGGCACGTGCGCACCGGCGAACCTCACGCCGAAGTCCACGCCTTGCGCGCTGCTGGCGATAAGGCTCGCGGCGCCACTGCATACGTAACCCTCGAACCTTGCAGCCACCATGGTCACACGCCGCCCTGCGCCGATGCGCTGGTGAACGCCGGTGTCGCCCGTGTGGTTGCGGCGATGCAGGACCCTAACCCGTCGGTCGCCGGTCGCGGCATGGCGCGATTGGCCCAGGCCGGTATTGCTACCGAAAGCGGTGTGCTGGAAGGCGAAGCGCGCAAGCTCAACGAAGGCTTCCTCAAGCGCATGGAACACGGCTTGCCGTTCGTGCGGGTCAAGTTGGCCATGAGCCTGGACGGTCGCACGGCGATGGAAAGCGGCGAAAGCCAATGGATCACCGGCCCGGCCGCCCGTTCGGCGGTACAACGCCTGCGTGCCCAGGCCAGCGTGGTGCTGACCGGCGCCGACACGGTGCTGGCGGACAATGCGCGGTTGACCGTGCGTGCCGCTGAACTGGGTCTGGACGCTGAACAAACCGCGTTGGCCATGAGCCGTCCGCCGCTGCGTGTGCTGATCGACGGCCGTTTGCGCGTGCCGCTGGATGCGCCGTTCTTCAAGGCTGGCCCGGCGCTGGTCGCCACCTGCATGGCCATCGAAGAGCAATATGCCAACGGCCCGGAATGCCTGATCGTGGCCGGCGACGATGGCTTGGTCGACTTGCGCAAATTGCTGGTCGAACTCGCCCATCGTGGGGTCAATGAGGTGTTGGTCGAAGCCGGCCCGCGTCTGGCCGGGGCGTTTGCCCAGCAAGGTCTGGTGGATGAATTCCAGATCTTTATTGCCGGCAAATTTTTAGGCTCGTCCGCGCGCCCATTGCTGGACTGGCCGCTCGCGCAAATGAAGGATGCGCCCGAGCTCAAAATCATCGAAATTCGCGCGGTTGGCGATGACTGGCGAGTCATCGCCATACCTGTGCCAGCAGCGAGCGTATAATTCCCGGCTTGCGCCACGCGACAGCCTTGTTCTCGAGGAGGACTCCATGTTTACCGGCATCATCGAATCCATCGGCAGTATTCGTGCATTGACCCAAAAGGCGGAGATGTGCGGGTATACGTAGAAACCGGCAAGCTCGACCTGAGCGACGTCAAACTGGGCGACAGCATCGCGGTCAACGGCGTATGCCTGACCGCAGTTGAACTGCCAGGCAATGGCTTTGCGGCAGACGTCAGCCGCGAAACCCTCGACTGCACCGCCATGAACGACCTGAAAAGCGGCAGCCAGGTCAACCTGGAAAAAGCCCTGACCCCGACCACACGTCTGGGTGGGCACCTGGTCAGCGGTCACGTCGATGGCGTGGGCGAAGTGGTTGCCCGTACAGAAAATGCTCGCGCAGTGGAATTCCGCATCCGCGCGCCGAAAGACCTCGCCAAGTACATCGCCCATAAAGGCTCGATCACCGTCGATGGCACCAGCCTGACCGTGAACGCAGTCGATGGCGCCGAGTTCTTGCTGACGATCATTCCCCACACCCTGAGCGAAACCATCATGGCGTCTTACCAGCCAGGTCGCCGGGTGAATCTGGAAGTGGACTTGCTGGCACGTTATCTGGAGCGCCTGTTGTTGGGCGACAAGGCCGCAGAGCCGTCAAAATCCGGAAACATCACCGAAAGCTTTCTGGCCACCAACGGCTACCTCAAATCCTGACTCAAGGGGGTGCCTTGTGGCGCTCAATAGCATCGAAGAACTGGTTGAAGATATCCGACAAGGCAAGATGGTCATCCTCATGGATGACGAAGATCGCGAGAACGAAGGCGACCTGATCATGGCCGCCGAGTGCTGCAAGCCTGAACACATCAACTTCATGGCCAAGCACGCCCGTGGCCTGATCTGCATGCCGATGAGCCGCGAGCGCTGCGAACTGCTGAAGCTGCCGTTGATGGCGCCGCGCAACGGTTCCGGTTTTGGCACCAAGTTCACCGTGTCGATCGAAGCCACGACCGGCGTGACCACCGGCATCTCCGCCGCCGACCGCGCCCGCACCGTGCAGGCCGCTGCCGCCAAGGATGCCAAGGCCGAAGACATCGTCAGCCCGGGCCACATCTTCCCGCTGATGGCCCAACCCGGCGGCACCCTCGCTCGCGCCGGCCATACCGAAGCCGCCTGCGACCTGGCGCGCATGGCCGGTTTCGAGCCGAGCGGTGTGATCTGCGAAGTGATGAACGACGACGGCACTATGTCCCGTCGCGCTGAACTGGAAACCTTTGCTGCCGAACACAACATCAAGATCGGCACCATCGCCGACCTGATTCACTACCGGATGATCCACGAACGTACCGTTCAGCGGATTGCCGAGCAGCCGCTGGACAGCGAACTGGGCCAATTCAACCTGGTGACCTATCGTGATTCCGTGGAAGGCGACGTGCACATGGCCCTGACCCTGGGCACCGTGTGCGCTGAAGAACCGACCCTGGTCCGGGTGCACAACATGGACCCGTTGCGCGACCTGCTGATGGTCAAGCAACCGGGCCGCTGGAGCCTGCGCGCCGCCATGGCTGCGGTCGCCGAGGCCGGTAGCGGCGTGGTGCTATTGCTCGGTCACCCGCTCGATGGCGACGTGTTGCTGGCACACATCCGCGAAACCGCGGAACACGTACCGGCGAAAAAACCGACCACCTACAGCATCGTCGGTGCCGGTTCGCAGATCCTTCGGGACCTGGGCGTGCGCAAAATGCGCCTGATGAGTGCGCCAATGAAATTTAATGCGATATCCGGTTTCGATCTGGAAGTTGTAGAATACGTGCCCTCCGAATAATGACTGGGTGTTTCCAGTCCTTGATTCGCGGTTAACACATCACTGAGGGACGCGTAGAAAACGCGTCCCGGCTCTTTAAGAGATCTAACGAATGACCCTGAAGACCATCGAAGGTACCTTCATCGCCCCTAAAGGCCGCTACGCTTTGGTAGTGGGCCGTTTCAACAGCTTCGTCGTTGAAAGCCTGGTTAGCGGTGCAGTTGATGCCCTGGTTCGCCATGGCGTGAGCGAAAGCGACATCACCATCATCCGTGCGCCTGGCGCCTTCGAAATTCCGCTGGTTGCGCAGAAAGTCGCTCAGAAGGGCGAGTACGCGGCAATCATCGCCCTGGGCGCGGTCATTCGTGGCGGTACTCCGCACTTCGAATACGTGGCTGGCGAATGCACCAAGGGCCTG
>Ga0105856_1000778_pt1 | contig 15398 bp, 18 predicted proteins | sample OrgsoiDNA_201060_FD_89681 | JGI IMG/M metagenome (GOLD analysis project Ga0105856, IMG submission 89681) | Permafrost soil microbial communities from the Arctic, to analyse light accelerated degradation of dissolved organic matter (DOM) -... | ecosystem: Environmental > Terrestrial > Soil >...
TAACTAGTGATGCGGGTTCTCTCACGGATTCAAGGGATTCTCAAATTCCAGGCTGCGGACGTCTTGCCAGGCGCCATCAGCGAACGCTTGGGGGGGGATTTTTTGGTCATAATCAGACCGGTCATCAGCGCATTATAATGCGCCAGTATGTGAGGAATGAGGGGTGATGGCGCATTAAAATGCGCTGACCGAATGCACATTATCCTCTCAATGCTTTTTAGAATATAACGAAGAGGCCTGGCACTGATGGCTGGGATTTTTCAAAGTCTGAAGCGAATGGTTTGCTCGAAGGGCCCTCTCTTGAACTCAAAACAAAACCACGGCCAAGACTCAACGACAGCAGAACTGATCCGTCACCTAGCTGAGCAGGTCTTTGGCAACAAATCCAGAGCCGACACCTGGCTGACCCAACCGAAAATCGCATTCAGTGGTAGCACACCATTGGAGCTCGATTTCACTGAAGAGGGATACGAACTCGTTAAAGCTGAACTTGAGAGAATCAGTCACGGGTACGCCAGTTAACACAAGCCCCATCCTCCAAAACCCGGACTCAACATGATTGTTTTTGATCTCAATTCGAACGACAGCGAAGCCCTGCTCCGGCATGTCGAGGAGTTCAAGCCAGCGACAAGCGACGCCCGGGAAGACGCTCGATTGCGTGATGCGTTGCTTGAATTGCGAGCCGCCCTGCTGTCGCATCTGGAAGATTCCAACACTAGATCTGCCCCAGAACCAGGTCGGCAGGTGTAGGTCGAGACAGGAGCCCAAGCACACCCTCATTCTGGTGCTTACTATGAAGATCACAACGCCTCTAGAAGGACAGCTTTGGCAATTGGCTGTGGCCACACCGGGGGTTGAACGCCTGGAACAGTTGGTGGCTGAACTCCTGGCAGGCTATATGGGGACTCAAATGGTCAACATGTACGGGTTTCTGCGACTCGAATGGCTTGGCCACGAAGCGTTGGAAGCATTGCGCAGAGGACAGCGCCAAGCGGGAGCTGAGTTGAGCTTTTTGGGGGAAGACCCGACCAAAGTGGCGATACTCTACTGTCATTCCAGCCATCTGCTGCGAGGCATCGTCCAAGCTATGCCTCCGGAGGTATTTCCTGAAGACCTGCTTGAGTGGCGTATGCAACTCGACGTGGGGATCTGATTTCGCGTTGTAAGTCGTGCCTGACCGCTCAGGCAAAGAAGAAAACGTTGCGATGATCGAGCTAGCGCCCTCATGCACCCGACGTCCTAGTAAGTTGCTGAAGAGGCGAAGACTTCACCGACAAAACATCGCACTCCTTTAGGTGAATAGACCGTTCTCCAACCGGCCTATGAGATCAACAACAGCCTGGGCTTCGACGCGAGACTTCATCATCTCAAGTGGTGGTCTTGAACCAAGCCCAATCGCGGGCGACCTCATCCACTCCCTCGCCAATCCGAGATCATTCTCGAACAGCGAATAGGCTGCATCCAGGGCGCCAACAAGACTGCACAAACGATCACTTTCTATGGTGTTCAATCGCCCTGCCGCCGCCCTTCTGGAAAACGCTGAAGGCGCAATGCACAAGTACTGGCGAAGCCGGGTCTCGGGTATATCCAGAATGGCTGCCAACCGTTTGTAAAACACGATAGGCAAGCCTTGGTGAACCCGCTGTTGCAGCTGCAAGCCGCGTGAAGGCATTTCCATCATTCCCCATACGTTGTCGGAAACAGTACCGACCGGTTCATATGCTTTGATGGATAAGGTCATGAGCAGAACGTACCTCTGGAATGTCGGAATGAGGATGTCAGCCGATTTTACAGGCTACACATACCGCCATGCGCCTTTCAAACCTATGACCCTCTTGCCCATCAGTCGAATAATCAATAATCCACGGTGCACAACGCAGTCCTGCAGTCTCGTGGACAAAGTGCCACTAGACATCACCGTTCAGACTCCGTAGCGTTCAGCAGACATAGGGTAGCTGCGTCTTGGCTTATAAAAGGACTTGTGATGGGCGAATGGTCAAAGAAATTGGGTGAGCGTGGGGAACACGTTGTTGAAACCCTCCTCAACCTCATTGGGTGGAAAGCGGCGCTCAAGGGAACAAGCATCGATTGCGTCAAGCCCAAGCCGCATAGCACAACTGATAACCCGAGACAGACGCATGGCGCGGATTTCATCTTCAGCTGCCTATCTCCCCTTGAGGATGGCGTGCTCAAGCACATGGTCATCTCGTCGAAGTTTTCGAGTGTGCCCTACCCAACCTCACCGGGAACCAAATTCAAAGAGCATTTCGTCGACCTGGCGACAACGGTCGAATGCTTCAATCGCTCGACTGTGAAGAGGTCCATCAATGCCGGTTACTCCAATGCCAGCTCCCAAGCGATCGCGGGTGTCCTGTTCTGGCTAAGCGCGAAATCAGACGCCGAGGCAGATGTGGTCAGCCAAGTCGCAGGTTCGCGCAAGCTTGATGACTCCAATTATGGGACTATCTATGTAGTCGACAACTGCCGCGCGAGCTTCCTGTTCGACACCATCACTTACGTCCGAAACACGTTCGGTGCTGAAAACGTGAGCTTCCTGTACCCCTCCACAGGGAAGAACGTCAGCCCCATCCAAAGGCTGACTAACGGCCCGATTTTGCCCCCTGAGTATCTCAACAGCGGCCTCATTCCTTTCTTCGTTCAGGAGTATGGCAAGAAGCAATTGGTCATCTGCTGCCAAGATGGGTTCAGCGAGGAGGCGGTGAAACGCATGATCGGGTTTTCGATGGCTATCGCCCTTGAATTTCCACATAAAGTGACTCTCGCATTCCCTGACTATAACTACGTCGAACACGAGGAAATCGCGAATATTGCCAAGGTGGCAATCGCGAACAAAGAATTCGCCTCCATAGTAGATGTGGAGTCTTACCAGGCAGATTTCAGAGGTTGATACAGTGAGTAATCAAAATATTGACTCGATCCTGCCGCAAGGTGAGGCGCTGCGCACCTACCTAGCCCAACCCTACATTGGCGCAGGCGATATCAAGACAGTACTGAAGAGTCGGGGCGTCTTTATCAATAGTCAGGAAAAGGAGCAGACTATCCCTGCACTGACGCTTTCCCTGATCAGGCCGAGCGAATTTTCGCAACTCCAGCTTGCCTATACGACCAAGGAAGACAATCCGAAGATCACCACCCAAACCATCAAGTGGCTAGGACAAGACACATTGCTCGACTCTGTCCCCGATTCGATCGACGTAAACAAGCTCCTAGACCTCGACTTCGTAAATTTCAAGGTACTGGGCACGCCAGGTTTCTACCCCGTCAACAAAGACCTCGACACCATCCGGATGGACTACCTCCTGGAGCGAATTGATCGATCCAAAAGCTGGGCGGACTCGCACAAAACCTTTAAAGGGTCAATCGAGATCAAGAAAAACAAGGCCCAAGACGAACTGATCCTGATCAGCACGCACACCGCACCGGAGACGAGAACCACGAACAAGGCGATGTCCAAGCACTTGGTCTCGCACTTCAAATCAGTCAAGCAAATCGACGAGAACGAGACAGTCACATCCATCCGCTTCTGCGATTTCACCAACGAAAACAGATTCCTTTATCTATTGGGTTTGACCCATTACAGCCGGTTGGTGGCCATCACGTTCCTGGAAATCGTGGACATTGGGATAGCCCCTGATCCTGACAATATGCTCCCAACCGATCTAGGTTGGATGAAGGAGAAAATTCGCAACCTTGATTTAAAGGGATTCAGCCTGGAAGATTCGGATTTCCTCTCCAATGTGACCTATCGACCGAGCCTGTTTCTGCATCGTCTAGACGCAAAATTTCGCTTCAGCACGTCGGGCCTCGATGGCAACTGCGTTATTTCCCTTGGCTTTCCAGAGTTCTCTGCCGGCCAGAACAAGGACAGCGAAATCGAGCTGCGGATCAAGCAGATTACCTTCGATAATACAGGCAAGTCGATTGACAAGAACGATGCGAAGGAGACGATCCTGAAGGAGCTGGAGTCGGAGAAGATCGAGACGTTCAAGACGCTCTCGATTCCTGGTAAACCAACGATGCCAAAGCCGCTTTCGCCTCCTTAGTAGCTGATCTCAGCGCCCCAGCGCCGTTCGAGCTCGGTGTGGCGCTGCGTTGTACCCAACAGCAGATGCAGCGCCCTAAGCTCCGCAACACAAGCTCAACATGCATCGCCTAATCCTTTCCCACCACCTACTCCGGGTCTGCCGCATTTGCGTCTCGACTAGCAATACGTGACGTATCAACGTATCCGTCCGGCCAAGTCATCTACCCAGCCCCGCAAAGCCAAGACATGGTGTGCACTTAAATTTAAGTGGGCACCAGTTCTAACCTTTTAAGCGGGTATTTCATGCAGCCACAACGCCGTTCCTACTCCAAGTCCTTCAAGGCTCAGGTCATTCAAGAGTGTGCCCAGCCCGGCGCTTCGATTGCCAGCATCGCCCTCAGCCATAGCCTCAACGCTAATCTCGTCCACAAATGGATTCGGGTGCAAGCGCAGAAAAGCACGGCGCTGCAACCTGCATTTATTCCGTTACCCATGCAACTGGCCGGAGCAAACTTGCAAGCTGCATCGTCGAATATCTGCGTTGAGATCCAGTACTCGCGCGGCACCGTCAAAGTGAACTGGCCAACTGAAAGTGCTGCTGCCTGCGCGACCTTTCTGCGAGACCTGCTGCGATGATTCGCATCGACTCCATCTGGCTCGCCACCGAACCGATGGACATGCGAGCGGGCACTGAGACCGCTTTGGCCAGAGTGATCGCGGTGTTCGGTGCGGCGAAGCCGCACTGTGCTTATCTGTTCGCCAACCGCCGCGCCACTCGCATGAAAGTTCTGGTGCATGACGGGTTTGGCGTCTGGCTGGCTGCTCGCCGGTTGAGCCAGGGTAAGTTCAACTGGCCAAGCATTCGTCATGGCTCTGAAATACAGTTGGATACCGAGCAACTCCAAGCCCTGGTGTTGGGCCTGCCATGGCAGCGCGCAGGTTCCGGCGGCGCGATCACACTGCTTTAACGGTTGCCATTAGCCCATCGGTCTATCGCCGCGAACTGCCTGTTCTGGCAAAATCGGCACCATGACTCTCCCCAATTTCGACCATCTGCCCCCTGAACAACTGCGCACGTTGGCCGCGCAGTTGATGCAGCGTGTCGAGACACTCGACCATCAAGTCGACATGCTGGGCAAGACGGTTGAGACGATGGGCAAGAAGATCAACCGCGACCAAACGGTGATCGAGAAACTGACCCACGAGATCGCGCAGCTCAAGCGATTCAAGTTTGCCAAGCGCAGCGAACAGTTGAGTTCTGATCAGGCCAGCTTGCTCGATGATCTGATCGATACCGATATCGCCGCAATTGAAGCCGAGCTTCATGCCTTGCAAGCTGCTCCGCCTTCAGTGACGCATCAAACTGCTTCAGCGCGTTCAATTGCAGCTCGGTCTGCTGGTCGATCTGCGCGGCGATCTCTGGAGCTGCTTTGCCATGAACCCAGACCGAAGGCATTTGTTCTTCACGCGAGCCTTCGGCCTTGCCGATGTATTGCAAGTTCGAGTCATAGAACTTGGCCATGAATCGCGCTTCAACCTGGTTGTTGCGCTTCGACACGAGACGACTGTAAGTGTCCAACATCACCACCACGTCCGGATGGGCTTGCACCAGCGCATCGAGGTTGTCATAGACGTTCACCGAGGCGAACTCTTTCTGTAGTGAACCCATGAGCCAGTTGATCGCGAGTTTCGGATCGGAGCTGTTGACGAACGCGTTGCTAATGCGCGAATCGAGCGCAGGGTTCTTCGCGCCGTTCAGCGCTACCGAATGGTACTGCTCTAGGTATTCTAGGGTGTTGACGGTGTTTTCGCCGTAGAGCACACCCACCGATTGGGAATGCTGCAGGCCTATGGTGCTGTCTGCCATTGGTAGAAAATGGCAGGACTGCTCACCAGTAGCGTAGGCAGGCGTTATGGCTGCAACACCACCGCTCAATACGGCGAAAAGAGTCAACAGAGTAGAAATTCTCATCGCGCATGTTCCTTCAGCAGAGGCTCCGGTATAGCGCCATCCTCCTCCTTTGCCGGCAAAACAAAACTTGCATTCCTTGATGATAACTATCGACTGAACGAATGGTGGAAAACAGCGGATGGCATGGGCTGACGATTCGCCAACCCTGCCCGGCCAAAAATCGATTCCTGGCGGTAAAGCGGCAGATGGTCGGCAAACTTGGCGATCATGACGTGGGCAAGTAGCCCGGCAGTCGGGATGCCCTTGTCGATGACCTGCGCAGGAACCGGCGCCTGGATCAGTGTTTCGCAATCATCACAGACCCATTTGTCACGGACATGGCGCTCAACGGTAAACACGCCGGGCGTGTAGTCCAGCTTCTCACTGACGTCTTCACCGATGCGTTTCAGTGCGCAGCCACATGCGCAATGAATATTGTCCGGCTCGCGATGAATCAACGTGCGTGGAAACTCCGCCGGCAAAGGAGTGCGCTTGGGCTTCTGTGGTGGATTCAGTGATAGAAAAAAAACAGCAGAAGTGGCGAGCTGCCACAGCGCAGGTGCTGAGAGGACGCCTGGCATCCTCTCAGGTTTCTCACCAGCAGCGTCCGGGGAATCCTAATAGTGAGGAACTGTTCCTCCCTGGACGCCTGCATTCTGGTATGCATCGGTAGCTATCAAGCCTTGTTCAACAAAGCATCGAACATTCGCAGTCGCGCATTGATTACAATTTCCCCGGCTTGCATGGCCGTTGTGTGGCTAGCATTCGAAGTCAGCAGCAAGTTCGACAAAATATCAAACATGGTTTCGGCATGACCATCATCGCATTCGATATGGATAGTGAAAAAATCCAGGTACGCTGAATCGACGTGGTTTGCGTGAAAGCCCTCCAAAATCCGGGTATATAAAGCAGGAACAACGGCCTCAGCCCCCAGGCACATGGCTGCCAACCCCGGTACACCACCGGGTTGGCGGCACAGCATGAACATTGAATCAATCAATGCCTGAGTTTCGGGCAATGTTTCTTCGTTCTCGATATTCAGGCCGAGACTTTTCAACATCTGCGAGTAAATGTCGGAGTGCGGAATACGCAAATCGTCATCATAACCCAACTCCTCGGACAGGTTTTCAGCTAGGCGTGTTACATCCTTGGCGTCGTCCAGTTGTGAGATAAGGGCACATAGATAACGTGTAAAGTACTGCGAGTACTTTCCTTGTTGAATCAGGAGCCGGTCAAGTTCCTCGCGGGTGATGGTACCGTTTCCACAACGCACCAGAAACGGGTGAGCCAACAACCGGTTGGTGAATTCAATTGCCATATTTTCCAGAGGGGCAGGCGTTCGCACGATGGGCAGGAGGTGGACAGTTTGAGTCTGATTGCCTTGCATGATAGCTCCATTATCTTATCGGCTCGAAAAGAGCACTAAACATCTCGTCACACGGGTAAATCTGGCCAGTGGGAGGCGCACGACACAACGTGACCGTGCTCCCCATGTCACTGCATTATGCAGCGACTTTTTGTGGTTTTAGGGAGTTGGCACCCACATAAACCATGAACAGTGTCAGCGCAATACCACCTACACGCAGAGCCGATAGCTCCAGACCAAAAAACGTATTATCAAGAATTACTGTAATCACGGGTTCGACAAGAAAGATCAAACCTGAAACGGCGGCGGGAACATAAGGCAGCGACCGCGACACAATGAGCCAGCCAATGACCTGGACTAAAATTCCATACACCAACAGGCTCGCCCAACTCACACGATCGGGAATAAGTAAGCTCTCACCGTACCAGAGGGATGTCAAGTAGAGGAAAAGTGAGGCGACCACACATAAAACCGCCATGTTTTGTATTGGCGGCATGCATGATTTACCACTTTGAGATATTTTCAGACAGATCACCGACGCGGCATATCCCAAACCGGACAAGAAGCCCAGAATCACACCTTCTTTGTAATGTTCCTGTGCGCTACCCCAGTTCACACCTACAACCAATGAAAGCCCCATGATTGCTAACGGCATGGCGATATAAAAAATCCAGCTGGGTCTTTCTTTAAAGAAGGCGATTCCGAACAGCATGAGAAAGAATATCTGAAAATTGGTTAACACCGAACCAAGGCCAGGCCCGACAATTTTGATACTTTCATGCCACAGGATAAGGTCTACGGATAAAAAAATCCCGGAAGCGCTAGGCCATATCAAACTTCGGAGGTTGGTTATCCGCCATTGCCCGATCAGCACTGACAGTACAACCAAAATAATTGCAGCAAACCACATTCTATAGAATGCAGCAGCAATCGGCCCGACATTGACAATAGCGACGGCAGAGGCAGAGCAGCTAAAGAGTAAAACGCCCAATAGCAACAGTACTATATGGGTAAAGAAGGTATCAGGGAGTAACGTTTTTCTTATCACGGTCTTCTGCTCCATATATTAGGATAGGGTGTTCGCTGAGGTCGGTCACACCACGCAAATGCGCTTTCACGTCACACCTGAGTCGAAGTAACGTCAGCCATTACTGTGTGGCGGAGATGATCGGTAGCCTTCTCCAGTGCCGGTAGGCTGTCATGTGTCATCAGCACATGGGCGTAAACCAAGGCATTATATTTCTCCGAGGGTGGACTGATGGTGTCACCCACCTTACGAACCTGAAGAACAGATTTCACGCCGGGAAGTTCGCGGCAGGTATCCAGCCCGTGCATGGCCGTAATACGCCCATACCGAGTGGAGTACAGCGACAACATACAGGCTGGGCGGGTTAACCGAGTCCGGTAGTCCTCGTCGAACGTGACATCTTTCCCAGTCACAATGTCAATAAGCATTTCATAGGGTTTTACCGCGTTACCCGATGCCATAGGGATAATGTGAGAGTTGATACACTCACCACCGAGTCGCCCACCAATTTCTAGTACATAAGGAATATTGTTCTCGACCATGATATCCACATGAAACCCACAACTTTCAGTACCGCTTTTCAGAATAGCCTTCCGGGCAATTTCACACATTTGATTCTGAACAAGGATAGGTAGCCCTGAAGGAAGCGAGTTTCTATATTGATAACCTACTTGTGGCTCTACCTGCTTATCCACTATGGCTAAAATAGTAACCTTACCTTTATAGACCATGCCGGCTATAGAGTGCTCGGAGCCTCTGACCTGTTTCTCTACCAAAAACTGGCTGAGTTGATGTTTGAATACAGCATCCTTGCTCGGATCACACAGACTACGAAAGCGGATATACAAGGCGTTAATATCATCTGGTTCGTCGTCAATTTTTATAATCCCCCGACCACCAGATGCTCCTGGGTATTTCAATATGCATGGGACTCCCACGGACAAGATGGCATCCTCAAGATCCGCCACCGTATGACCGATACGGTACGACGGGTTCGCGCCCTCGACCATCTCAAGTAATTTACGCGTCTCGACCTTATCCTTAACAGCTGCCACTTTGTCTGGATGGGTTCCTGGAAGCCCAAGTTCCAATGCCAACTGAGCGACCAGATAGACACCGGTATCCGTCCACCCCACTACGCCAGCAATAGCAAGACCGTGTTTACTGATATAGCTCAGAGCCAGTGACATCGCGCCTTCGACATCAGTAACATCACAGCTAATAAAATGATCGACATTAAATCCGGCGTAGGCTATTGGATCTTTGTCAAGGACAATGACACCGTATCCGCGACTAACACATGCCGCAATTTCCTCGCGCTTCTCCCATTCCAGCGAGCGGCACATAACATTAAGGATATACTGTTTCATAAAATCACTTCCATGAGGATGGGTTGAAATATTAAGCAATCGATTGAGCGACCAACTGGAGTAAGTCTGTACAGCTTTTTTCGCAGTTGCCGGTATAGCTTGAGGCTTCAAACACCGTAGCGAGTTCATCCGATGACAAATAGCCAGAAATCAAGGGATCCGTTGCAATAACGTCTGAAACTATCGTCGACTTACCCGCTACCTGCCGGTCTGACAACGTCGCGCAAAGCGTGCGCAGATGTTCATGCATATGCTGGCGATGGGCGCCTTTGGCCACGCACAGCATGAGAATTTTCTCGGTAATCGTAATGGCGTGATACTTACCATTGTTTTCTTTAATCACAGAGGTATTGACTTGCAATCCCTCAATGATCGATGTGAATGTTGTGATTGCTTCATCAATTGCAATGAACATGGTCGGCAAACCAAAACCTCGACCCGCACTATCGTCCAAAGTCCGCTCAAGCATTGTATGAGCAGCATTAGTCAAGAAAACACTCTGCAAGGACATGACAATGCGACAAACTCCATTGACTTTTTCACTGAGAGTGGGATTGCGCTTGAACGGCATTGTGCTCGACCCTACTTGCAGGGCCCCGCGTGGTTCATACCACTCTGAAATCGGGGATGACTGAAGCAGTCGAATATCTTGGCAAGACTTATGAATGCTCGCGGCGATGGACGCCAGACTATTCGCAACCCGTACGTCCTGTTTACGGGTATAGGTCTGAGTCGATACCAGTTGCGACTCCACCCCAAGCGCCCGCATAACCTGCGCTTCCATACTGGCATGTTGTGAAACAGCTTGCTCGAACGAAGCCCCCCTGGCAACGAAGAGCTCGACATAGGATGCGGAGCTCCCCACGGCGCCCTTCATTCCTTTTCCTTTTATCCCCTTGAGGGTACGTAACAACTGAAGGTAGTCATCATGAAGGTCGTAAAGGTACTGAGCTAATCGATACCCTACAGTTATCGGTTCCGCAGCTTGCAAATGTGTGAAGCCCATGGTTTCTATGGCTTTGGTAGCCTCAATCTTCTTCATGAAAACCAACAGCAGGGCTTTCATTTTTTTATCCAGAACCTCCAATGACACCTTCAATCTAAGGGCATCGGCGTTATCCTCGATATCAGCGCTTGTCGCGCCCAAATGAATAACGCCGCCTCCGACAGGGCACATTTCAGCAAAACAGCGCGCCTCGGAGAGCAGGTCATGCTGAGTATCCTGCTCGATTTCCAAGGAACGTTGCATATTGAGCTGATACTGATGTCTGGATATGTCATCGGCCTGCTCTTGTGTGATAACTCCCAAGGCAGCCTGTGCACTTGATAACTCCCCCCAGATGGTTCGCCATAGCAGACGCTTGTTTTCTTCGCTCCAGAGACTGCGCATTTCCGGAGTTCCGAAACGTTGGGAAAATACACATTGATAGTGGGATAAATCCGGGGTCATAAATACAGAGTTCATCGTTGAATACCCTTAGTCAAAAGCTTCTTCATACGCCATCATTTTTTTATAGTTGAACCTAGCGCGGCTCAGGCACTTATTTCGCTGTTCAAATCGTCGAGAGAGGCGTTGAGGTAATGAATTTTCCCCATCACATCACGCCACTTATACGCTTCTTCAAGGGCGTTGGTTTTTTCCAGTACCTGAGGGTAAATTTTGGAAAGTCTTCTATTGATATCCTTGAATACCATTTGATCTGCAGGTAAGTCCTTATCTTGATAAATAGCCCCCACCGGGCACTCGGTTGCGCAGGCGTTGCAGTCGATGCAAACCTCAGGGTCAATGACCATGAACTCTGGCCCCTCATGGAAACACTCGACCGGACATGGAATTACACAATCAGTAAAACGGCACTTAATGCATTGCTCTGTCACGACAAACGTCATGATCCAACCCTCTAAATACGGTATTTAGGCGACAACCAGGATATCGCTAACAGGGCTAGCGTAATAAGTATCAATCCACGCTTTGTTACCAAACTTAAACGTAAACTCTTCTTCACCTTGGCTGATAATATCGGCCAATTCTTGATAAACGAATCCCACGGCTTCGGTGTATTCAATGGCCACGACAAGGTCGTCCAATGTATAGCGATCCCCGTCTTTTTTCATAAGGCGCAAATCTACAAAGCCCGGCAACAACTTTCCGTTCAGACAGATATTGTGTGGAGATCGAATACTATTTCGAATTCCGGCATGGGCATGTCCAGCATGGTGTTGGTCATCCCAATCAGCTATATCAGCCATACGCGGCGCGTGAAACCAGGTGCGCGATGATGGTATTTTTTCAAGGTCAAAATAACTAGGCGAGTAATGCCAAGTGTTATATCTCATCCTCGATGAAACAGCATTTATGATGCTCGATATTCGTTTGACAGGCGATTGTGCCAGTAATGCATCACTGGGAACCGCATGGCAGAAATACTCCGACTGGCTCCATTCGCAGGCCTCCGCGACACGCTGATCGCTCAGTGCCAACATGAAACGGCGGTAGTCCCGAGTGCCACGACTCATCCCCACGTCGGATCCTGTGACATCAACGGCTCTTCTGATAATCCTATCGATCAGGTATTCGATATCTGAATCAAAAGCATGATCCACATCGAACACGCCATTTTTGCTCAGCAGCTTATGGACATCCATGGACTCCCAGGAAAACTCTTTCCCGAGCGCATCCGATACGATGCACTCTACCAGCGTCCGGGAGTACGCTTTGTTGGTTAATATTTTTTGCCCTGAGGAATGTATGTTGCCATGGCTGATGAATCGTTCTTTCTTCAACAAATTCAGGCCGCTGATATCACGAACAAAACGTCCGTGCTCAAGAACCTTCGGGCGAAGCATCGCCAGACAAGTCGATTGTTCTGGAGTCGTCATGGCTAGAAACTGCTCTCGCTCTGGAGCGTCTTGCACACAGACTTCCCGATAAGCATCAAACTTCATCAGAAAGTGCGACCGCACTGTTTCTTCATTCAACTGGCAAGCGTTCATTTCTTCAATACGAGTGTACGAGCCTGAACGCAACAGCTGGGTTAGGTAGTAAGCCAGTACCTGAATCGACAATGGTGCATCGGCTAGTTCGGTTTTTAATTTCGCTATCGCGGCATGGACGTCATGCTCCCAGGCCACACCACTTTTCCCAATGGTATAGAAATTCGAAAAACACTCGCGGCCAACATACGATATCAACGGAGCCATGTGCTGCAACGCGTCATCGATGTGCTCTGCGATTTGCGCATAACCTTCTTCTTCAAAAAATTTTTTCAACGTAGGAATCGTGCGGTGTAAAGCAAGCTCGTCCTGACGTTCTGCGTCCTTTACTTTGAGATTCTCATCACTCGACAAAAAAAAACGTTTTACCTCTATCAAATTCGGAGCATGTAACAAATATTCCTCAGCGGGTAACAGTACACAGCGCCCATAAGTTTGCGCGGACAACACAAACTCTATGTCTCGACTTTCATTATTGCCCCGTGCCTCTTGTAAGAGACTCAGGATTTTTTTATCGCGCCCACTTAGAGCCTTTAGCGCATCAACTTTATCAATACGTCCACCCAGTGTCAGGCTATTGATTATAGCTTCTGCCGGATGCGCCGACTCCGCCTGAATAACAAGTTCTTCAATTGTATTTTTTATGGACATAAGTTCTCTACCAACGTTAATTGGATGCCGTTTTTTAGAATATTTTGGAAGTACAGGTATTTGAATAGAGCGGGATAAGAGCTATTGCATCGCCCGAAACTTGGCATGGATCAGGCCATGCACTGTCAATCCTACGACCAGGCCCCAAAACGCCCCGCCTAGTCCAAGCAGCGTCACGTTGGCCGAAGTGGCGAGAAAGGTGATCAGTGCCGTGTCGCGCCCACGCAAGTCACCCAGGGCGGTGGCCAGACTGCCACCGATTGCCCCGAGCAAGGCTAGGCCGGCAAGCGTCGTGATAAAGGTGGCGGGCAGTACAACGAACAAGGTCGCCAAGGTGGTGCCGAAGATGCCGACTAGCACATAAAACACTCCGCAGGAGAGACCCGCGATGTAGCGCTTGCCGGGCTCTTCATGCGACTCAGGGCCGGTGCAAATAGCGGCGGTGATTGCTGCCACATTGAAGGCGTGGGAGCCAAACGGCGCCATCAACAATGATCCCAGACCTGTGATGGTGATTATCGGATTGGCGCTTGTTTTAAATCCGTCATTACGCAGGACAAGCATGCCGGGCATGTACTGTCCGGTAAGCGTGATCACAAACAAAGGTAGCGCGACACTTAACAGCGCATTGATCGAAAACTCTGGAGGTGTTAGTACCGGCAGCGCGAACTTGAGTTCGACACTTTCGAATGAGACTTGCCCCAGCCCGAGCAGAAGCGCGATACCGATCACGAGGACACCAACAATCGCATAGCGTGCGGTGAACCGCCGAATGAGTGCATAGCTGAGGATCAGTACACCTACCAGCAAGGGGTCAACGCTGGCACCGCCGAAAGCTCCCATACCAAATCGCAGGAGAATACCGGCCAGCAGGCCTGCCGCAATTCCGGGCGGGATTAGTTTTACAACCCGTTCGAAATAGCCTGACATCCCGAGAATCACGAAGCCGAGAGCAGACAGAATGTAAGCGCCAATCACTTCCGAGTAAGGAGTATTGGGCAGTACGGTGATCAGAAAGGCCGCTCCTGGCGTCGACCAGGCGGTGATAATCGGTTCGCGGTAGCGGTAACTCAACCAAGCCCCTGTCAGTCCGACACCGATCGAGATCGACCATATCCAGGAGGCCGTTTGTTCTGGAGTCAAGCCGGCTGCTTTTGCCCCCTGAAAAACCAGGATAAATGTTCCGCCATAATTAACAATAACGGAGATAAGAGCAGCAACGATCGGATGCAGCAGATCCATTGACTTAAGTTGCGTCGTTGCAATTGCAGTTTTCATCCATGAACTACCTTTTATATCGAAAACCTTTTAACCAAACGTTGGTCTTTTATCTATGCCGCTATACGACAGAACAATAAAGATCAACCATTGAGTCTGAAACATTCCTTTCCGGAACTAGCCTCGTTAACAATCAACCCAGTATCCGCTCAAAATTTACGGGGTGAAATATCCACTTTTTAGATATAATTTAGACCACTTTCCGGCTCACTACCCATGGGTCATGCGCTCAAACTCGTTGATACAGGTCTCCCGTTCAAATGAAGATCCGTGCTACCGCCTATCCCATCTGGAACGCTTTTCTGCCTTCTGCGGATAGTCAGCTGTCGTTACGTGAGCAACTGGTACGTTTTTTTCGCAAAGGCGTAGCCGATGGAACCTTGAAATCCGGCATTCGGCTACCCGCATCTCGGGTGCTGGCGCAGGAGTTGCAGCTTTCGCGGATGACCGTGACAGGGGTCAATGGCCTGGAATGGGTGCGCGAAGGGCAATTGGCACTCTTCGAACGCGACGGTGCTCAGCTCAGCCTGGAAGCCAATAATGACGCGGTGGTGTTGTTGCTCAGCGGCGAGCCCATCGACGAGCCGATCGTTGGCCATGGCCCGTTTGTGATGAACAGCGAACAGGAGATTCATCAGGCCTTTGCCGATTACCAGTCGGGCCGGTTCGGGCGGATGAGCGGCTGAGTTCGGCAACAACGCAACACCCCTGTGGGA
>Ga0105856_1000786_pt1 | contig 15218 bp, 18 predicted proteins | sample OrgsoiDNA_201060_FD_89681 | JGI IMG/M metagenome (GOLD analysis project Ga0105856, IMG submission 89681) | Permafrost soil microbial communities from the Arctic, to analyse light accelerated degradation of dissolved organic matter (DOM) -... | ecosystem: Environmental > Terrestrial > Soil >...
CCGCGCCCAGCATGTGCCCGGTCATGCTCTTCGTCGAAGAGACGAGCAGACCTTCCTTGGCATGGCTGCCGAAGACGTTCTTGATGGCCTTCACTTCCGCGACATCGCCCACCGGCGTGGAGGTGCCGTGCGCGTTGACGTACTGCACGTCGCGCGCGGCAATGCCCGCGTCCTCCAGGCAGAGGCGCATCGCCCGTTCGGCGCCGAGGCCGGACGGAGTGGTGATGTGGTAGGCATCGGCGGTGGCGGAGTAGCCGATGAGCTCCGAGTAGATGCGCGCGCCCCGCCGCTTCGCGTGCTCCAGTTCCTCGAGAATGAGGATTCCCGCGCCTTCGCCCGGCACGAAGCCGTCGCGGCCCAGGTCGAACGGCCGCGAGGCCTTTTCCGGCGCGTCGTTCCGCTCCGACAGCGCGCGCGCCGCGGTAAAGCCGCTGATGCCGAGGAGCGAGATGGTGGCCTCGGAACCGCCGCAGATCATCACATCGGCGTCGCCGTGCTGCAGATGCCGCACCGACTCGCCGATGGCGTGGTTGCCGGTGGCGCAGGCCGAGACCGGCGCGTAGTTCACGCCCATGGCGCCATGCTTGATGGAGATCTGGCCGGAGGCGAGGTTGACGATGATCGAGGGGATGAAGAAGGGGCTCACCCGGCGGTGGCCTTTGTTGACGGCCGTGAGGTGGGTCTCTTCCAACGTCGAGAGACCGCCCATTCCCGAGCCGACGATGACGCCGCAGCGCTCGCCCAACGGTTGATCGATGGGCAAGCCCGCGTCCTGCAATGCGAGCTGCGCGCCCGCCAGCGCGAACTGGATGAAGAGGTCGTTGCGGCGCGCTTCCTTCTTGTCCATGTACAGCGACGGATCGAAGTTCTTCACTTCGCCGGCGATGCGGCTGGGCAATTCGTGCGCGTCGAACCGCGTGATGGCGCCGACGCCGCTCTTGCCCGCGAGCGCCGCCTGCCACACCGCTTCGACACCGATGCCCAGAGGCGTGACGAGCCCTAGACCGGTGATGACGACTCTGCGTTCGACGCGGGCCATCGAGCTACTTCTTGTGCTCGTTGATGAAGTTGACAGCGTCCTGCACGGTCTTGATGTGCTCGGCCTCTTCGTCGGGGATTTCCACCTCGAACTCCTCTTCCATGGCCATCACCAGCTCGACGATGTCGAGAGAGTCAGCGCCGAGGTCCTCGATGAACGCGCTCTCGGCCTTGATCTCGTCTTCCCCGACTCCGAGCTGCTCCGCGATGATGCTCTTGACCTTCGCCTCGACGGACATGGACCGATCCTTTCCCTTAAGACCCTGGAAACCTGAAAGCTGAGCGCGGCCTTGTAGCATGCTTTAGTAGGCCCGCAAGACCGCTCGCGTCGCAAAGAATTACTGGCAAACTGCATTGACGCAGCGGCTGCCGCTAGGGCAGTCGAGGTCGGTCGTACAGCGAGAGGCCACGTTGAGGATGCATTGGCCGTATTGGCACACCTGGGGGTAGGCACAGTCTCGCGTCTCGTAGCAGCTCGATTTGGAGTTGCCGCCCTTCTGGCACTGGCCGACGCGGCAGATCTCGTTCTCCTTGCAGTCTTTGTGTCCCGCGCACTGCACCGTGCAGTGGCTGTCGCGGCACTTGTAGCTGCGCAGACACTGCGGCTGGCCGTCGAGGCCGGGCTGCGTGCCGTCTCCATCGCAGTCGCCGAAGGAGTGGAACTGGCAGGTCTTCCCGTTGGCAAGGCCGCCATCGGCGAACGAGGCGCCCTCGACGCATTCGAGACCAAAGGCGCAGTCGAGGTTCTTTTTACACTGCTCGTCGCGGAGCTTCTTGTTGTTGCGGTCGACGCACGCCGCGAGGGCGAGCAGGCAGGCCAGGAGCGCGCGCTTCATTGGTACACCTCTTCGATCAGCGCCTGCAAGCCAGCCGCGTCCTCGACCGAATAGACCTTCAGGGTGCGGTCGATGCGTCGCACAAGGCCCCCGAGAACCTTGCCGGGCCCGATTTCAATGACCGTGTCCACGCCGTTGACCGCCATCTTCTGTATCGTCTCCACCCAGCGGACCGCCGCCGTCACCTGCGTGAGAAGCAGCTCCACGATGCGCCCCGGATCGGTGTTCGCTTCCGCCGTGGCATTGGCAATCACCGGCGCGTTGGGGGGCTTGAGCGCCACGTTGCCCAGCACTACTGACAGCCTCGGTTGCACGGGCGACATCAGCGAGCAATGAAACGGCGCCGAGACCGGCAACGGCAGGGCGCGCTTGGCCCCTTTTGCTTTGCAGATGGCGATCGCTTTGTCGACCGCGGAGGCGTGGCCGGCGATGACCGTCTGCTCGGGCGAGTTGTAGTTGGCGGGCTCGACCACCCGGCCTTTTTCCTGTTCGCGCGCTTCGTCGCAGGCTTTCTTCACTTCGGTTGGCACGAGGCCGAGGATGGCTGCCATCGCGCCTTCGCCCGCCGGCACTGCCTCCTGCATGAACTGCCCGCGCGCCCGCACGATCTTCACGGCATCGGTGAGCGACATGGCTCCCGCGCAGACCAGCGCCGAGTACTCGCCCAACGAATGGCCTGCGTAGAAAGTGGGAAACTGAAACTTGCCGCCGGCCTCTTGCATCAGCACGCGATGGGCCGCGGTCGAGACCGCGAGGATGGCCGGCTGGGTGTTGGCGGTCTGGCGTAGCTCTTCGTCAGGACCGTCGGACATCAGCCGCGAGAGGCCGCCGCCAAGCGCCGCATCGGCTTCGTCGAGCGCCGCCCGCGCCGCGGGAAAGGTTTGCGCCAGGGCTTGCCCCATGCCGACGTACTGCGATCCCTGGCCGGGAAACACGAACGCGATCTTCATTGCCTTCCTTCCTCACCAGCGCACGAGGGCGCTGCCCCAGCTCATCCCGCCGCCGATAGCCATCATCAGGATCAGATCGCCGTCCTTGAGTGCGCCCTGCCGGTTCGCCTGATCGAGCGTCAGCGGCACCGACGCAGACGAGGTGTTTCCCACCCGCTCGATGTTCAAGTGACACTTGTTGATGGGGATTTCCAGCCGCTTCATCACCGCTTCGAGGATGCGCAGGTTCGCCTGGTGGGCGATGACGTGCTTCACGTCCGTCATGCGCAGCCCGTTCTTTTCCAGCGCCTCGCGCGACACCGCTTCCAGCGACCGCACCGCCGTCTTGAAGACCTCGCCGCCCTTCATCTTCACGAACATCTCTCGGTTGTCGAGCACCTCCTGGCTGATGGGCTTCTTCGAACCGCCGCCAGGAATGCTGAGGAGCTCGCCCTGCGTGCCGTCGGTGTGCAGGTGCATGGAGAGGATGCCCCGATCGGGCCGGGTCTCCGGCGCCATCACCATCGAGCCGGCGGCGTCGCCGAAGAGCACGCAGGTTGCGCGGTCCTTCCAGTCGACGATGCGGGTGAGCAATTCGGCGCCGATGATGAGCGCGTTCTTGTACATGCCGGTCTTGAGGAAGTTGTCGGCGATGGAGAGCGCGTAGAGCGAGCCGGCGCAGGCGGCGCTGACGTCGAAGCAGGCCGCCTTGGGCGCGCCTATCTTGGCCTGCACCAGCGCCGCCGACGAGGGAAACTGCATGTCGGGGCTGATGGTCCCGACGATGATGAGCTCGACGTCAGCCGGCGCGATCCCGGCCATCTTCAATGCCGGTAGCGCGGACTTCGCGGCCATGTCGCTCGTGGCCTCGTCCGGTGCGGCCATGTAGCGCGCCCCGATACCCGTACGCTCGCGGATCCATTCGTCGCTGGTGTCGACGCCGAACTCGCTCACGAGTTGGGCGTTGCTGATGCGGCGCTCGGGCAGATAGGCGCCGGTTCCGATGATGCGCGAACGTTGCATGGCGACTCCCGACTCCAAAGGTGCGGCCGCAGTATGCCCGAAACTCACGACGCCGCGCGCTGGCCGAACAGCTCCTCGCCTCGCCTCGCCGCGTCCGACAGGTGCTGCCGGATCTGTTTCTTCTCTGCAAAAGCCTCCGCCTGGGAGAGCGCGTTGAGGATGGCGCGGTGGGTGGAGCGGCCGTGGGCGAGCATGGCCACGCCGTCGACGCCTAAGAGAGGCGCGCCGCCGATCTCTTCGTAATCGACGTAGTTCTTCACCTGCATCAGCGCCGAGCGCATCAGCAGAGCGCCGGCAGTGGCCTTGATCGAAGCCTTGATCTGCCGCTTGAGCAGCTGACCAAAGGCCCATACCGCGCCCTCGGCCGTCTTAAGCAAGACGTTGCCGGTGAAGCCGTCGGTGGCGATGACGTCGTACTCGCCGGAGAAGACGTCCTTGCCTTCGACGTAGCCCTTGAAGTGGATGCCGCTCTCGGGCCTGCGCAACGCGGCGGCGGCGGCGCGGGTGAGCTCGGTGCCCTTGCCCTCTTCTTCGCCGTTCGCGACTACGCCGACGCGCGGTTGGGCGACGCCGAGCACCTCGCGCGCGAAGACCTCGCCCATCAGCGCGAACTGCACGATCTGCAGCGGCGTGCACTCGATGTTGGCGCCCATGTCCACCAGTACGACCCGGCCCATGCCACCCAGCGAAGGTAAAAAACCGCCGATGCAGGGACGATCGACATGATCGAGCCGCCCGAGGACGAAGAGGCCACCCGCGAGCACGGCGCCGCTGTTGCCGGCCGAAACCATGCCCGAGCACCTGCCGCTCTTGACCAGGTCGAAGCAGACGCGGAGCGAGCTATCCTTTTTGCGCCGCAAAGCCTGACCCGGGTGTTCGCCCATCTCCACCACTTCGCTTGCATGCTGGACCTGCACGTCGTCGGCGCTGGTGGCTCCAAGGCGCGTCAGCTCCGCCCGCACCCGGGGCTCATCGCCCACGAGGAGCACTTGCAGGCCGCGCTCACGGCGCGCCCGCAGGGCCCCCTCGACCGCGGCGGCCGGAGCGAGGTCGCCCCCCATGGCGTCGAGCGCAATCATCTTACGCGAAGCTAATCTTCCGTGCCCTTCTGGACCGTGCGACCCTTGTACTCGCCGCATTTCGGGCAAGCGCGATGGGGCAGGATCGGCTCGCCGCACTTGGGGCAGGCCGAGACGTTGGGGGCAATGGCCTTCCAGTGGGCCCGGCGTTGATCGCGCTTCTGCCGGCTGGTTCGCTTCTTCGGAACGCCCATCTCATTTCTCCTTTTTGCTTTCGAGCTGGATGCCCTTGAGGGCCGCCCAGCGCGGGTCCAGGACGGTGCGGTCACATCCGCACTCGCCGTCGTTCAAGTCCTTGCCGCACCTGGGGCAGAGGCCTTTGCATTCCTCGCGGCACAGCGGCGCCACGGGAACGGAGAGCAGGATCTGCTCGCGAACCGCAGGCGCAAGGTCCAGCTCTTTTCCTCGGTAGGTCTCTTCGTCCACCTGCGCAGGCTCAAAGCTGCCTTCGGCATCTTCACTCTTGTGTTCCCGCGCCGGCTTCTGCTGCTCGACCGGCACGAAGGTGCGGACGAGGTCGATCGCTTCGCTCAACTCCACCGGCTTGAGGCAGCGCTTGCAGGGAGAGGTGAGCGGAACGGATAATTTTGCCTGCACCAGAACCTGGCGGCCCATCTTGGTGGTGCGGCCGGACAGGTGCGACGCTCCGCCGGCGTGGAACTCAGTGGGCGGATCGGCGCGTAGGACTGCGTCGAGGAACTCCCGCGAGAGATCGGCCTCGAACGGCCTGTTTGCCTCTTCCAAGGCGTCGATGTTGAGGATCAGATCGTTCACGGCGGGCGTCCAAAGGGGGGCGGACCTTAGAGGGAGCGACGCGCGAAGTCAAGGCATGCGAACAGCCTTGCATGCGCCTCGCCCAGACGCCATTTGAGCAGCATGCGTTTCGTCCACGAAAGCGTCATTCGCGCCCAGCCTTCCGCGGTCTTTGCCTTCCACGAGCGGCCGGATGCGCTGCAGAAGCTCGTGCCGCCTTGGGAGAACGTCGAAGTCCTGCAGCCGCCTGCTTCCTTGCACCCGGGAACACGCGTCCTGCTCCGGATGAAGATGGGTCCTCTGAGGCTCTACTGGGAAGCCGAGCACACGAAGTACGAGAAGAACGTGCTCTTCCAGGATCGGATGCTGCGCGGGCCGTTCAAGAAGTGGCTGCACACACATCGCACGCTGCCGGCGCCGGGAGGCGCGACGCTGCTGCGCGACGAGGTCGAATACGAGCTGCCGCTGCTCTTTCTGCCCGGCCTGCCGCTCGTGCTCCGGCGTCTGCGGCGGATGTTCGAGTATCGCCACCAGGTCACCGCCGCCGAACTGGCTTGAAGTTTCGCGGCCTGCCTGCATAGTTTCGTAGGCATGAAGCGCACCGCCATTGCGACGCTGATCTGCGGGCTCCTCTTCGGAATTCTGGCTACCTGGCTCGGGCCGAAGATGATCGCGTACTACTATGCACCGCCGGTGCCAACCGCTTTTGCCTGCAACGATTCCATCGCCTGGGCAATGAACAAGCTCGTCCTGACCCAGCTCATCGGTACGTGACTGGGCTTCGTGATTGGCCTGGTCATCGGCATCCTCATCCGCAACAAGAAGCCCGCCGCTCCAGCGGCGCCACCCGCGACCGTCTAGTTGTCGCTCCAGAGGCGGGCCACGAGGTGGGCCCGGCTCTCGCAGAGCGATTTCTCCAAGAGCGCGGTGACGTGCAGCTCGACCGTGCTCTCCGCGCAGTGCAACTCGGCGGCGATGGCGCGGTTCGACAGGCCGTAGGCGAGCTGGCGCAGCACCTCTGCCTGGCGCGCGGTCAAGTACCAGCGAACGCAAGCGGCCGCGACTCGCGGGGCCGGGTCGGCCGGGCGCTGCACGATGGCGAGCTTCAGATCGACGTCGATGTTGGAGAGCTGCACGCCCTGGCCGCTCCCGAGCTGCTCTTCCACCGACTTGCGCTCGCGATCGAGCAGCGCTCGCCCCGCGGCGTTCGCGTGCAGGACGGCGTTGCTCCGCCCCAACACGAAAGCTGCCGCCGGGACGTTTTCGAGAGCGGCGCTCAACTCTACCGCGCGGGCCTGCGCCTCTCCCAAGCGATGCTCGATGGCGAGCCGCTGCTGCAACGGACCGCTCAGCATCGAGAAGATCCGCGCATCTTCGCGAGTGAACTTTCGCGCCCGCAAGACCCCCACCAAGGACAGGAGCGAGCCGCCTTCGCAGACCAGCACCCGCATCTGGTCGCTTTCTGAAATCGCGAAGCGGGGCAAGAACCTCTTCACCACCGGCGGCGCGCCCCGCCTGGTGATCTCGCGGATCTCATGGGTGCGCAAGACCACGTTTCGCTGCTGCGGATCGGGGGCATCGGGGTCGTAGTTGGCGAAGCGCTGCGGGGCCGTGGCGAGCCAGCGCTCGTATGCCGGACGGATGCCCGCGGGCATCTGGGCTCCGTGAAAGAAGTCGAGGTGCCGCTCGCGCACCAGGAAGGCACAGGCACCGTCGGCCGAGAGCAGGCGCGGCAGCTCGGCTATCACCCCTCGCAGCGGCCGCGCCGAGAGCGGCTGCGATCCCAGCGTCGCCGCGAGCTCCTTGGCCAGCGCTTGCAGTCTCGGCGCAGCGGTCACGGGCGTGAAGCTAGTCGAAATTCATTTGTACTGCAAAGCATCTCCACTCTAGGAGGCTCTGCATGATGCATAAAAAGCTAGGGTTTTCCCCTATGGACCGGAGAACCGGGAAATTGGAACATGGTCACCGTAGGAAACACGCTGCCAGGGGGAAGGGCGTGTAGGAGTGGGACGGAGGAGTCGCAGAGCCGCGGTCTGGTCCCGGCATGTGGCACCTCCGCCCCGCTCCAGCAGGTCACTCCAGACAACTTCGTTTCTTCGGATCAACCGCGTTGAAGACCTGCACGCGCTTCGCGGTTGATGTGAAGCGACGGGCGGAAAACGAAGGGCCCCGGGATCGCTCCCGAGGCCCCAAGCTATTTCGGCTGACGACCTGACCTACCGGTCGCGGCCCTTGCGTCCACCGAGCTTCTCTCCGAACACGTCGCCGAAGCTGGCGCGGCCGCCCGCCTGCTGCTGCCGCATGTACTCGCGGTAGTCGTCGCCTTCGTGCAGCGCCGCCTTCACCGAGAGCGCCACCTTGCGCTCGTGTGCGTCCATGTCGATGACCTTCACGTCCAGCTCATCGCCTTCCTTGACCACGTCGCGGGGGTTCTCGACGCGCTCGTCACGCAGCTCGCTGACGTGCACCAGGCCTTCGATGCCCGGCTCGATCTCCACGAAGGCGCCGAAGTCGGCAACCTTGGTGACCTTGCCCTTCACGCGGCTGCCGATGGGGTACTTGGTGGGCAGCTCGGTCCATGGATCAGGGTGCAGCTGCTTGATGCCCAGGCTGAAGCGCTCGTTCTCGACGTCGATGTTGAGCACCACCGCCTCGACCTCGTCGCCCTTCTTGTATAGGTCGCCGGGGTGCTTGATGCGCTGGGTCCAGCTGATGTCCGAGACGTGCACGAGGCCGTCGATGCCCTCTTGAACGCCGACGAAGATGCCGAAGTCGGTGACGTTGCGGACCTGGCCGCGGATGACCGATCCGATGGGGTACTGCTCCTCGAGCAGCGTCCAGGGGTTCGGCTCGATCTGCTTCATGCCCAGGCTGATGCGCTTTGCCTTGGCGTCGACATCCAGAACGATGGCGTTGACCTGGTCTCCGATGGCCATGACCTTGGACGGGTGCTTGACCCGCTTGGTCCAGCTCATCTCGCTGATGTGCACGAGGCCTTCGACGCCCGGCTCCATCTCGATGAAGGCGCCGTAGTCGGTGAGCGAGACGACTTTTCCGGTAATGCGCGTGCCCGGCGGGAAGGCCGTGGCTGCGTGCGCCCACGGATCCTCTTGGATCTGCTTCAGACCCAGAGACACACGCTCCGTCGCCGGATCAAATTTCAGGACGATGACGCGGAGCTCATCGCCGACGTTGAGCATTTCTGACGGGTGCCCGACGCGGCCCCAGCTCATGTCGGTGATGTGCAACAGGCCGTCGATGCCGCCCAGATCGATGAACGCGCCGTAGTCGGTCAGGTTCTTCACGATGCCGGTGAGGACTGCCCCTTCCTTCAGCTTCTGGAGGGTGTCCTTCTTCAGCGTCTCCCGTTCCTTCTCGAGCAGGACGCGCCGGCTGAGCACGATGTTGCCGCGCTTCTTGTTGAACTTGATGACCTTGAACTTGAACTTCTCGCCGATAAGCTTGTCGAGGTTGCGGATGGGGCGCAGATCCACCTGCGAGCCCGGCAAGAACGCCTTCACGCCGATGTCGACGGAGAGCCCGCCCTTGACGCGCCCGACGATGGTGCCTTCGACCAGCTCGTCGCGCTCGCACGCAGCCGAGATCTCGTCCCAGATGCGCATCTTGTCGGCCTTCTCCTTGGAGAGGACAACCATGCCGGTGTCGTTTTCGCGCGACTCGAGGAGCACCTCGACCGCGTCGCCGACCTTGACGTTGGGCTTGCCTTCAACGAGGCCGAATTCCTGGATTGGAACCTGGCCTTCGCTCTTGTACCCGATGTCCACGACCGCGTAGTCCTTGGTGACTTGCACGATGGTGCCGCGGACGATCTCGTTCTCCTTCAGTTCGCCGCCCTTGGTGGAGCCCTTCCCTTTGAAGGACTCCTCGAGCATGGAGGCGAAATCTTCGTCGCCATCCATCTGCATGGGCGGGTTGTTTGTTTCAGTGGTGCTGGTTTGCGGATTCGCCATGTAAAGGTTTGCCTGCGATTCTTTCTGCTGCGCCCCAGGAAATGTTGGATGCCGCTTGCCACGGGGAGTGATGGCGAGCAGCGAAAATTGATTCCGCTGAAAAGCGCGCGGAACCTACGACTTGGTCCTCCGAGTGTCAAGACGGCCATCCGCTGCATTACGGAACGGAAAGCCTCGCTTTCGCGAGTTGAAAACAGCGCTCGATGACTTCCGCCAGGTCGAGCCCGGTGGTATCGACCAAAAGGGCGTCCGGCGCGGACTTCATTGGAGCGATCGCACGCTCGGTGTCATCCTTGTCTCGCCGGCGCTGATCCGACAGCACTTCCGGCAGACCGACGTTCAAGCCCTTTTCGGACAGCTCGGCGTGCCGCCTGAGAGCGCGCGCTTCGTCGGTTGCAGTGAGGAAGAACTTCACCTCTGCGTCCGGGAAGACGACCGTACCGATGTCCCGGCCCTCGAGCACGGCGCCCCGTGGAGCCTTGTGCCCGAGGTCGCGCTGCAAATTCAGGAGCTTCTCGCGCACCACCGGCCGCGCCGAAACCACGCTCGCGCCGCGGCTCATCTCCGGAGTGCGAATCTCTTCGGTCACATCCCGGCCCGCGAGCAGCACGCGGTCGTCGCGGAAGCTGAGCGGCAACCCGTGGTCGAGCAGACCGCGCAGTCCTTCATCATCGTCCCAGGCAATTCCGGCTTGAAGAGCAGCGAGCGCGACCGAGCGATAGATGGCGCCGGTGTCGATCATGCTGAAGCCCAAACGAGCGGCGAGCTGCCGGGCGACCGTGCTCTTCCCTGCTCCGGCTGGTCCGTCGATGGCTACGATGGGTGCGCTCTGATGCACGGCGCCTGATAACGCTTTGCGTCCTGACCCGCAACATTCTCAAGCGTGGAGGGTCACCAGCAGCGTGACCCGGATGAGCCCGATGGCCGCCACCGCCCACGGCAGCCACGGACGGCTCGGCGCCCGGTCGGTCTCCGGCATCTGCTCGTCTTCTTCGTCGGGCGACACTGGAGCGTCGCATCGGCTCTCGCCTTCGAGGACGAGCGCCGGCGAGAAGAATCCCGGCCTGCGGAGAAGGGCGAAGAGGACGACTGCTGCAAAGGCGATCAGCGCGATGGGCTCCATGATGCGTGGAAGCTGTATGCGATGGCTTCGAATCGACTAGTGCCGCAGACCAGACGAGAGAGCGAGCGGTAGTGGAAAAAAAATCGCTTGCCCGCTAGCTTGCCGCGCCATGAACAGACTTCCCCTGCTCCTCCTCGCCGCAGCCACCGCAGTTTCCGCCCAGGAACGCGACTTTTCCAAGGTCGAGATCAAGACCGTCAAGGTCGCGGGCTCCGTCACCATGTTGCAGGGCGCGGGCGGCAACATCGCCATCTGCGCCGGCGACGACGGCGTCGCCATGATCGACGACGAGTTCGCCCCGCTCGCTCCCAAGATCCATGCGGCCATAGCGGCCCTCTCGCCGAAGCCGGTGCGCTTCCTCATCAACACGCACTGGCACGGCGATCATACAGGCGGCAACGCCCAGTTCGCCGATACGGCCACCATCCTCGCGCACGCCAACATCAGGAAACGGCTGATCACGGGCGGCAGCGCGGCCGGCAACAAGTTCCCTCCAGCTGCGCCGGCTGCATTGCCGGTGGTGACGTTCGAGGAGGGCGTTTCCGTCTGGTGGAACGGCGAAGAGATCCAGGCCATACACCTGCCGCCCGGCCACACCGACGGCGACACCATCATCTGGTTCAAGAAGAGCAACGTCGTCCACATGGGCGACGACTTCGTGACCTACGGGTTTCCCTTCATCGACTTGAACAGCGGTGGCAGCGTGACCGGCCTCGTCGCTGCGCTCGATCTCGCGCTCGGCCAGATTCCGGCGGACGCGAAGATCATCCCCGGCCACGGCGATCTCTCGACGGTGGCCGACGTGCGCAAGTTCCGCTCGACGCTCGACGAGATCATCGGCACCGTCAAGAAGGGGCTCGTGGCAGGCAAATCGGTCGAGCAACTGCAGAAGGACAAGGTGCTGGCGGCGTGGGAGCCAGCGATGGGCAAAGGCTTCGTCAAGGCCGACCTGTTCATCGCCACCATCGCCGACGACCTCAAGCGCAACTCCAAGTAGGTTCTTCGCAGTTGAAATGCAGGCTAGACGCCGTTGGTCGCGGGCTCGGTCGTGGGGCCGAGCTTGCGAAACTTCGCGTACCGGTCGTCGACCACGGCTTCCGGCGACATCTGGCGCAGCTCGCGCAAGTGCTTGCGCAGCGCGGTCCCCAGGTTCTGCGCGGTGACGCCAGGATCGCGATGGGCGCCGCCGTCCGACTCCTTTACCAGCTCGTCGACGATGCCCATCTCGAAGGCATCGCGCGCGGTCAGCTTGAGCGCCTCCGCTGCCTTCTCGCCCTTGGAGGCATCGCGATAAAGGATCGCGGCGCAGGACTCCGGCGAGATGACGCTGTACCAGCTGTACTGCAGCATCAAAAGCCGGTTGCAGACTCCGATGGCGAGCGCGCCGCCCGAGCCGCCTTCGCCGATGACGATGGAAATGCACGGCACCTGCAAGGCCGACATCTCTTCCAGGCAGACCGCGATGGCCTCGGCCTGTCCGCGCTCTTCGGCATCGATGCCGGGGTACGCGCCGGGCGTGTCGATGAAGGCGATCACCGGCCGGTCGAAGCGCTCGGCGAGCTTCATCAAGCGCAGCGCCTTGCGATAGCCCTCGGGCCGTGGCATGCCAAAGCTTCTGAGAATATTCTCTTTAGTAGACCTGCCTTTTTGCTGGCCGAGCACCATGACCGGCTCGCCGTCGAAGCGCGCGAGTCCGCCCACCAAGGCCTGATCGTCGGCGAAGGCGCGGTCGCCGTGCAGCTCGACGAAGTCGGTGAAGAGCCGCTGCACGTAGTCGAGCATGTAGGGCCGGTTCGGATGCCGCGAGAGCTGCACCACCTGCCAGCGCGAGAGATCGTCGAAGACCTCCTGCTGCAGCTTCTTGGCGCGGCGCTCGAGGCGGCGGATCTCCCCGTCGAGCGTGTCGGGCTCGCTCGAGGCGGTGCCGGTGGCGGCGTGGCGTTTGAGCTCGGCGAGCTTCTGTTCCAGCTCGAGGAGGGGCTTTTCGAAGTCGAGTGCGAAGGTGGCCATGCTTACGGTGCGGCTCGTATCACCCGGGCTTCGGCTGGCAAAGCCGCGGTGCGTCGAGAAAATCGCGCGCCTGACGTTCGATGGCGGTAAGGTCAAGCGGCCAGGGAAGCGCGGGGGCCTCGCGAGCGAACCAGCTGCGCTGGCGCTTGGCGTACTGGCGGGTTCGGGCGTTGACCTTGGCTTCGGCCGCGGCCCAGTTGCCGGTCTTCAGCGCTTCAGCGCATTCGCCGTAGCCGATGATCTTCAGCGCCTTCTCCGCCGGCCGTTGCAACAAGGCTTCAGTCTCGCGCTTGAGCGCACCGGTTTCGAAGAGCGCGCGGGTGCGGGTCGCGATGCGCTCGTGCAGCAGCTCGCGCGGCGGGTCGAGGCGCAGCATCAAGGACTCGTAGCGGGTGTCCTGGAAGCGATGCTCGCGCTGCAACTCGCTCAGCGGCCGACCCGAGAGCGCGTGGACTTCCAAGGCGCGCTCGATACGGACCCTGTCGTTCTCGCGAATGTTCGTCGCCGCCTCGGGGTCGACTGCGCGCAGCCGATCGTGCAGCGCCTTGAGGCCGCTCGTCGCCAGGTCTCGCCTGAGCTGCTCGCGAAAGGCCGGCGAAGCCGCTGGCGCATCGACGAGACCTTTGAGCAGCACGCGAATCCACAGGCCCGTGCCACCGGCGACGAGAACGGTCTTGCCGCGGCTGGCGATCTCTTCGATGGCCCGGTCCGCAAGTTGTACGAATTGCGCCGCGTCGAGCTGTTCTTCCGGGTCGGCCACGTCGAGCAGGTGATGCCGCGCTTTCGCCTGCTCTTCCGCTGTCGGCTTGGCGGTGCCGGCGTCGAGGCCGCGATAGCACTGCTGGCTGTCGGCCGAGACGATTTCCGCGCCGAGCCGGTGCGCCAGCTCGATGGCGAGCCCGGTCTTGCCGGACGCGGTCGGGCCGGCGATCACGATCAGGCGCGGCTTTTGGGCAAGCTCCTCTGGCACGAGTCAGCGCCGTTCGATTTTCGCGTCCGGGCCGACGCGGAGGCCGTCGCCGCGCGCTTCGGTTTTTCCCAGCTGCACCAGATCGCCGCGCCGGAGCTCGGCGAACGGGGCGTTTGCTTCGCTGGCGTCGCGGTCGAGTCTTACCGCCGCGACCCGGCCTTCGTCGCTGCAGACCCAGACGCGCCGCTTGCCCTTCTCCGGCGGCGCGAGACCAACCACGCGCCACAGATCAGGTCTCGCGGCCGGCGGCGACCTCGTCAGCACCACGGCTGCAAACGAGAGCAGCTCGTCGGCGCGCAGACCGGTCGCATCGGCGAGCTGGCGGAAGTACTTCGGCGGCGTCCAGTGGGCTTCCAGCGTGCACCAATCCTTGGGCGATGCGAGCGCCGGACAGGGCTTCTGCGTCAGACACGGCGCGTGCGCGTACCAGCCTTCTTGCAGCAGCCAATCGCGCGTCGTGAGGAGCGCCCTGCCCGTCTCGCGCAGCGCCGGCTCGAGGAGAATCAGCGTCCCTGAAGGCGCGAAGTGAATGCGTTGTTCGGAGAGCACGTTGGCCGCCAGCACCAGATCGAACTCGCCTTTCGGCAGCCCTTTCGACAAGTCACCTTTTTCGATGCGCAGCCGGGGATCGAGCGCGTGCGCCTCGGTCAGCGCGGCCTCGCTGGCGTCGAACGCGAGCGCCTCGCCGCCCAAGGCATCGAGCGCGGCGATCGCCGCCGGACCAGGCCCCGCGCCCAGATCGAGAATGCGCGGCGTGCGCGGCGGCTCGAACATCTGCAAGATCGCGCGGACCTTTTGATAGCTCTGCGGCCACCACCAGAGCAGATACGCGCCCAGCGCAGCGCCTTCGTACGTCCCGGAATGCGCCGCCACCCGCTCGTTGATGAGCCCTTCGTGCAGCGCCGCCACCGCGCGCGCAGCCTTCGCCAACTCGGACTTCGTCAGCTCGTTCTCGGGCCCACCGGGCAGCGACAACAGCCGCCGCGCGCGAGACAGCATGCGTGGAACGTGGGCATCGAGGGTCACGGCAGGCTCGACGAAGAGCTCCGCTTGACAGCCGATCGTCCCGTCCGGAGCCAGTACAGGAGCACGAGGCCGCCAACCCCCGCGAAGAGGGCGCACCCCACCAGCGCCGCCGCGGCGTTGGCATTTCCTTCGTTCGTCGCCGGCGGCATGAGCATCACTTGGATGATTGGACTCAACGGATAGGCAGGGATCAAGCCCAGCGATGCCTTCCAGGACCAGCGCTCGCCGATGGCGACGAGGACGGACAAGAAGAACGCCGCCACCGCGACGATTGCCGCGGCTGCGGGCATGAGCTGCATCAAGGTGGCGCAAACGGCGAAGAACGCGCCGCAGCCTTGCAACAGCGCAGCCTTTCTCAGGCTCTTGCGAGCTGAATCCTCGAATTTCTCCAGCGTCGCCGTCAGCATTGAAGCTACCTTACACAGGTAAGCCAAGCTGCTCCAACGCTGCTCGCAGGTCC
>Ga0105856_1000790_pt1 | contig 15162 bp, 10 predicted proteins | sample OrgsoiDNA_201060_FD_89681 | JGI IMG/M metagenome (GOLD analysis project Ga0105856, IMG submission 89681) | Permafrost soil microbial communities from the Arctic, to analyse light accelerated degradation of dissolved organic matter (DOM) -... | ecosystem: Environmental > Terrestrial > Soil >...
CCTGGGTAAAGACAATCAGGACGGTTTCCAGCATTTATTCAGCGATTTAGGCATCGCCAATCGTTTTCAGGTGGTCTCAGGCCGTACCCGTATTAACGTCAAATTGACCGAAAAAGACGGCGAAGTCAGCGACTTCAACTTCTCCGGCTTTAACGTGACGCCGCAGGACTGGGAACGCTTCGTGACCGACTCGCTGTCATGGCTCGGCCAGTTCGATATGGTTGCCGTCTGCGGTAGCTTGCCTGCGGGCGTGGACCCTGACGCATTCACCGACTGGATGACCCGCCTGCGCAGCCAATGCCCATGCATCATTTTTGACAGCAGCCGCGAAGCCCTGGTGGCCGGTTTGAAAGCAGCGCCGTGGTTAGTCAAACCTAACCGTCGCGAACTCGAAATTTGGGCCGGACGCAAATTACCAGAACTGAGCGACGTGGTGGAAGCCGCACACGCCTTGCGTGACCAGGGAATTGCCCACGTGGTGATCTCTCTCGGCGCGGAAGGGGCGTTGTGGGTGAACGCGTCGGGTGCATGGATTGCCAAACCACCGGCTTGTGAAGTGGTCAGCACCGTGGGTGCGGGCGACTCCATGGTTGGCGGTTTGATTTATGGCTTGCTGATGCGCGAATCGAGCGAACACACCTTGCGACTGGCGACTGCCGTAGCCGCTTTGGCCGTGAGTCAAAGCAACGTTGGCATCACCGACCGTCCACAACTGGCGGCCATGATGGCCCGTGTTGATTTAAAACCTTTTAACTGACCGCAGGAGGCAGAATGAAAACGCTGCTGATGATAGACAGTTCGCAGGGACAGGCTCGCAGCCATCTCGCGAAAAATATGCTCGCTGCTGCTGCGGCGAAAGCAGGTTACACGCTGGTTGAACACGCGGCTGACGCCGAATTAGTGATGGTTGCCGGTGAAAACGCACCGCACGACGCTGTGCTGGCCGGTAAAAATGTGTTTGTGGGTGATGTTGCGTTGGCGATCCGCGAGCCGGACATCTTCCTGCAACGCGCCGCCGCTGAGGCCAAACCTTATGTGGCTCCGGTCGCTGCGCCAGCCAAAGTCGCTGTTGCCCAAGGCCCGAAACGCATTGTTGCCATCACCGCATGCCCGACCGGCGTCGCGCATACCTTTATGGCGGCAGAGGCCATTGAATCCGAAGCGAAAAAACGCGGCTGGTGGGTGAAGGTGGAAACCCGTGGTTCCGTCGGTGCCGGTAACGCCATCACCCCACAAGAAGTGGCGGAAGCGGACCTGGTTATCGTCGCGGCCGACATCGAAGTGGATCTGGAGAAGTTCGCCGGTAAGCCGATGTACCGCACCTCAACCGGTCTGGCGTTGAAGAAAACCAAACAAGAGCTGGATAAAGCGCTAGTAGAAGCCGAAATCTTCGAGCCGAAAAAGCAGGGCGCGCAAGCGGCTGGTGGCAAGAAGAAAGAGGGCGGTGCTGGCCCGTATCGTCACCTGTTGACCGGCGTGTCGTACATGCTGCCGATGGTGGTTGCCGGTGGTTTGTGTATTGCGCTCTCCTTTGCTTTTGGTATTAAAGCCTTTGAAGTCAAAGGCACTCTGGCGGCGGCGCTGATGCAAATCGGTGGTGCTTCAGCCTTCGCGCTGATGGTGCCGGTTCTGGCCGGTTTTATTGCCTTCTCGATTGCCGACCGTCCGGGCCTGACGCCCGGTTTGATCGGCGGTATGCTGGCGGTAAGCACCGGTGCCGGTTTCCTCGGCGGGATTATTGCCGGTTTCCTTGCCGGTTATGTCGCCAAGCTTATCGGCAATAAACTGCACCTGCCACAAAGTATGGAAGCGCTGAAACCGATCCTGATCATTCCGCTATTAGCGAGTCTGGTGACTGGTCTGGTGATGATTTACGTGGTCGGTACGCCGGTCGCGAAAATCCTCGGCGGTTTGACCAACTGGTTGCAGTCGATGGGGACGGCCAACGCCGTACTGCTTGGCGCAATCCTCGGTGCGATGATGTGTACCGACATGGGTGGCCCGGTCAATAAAGCCTCTTATGCTTTTGGTGTCACGCTGCTGAGTTCATCGGTGTATGCCCCGATGGCCGCCATTATGGCTGCCGGTATGGTGCCACCGCTGGCGATGGGTCTGGCAACGATTCTGGCGCGTAAGAAGTTCGAGGAGAGCGAGCGCGAAGGCGGTAAAGCGGCGATGGTGTTGGGACTGTGTTTCATCACTGAAGGCGCGATCCCATTTGCTGCCCGTGACCCGATGCGCGTTCTGCCGTGCTGTATCGCCGGTGGCGCATTAACAGGAGCGCTGTCCATGGCCTTTGGTGCGAAACTGATGGCACCACACGGCGGTCTGTTCGTGCTGTTAATTCCGGGTGCTATCACGCCAATTATCGGTTATCTGGTGGCGATTATTGCCGGTACGTTGTTGGCGGGTGTTTCTTACGCCTTCCTCAAACGCCCGGACGTGAATAGCGTTGCGGCCAGCACCGTTACGCCGTAAGCGATCGCAATAAAAAAGGGCGCTTAAGGCGCCCTTTTTACGTTTGAAGACAAGATCGCCACATTACGCGGCGTCTTCATTCCGCGCTTTCTGCTCAGACTTCAGCCAAGCGATTTCGTCTTTCCAGATATCAGGGTTGACGGTTTCGAGGATCATCGGAATGCCGTCAAAGCGTGGATCACGCATCATCCAGCTAAACACCGTTTTACCAATATTGCCTTCGCCTAAACTATGGTGGCGGTCAACGCGACTGTTGAATTCGCTTTTGGCATCGTTGAGATGCATGCCGCGCAGGTACTTAAAACCGACCACGCTTTCGAACTGTTTGAAGGTGTTGATGCACTCTTCTTCCGTGCGCAAATCGTAGCCCGCAGCGAATGCATGGCAGGTATCAATGCACACGCCGACGCGGCTTTTATCTTCCACGCCGTCGATGATTTTCGCCAGATGCTCAAAACGAAAGCCCAAATTGCTGCCCTGACCGGCGGTATTTTCGATCACCGCCGTCACCCCTTTGGTTTTACTCAGCGCGATGTTCAGCGACTCGGAGATCTTCTCCAGACATTTATCTTCGTCGATTTGCATCAAATGGCTGCCGGGGTGGAAGTTCAGCAGCGACAGACCCAGTTGTTCGCAGCGTTGCATCTCATCAAGAAACGCCTCGCGGGATTTCTCTAGCGCTTCGGCCACCGGATGGCCAAGGTTAATGAGATAGCTGTCGTGTGGCAGAATTTGGTTGCTGCTATAGCCGTACTTTTCACAGGCCACTTTGAATTTCTCAATCACGTCCTCAGGCAGAGGAGCGGCTTTCCACTGGCGTTGATTCTTGGTAAACAGCGCGAACGCCGTGGCTTCCAGCTCGTGTGCGCGAATAACGGCCTGATCGACACCGCCCGCCGCGCTGACATGTGCTCCAATAAACTTCATGTTCATTCCTCTGCTTTGTTCGCGTATATCTTGGGATCATAGCGCCTTGGGCGTTGGGTTGCAGCATCGAAGTGTTAAAAGTCTGTTGCTTAGGTCGCCTGAACGGCTGTTTTAGCCGAACAAATGCTGTACCCCGGCGTTGATACCGGCACCGCCAACAATCAGCCAGATGAACAAGATGGCCGCCAGCAGAATCGGTTTCAGCCCCGCCTGACGCAGCGCGCTGACGTGGGTGGTCAACCCGAGCGCCGCCATAGCCATCGCCAGTAATACGGTATCGAGGGCGATCAGTGGTGCAATCCAAGAGTGCGGTAAAATATCCAGCGAGTTAAACGCAGCCACCACAATAAACAGCAACGCAAACCAGGGGATGGTGATGCTACGCATTCCGCCACCCTGTTGGCTGCTCTGCACATTGCCACGGCTTTTCCAGCCAGACAGCAGCAGTAAAAAGGGTGCCAGCATCATCACGCGGATCATCTTGGCGATCACCGCCGCATTTTCGGCATCTGGGCTAACGCCTTGACCGGCTGCCACCACTTGCGCCACTTCATGCACCGTTGAACCGGTATAAATGCCGAACTGCGCCGCGCTGAAATCAATCCAGTGATGTTGCAGATTGAGCTGCCATAGCCACGGATAGATAAAGATGGCCGCGGTACCGAAAATCACTACCGTCGCCACTGCCACCGTAACTTTTTCACTTTTCGCCTTCAGTACTGGCTCGGTGGCCATTACCGCCGCCGCGCCGCAAATACTGCTGCCTGCGCCAATCAGCATGGCGGTTTCGCTATCCAACCCGAAGACCTTTTTTCCCAACCAGCAGGCGAGAGCAAAGGTAGAACACAGAGTTAAGGCATCAATCAGAATGCCGGTCGCGCCGACATCGGCGATTTGCGCGAACGTTAAACGAAAGCCGTAAAGAATAATGCCAAGGCGCAGCAGGCGTTGCTTGGCGAGATTCACGCCGTCGTGACACAGCGGGCGAATCGACGGGTACAGCGTATTACCGAGCACCATGCCGATCAAAATCGCCAGCGTCAGCGCACTCAGACCCAAATTATTGAGCTGCGGAAACTGGCTGAGCCAAATAGAACAAGCCGTGACCGCGCCGGTCAGAACTAAACCGGGCAAAACGCGTCCAAACCACAGCGGCTGTGGTGAGTCAGTGTGAGTCTGCTTTTGGATGAGCGGATGGGTTGCATGATTCATGGTTTTTCGCCTTCTCAGTGATTCCTGCTGACAAGACTAGCGACTGCTTATATAAAAAAGAAATTGATTATAACTTTATAACCTATCGATAAAAGCGGTATAGAATGCGACTTCGCTGACCGGCGGTGATTGGTACCGACATTCCGGCTATACTTAAGGCAAATGAAAGGAATGGCGTCGAAGATGCGCGATACTTTCAACGGCTTAACCTCATTGAACGACCTAACAAACCTCTGATGGCAACATAAAACACGGGCGAAATGGCGCGTGTGACGGACAAAAAAGTTATGCACATTACATTGCGACAACTCGAAGTTTTCGCCGAAGTGCTGAAAAGCGGCTCCACCACGCAGGCGTCGATTGTGCTGTCTCTGTCGCAATCAGCGGTCAGTGCGGCTTTGGCCGATGTCGAAGGGCAGTTGCGCGTTCAGCTCTTTGACCGCGTGGGGAAGCGGTTGGTGATTAACGAACATGGGCGACTGCTGTATCCCAAAGCGCTGGCCCTGCTAGAACAGGCGGCAGAAATCGAACGCCTGTTCAGTAAAGACAACGGTTCGCTGCGCATCGGTGCCAGCAGCACCATCGGCAACTATATGCTGCCGGGGATGATCGCTCACTATCGGTTGGATTTTCCCACCACGCCGCTTGAGCTTAATGTCGGTAATACCAATGACGTGATCAATGCGGTGGCGGAATTTCGGGTGGATCTCGGGCTGATTGAAGGCCCCTGTAGCGTGCCGGAATTACTTTCTCATCCGTGGCTGGATGACGAGCTGGTGGTGTTTTGCGCCCCAGCCAACCCGCTGGCTGGGCAAACGGTCACGCTGGACGCGCTGGCTCAGGCCCCGTGGATCCTGCGTGAGCGCGGGTCCGGTACGCGGGAAGTGCTCGACCATCTCTTGCTGCCGCAGATGCCGGATTTCAATCTGGTGATGGAACTGGGCAACTCCGAGGCGATTAAACACGCGGTGCGCCATGGCATTGGTATCAGTTGCCTGTCGCGACGCGTTATCGCTTAGCAACTGACCAGCGGTTCGCTGGTGGAATTACGCCTGCCGATCCCGCCGTTGGTGCGCAAGTTGTACCTGATTCACCATCGGCAAAAGCATATCTCGAATGCACTTTCGCGCTTTTTGGATTATTGCAAAGAAGCCTGATAAATGTGTTTTGCTAATGATGGGCAGCCGATTATGAAGGTGTCTTATAACAGGTGGTTCCTGCTATTCACATCGCCCCGTTTTGTTACAATCCGCGCGTAAAATTCTATTTATATAACAAAGCACAGCGCAAACAGGGCAAAAATGGCTGAACCATCGACTAAAACTTCGCAGCCGGCACCGTCCGGGCTGCGTCGCGAGCTAAAAGCACGCCACTTAACTATGATCGCCATTGGCGGTTCCATTGGTACCGGTTTATTCGTTGCATCGGGTGCGACGGTGTCACAGGCTGGGCCGGGCGGAGCGCTGCTCTCTTACGCCTTAATCGGCATTATGGTCTATTTCCTGATGACCAGCCTTGGCGAACTGGCAGCCTTTATGCCGGTTTCCGGCTCGTTTTCGACCTACGGCTCGAAATATGTGGAAGAGGGCTTCGGTTTCGCCCTGGGCTGGAACTACTGGTACAACTGGGCGGTCACCATCGCAGTGGATCTGGTCGCCGCACAACTGGTGATGAATTACTGGTTCCCCGACACGCCGGGATGGATCTGGAGCGCCTTGTTCCTCAGTCTGATCTTCCTGCTCAACTACATCTCGGTACGCGGTTTTGGCGAAGCAGAATACTGGTTCTCGCTGATTAAAGTGGTCACCGTCATCATCTTTATTGCCGTGGGCGTATTGATGATCACCGGCATTATGCGCGGTGGCGAAACCTCGGGCTGGCACAACTGGGCGATTGGCGATGCGCCTTTTGCCGGAGGCTTTGCCTCAATGATTGGCGTGGCGATGATCGTCGGTTTCTCCTTCCAGGGGACAGAGCTGATTGGTATCGCGGCCGGTGAATCTGAAAACCCAGCGAAAAACATCCCGCGCGCGGTGCGTCAGGTGTTCTGGCGTATTTTGCTGTTCTATATTCTGGCGATTTTGGTCATCAGCCTGATCATTCCTTACACCGATCCGAATTTGCTGCGCAATGAAGTCGGCGACATCAGCGTCAGCCCGTTCACGCTGGTATTCCGTAATGCCGGTTTACTCTCTGCCGCTGCCGTGATGAACGCCGTGATTCTGACCGCCGTACTGTCTGCCGGTAACTCGGGCATGTATGCGTCAACCCGCATGTTGTACACGTTGGCGTCCGAAGGCAAAGCGCCACGCATATTTGCCAAATTGTCCAAAGGTGGCGTTCCGCGTAACGCGCTGTATGCCACCACGGTGGTGGCCGCACTGTGCTTCTTAAGCTCAATGTTTGGTAATCAAACGGTGTATCTGTGGTTGCTCAATACCTCGGGGATGACCGGCTTTATCGCCTGGCTCGGCATTGCTATCAGCCATTATCGTTTCCGTCGCGGTTATGTGTCGCAAGGGCGTAGCTTGAAAGATCTGCCTTATCTTTCTGGTTTCTTCCCGTTCGGGCCGATCTTCGCGTTTGTGCTGTGTCTGACCATCACCCTTGGGCAGAACTATCAGGCATTCCTGAAGGACACCATTGACTGGTACGGCGTCGCCGCGACCTACATTGGCCTGCCGTTGTTCCTGATCATCTGGTTTGGCTACAAGCTGACGAAAAAAACCAAAGTAGTGAAGTACAGCGAAATGGAATTCCCGACGCACGTTGATCAATAACCCTCGTTAAAACAGGGCGATATCGAAAAGGGCAGAGTGAAAACTCTGCCTTTTTTATGCTGAATTTTTTGGTATTACACCTTAACGCTTTGTTACTTCGCATTGATTCGTTCCCGGGCTGACATCCTGTAGTCTGAATAGTTCCTGCATATCGCATTGATAATTATTATCGTTTCCATTATTGTTATGCCCTCTTCAGGGATACGTAAAGGAATTGCAAGAAGATGATTATGCGGAAAAAAAGTCGTTTTTCACCGATGTCAGCGTTGTCGATGAGCCTGATATTAGGGCTATGCAGTACGCAAGCCGTAGCCGTCACCGTGACCGATATCGCCGGGCGGACGGTCACCGTACCAGATAACGTACAACGCATTGTTTTGGGTGAAGGTCGTCTGTTTTACGCCGTCTCATTGCTCGAAGGGCAGAAGCCTTTTGACCGCATTGTCGGCTGGCAGGGGGATTTTCGTAAACTCGATACTCAAACCTATGCGGTGTACCGCGCGAAGTTTCCGCAGGTGGATAACATCCCGCTGATTGGCACCACCACGGCGGACAGCATCAGTCCTGAAACCGTGCTGACGCTGCGCCCTGATATCGCGATTTTCGGCCTTGCCGGACACGGACCGGGCAAAAGCAGCGCGTTAGTGGGACAGTTGGAGAAAGCCGGGGTGCCGGTGGTGTTTGTGGATTTCCGCACCTCGCCGTTAAAAAATACCCTGCCAAGCATGGAATTACTGGGTAAAGTGCTCAACCGTGAAAAGCAGGCGCAGGATTACATCGCCTTTTACCAGAACAACATTAAACGCGTAACGGATGTGACCGGTAAAATTGCGCCAGAAAATAAGCCGAAAGTGTTTATTGAACTGCGCGCCTCAACCACTGACGAATGCTGTCGTTCCGCCGGTAACGGCAATATGGGCGACTTTATTGATTTAGCCGGTGGCGATAATATTGCTAAGCCTTTGTTGCCGGGGCCGTTGGGACTGGTGAATCTGGAAAAAGTGATCGCCACGCAGCCAGATATTTATATCGCCAGTGGCGGTTCTGCTCCGCAAAAAGCCGCTGACAACGATTCGGTTGTTGAAAACAAGCCACCGACCAGCCTGACGCTGGGCGCGCAGGTGACACCGTCGCAGGCGCAGGCCAGTCTGACACCGCTGTTGCAGCGCAAAGGCATTTCCACCCTGAAAGCGGTGGAAGAGGGGCACAGCTTTGGTATTTGGCACAACTATTACAACTCACCGTATAATGTCTTAGCGGTGCAGACGTTTGCTAAGTGGTTCTATCCGCAGCAATTTGCGGATTTGGATCCTGAGCAAACCATGAAACAGATGTATAAGCAGTTCCTGGCCGTAGAGCCTTCCGGCACCTATTGGACCGAGGCCAGGAAACAGGAAAGCGTGCAGTAAATTGCTGGACGTTTAGATTGATCCATTACTGAGATGTAGAGAAACATGAGCGCAACTACCGATCCCTTGCTGAACACCGGCCCGCAGGCTGATAACAGCGTGATGGGACGCTATCAAAACATTGTCCGTCGCCGTCTGTTCCTGATGTTGGTGCTGGTGCTGGCGATTGTCGCCTCACTGCTCATCGACTTTGTTATGGGCCCGTCGGGGTTGTCGCTCGGTACCTTGTGGCAAACGCTGTTTGACGCCGCGTCGGCCGATGCCGGAACGCGCGTGATTGTCTGGGATATCCGCCTGCCGTATGCGCTGATGGCGATTGCCGTCGGCATGTCGCTCGGTCTCGCCGGGGCAGAAATGCAGACTATCCTCAATAACCCGTTGGCTTCTCCGTTTACCCTCGGCGTTTCTTCTGCCGCCGCCTTTGGTGCGGCGCTGGCTATCGTGCTGGGCATTGGTATTCCGGGGGTGCCGGATCAGTGGTTTATTTCGGCTAACGCCTTTATCTTTGCCTTACTCGCCGCCTTAATGCTTGACGGCATCACCCGCTGGACGCGCGTCGCCAGTTCCGGCGTGGTGCTGTTTGGTATCGCGCTGGTCTTCACCTTCAACGCCTTAGTTTCACTGATGCAATTCATCGCCACCGAAGACACCCTGCAAGGGCTGGTATTCTGGACCATGGGCAGCCTGGCGCGTGCGTCATGGGTGAAACTCGGCGTAATGATGCTGGCGTTCTTGGTCTTGCTGCCGTGGTCGATGATGAGCGCGTGGAAGTTGACCGCGCTGCGTCTGGGCGAAGATCGCGCCATCAGCTTTGGTATCGACGTGCGCCGTTTGCGTCTGGGCACTTTGCTGCGCATCAGTATTCTGTCGGCCCTGGCCGTGGCCTTCGTTGGCCCGATTGGTTTTATCGGTCTGGTCGCGCCGCACATCGCCCGTTTGATGTTTGGCGAAGATCACCGCTTCTACCTGCCAGCCAGCGCGCTGATTGGTGCGCTGGTACTGTCGATGGCGTCGGTAGCCTCTAAAAATCTGGTGCCTGGCGTCATTATTCCGGTCGGTATCGTCACCTCGCTGGTCGGCGTGCCGTTCTTCCTGAGCATTATTCTGCGCCACCGGGGGAATGTCTGATGTCTGATACCACACTGGAATTCGCCGCCAAAACCCACCTGAATGCGGCAACGCAGGGTTTGCAAATTCGCGGCTTTAACGCCGGTTACCCTAAGCGTCCGGTGATCCGCGACCTTAACGTGCCAATGCTGCCACGGGGGAAAATCACCGTGCTGCTGGGGCCAAACGGCAGCGGGAAATCGACCTTGCTGCGCTCGCTGGCAGGGCTGAATCGGGCGGAAGGGCAGTTGATCCTCGATGGTCATGACCTGATGCCGATGCCCTTTGCCCGCCGCGCCGAACAGGTGGTGTATCTGCCGCAGTCACTGCCTGCGGGGGTGCATCTGCACGTGCTGGAGTCGATTATTGTCGCCCAGCGCGCGTCCGGCAGTCACAACAAGCAGGCTGAAACCACCGAACAGGTGATGACGCTGCTGCAACAATTGGGTATCGAACATCTGGCACTGAGTTATCTCGACCAGCTTTCTGGCGGGCAGAAACAGCTTGTGGGTCTGGCGCAATCGCTGATTCGCCAGCCGTCGTTGCTGTTGCTGGATGAACCGTTGTCGGCACTCGACTTAAACTACCAATTCCACGTGATGGATTTGGTACGCAAAGAGACGCAAAAACGCAACATCGTCACGGTAGTGGTGGTGCATGACATCAATATTGCACTGCGCCACGGCGACCGCGTGTTGATGCTCAAAGACGGCAATCTGATTGCCGACGGCGAGCCGGAAGCGGTGATCACCCCCGACAGCCTGGCGCGCGTTTATGGCGTGCGTGGTCGCATAGAGCGCTGCTCGCAGGGAACGCCACAAATACTGATTGATGGGCTGGTCAGCGCCCCCTCAATTTAGAGCTACAACACCGACGTCGTATTTTCAAATAAGTCAGGCCGCCAATGTAGCGGCCTGACATTTCAATTTGTGAGCCTGAAACGAAATAATAATCCCACCTCTCGGGCGGCACACCCGCGCTTGTCATCCGCTGAGGCGAGGAAAATTTATAACAAGTAAGCTTGTTATTTTATCTCATGGAGAGAAAGCAACATGGTTAAGGTTACATGGACACCGGCACTCAAAGCCGGGCTATTCGCACAGTTGTTCACCGCCGCCTTCCCGGTTTTCGCCGAGGATGCCCGAGACGCCAAAGAGAACGAAGATCAGATTGTCGTTACCGCCTCATCGGTTGAACAAAACCTGAAAGATGCGCCCGCCAGTATCAGCGTGATCACCCGTAAGGATCTGGAGAAAAAGCCGGTACAAAACCTCAAAGATGTTCTCAAAGATGTTCCCGGTGTGCAGCTCACCAGCGAAGGTGACAACCGACAGGGCGTCAGCATTCGTGGCCTCAGCAGCGGCTACACCCTGATTCTGGTCGATGGCAAACGGGTTAACTCGCGCAACGCGGTTTTCCGCCATAACGATTTTGACCTGAGCTGGATCCCGGCGGAATCCATCGAACGTATCGAAGTGGTACGCGGCCCGATGTCTTCGCTCTATGGCTCAGACGCCCTCGGCGGCGTCGTCAACATCATCACCCGCAAAGTGGGTAAAGCCTGGCACGGTACTCTGAGCGCCGACACTACCGTGCAAGAGCACCGCGACCGTGGTGACAGCTATAACGGTAACTTCTTCACCAGCGGTCCGTTGATTGACGATTTACTCGGGGTGAAAGTCTACGGTGCCTTGGGTAAACGCCAAAAGGACCAGACGGATTCTGCCAGCGGAGCCACCGGCCAGCCGCGCATCGAAGGTTATACGTCACGCAATACCAACGTCGAATTTGCCCTGACGCCAAAAGACAATCAGGACATGACCCTGGGTTATGGCGTTGATCGTCAGGATCGGGATTCCGATACGCTGGATAAAAATCGCATCGAACGTGAAAATTACTCGCTCGGTCACAACGGTCGTTGGGGCTGGGCCAACACCGAATTGCGTTTTTATGGCGAGAATATCGAAAACAAAAACGGCAATGCCATCACCTCGAAAAACAACGCGCTGGATGGCAAAATCGTGGTGCCGCTTGGCGACTATAACCAACTGTTCACCTTCGGCGGCGAATACCGCAACGACAAGCTGGAAGACAGCGTCAATCTGGTCGGCAGCGGCAGCGGCAGCACGCAGGCCAATCAGTACGCGCTGTTTGTCGAAGACGAATGGCGGATGTTTGAAAGTCTGGCGTTGACCGGCGGCGTGCGAATGGATGACCACGACCAATACGGCGTCAACTGGTCACCGCGTGCCTATCTGGTCTACAACGCCACCGACACCGTGACGCTGAAAGGCGGCTGGTCTACGGCGTTCAAAGCCCCCTCGTTACTGCAACTCAGTTCCGATTGGCAGAGCGCGTCATGTCGCGGCAGTTGCCAAATCATCGGTAATCCAGATCTGAAGCCAGAAACCAGCGAAAGTGTTGAATTCGGTCTGTATTACGCCGGAGAAGACGGGCTGCTGGAAGACGTTACCGCCAGTGCCACGCTGTTCCAAAACGATATCGACGACATGATCAGCGTCAACCGCACCGCCAACCGTGCTCAGGCCAGAGCCTACGATAACTTTGTCGGTTACGACGCGGCGGGGAATCCGGTATTCAAATACTTCAACGTCAATAAGGCGCGAATTCGCGGATTAGAGACCGAGTTGAATGTTCCCTTTACCGATGCGGTCGGCATCAAACTGAATTACACCTACAACGACGGGCGTGATTTAAGCAACGGCGGCAACAAACCGCTGAGCGTACTGCCGTTCCATACCGCCAATGCCACTCTCGACTGGGCCCCGCAGGAAGAGTGGAATCTGTACCTGTCAGCCAACCTGAAAGGGCAGGGGCGCAGGGTCAACAACGACAACGTGACGCCGGGCGCTTACACCATCTGGAACACCGGCGGCTCGTACAAAGTGACCAAAGCGGTGAAGATCCGCGCGGGCGTCTTAAACCTGCTCGACAAAGATTTGAATCGTGATGATTACAGTTATAACGAGGATGGGCGTCGATACTTTATGGCAGTTGACTACAATTTTTGATGGGCGGCTGCCCAAACCTGCCTTTCAACTTCAACTTTGACTTCAAGGTCGTGGGCGTCGGCCCACACCGACTTGGGGGCGGCCTATCGCCGCCGCCCCCAAGACCCCCAGGCTCTTTTTTACTGCGCGCTATCGCTGGTTGGAATGGACATGTTTCAGCGGCTTGCGTTCACACCGCAAAATGTCGCCGCTTAGGCGGTGCCTTCGCGCGGGATTCAAGCCCAAGGTCTTGAACCTCTTGCTCAGCGCCATTTTTGAATGCGGTCTACTGGCCATGTAGGGCAAAAGATAAAATCCAACCCACCAACGAACCCACCAACCAACCAACAACCCAACCCAACCCAGCCCACTCTAATTCAGTTCAATTCAATTCATTCGATCCCATCCAACAGAATCACTTTCGATTTAGGGGCCGGTGTGCCGCATTCAAAACGACGTCGAATGAGTGGTGGAAAACCGCGAGAGGCATTTATTCGAGCGGGTTGTAACCCGAAATGAGAGAACCGCGCAGCGGCGGCGTTTGCGGCTATCGCTGCGGCATCTGAAACACGTCCATTCTGATTTGCGCAGCAACGGAGTCAATAAAACGCGGGATTGGTAAGGGGATTCGTTTCAATCCCCTTACCCCGGTGTGGCCCGGCGGCCACGACCTTGACCTTGAGGCAGGTTTGGGCGGCAGCCCAAGGTCTTGAATTTAAGGGCCAGTTTGGGCTGCCGCCCAAGGTATGGGCCCGTGTGGGCGGCGAGCCCACAAGTGGACATGGAAGTCCACCCGCAGACCGTCTATAATCGCGCCCCTTTTATCGGTTATTGCTCTTTGAGGTGCTCATGAAACTGTCCGATCTCGGTCATCGAATCTGTATTTTGGGTCCATCAAATAGCGGGAAATCGACGCTGGCGAACGCCATCGGCAGAAAGTGTGATTTGCAATCCATTCACCTCGATCAGCTTTATCATCTGCCTGACACCCAATGGCGGCCACGTCCGACTGAGGAATTTGTCTCGCTGCACGATGCCGCGATCGCCGGTGAACGTTGGGTAATGGACGGTAATTACACCAAACTCTTGCCACAGCGCTTAGCCCGCGCCACGGGAATTATCCTGCTGGATGTTTCTACGACATTGAGCGTCATGCGCTACATTAATCGCACGGTTTTTCAGGGGCAACGTTATGGCGGATTGCAAGGCGGAAAAGACGTACTGAACTGGAATATGTTCCATCACATCACGGTCGTCACGCCCAAAAGCCGACAACGCTATGCCAACCTCTTTGAACAATGGACCTTACCCAAACTCCAGCTCTCATCAGCGAAAGCCATTAAGAAACAGATGGAGAAGTGGGATTTGGTACTGCATTCAAAATGACCGATCTTTCAAATAGCCCATAAACCGCATTCAAAAATGGCGCCGAACAAGAGGCGGAAAACCGCGAGGGTTTATGCGCGGGTTGAAGCCCGGCGTGAGGGAACCGCCTAAGCGGCGGCATTTTGCGGTTAACACGAAAGCCGCTGAAACATGTCCATTCTAACGAGCGATAGCGCGCAGTTTAAAAACGCAGGATTCCAAAGGAGGCACGTTTATGCCTCCTTTGGGCCCGTGTGGGCGGCGAGCCCACGGTCTTGACCTTAGCGCCCTGAGGCCGCTCCTGCCTCAAACCCCAACGCTACCCCTAATCCATCCTCCGCCCTCACCACAATCCGCCCATCCGTTTCGACAAACGGGATCTCTCCGACTTTCAGGCTCTGGCGTGCCAGGTCCAGCGACTCGGTTGCAAACTCCAGTGCGACCATGCGGGCCGTGCCGTTCTCGCCTTCAGGGATTTTCCCGAAGAGCGCCGTCGCCTGTTCCGGGGTGATAAACCGAACCGTGGCGCGACCGGCCTTAATTTCAGCATTGCCATCGGCGTCACTGCTGACCGCCTCGTCACCGAACAACTGTGCGTAAACGCTCGCCGTCTGCTGCGGATTAGGAGTGGCAATCACGAACGCGCTGATATGGCTGACACCGTTCGGGTGACGTTGCCATTCGGTGCGCCACACCAGTTCCGGCGTGAAGTGCTGACAGAAAAAGCTGCGGCCATTGGCGACGCGATCGGCCGCCAGTGGGACGGTGCGAAAGCGCGCGTTCGGCGCTGAGCCGTCATTAAGCTGCACCGGTCGGAAGAAATCAGCCGGAGCGGAACCGGCAATGTTCTGCTGCTGCAAATGGTGATAGACC
>Ga0105856_1000792_pt1 | contig 15057 bp, 14 predicted proteins | sample OrgsoiDNA_201060_FD_89681 | JGI IMG/M metagenome (GOLD analysis project Ga0105856, IMG submission 89681) | Permafrost soil microbial communities from the Arctic, to analyse light accelerated degradation of dissolved organic matter (DOM) -... | ecosystem: Environmental > Terrestrial > Soil >...
ACCCTGTTGTACGCCGCCCCGAGCGTGTGCGGCCGACAACCTGCGTACTCCGTCACCCCGAACGGCCTCTCCGTGCACGCACGCGCCGCAGTTCCGCCCGGGCCGTAAGCGCCGTACAGCGCGGCTGCGAGATTCTTCGCGATGATCGTCCCGGAGTTACGCCGCCAAGCGAAGGCGATTGCGCCGCCCGAGCCGAATGGAGAGGTCGCAGCGGAACGCGCGGCATACACCTGCTGACGGATGAGCCGCACCATTGCCCCGGCGGGGATGATGGACTTGTACGCCAGCTTGTCGCTCCTCCCCCAGAGGCCGCGAGCAGCGGGACGTACCGCGTGCCGACTCGTCCGGAACTCCATCCTCCGGCAGAAGGACTCAGGATGATCGGTCTGGCCATGCGCGTACTCATTGAGCGTCATCGTCGGCCAGGCATCACGCGGGAACCGCTCCAAAATCACGCCGCGCTGCACCTCGGCTGACTCGATCATCGCCGCCTGCGGGTCGGCGTCATATGACTCCAGCGCCTCGGCGACTAGCCCGCAGTTGATCATCGCCCGGACTCTAGAGGCGATCAGCGTCGGTTCAGCCACCAGATGGCGTTCAGGGAGCGAACGCGCTGCCGCTCACTCGAAAGGACCAGCGGCTGAAGGCATGAATCAGCGTGTCCATCTCTAGGCCGCTAGGCCCTTCGCTCAGAACGCGCTCTGTCGTCGCTGCATCTGAGCCTGGCGTCCTCGCATAAGCCAAATGAGATGCAGGGGCGCATCTCCTAAAAACGCTGTCGCATCCGCCGAACTACGTCACGGTTCTTGGGTCGGGTGTCCCTGAGCTTGGTGGAGGCGAATTGACGGGGCGTAGGAAAGGTAGATTCGGGTGGGCTGCGGACGCGGGTTCGATTCCCGCCGCCTCCACTTGGATCGTTCCGTCCCAGGCCCAGCCGTCTTCGATCGCGCGCTCGCCGCGGGGGAGGAGCAGGCCGAGCTTGGCGCGCTTGCGCTGGAGTGAGATGACTGCTTTTTCGCCGCCGCTGCGGCGGACGAGCTGGTCGGCGTTCAGCCGTGGCCAGTTGCCGATCCAGCCGTGGCGGAGGCAGACGCGGAAGATGTCGAGGAAGTCGGCGAGTGCGGCGCGCAGCTCGACGTGGGCGATTCCGAGCCGGTAGGGGCGGGTCTCGGCGGTCTTCGAGGTGTCGTTGTAGCGGCGGCGGCCAAACCACTGCAAGCCTTCGCCGCGGCTTTTGCCGACGTTGCGGATCTGGAAGTAGAGCGGACTCTCACGGTCTTCGTAGCCGAAGAGAAGCGATTCCTCGTCGCAGGGGATGCGGCGCTCGTGCTGCTCGCAGGCGACGGTTTTCGGGTCGAGGCAGCGGTGACGACGAGATAGATGGCAAGGCGGTCCGGCGTGAGGTCGCTGGCCCATGCGAGCCGAATCGGCCGTTCGTCGAGGTGAACTGTGAGGGGAGGCGGCTGAGTTGCCGCCTCCCCTCACACACTGGTGTTGTGGCTAAACGGGTGGGCTCCCGGCAAGGATCGGCGCATCACGCCTGAACCCCCAGATGGTGCAGTAGACGCCGAGGAACAGCTCCCACAGGAACTCCGGGGCGGTCGCGATGCCTTGCAGGCCGCGCAGCGTGCTGCTCGGATGGTTCCCGCTGAAGATGATTGCCGTCCCGGTCGCGATGAGCAGCGGCCCGCCGATGAGCCCGAGCCACGCCACCCGCCGCGGCACGAGCCCTGTCCGGTACATCATGTAACCGAGAGTCAATCCGTTGCCCCAGCCGACGACCCAGCCGCCGCCCCCCAGCGTAAACGTCCAGTCCTTGATCGCCGCGAGCGTGTACGCGACCGTGCCTTCGGCCGCGCCTGCAGTCTCTTGTTGCAAGGTGGCGATTCCGAGCATCGCGACGATGCCAACGAGGATGAACGTGCACTCGAAGATCCTCGCCGTCACGTAGCCGATCGCCAGTCCCTCGAACTGCCGTCTCATGATCGGGACGATCACGACGGCGGTCCCGATGTTCGCGATGATCAGCAGCAGCTCCAACAGCGCGCCAAGGTAGAGCTTGTTCACGTTCCCCGAGCCCGCGACGAAAGCGACTGGATGACGGAGCGCAGGTTCGTATAGCAGCACCGCCGGGATCGACGTTACGAACGTGATCAGGTAGAGCACGCCGAAGACGCGCGCCCTTTTCTGGTCTAGAGACATTCTTGCCCCTTTCCCCGGCGAGGGTCACGCGGTCTGCCCGCGCCACCCTGACCCGGCTAGGACGCGAACCTACTCGACCGGGCCTAGCGAGGACTACTAGGTAGTTGTTGAGCTTCCGCCTCTCGATCGGCCTGCTAGGAGAGGAGGTCGCGGAGCGCTCGGAGCTGGTCAGGCACGACGCGGAAGTAGGCCCAGCTTCCGCGTTGCTCGCGTTCGACGAGCCCGGCGTCGAGCAGCACCTTGAGGTGGTGGCTGACGGTCGGCTGGGTGAGTCCGAGCGGCTCGGTCAGGTGGCAGACGCAGGCCTCGCCCGTCGGTTGCGCCTGGATCAGGCTGAGCAACCTGAGCCGGGCGGGTCTGCGATCACTTTCAAGGCCTGTGCGAGACACCGGAGCTGCACGACGTCCTCACGCGGACAACGAGGAGGAGGTCTACACGGCCCTCAGCGGCAAGGCGACGCTGCAGGTTGCCGGTGAGGACCACGTTCTCGAACCCGGTGTGTTCGCCCGCGTCGGTGCGGCGGAGAAGCGCAGGAATCACGACCGGGGACGAGGGCGCACAGCTGCTCTGCATCGGCGCCACGCCCGGGAAGACCTAGCCCCTGCCGATCGTCGAGCTCGGCGGCCCGACGGGCTTCTGAGCGCCCGAGGAAACACGCGAGCATTGGTCGACCCGAGGCTCGCTGCTCGCCAAGGGCTCGCCTGCGCGGGCGAGCCCTTGGCCACAGCTCGGGCTGGCTGACTAACTGACCAGACGTGCCGAACGCCTCGCGGGTGTCATTGATGGTGAGCGAGCTGTTCCTCGATCGGAATAGCTCGTCGTCCTCCACGTCGGTCGGAATGTTGTCGGCGGTCACCCGTCCCAGAACTTCCGGAGCGTCGCGTACTATCGCGTCGTGCGCGAGGTTCGGACAGGAGTGTGGCACTGGGACGCACCCCACCCGGACTGGCAGCCGGGGCAGGACTGGGGCCAGGTGGTCTCGTCCTATGCGATCGACGACGGCGAGCGGCTGCTGCTTCTCGACCCGCTGGCGCCGCCGAGCCTGGTCGACGACCTCGCGGCAGAGCGCGAGACGGCGATCGTGCTGACGTGCCCATGGCACAGGCGCGACGCTCAGAGCCTGGCGGAGCGTCTCGGCGCGGCGCTCTACGTGCCGCCGCCGGACGACGGCGACCCGAACCCGGTTGAGGGACACGTGTTCAGGGCCGGCGACCGGTTGCCGGTCGGCGTCGAGGCATTTCCAGGAATGGAGCCCAACGACCTCGTGCTCTGGGTCGAGAGCCACCGGGCGCTCGTCGCCGGCGATACGCTCATCGACCGCGGCCACGGCCTCGAGTTCCCGGCCGACTGGGCGAACAAGGGCGTGGCGGCCGGGCAGATCCTAGGCGCTTCGTCCGCTGCTCGAGTTGCCGGTGGAGTTCGTGCTCCCGACGCACGGGACGCCGACCGACAGATCCGCTCTCGAGCGCGCGCTCTCCTGACGCCCCGCAAAGCCGCCGTGTGGTCCTGCGAGCGCATCAGATGGAAATCTCGCGCGGTTCGATTCCCCTCGCCCGCCCGGGCGCGGCCAGGTCTTCGGGGTCAAGGGGGCGCTGATGTGCGCTGAGAAGATGCACGAGAACGAAGTGCTGGCTGATGCGAATCTCGTGCGCCGCCTACTCGCCGCACAAATACCTCAGTGGGCGGAACTTCCGATCAGCCCGCTCCCCCTCGGAGGAACCGACAACGCCTTGTATCGACTCGGCAACGAGATGGTGGTACGACTGCCACGGATCGACTGGGCCCTCGCTTCCAGAGAGAAGGAGCTCGAATGGTTGCCGAAGCTGGCGCCTCTCGTGCCGTTCGAGATCCCGACGCAGCTGGCGTTGGGCAGACCTGGAAAGGGGTATCCATGGCCTTGGGCGGTCTACCGGTGGCTTGAAGGTGAGGATCCATCGATCCATGTCGAGGTCGACCGTGACGCCCTGGAGCCGGACATCGTTGGATTCGTCGAGGCAATGCATGAGATTGATCTCAGTGGAGGACCTCGGGCGCAGCGGGGGGCGCCGCTGCGAACCGTCGACGCGCCAACACGGGACGCGATCGACATTCTCGCTGACACGATTGATCGAGATGCAGCACTCGCGGTATGGCAAGGCGCGCTGGCCGTTCCGCCGTGGGAAAGAGATCCAGTCTGGCTGCACGGTGACCTCGATGCTCGCAACATGCTCGTCGAGGATGGCCGGCTCAGCGCCGTGATCGACTGGGGCAGTGTGGGGGTTGGAGATCCGGCTTGTGATATCTCAGTCGCTTGGAAGCTCTTCTCACCTTCAGTTCGCGAGGTCTTTCGCTCGGAGCTGAAGGTGGATGACGCGACGTGGGATCGCGCCCGTGCCGGGACCCTCTCGCAGGCCGTGATCGCGCTGGCGTACTACACGACGAAGACAAACCCGGTGCTTGTTCAAGAGGCTCGGCGTTGGTTGGCGGCAGTACTGACTGACCCCGGTACGGCGTAAGGAGACGAACTCTTCACCGGCGAGGCGATGTTGTCAATCTGGCCATCAAGGCTTGGAATGCGCAACTCCAACCTCAACGAAAATCCGTCGCCCGGGTAGCTCGTCGCGCGAGGTGCAGTATGTACTCTTGGTGGTCGAGCGGGTTGGCTGTCGTCCGGCGCCGGGTCGGTGCGGTGCCGCTGACCCTCTGGTAACCGCCGAAGTTCGATTCGAGCACTCCTTCACCACCGGTCAGCGCCGGCAGTTGCCGCTGAAGGTCATGTGCGCGAGCCGCCGGCATCACCGTCTCGATCGTGGAGAGATCCCCCGTGAGCGACAGCGGCCCCACGACGCCGCCGAGCCGCGCCACCGCCGCCAAAACGGCGCCGGCGGCATCCGACGGGGTTTCGATGCTGACTCGGACGATCGGTTCGCAGACCGCCGTCCCGGCCCGCTCGAGCGCCTGCATGAGTACCAGCGGCGTGAGCTTTCGGAAGTCGGCCGCCGTGCTGAGCGGTCCCCGCGTTGCCGGAGGGCCGTCAGGAGAGCTGTAGTCGCACTTGGTCATCGTCACGATGCAGTCCGTGGCCTGCCAACCGAACAGGCCCTCCTGCAGCGTCTGGCGGACGTACTGGCCCATGCTCTTCGTGAAGTTCTCGAGCTTCTTGTAGACGTACATCGGGACGACGCTATGGTCGACCTGTAGTCGGAAATCGATCCCCGAGCCGTTGGGCGCAGGATCGATGCGGAGCCCGATCGTGGCGAGAAACGGATTCGATTCCGCGTGGAGGATCTCGACGGCCTCGCCGGGGGCGATGGGCCGCTCGACGCAGATCGGTGTCGTTTCGCGGAAGGTGACGTCGAGGCCGAACTCGTTTGCGAGCGTGGCCTGGATGACTTCCTTTTGCACCTCGCCGTAGAGCGAGACGAAGATCCCCTGGCGGGTGTCGTCCTGCCGGACGTTGATCAGCGGGTCTTGCTCGGCGAGCTGGGCGAGAGCGACGCGGAGTCGTGCGCGGTCGCCGCGATCGCGGGCGACGACGACCGACTCGAGTGTGGGCGGAGGAAACTGATGCGTCGCTTCATCGCCCCCCGGCTCGCCGATCCGGTCGCCGATCTGGATCTCGGCGAGCCCCCAGAGCTTCGCGACCGCGCCCGCAGCGACGGACGGGCGTTGTACAGCGGGACCGCGTTCGAAGACCGCGATCGCGGTCACCTTGCCCTCGAGGCTACGGCCGAAGCGCAGCCGGTCCCGCGTTCGGATCGTCCCCGAGAACATCCGGGCGTACGCGATCTTCTCGCCGCCCGGGCCGCGTTCGATCTTGAAGACCGTCCCCGATACCGGCCCGTCCGGATCGCCTTCGGACGCCGGCAGCAACCCAGCGATACCGGCCAGCAACGGCTTCAAGCCCGCCCCGGTGACCGCGGACCCGAAGAAGACCGGGTGCACGAGTGCCCGCTGCGCCTGAACCGCGAGCGCGCCTCGAAGCCGCCGATACGGAACACGCGACTCGTCCTCGACGTAGGCCGCCAGGATCCCTTCGTCACGCTCCGCGACCAGCTCGGCCAGCCGCGCCCGGGCAGCCGGGTCCTCCGCGCTCGAGAGCGTGAAGAAGGCCGTGCGGGTGCCCAACTCCCGCACTGTTCCCATCGGTGCGACCGCGGTCGTCAAACGCTCCGAGATCGCCTTCAACACACGCTCGTCGCCTGCCCCCGGGCGGTCGATCTTGTTGACGAAGATCAGCGTCGGAATGCGCAGCCGCTGCAGCGCGCGCATCAAGACCCGCGTCTGCGGCTGCACCCCCTCGACAGCAGAGATCACGAGCACCGCACCGTCCAGGACACCCAGGACCCGTTCCACTTCGGCGATGAAGTCCGGATGGCCCGGCGTATCGATCAAATTGACGCGCACGTCCCCGATCGCAAACGACGCAACCGCCGACCTGATCGTGATCCCCCGCTGCCGCTCCAGCGCCAGCGAGTCGGTCTGCGTCGTGCCGGCATCGACGCTGCCGGGCTCGTCGATCACGCCGGCCTCGTACAAAAGCCGTTCGGTGAGAGTTGTCTTACCGGCGTCTACATGCGCCAGGATCCCCAAGTTGAGCGTCTTCTGCGACACGCGTCATACCCTCCGAATAGGTCGTAAAGCCCTTTTCGATTGACATGAACGCTGGACGCACGTCAGCTCCTTGGTCGATCGGCGCCGATCTCTTACCCGGGGTGAATCATAGAGGTCGCCGGAGTGGCCGCTTGGCGAATCCGCCGCTCGGGGCAGAGACGCCTGCCGGTGCCCGCTCTCCCTACTGTGGTGGGAGATGGCAGGCCATCCGGTCGTTCGAGCGCATTCGCTGAGCAAGAGCTACGGCTCTCAGCGCGGCATCGAACGGCTCGACTTCACGGTCGAATCAGGCGAGATCTTCGGTCTTCTCGGGCCGAACGGTGCAGGGAAGACGACGACGATCCGTCTGCTGCTCGACCTGATCCGGCCGACCAGCGGCAGGGTCGACTTGTTCGGCGCCGACCCGCGCTCTGATCCTGCAGTTCGCCGCCGGATCGGATACCTGCCGGGTGATCTGCGTCTCTACGAACGGCTCTCCGGCCGTGAGCAGCTCAACTACTTTGCCGGGCTGCGCGGCCTGCACGGTCTCGGCCGGGCAGAGGAGCTCGCGGCGCGGTTCGACGTCGAGCTCGACCGGACGCTGAAGACGCTTTCGAAGGGGAACCGGCAGAAGGTCGGGATCGTGCAGGCGTTCATGCACGACCCGGAACTGCTGATCCTCGACGAGCCGACCTCCGGCCTCGACCCGCTCGTCCAGCAGACCTTCCACGCTTTGCTCGATGAGACACGGGCGGCGGGACGGACGGTGCTGATCTCCTCGCATGTGCTGCCCGAGGTACAACGGGTCGCAGATCGGGTCGCCCTGCTGCGCGAAGGACGGCTCGTGCTCGAAGACACCGTCGACGCGCTGCGCTCGCATGCAGTCGCCCGTGTCGAGGCGACCCTCGCCGAAGCGGCGGCGCCGGACGCGTTCGCCGGCCTTCCGGGTGTGCGTGAGCTGGAACGGCACGGCTTGATGGTTGTCTTCGCGGTGCAGGGCGAGCCGGACGGTCTGCTGAAGGCGCTGGCGACCCATCGCGTGACCGCCCTGGAAAGCCGCGAGGCAGACCTCGAAGACGTCTTCCTCGCCCTCTACGGAAAGCCGTCCTGATGCCGCGCCGTGTGCTGACGAGGACGGTGCGCGACAGTGGCCGCAGCTTCGGCGGCTTCGCCGCCTACATCGTGATGATCGTCGCCGCGATCGTCTCGATCTATCCGTCACTCGGCCACAACCCGAGCCTGACCAAACTCGTCCAGAGCTACCCGGGCACGCTCAAGGCGTTCATTGGTTTTGGCGGCGTTGTCGACTACAGCACGGGAATCGGTTACCTCGGGATCGAGCTGTTCTCGCTGATGCTGCCGGCGCTCCTGATCGCGGCGGGGGTGATGGCGGGGGCGCGCGCGATCGCAGCAGAAGAAGAACAGCAAACGCTGGACTTGCTGCTCGCGAATCCGATCTCGCGCACACGGCTGCTGCTGGAGAAGGCAGCAGCGCTGTTCGTTCAGCTCGTGCTGCTGGCGGCGGTGCTGTTCGTGGCGCTCGCCGTTTCGACCTCGCTCGCCGGAATGGACGTCACGGTCGCTCACCTGGCCGCTGGAGCGGCAGCTGCCGCCCTCCTTGCTCTGCTCTTCGGGATGCTCGCGCTCGCGGTCGGCGCTGCCACCGGGAAGCGCGGTCTCGCGCTCGCGGTGGCCGGGGGCGCCGCCGTCGCCGCCTACCTGGCAAACGCGCTCTGCTCGCTCGTCGGAGCGCTCGCGCCGCTCCGGCAGGCTTCGCCGTTCTACCAGTATTCGGTCGTTGATCCGCTCCGGCACGGGCTTGTGTTCGCGCACGCCGCGCCGCTTGCTGTTGGAGCTCTGGCGTTGGTCGTGGTTGCGGCCTTCGCGTTCAACAGGCGCGATCTCGCCTAGAGGCTCAGGCCTTCGGCTTGCGTCCGAGCAGGCGCGCGAGGTTCATGTCAACAATCCGCTGTTCACTCGGGCGGGCTGTCAGGCGCGGTTGTTCCGGCGAGGCGGACCGCGGCGGCTCCGAGCCAGATCATCGCGAGGAGCTGGAATCCGACCGCGACGGTGACGACAGGCCGTGAACCGAAGCTCGTGAAAGCCGGCCCGGCGATCACGAGCGCGGCCGGCGCGCCGATCGCGGAAGCGGTGAACATCGCGGTGATGACATTGGGGCGCACGCCCGCAGGCGGGCGGAGCGTGAGGAGCGAGTGGATGGTCGGGTTGACGAGGCCGTTGCCGAGCCCGGAGAGCCCGAGGGCGGCCACGATCGCCCAGGCGGGGACGGGCAGCGCGAGCGCCGCCAGCGGCAGCGCCTGGATGAGCACGAGCACGGCGATCAGCCGGCCGGACATGCCGGACCGCAGCCGCCGGTAGGCGGCGAGGTTTCCGACGACGGCCCCGCCGCCCCAGGCACCGAAGAAGACGCCGACGAGGCGGGCGTGACCGCCGTAGTGGGCTACGACGAGCACGGGCAGGCTGATGAAGATCACCTGGAATGCCGCATCCCCGATCGAGATCGCGCCGCCGAACGCGGCCAGGAGCCGATCGTGCCGCAGGTAGCGGAGCCCATCGAGGATCCGCGGCGGCGCTTCCCCTCGCTCCCGCGCGCCGCGCGCCGGTGCCGGCACGAACAGGGTCACGAGCAGGAACGCGGCGGCGAATGTGGCGGCGTCGATCACGAGGACGTTTGTCGCGCCGACAACGCCGATCAGGACACCCGCAAGCGGCGGCCCCGCGACCAGCGTAATCCGGGTCGCTCCCTGAAACAGCGCGTTTGCTTGCCCGACCGGGCCCGGGTCGTCGGCGAGCAGCTCGGCGGTGATCACCCGTTGCGCGCCACCGTACGGCGCGCTGAACGCGCCGAGCACGAACGCGATCGCCAGGAGCTCACCGAACAGCAGCGCACCGACGGCGTGCAGGATCGGAATCAGCAACATCAGCGGAGCTCGCAGCCCGTCGCAGAGCAGCATCGTCCGCCGCGAGCCAAGGCGAGTGATCGCCGTGCCGGCCGGGATCCCGCACAGAACAGAGGCGGCGACCTCGGCGGCGACGACGTAGCTCATCTGTTTCGCAGACCCAGTCGTCGTCAACACGAACCATGGCAACGCCAGTGCCGTCATTTGTCCGCCGGTGGTCGACACCGTCTCCGCGACAAGCAGCGCCCTCAGCGCGCCGTTCCGCAAGACGCTCGAACCCGAGGCAGCAGGTGTCTCTGTCAGTTTCCCGTCCATCGCGATCCCGCTCTTGTCGCGGACGCTCGAGCTTGCGAGGACTCTGCCGGTCTCTTGTGGAAAGGTTCTTCTGACCAAGGCGATTGCGGTAACAGACCTGATGCAAGAGAGGAAGCCATGACCTCGAGCGAGAGTACGGCGAGCAACCGCGCGCTCGCGGGGATGTGTCGGTGCGGTGCAGTCCGCTTCGAGGTCTCAGATGCATTCCTGTACGCGGCGAACTGTCACTGCTCGGGATGCCGGGCGGCGACCGGCTCAGCCTTCAAGGCCTTCGCCGGTATCGAGCGGGAGAAGCTCACGATCACGGAGGGGTTGGACGACATCGCCGTCTTCGGAGAGGAAGACCTCAATGACTCGCGATGCGGCGCCTGCGGCTGCTTCCTCTTCTCTGTAGTGCGGGACGGCGCGTTCGTTCACGTCTGCATGGGGTCACTGGTGGATCCTCCGACGATCCGTCCGACAGGGCACATATTCGTCGGCTCCAAGGCCGCGTGGTTCGAGATTACCGACGACCTCCCGCAATTCGACGAGTACGGATAGCCGTCCGCACGTGGTCGACGATTTCTGGGCTGCGGTCAACGCCGTGACCATCGGCTGACCGCCCGACGAGCCCCTCGCTCTCGCGTCAGGTCCTCGTCGTCGTCCTCGACCGCCGCAGGACGCAGCCCGTGACCAAGTTCACGCTTTCTTCACCTGGCTCTAAGGCTGTTCTTAGCGGACGCTGGTCTCGTCTTGCGCGGTGGCTCGTTCTCGCCAGAGGGCGGCCGCGAGGCCGGCACCTTTCCTCGCGCTCGTGCTGATCGCGCTCTGTTGCACGGCGTCCGCGGGCGCTGCGACGGCCGTTGTTCATGTCACCCTGTCCGACTTCGGCATCGACCTGTCGACCGCGACTGTGACGCCGGGCCGGACGGTCTTCCACGTCACGAATCGCGGCAATCTCTCTCACGCCTTCGCGATCGACGGCGCGAAGACCCGAGCGCTCGTGCACGGGGCCGTCGAGACGCTGTCGGTGGTGCTCGGCAGGGTCGGTACCTACCGCTTCTCGTCGTCGCTGCCCGGCCAAGCCCAGCTCGGCATGGCGGGCCTGCTACACGTCCGGCGAGGCCTCTTGCAGCCCGTCGTCGCAAAGACGACCTCGAAGCTGCGACTCACGACGGTCGCGTCAGGGCTGGGTCCGCTCACGTTCGCTGTCTCCCCGCCCGGCGACGAGAGCCGGCTGATGGTCGTCCAGCAGAACGGGCTCGTCCTGCTCTTCAAGAACGGCGTGCAGCAATCGCAGCCGTTCGTAGACCTGCGGAGTGTCGTCCTGGCCGACGGTGAGAAAGGGCTCCTGTCGCTCGCGTTCGCACCTGACTACAAGACGACTGGACGCTGCTACGTCTACTACAACAATCGAATCGGCGACATCCGCGTCGTCGAACTGCACCGGTCGGCTGCGAACCCCGACGTGACCGACGGCACCCACCGGCGGCTGCTCGCGATCAAGAAGCAGGCCGCCGATCACAACGGCGGCATGATGCAGTTCGGGCCCGACGGCTTCCTCTACATCGCGATCGGCGACGGCGGCGCTGATCCGCCGTCCGTTCCCGTCGGCGCCTACGGCCAGACGACCAACGACCTTTTCGGCTCGATCATCCGCATCGATCCCAGAAACGGGAGTCCGTACGCCATTCCTGCGGGCAACCCGTTCACGAACATCGCCGGCGCGCGTCCCGAGATCGTCGCGTACGGGCTCCGCAACCCGTGGCGGTTCTGGATCGACGCTCCTACCAACACAATGCTGATCGGCGACGTCGGGGAGGGCGCACGCGAAGAGATCGATCAGCTCCCGCTCGACCAGCTCGGCCTCAACTTCGGCTGGCCGTGCAAGGAAGGAAGTGTCGTACCTCCGGCGGTCACGATCCCGGCGAGCTGCGCAACGGCGAAGCTGACGCCGCCCGTGTACGAGTACCCGCACGGCCCGAAGCGCTGCTCGATCATCGGCGGCGTCGTCGGCCACGACCCGGGGCTCCGCGCGCTGGACGGCCTCTACCTCTGGACCGACCTTTGCGACGGGCACATCTACGGACTGACACACGTCGGCGGCCACGCAGCCGTCGTGCCGCTCGACGTCTCGACCGACGAGCCGACGAGCTTCGGCACCGACGCCGACGGTCACATCTACGTGACGACGGGTGACGGCTCACTGCTGCGACTCGAGGTCGGCGACAGTGCCTAGCACCGTCGCTCAGCGGGCGAGACGGTCGACGAGCGACGCCGCCGCGGTCACCCCGGCGAGGACCGACGCGGCCAGAACCGCGAAGTCGAGGCCGAGGTGCGCCGGTGAGCCGATCAGCATCCCACGCAGCGCGTCGACCTCGTAGCTGAGCGGGTTGACCTTGCTCAGGTCGCGCAGCCACCACGGCATGATCTTCACCGGGTAGAGCGCGTTCGACGCGAAGAAGAGCGGCATGGTGATCATCTGACCGATGCCCATCAGCCGGTCACGCTTCAGCACGACGCCCGCGATCGTCATCGAGAGGCACGAGAAGAACGCCGAACCCAGCATCACGATCACGAACGTGCCGAGGAGATCCAGCGGGTTCGTGGTCAGCGAGACGCCGAGGATCGCGGCGAGCACGAGCACGACGATCACCTGCGCAAGTGCGCGGATGCCGGCAGCGAACGACTTCCCGAGGATCAACGCGGAGCGTGGGGTCGGGGTGACGAGGAGCTTCGTCAGCACACCGGCGTCGCGCTCCCAGATGATCTGGATGCCGTAGAAGATCGCTACGAAGAGCCCCGACTGCGCGATGATCCCTGGGGCGAGGAAGTCGAGGTAGGGCACGTTCCCCGTCGGGATCGCGTGGAGGCGGTTGAAGGTCTCGCCGAAGATGACCAGCCACAGCACGGGCTGCACCGCACGCGTGAAGAGCTCGGTTCGATCGTGGCTCAGCTTTTGCAGTTCGACGATGCAAAACGTGGCGGTGCGACTCGGGAACCGGCGCCAGACGCTCGGCCCGGCACCGAACCGGTCAGCCGACGCGACCCGCGGTCCGGCGAGCACGGCGAACTTCACGGAGGCCTCCCTTCCCGAGCGCGTCACCCTCGAGCGCGTTGCCGGTGTGATGACGAAACACGTCCTCGAGCGTCGCCTCCGGGCCGAGCGCTCGGCAGAGCTCCTGCGGCGCCCCGACGGCGCGGAGCCTGCCGAGGTGCATCAGAGCCACCCGATCGCAGAGCGCTTCAGCCTCCTCCATGTAGTGCGTCGTCAAGAGCACGGTCATCCCGGTCGCCTGCCGCATCTCTTCGACGCGCTCCCAGACGCCGTTGCGGGCCACTGGGTCGAGCCCGACGGTTGGTTCGTCGAGCACGAGCAGCGCCGGGTGGTTGACGAGCGCCTGCGCGAGCTCGAGGCGGCGGACCATTCCACCCGAGTACGTCCCGGCGAGGCGGTCGGCGGTATCGGTGAGCCCCATCGCGTCGAGCGCATCCGCCACACGCAGCTTCCGCTCGCGCCGCGGAACGTCGTAGAGGCGCGCGAACCACGACACGTTCTCGCGGCCTGTCAGCGCAGCTTCGATCGAGAGCTGTTGTGGGACGTATCCGAGAAGGCGCCGCACTGCCATTCGCGCGCGCCGGACATCGTGGCCAAGCACCTCGACCGTGCCCTCCTGCAACGGCAGCAGCGTGATCAGCACACGGATCGTCGTTGTCTTGCCGGCGCCGTTCGGGCCCAGTAGCCCGAACACCTCACCTCGGCGCACGGAAAGGTCGACCCCGTCGACAGCAACGTGCTCGCCGAAACGGTGTCGGAGACCCCGCACAGCGACCGCCGGCCCGGCGCTCATCGACCGGCTCCGAGCGCTTCGAGCTCGTTTGCAACGCGGGCGAGGGCCGGCAACGCGAGCTCGACTCGACGCCGTTCGCGTTCCGAGAGACGCCCTAGCGCCTCGCCGAGCGCGGTGGCACGCCGGTCGCGCCAGGCGTCGATCTTGCCTCCAAACGACGCTGACAGTTCAAGGCTCGCGACGCGGCGGTCGGACGCTTCGACGCGGCGCAGCAGCAAGCCGGCCAGGGTCAACTCCCCGACGAGCGTACTCACCGTGTTGGGCGCAAGCCGCAGTTCCTCCGCCGCACTGCCGATCGAGATGCCGGGGCGGCGCCTCACGAGACGGGCGAGCTCCAGTTGCGCACCGGTGAGCGACGACAACTCGGCCGGACGTGTGCTGTAACGACGGCCCGTGCGCCTGATCGACGCCAGCGTCGAGAGCAACTGGTCAGCCAACCGGCGCTGCTCGGCGGACACTGCACGGCTCGTAGCCAACAAGGACACTGCCTGAGATATTACCTCTGCTACAGAGGTTACGGGTCACGAGCTGCTCGCCTTTAGGCTGCCAGCGACTCCTTCTCGAGTTGTGGCTTGACCTCGGCAACGAAGAGGTCCAACGTGCGCTTGGCCTCGTCGAAGGTCATGTCGCCCGTCGGAAGCTGGAGCGCGATGTAGTCGATGAGCCCGGGCTGGAGAATGCCGGCGAACCGTTCGGCGATCTGGTCGGCAGTACCGGCACCGATGTTGATCGCATCCTCGATGTGGGAAAGGATGCTGCGCAGGGGGCCGAGTGCGGCATCGCATTCGTCCTCGGGCAAGACGAGATGGTCGTGCTTGTGCACGTTGTGGGCACGCCGAACCAGTCCGTCCATGCCTCGGCGGGCGATGTCGAGGGCCTCTTTCTCGGTCGGCGCGATCGCGAGCAGCATCGTGCAGCCAACGCGCGGCTCGGCGTTCGCGCCCTCCAGGCGCATCGAGGCGCCCTTGTGCTTGTGCCAGGTTTCGACGTAGAGATCGTGGGTGCGCTGGTCGATCGGCCCGGCACACATCAGGCTCATGCCGTGACGGCCGGCCGTCACCGGGCTACCGGGATACCAGAACGGGATCGGGTTCTGGAACGGCTTCGTCGCGAGGGGGACCGTCGGGAAGTCGTAGTACGTGCTCTTCGCGCTCGAGATCTCGCCGGTTGAGAACGCGCCGCAGATGATCCCGAGCGTGTCTTCGAAGCGCTGCCTC